>Ga0180435_10002107_pt1 | contig 20426 bp, 18 predicted proteins | sample SS_ome_3_FD_132467 | JGI IMG/M metagenome (GOLD analysis project Ga0180435, IMG submission 132467) | Hypersaline lake sediment archaeal communities from the Salton Sea, California, USA - SS_3_S_1 metaG | ecosystem: Environmental > Aquatic > Non-marine Saline and Alkaline > Hypersaline >...
GGGACGGGACCGTAGAAAAGGGAATACCTTCACTTACCTGCTCCATCAGAATTTCGGAACTGATATCCAGAAAGCGGTCGCCCCAGGGATTGTCTTCCGGAAAACCTGCCGTCATGGTCAGCAGGTTGAAGATGCTGATGGGCCTGGCATCGGCCGTAGGATATTCCAGCCTGGCCAGGGCAGGCAGATGGTCGGATACCGGATCTGCCAGGCTTAGCCTGCCTTCGTCCCGAAGTTTCAGAATGGCCATGGCTGTAAAGCTTTTGCTCATGGATGCAATGCGAAAAAGGGAATGTTCATTAGCTGCTTCCCCGGAATCCAGATTGTTTACCCCAAAGCCACCTGAGCTAACCAGGCTGTCGTCCACCACAAGTCCATACACCACGCCGGGAAGATGATTCTTTTCAGCTGTTTCCCGGTAAATATCCTGAACTTCCTCAAGCGCACGGGTAATTTTCAGGATACGTTCCGGGTCCTCAAATTGAGGAGGACTGAAGTCGTGCTGCACCGCAAGAACATGGGCAGAATTAGTTTCGGGATTTTGAGGAGTCAGGCAGGATGTGAGCAGAAGCGCCAGAGCAATAAACAGGAATATGGGCGAGAAAGTGTTTTTCATGTAGTCAGCTTTTGATTATTATTCCGGTCTGCTTCTTATTCGAACAAGAGGGTGGGGTCCAGGGCATAGCGGCCAAATCGCTTGCCATATATGGCCAGTCCTCCGGGCAAACTCTCATCCACTTCGAATCGAATATTCAAAACCTTGTCAGGCGAATTACGGATAAGTTCAAGGGGTATCCTGGACTTGCACAGATAACCGTAGGAGCCAGCTTCCCTGAGTTTCCTGTCTCTGGGCTGGCTGTGCCAGGAAAGCACACCCCGGTGGTCGGCCGGATCATCTTCCAGGTAGAATACATCAACCACCTGTCCGTTTACTTTCACTTTTACCAGGCTGGGATCTTTGTAGCTATCTGTCATGGGATAGGAGTTGGGATTTCTGCTTGGATCAAAGGTCCCTTTTCCCCGCATATAGTCACTTCCCAATTCGCTTTTCTCAGTCCTGTCCTTGCCATGCAATTTTTTGGCTGAAGCTTCAAAGACCAGCGTAAGCTTCTTGAGGTCTTCGTTCAGCATATGTTCGGGAACTTCCACCTCATAACTCAGATAGCCCGACCCGGCTCCGTTGACTTTCAGTCCATCCAGGATATTCCATTGGCCCAGGCTCCAGGCAGCATCGGAGAAGGATCTGGGTTCAAAGGATAAAGCTCCCGGCATGCTCTCAGTTCCTGTACTTCCGGGCCGTCTTTCTTCCACCAGGAAGCTGGTGAAATTCAGGTGATAGATGTAAGCGTTCTCGTCCCTGAGTCTGAGAGTCAGGTGATAGAGTCCCGGTTCCTCAGGCATTTTGACCGTCAAGGGTGTCAGCTCACCCTGGAACCAGGGAAGCGACTCTACGATCTCGGTTTTGAGAAATACCTGCCTGAACTTGCCATGATGGTCCCTTCCCGATAATTCGTAATCAAGCAGGTAATGGTCGGGAGGCACCTGGTCTGTCATTACGGAAAGATGAAGGGGCACATTTACTGTTCCGCCTTGCCGGACCTCCCGGCACAACTCTGAGCCCGTGGAAATATAAATTTCGCTGTGAAGGTGCTTCAGTTGCATATCGGGGATGAAGTCGGGAAATCCTGTATACTTTTCGCTCCGGTCGTATTTATAATAGCCGTTCCACTCATTGATCACATCGTGGTGTTCGGTGTATAGCCAGCCGCTAACCTTGGGATGCTTTCTGAATTCGTTCATCATAATATGATAGTCCCAGCTCCAGTCCACATCGCCTGTGCTGCCAGTATAACCCCATACATTGCCACATTCGCTGTTGAACATGGGGACACGGCTTTGTTTGTTTCCCCCGATGAAATTCCATTCGGAATCCACAAAGGTGCTTTCCTCCACATTGTCAAGGAATTTTTCCCACTCATAACCAGGCAGGTAAGCGTGCCAGGTATTGAGATCAGTTACCACATGGTCGTAATTGCAGGGCGAATTGTCTTCTATAAGGCGGCTGGCATCCATAGCCTTGGCCTCCACAAACATTTCCCTGACCCATTCCTGAGTCTCCGTCGTGTAAGCCCTGTTTTCACCCTTCCCCGTAAACAAGCCCCAGGTTTCGTTAAAGAGGACCCAGGAAAAAATGGAAGGATGATTGTAATCACGCTTTATCATTTCCCGCATGGCGTATTCCCACTCGGTCCGGGCAGTATCGCCGGGTTCACCCCAGAAATTAGGCACATCTGCCATGATCAGCAAGCCCAGTTTATCGGCCCAGTAAAGCTTTCTGGGAATTTCCACCTTGATGTGTATGCGGTTGCCGTTTAATCCGATCTTCTTGGATCGTAAAATTTCGTCTCGCATGAAGGCATCGCTGGGGTAGGTATAATATCCATCAGGATGGTAGGCCTGGTCGAGACTCAATTGAAGATAGATGGGTTTGTTATTCAGGGCCACGTAGGGAATCCGGGAGCCAGGAAGATCCATGATGCTGATCTTCCTCATTCCGAAGTAGGAGGATACTTCGTCGTAAACGGTTTCATTGTTATGCAAAGTGGCTTTCACCTCGTAGAGGTAGGGATTTTCCAGATCCCATAACTGAGGCTCCGGCACCTGGACCTCAAATTCAATTTCACGGCTCTTTTTCTCCAATCCGGGAGAGGTTACAATGCCCTGGATCTCTTTGTTGGGGAAGCTCAGGTTTATATGCAGCCTTTCCCTGGAGCTTTGATCCAGGGTGGCCCGGACTCTGACTATGCCTTTATCGATATCGGGAGTAAAGTGCAGGTGTTTTAAGGCAATCTCACCTCTGCCTTCCAGAAATACTGTCTGCCAGATTCCTTTGGCTTCCCCGTATCCCTGTTTGCCTTCCAGCTTAAAGGAATGAGGCCGATCGTCTACACGTAGTACCAACTGGTGGGACTGTCCCGCTTCGACCAGATCGCTAAGATCGAATTCGAACTGATTGTAGCCCCCCTGATGTTCGCCCACCAGCTTTCCATCTACCCAAAGCGTGGTATGCCAGTCGCAGGCCCCGATGACCAGGAAAGTCCTGCTGGCATCCCAATCCACCGGGATGTTCAGCTTACGGCTGTACCATCCGATGTCGGTCAGATCTTCCACACCCGACAAACGCGATCCCCAGGGGAAAGGTACGTTTATGGTCTCCGTAAAAATGGGTTTGATAAACCATTCATCCTCCACCCCCACATCCAGGCTGTCGTAGTTAAAACTCCAGGATCCGTTCAGGTTGATCCAGTCGCTGCGTTCAAAATCGGGCCTGGGATGTTCTGCCAATGGGATATCCTGGGATTGAAGTGGTCCCGCAATCAGCAGGGTGCATAGCAGCAAAGAATAGCAAAGCAGGATCTTTTTCATTTTTTATCGCTAATAATTATTTGCATAGATAATTATTCTTCAATGGCCAGGCCCACAAAGGAGTCAGCTGTGCCATAGTATAAGAACCACTTGGATTGAAAGCGAACCAGACCCTCAGCAAAGGTGGTGCCTGATTTATACTGTCCGGTTATTTCATGAGGAAGGGTAGGCTTCAGCAGGCAGGTGTCCGAACGGAACCAAAGTTCCCTGGGCTGCTCTGGATTAAATACGAGTTTCCCTACCGAATAGGTGCCTTTGGGAAGATCGGGCGTAGCACCTTCTCCGTCGGAATTTTTACCATTGTATAGCAACACAATTCCTTCGTCCGTAATAATTGCCGGAGGTCCGCATTCGGTCAGGTTGCTGTCGAAATATCCGGACCGGGTTTTTACGATGGCCTCCAGCTCCCCATTCTCATTTTCAGACGGGTACCAGTCGTAGAGGTTTTCGGACCATGCCAGGTTAATGAAATGTTCGCCCCAATACATCCAGAACTTACCATCTATTTTCTCCGCCACCTGTTTCTCACCGTCCAGTCTGGTGATTATGGAACCCGATTTGGACCAGAGGTCCAGGTATTTGCCATCGTAGGCCCTGGCAAATGCAGGTCCCTTCTTCTCCCAGTTTATCAGATCCTTTGAGTGAGCTATACTCAATCTGGCCACGTCCTGGTTCCAGGAAGTATAGGCCATCACATAAAGCCCTTCCTCAGTAACTACCACACGGGGATCCTCGCATCCGCCCGGATAGTCATACTGATGGAAAGCTCCATTGTCGGGATACAATACAGGTTCCGGATGGATTTGAAAATTCAGGCCGTCCTCACTGGTGGCCAGTCCTATTCGTGAAGTGCGCCTTCCCAGGCGGGCATCCGGATTATCCTCGGCGCGGAACAACATATGAATCTTTCCATCCTTGACGATGGCTGCAGGATTAAAGACATCGGCTTTCTGCCATTGCACCGATCTGTTTTGGACCGGACAGATAAAGGTAAAGGAGGAGTCTGCACTCAGAACCGGATTTTTATCCGTTTTGGTGAAATTCAGGAATTCAACTTTGTTTTCCTCTGGCTTATTCCCTGGAGCCGTGCATGCAGCCAGAAGCAAGACTGCCAGATATATTAATTCTTTTCTCATGGTTCTTGTGTGGTTTAAACTGCGTTCCAGGCTTTTTCCATCAGTGCTCTGGTAAGCACTATGCCCTCATGTTCTCCTTTTTCCGTTCCTTCGTATTCAATGCCTATATGGCCATCGTAGTCTGATTCTTTTACGATTTCCAGCATCTTATAGTAGTCGATTTTGCTATCCTCTCCCTGTGCATTAAAATTATAGGACTTGGCGCTCACCGCTTTGGCATAGGGCAGCAATTCGCTTACTCCCTGGTAGCGGTCATAAGCCTTTTCACACTCACCCTGAGTACTTCCCCACTTGGCTGAAAGGCACCAGTTTCCAAAGTCCGGAAAAGACCCGAAGTTGCTCATGTTTACCTCTTCAATAATGCCTGCTATCAGGGAAGCATCGGAACTGTATAAACCATGATTCTCAATGACGATGTTTATATCCGATTGAGCAGCATACTCAGCAAGTCTCGACATTCCATCCATGATGGACTCACGGTAGCTTGTTTTATCCGGATCACCAAAGGCGTTAACCCTCACCGAATGACATCCCAGAATTTTGGCCGCATGTACCCATTTATAATGATTCTCTATGGACTGTTTCCTTTGTGAGTCATCGGCTGTACCCAGATCTCCTTCGTCATCCACCATGATGACCAGGTTAAGCACACCTGCCAGGTCGGAACGCTCCTTCATCTGCAACCAAAAATTCTCATCCTCTGCAGAATCTGCATAAAATCCATTGACATACTCCACGGCATCGATGTCATAGGTGTCTCTGGCAATGGAGGCAAAATCGACCGGATCCAGCTTGTTGTCCCAGAATGCCCGGTGCAGGGACCATTGAGCCAGGGAGATTTTGAGTTCTTTTGTCTTGGCGCAGCTGGTGATTAATGGATTAATAGCCAGGGCAGTAGCACCCAGCAAACTGCTGTGGATAAAGCTTCTTCTTTTCATGACGGGTAGTTTGAATCCTCAAGATACACAGATTAAATGAATATCTTAAAGCTCCCGGGGGAGGGTGAATCTCGGAATGGCTATTCAATGATCAAGCCCGTAAAACGCTTCTGCAAATTTCCTCCCCAGGTCCAAGTATCCTTCGCTGTTGTAATGCCAGGGATCTGAGTACTTGTAGTATCTGGTACTTCTTACGATGGCGGCACGTCCATCTGTTCGGGCGTATTTTTCCTGGGCATATTGTACCAGCTCCCCGTGATCCCATACCTTCGAGTCGCTTTCATCCCTCCATGAATCGGATATCTTTCCAATAAGCACGGGCAAATCATCACACAGAAAGGCTGCTCTGATGAGATCCATCAGCCTTTTCAGGTTGGTATAATACCTTCCTGCAATTTCTTCCGTGTAACTGGCATCGCTTTCCCCCTGCATCCAGAAGATGCCGGCAGGAATCAGAATATCCTTGCGTCCGTCTCCGTTGATGTCTGGGGTCGACATAGCCCTTTTCACGGTACGAAGAAAATAGTCGTACTGGTTCAGGCCCGTACTCCCGTTGTAGTCAGGTTCCCAGCACCCGAAATGTCCAGCAGCCAGGGAATCAATGGAAGAGCCACCCCGCGAATATTTCACCAGGGCTATTCGTTTTCCGGGATAGAGCTCACTTAACCTGGTCGCCAGGCTTAGTTCCACTCCAAAGCGATCGGAGAGCTTATTGGTTTTACCGTTCGAGGAAAATCCGGTGCCATGACCCGGCTGCAAGGCTGCCCACAGACCCAGTCCCCCTTCAGAATCGTCGTCTCCAGCAGGATTGCCGTGGAAAATCCAGACATCCTCGTTCTTGCTTTCCAGCGTTTCACCTAGGTCTTTGTTGTATCCGAAGCCATCCATGTTGGATTGGCCGCCAAGATAAAAGACTAGAACAGTGTCCGATTCCGTATTCTGTGCCCGGGTTACGCTAAGGAAAAAGGGGCTAAGCAGTAAAAGAGCTAAAGCAAACAAGAATTTTTGATACATCTGATTTAAGGAATTTAGGCTTAGTTTGAAAATCAGCGATCAATTTACATAATAGTTTATTACTGTTTACCATAGAGCACCAGACTGAACCACTTTTTTTCGTCTGTAAAAACTACTTCCGTGTTTAGACCAGCAATGGTGCCTATGGAAAAGATGTCTTCTTCTTTGAATTTGTAGGAATTTTCTGTGTGAATGGTCTCACCCTTTTTGATGTCCAGCGTGTTCTGGTGGCCATTCACCCTGACCTTACGATCCTTCAGAGCTTTCAAATGCATTTCAATACGTTGCTCTTCCTGGTTGTAGAAAGCCAGGTGTTCAAAATCGGAGGTGTCAAAACTGCTGTCCACCATCCGGTTCATGACATTCAGTACGTTTTTATTAAAAGCTGCTGTCAACTGCTTGCTGTCGTTGTAAGCACTGTGAAGGACCTGCGGATCCTTGACCATGTCGAGCCCCAGAAGTAAATGATCACCCGCCTTCATTTCCCGGGCCAGCTTATGCATAAAACTGCTGCGTTCCTCAGGGCTCAGATTGCCAATGGTGCTGCCCAGGAAGCAAAACAGCCTGTTTTTCTCTTTGGGCAACTTGTCAAACTGGTGCATAAAATCGGCTACAATCCCGGTGATTTCTATTTCCGGGAACTCCTCAGCCAGTTTGGCCATGGAGCCTTCCAGAGCAGTAGAACTAATATCCACGGGGTAATAGTGCAGCGTTGGCCAAAGCTCCTCCGGGATTTGTTGCAGCAAAAGACGGATTTTAGATGGATCTCCGCTCCCGAGTTCTACAATGTTTAAATCCTGAAAATCCAGTTCCAGATGACTTCCCAGACCTGCCAGAATGGATTTTTCGGTGCGGGTAGGGTAATATTCCTCAAGACCCGTTATACCTTCAAACAGCCTGGAACCGCCAGCATCGTAAAAATATTTGGGGGATATGGACCTGGGGTGGGAGGTAAGACCATCCAGGATCTCCTTCTCAACCTCATTTTTATCCCTTTCCTTCAGTTTGTTTATGATTCTTAGCTTCATGCCGGAACTCCTTTCTCGTAAGGATTGGCCGGATCATTGCTCCATTCGAACCAGCCTCCGTCAAAAACAGAAACCCTTGGCCAGCCCATGAGCCAGGCATTGTAAAAAGCCTCACTGCCTCGCCATCCGGTGCCGCAGTAGAAAGCCAGGTGCTTGTCAGGGCTAATGGCTACCTCATTCCAGATCTCTTCTACCTCGCCGGCTTCACGGATGGTATGATCGGGATTCCTGTAATTTTCCATATGATAGGCGTCCGATCCGCAATTTCCGAATACAGCTCCGGGAATGCGTCCGGTTTTTTCAATGTAGTTATAGCCACTAACCTCCCCGATATATTCCGGATAGCTTCGCACACACACCAGTTCGGCATCTTTTGATTGCAGCATCTCCCTGGCTTGCGGCACATCCACAATGATCTCAGGACGAGAGGGGATGGAAGCGCCAAAATCACTCACAGCTACTTTGCTGACGTCGTCCGTAGAAATTTCATAGCCTGCATCCTCCCAGGACTGAAAGCCTCCGTTCAGTACCCTCACATCCTTTACTCCGGCATACATCATGATCATGGCACAGCGAATGGCTCCGATATGTCCGGCTGCACTGCCTGGAAACTCATCCTCGTTATCGGGCCACATGAACTTGCCATAGAGTACTACCGTGGAATCCGATGTGATTCCATGGTTTTCCAGTGCCTCTTTCAATTCTGCCGGACTTCTGCGGTTCCAGGTTTCCGGAGCTTCCAGAGCCAGGGTGTCCATATCGATAGCCCCTGGAATATGTCCTGAAAGATAGGCATCGCGATTGCGGTAGTGGGCATGACATATGACAATGGGACTTCCGTCATGGGCCTCAGGCAATTCCCCGTCTACTATGCTTTTTACCCATTGTGCAGGAACCAATTGCCGGTAGCGGTCCAGCATTTCCATGGGTAATTCGGGCTTTGCTGCCCATTCATCCATAAAATGAAGATAGAGGGAGATTTGCCCGTATCCTGCTTTATGAAATAAGGCAGCCACTTCTTCTATCTCCTCCAGGGAATAACCATAAAGGATCACGTGATTATCGGGCAGGATCTGCTTTGACCGGACCACCTCAATCCAGTCCATGTACCTGCTCCACTTGTGCGGCAGGGATCTGGCTCCCTTGATATGTCCGCCTCTGAATTCGTTATTCAGTGTCCAGCCGTTGTAAGCATCCACCGGACGTATGTCGATGATCCGGATACCAGGTTTATCCAGTAAGCTTACTAGGTCCTTGGTGCTGATTTCATTTCCAATCATAGTTTCCATTTAAAAGAAACCCTTGGAACTAAAGATGGTTCAGTCATAAGAAAAAATCTTATTCAAAAATAAATGCAGGGTGCTTTTCCAGTTCCTTTTGGAGCAGCTGATAGGCCTTCGATTCCGCCTGGCTTAGAGAGTCCGGTGACAGAGCTTTCTGTTCCAGCACATCATCTTGCAGATTAAAAAACCTCCCGTCTGCATAGAGCTTGTAATTCAGGGTGCGCACAAACTGGTTCCGGAAGCGGTTCACATTCTTCCCCCACATGGGATCGTAATGTACAAAAGCGGTGTTTCTGGCCTCGTGCGATGATCCTGTCAGAACCGGATAGAAGCTCCTGCCATCCCGGTTAAGGCCTTCTTCCACTTGAGCATCCAGTGTTGTCCCTGCAATTTCGGCCAGGGTGGGATAGAAGTCGCTGAACTCAATCAAATCCTTATAAACCATTCCCTTCTGGCCACCTTTGGGAAAATGGATAATTAGAGGTACCCGGGTTCCGGCATCCGTAGTATTGCCCTTTCCGCCCCTGATAATTCCGGAGGTGGTTTGGGTGTAGATGCTTGGGTGGGTCCCGTTATCGCCCGTAAACATCAGAATGGTATTCTCCAGCATTCCCTTTTCCTCAAGCTTGCTGGCAATTTTACCGACTATTTTATCTGCATAGGCAACCATGTCCTTAAAGTAAGCTGTATCGTTCCTGTATCTTTCCTCCGGCAGGGACCAGTTTTTGGAATCCGGGGTGGGAACAAAGGGATCATGTACCAGGACCATGGGATAGTATACAAAGAAGGGACTGGTATTCTGGCGATCGATAAAGTCCAGGACAAAATCTGCAAAAATATCCGGGCCATAAGCATCAGGATCCCGCTCCAGTACTGTTCCATTTTTTTCAATCAGTGGATTGGCAAAACGTTCCCCTTCCTTCCGGGCTTTGGTAAGTTGCCAGAGACAATATTCGTCAAAGCCAAGTTGATTGGGACGGGTGGGGTCGTTCCAGTCTGTGAGTTCTTCCTTATATGCCAGACCGTTAAGCTGCCATTTCCCAACCACACAGGTCTTGTATCCGGCTTCTTTCATCAGCTTTCCGATGCTGGGATTATCCAGATCCAGGTGACCAAAGTGTCGGTAATTTCTGTAGTTGTACATCCCGGTCATAATCTTTACCCTGGAAGGAGTGCAGAGGGGTTGGGAAATGCAGTGTTCAAAGCGAATTCCCTGGCTGGCCAGTTTATCCAGCTCGGGAGTTTGATAGTTCAGGCTCCCGTAAATACTCAGACATTCGTAGCCCATGTCATCGGCCATGATCAGTATTACGTTGGGTCTGGCGTCCCGACTTTTCGTTTGGCATCCACTAAAGACAGCGGAGCAGAGGATTAGGGCCAGGAGGCCTGCCAGTTTATGTCTTGTAATCATTTTTTATGGGCTAAGCTGTGTAAGGCATTTTCCCTGATCCTGTCGAGGGTAGACCTCATTTCTTCCAGGACATCCTGCTTCCCCCTTTTTCCGCTCAGGTTTTTAAGCTCCTCCGGATCGCTGGGGTGGTGATAGAGTTCTTCGTAAATAATGCTGTCATTTTCGATCCATCGGGTATAGCGCCAGTCCTTGGACCTGAGACTTTTTCCCTTTCCTCCGTAGGAGACCGTATAAGCCACTCGTCCGGGTTCCAGGGGCTCACCTTCCCGGATCAGGGGTGCCAGGCTTCTGCCCTGCAGAATGGAAGGCTGCTGGTCCGACAACTCGCAGAGATCGGTGAGGGTAGGATAGAGGTCAATGAGTTCGCTAATGCTTTCGCAACGGGTTCCGTGTAACTCTTGATTGCCCGGATAGGAGATAATCATGGGTACCCTGACGCTTCCTTCCCACAGGCTCACCTTGGACCAGCAGTCATGCTCTCCCAGATTGTAGCCGTGGTCGGAAATAAAAATGACAATGGTTTCATCCCTGAGCTGCAGCCTGTCCAGGGCATCCAGTACCCTGCCCACCTGCTGATCCATAAAACGGACGCTGGCCATATAGGCTGAAATGGTTTGCTTCTTCTGCTGCTCATCCATAAGCCAGATATTCATGTTCTGTCTTCGGAGGGCCGGAGGTGGCACATTCTTACCCACTTTCACAGCAGGCAGTTCCACTTGATCTTCCGGGTAGGGCTCAAAACAATTCTCAGGAGCAATGAAGGGAACATGGGGTCTGACCAGGCCCAGGGCCAGGAAAAAAGGCGCATCGGCCTTGAGTTTTACCTTGTTCGTAGCACCAGGGGGTAAATCTGCCGCCCTGCTTTCCAGAATGGCGATGGCCTGACTGGTGGCCAGGTAATCGGCCTGGGTCAGCTCCATTCCATCTTCTAAAATCATCCTGGCAAAATTGGAACCGTAATGCAGGTTGCCCGGAGATAGAAGTTCCAGGGTGCCCGGACTGTTAGTCTCCGGAGCCATGACGTTGTAGGCATAGTCCCAGGAATCTGGATCATCTCCTCCAGGGGCGCCCTGTTCTATGCCGCCGGGAACCCCCATGTGGTAGATTTTTGAAACGCGGGCAGTAAAGTAGCCCTGTTCCCTAAAAAATCCTGCCATCGAAGGATGATCAGCCAGTTTTGGATTTTCTGCCCGGTAAGACCCCGGTCGATCGTTATTATGCAATATACCGTTTGTCTCGGGGTGCAGTCCCGACATCAGGGAGGCTCTGGAAGGACCACAGAGAGGAAACTGGCAGTAAGTCCGGGTAAAACGAATGCCTTCAGCAGCCAGCCTGTCCAGGCTGGGAGTATGCTTATCAATCTCCATGTAGGGACCGATGCGGGTATTCAGGTCGTCTGAAATGATAAGCACAATATTGGGTTTCTGAGCCTGTGCTCCCAGCAAGAAGCATAACAGGATACTTGCACTAAGACAATGTTTAAACATAGCTTGAAGCTTTTAGGTGCTGGACTATGCAGTAATATACTTCTTTAAATCGGAATTCAGAATGTGGTCCAGCTCCTCTTCCTTTCCGGGATCTGTTTCTGCAAAGAGGAAACCAAAAACAGGATATTCTCTGATATCAAGACTTCGGACCTCCAGGGGATTTGAAAAATCCGCTGCAAGACCATCGTAATCAAAGTGCCTGATGTTTTTCGCCTGTATCCCGGAATTGTTATTCAGGACCACTATGCTATATAGCTTATCTTCCCCTTGCCTGAAAATAGCATCCCAGTCTGGCTTCTCCTGCCTGGCATAGTATTCGTAAATATTATAATCCAGGGCAATCCCGGGTAAATCGGCCGTGGTGCAAAATCCCCCAAATCGCAGTGGATTTACTTCGATGGGATTGATTTTCCCGTCCCGGTCCATCCTGATTTCCACATGGGCAGGAAAGTTCCTGATTCCGGCTGCCTTTCCCATTTTGTTCAGGAAGTCTTCAAAGGGCTGCAGGTGCTTTTGAACAATTTCCCTGGAGGTAGAGTATACCCTGTCGCTGGTATCTTCTCCGGAAGCAAATCTGTGATGAAGTATATTCAGGATCACCACTTCTCCCTGGTCATTGAAGTAACAATCCACCGCAAATTCCTCCCCGTGGATAAACTCTTCGATTAGGAAGGTGGAAGAGTTTAGAACCGATTCCGGAAAGATACCCTGCAGATTTTCTTGCTGCAATTCCCTTTTAACCTGCTGCCAATCAGTTGCATTATTTACTATATGAACCCCAAGACTGAAAAAGCCCACCGAGGGTTTAATCACAAAGGGCAGGGGCAGGTCTTCCAAGCTTAAACTGTGAAGGTCCTCTAGCTCCAGGCTTTGAAAAAACAGGCCCTTTTGAAAGCTCTCAATTAATTCCCTGAATCGGGCCTTATCTTTGAAATATGGGATGTAGGTGGCCAGTACGGAGTCATTCGCGTGCCTGGCAATCCAGCTCAGGGCATTTTCCGAATTGGTATACAGAAGAGTTTCCGGCTTGCTGTGCATCGTTTTGACTGCATCCTTTTCCGCTATCCAGTTCAGAGACTTTTGTCCAAGCAATTCCCGTGCCTCGGGGGTTGAAATAACAGGAAAATCGTTGGTTTTCAATGTGTCCACCAGGAATTCGGAGACATAGGGTTTGTCGAGCAGGACCAGCATACTATTTGGTAATTAGAGGTTTTCCTTCCGGGCGGGGAGGGGGTGTTTGTAGACGAATTTCTTTGGCAAAATTATCCCATTCCTTCAGAAGTTCTTCATATATGTAAGGTTCTGAGGCTTTGAGATCCTTTTGTTCTCCCAGGTCCCGCGAAAGATCGTAGAGGGCAAAATTGACAGGATCGAAGGGTTTGTTCACACTGGTGATTTTCCACTTGCCCTTTCTGAGCATGGCATTGTGGTTATGCTCCAGGGCAAAGACATAATCCTCATCGTGAATATCTTCAGCCTTTCCTTCCAGAACCGGCAAAAGTGAAGCTCCTTTCAGAGGATAGAGCTTCCGGCCATGTATTGAATCAGGATAAGCGATACCAGCCAAGGCATAAAATGTGGGTGCCAAATCCTGTATGCTGGTGAAACTATGGAAGATTTCGTTTTTCTGATTCACTCCGGGGCCACTAATGATCATGGGGGTATTAATGCCTCCCTGGGTGGCATAATCCTTAAAATATCGAAAGGGCGAACTGCCTGCTTCAGCCCATTGGGGTCCGTAAGAGATATAGGAATTGGGCATGCCCATTTGCTCGTAGCCGTCCGTATAAAAATCCCTCAGGAAGACATAATCCTTGTGATTTATAAAATCCCTGTAGGCCGCCCCGTTGTCTGAAAGGAATACAATCAGGGTATTTTCATAGGCTCCGGTTTCCTTCAGGTGGTTTAGCAGCCTTCCCACATTATAATCCAGGTTATCGACCATGCCGGCATAAAGTTCCATTTTCCGGGCCTCTGCCTTTTGTTGTTCTGAAGAAAGAGAATCCCAGGGTATAACACTTTCATGATTGGGTGGGAGCAAAGCATCGTCCGGAATCATACCAGCTCCTTTCAGGCTCTCGAGCCTTTGTTCTTTCAGTTTGTCATATCCCGCATCGTATCTTCCCCGGTACTTCTGCCAGTAAGTTTTTTCGACCTGAAGGGGCCAGTGGGGAGAAGTATAGGCGGCATAGACAAAAAAGGGTAAACCACTTTCCTCATTTCCTTCCAGGTATTCGATGATCTTGTCGGTATAGAAATCGGTAGAGTAAGCACCTTCTTTCCAGCTGGTTTTATTTCCGTCCTCGCTATAATTGGAAAGGCCCGGACTTAAAACAGAACGATTGCTGTAATGATCCCCGGCTCCATCCAGCAGGGCATAGGAACGATCGAAGCCCCATTGATGCGGATTGGATAGTGAATCCAGTCCCAGGTGCCATTTCCCGGCCATACAGGTGAAATAGCCTGCCTCTTTTAGCAGCTCAGGAATGCTGGCCACGCGTTCTGTGAGTCTGCCTTCGTATCCAAACTCCTCAGTGACCCTGGATTGCAGTCCCATTCCCGCGATGTGGTTATCATTGCCTGAAAGCAGCATGGCCCGTGATGGAGCACACATGGGAGCCGTATGAAATCTGCTGAACCTGATCCCACTTTTTGCCAGACCATCAATGTGGTGGGTGCTTATATCGCCTCCGTAACACCCCAGATCGGCATAGCCCAGATCGTCGGCCACTATCAACAGAATATTGGGCTTTTTATGGATCTCTTGCATGCTGCCTTCACTCAGACAGGAGGAAAGGCCCGAAAAAATCAAAAGAAATCCAATCAGTTTCAAATACAATGTGTTTGTCCTCATTATTATTCCGTTATCTCGACCAGGTTTCCTTCAGGATCCTCTATCACACTCTCATAATATCCGTCGCCTGTGGTTCTGGGTTCTCCTGCAATTCTATAGCCTCTGCTGCGAATGAGATTGGTGAGATGATCTACCTTTTGCTTACTTCCCACCGAGATGGCAATGTGTGACAATCCCAGCTTAGTTCCACGATCTTCTCCGGCCGGGAATTTATCGGGGCGGTGCATGATCTCGATGCGGGCACCATCTTTAAAACTCAGGAAATATGAACTGAATTCTTTTTCGGGATTCACGTATTTCTCACTGCTCTTCATTTCGAAAAAACCCGTATAGAATTCTTTTAATCTTTCCAGGTTTTCCGCCCAGAGAGCAATGTGTTCAATTCGCATAAATGTCTTGTTGTTAATCTACAAATAGCTTGTAATCAGAACTCCAGGTTTCCGTTTCACCAGGCTCCACTGAAAGCCAGATAAAGTTTTCCGGACTCAGGGTTGTTGGACAGGCCCAGAAGACCATGCGGTGAAGGGGCTTGTCTATGGTAAAACTTACCCCTGCACCCGACTTTTGATTTTTTACGGTCACCTGGTGATCCTCTACCTCGTTGCCATAGCCATTGAGTACCGTGAAGACAGATTCATCGTCCACCAGCTCTTTCAGGAAGCTGATTGTATTTCCCTGGATGTCCAGCATGCCTTTGAGATCGCCTTCCGCACTAATATCGTAAGGAAAGCTGATGCTAAATGCCGGGCCACTGGCTTCTCCATCGATCATGAAGAAGTTATGGTTGAACTGATCCGTCTCAAGGATCTTAGAACCTGTATTATGCAGTTTGTGTCCGATAACAAATCCATCATTTTTAAGTTGTATGCGTTTCTCATAGGAATATGCATATCCCATGTCAGTCTCCACCTCATGGGTGAAAGTAATCCAGTCATCGCCCTGGTCTACCTCCCACTTGCCATGGTCCACTATCTTGTAGGTTTTATTCCATATATATTCCTCTTCATCGGCCTTCTCAATAACTCCCACACCGATTCTGATAAATTTTCCCCCTGCTTCGGCTTCTGCATAACCCGGTCCCGGTTCAATATATCCTTCCACGGGGCCGGCCAGATCTTCGTGAAACATGGGGTCGTGGGTGGATTTCCAGTAGCCAAAATATTCGTGGCCCTTGTATTGTACGGAGCCAATGACGCCGGACCAGTCAAAGCGGGTGGCCCGGTAAAGTCCTTTTTTCGCATCGGGAAGGTAGACTTTCATTTGTACTTCTTCGTTGGATAGTTCTACCGATGGATACTGACTGAAGTCAAGTTCGTCAGGGGTACAGCTTCCCAGTGTGGTTCCGAGGCCCACTGCAGCCATTAAAAGTGCCATGTTTTTCATCCTGTTAGTTTCTTGGGGTTGATTTATTTCCAGCCGGGCATTTCTTCCCGGACAATGATTCTTGGGTTCTGGTAAAGTTCGACAATTTCTTCGCTTGTATTACTCTCTTTGACCAATTCTGCCCAGGGCATAAAAAATACCCAGCGGGGCTGTTCCTCCAGCATGGCAGCGCTGGGCAGCCTGGAGCATTCACCAATGGCCATGGGTTTGTCTCCGACTATACCCAGGATGTAATTGTACCACCAGATGTCGTAACCCTTATCGTAAACATCAAAGCCAAATACTTCCCAGTATTCATCCCCCGGATTATAGTCTTCAAAGTCCTTGCTCAGATCCTGCATATCCCATACCCAGATGATATTACTCAGCCCCAGGGTATCGGTGAAGTAATCGTGGGTGATCCTGAATAAATGGGCTGTCCCTTCCGGTCCGGGCCTTCCGCCCCACCAGAACAGTCCCTGGTTCATTTCATGAAAAGGCCTGAACATTACTTCCACTCCATGTTCTTCCAGGTAGGAAAGATAAACAGCTACCTCCTTCATCCGTTTTTTCCAGGCTCCATTCAGTTTGCCCCCTTCCGTAATTAAATCCCGCCACTGCTCGTCGCTGAGCTGGGCGTTCAGCAATCCGGGATCCCACTTGCAGGGCTCTCCTTCGTCGGGCGGACATGCATGCCACATTAGATTGATCATGGCTCCCTTTTCCCATTGTTTTTTTGCCTCGTAGATCATGGTCCAGCGCTCGTCGATGTTGTTTTGCTGGAAGAGAAAATCGCCGCTCCAGAGGGCAGGGTAGGAGTCGGTAGTTTCTTTAATGAAACTGGTCCATTTATCAGGGTCTGCATTGGGTTCCTTGTTGTGTTGACCTGCCAGGGTATATTTTCCGGATATATTATGCAGGTAGTCGAGAGTCTGGAAAGACTGCGCATGTAACAGAAAGGAGAGTGAGATCAGGAAAAGAGCAATACCGAAGAATGGTTTGTTCATGGCATTTATGTATAGGATCTTAGTTTTTGACAATTATCAGGGCATTGGCTACGGACCTTTCTCCGCCTGAATCACTGGGTACATTTACCACTCCCATGGATCTGGTCCAAAGGGTGGTGGAACCTCCACCATCCAGGTTTATGGCCTCTGTACAACCCATGTCAAGCAAATATTCCTGCAATTCGAACAGGTTCATGCCCGCTGCCTGTGCAGAACGTCCATCCACTGTGATAAAAATAAGTGATTCTTCTGTAATGCCCAAGCAGCTTCGGGGATGCCGCTTATGGCTGAAGGCCATGTCCGGTAACTCTTGAGCTAAGGACCTGTGGATCAGTAAAGGTCCGCTTAGGAGGACAAATTTTTCCTGCACGGATTCTAGGAAGTACTGGTCCGTTCTGGGCCGGGATATGTGCAGTTTGTTTTCTTTGGTAAGAACAATGGCCCCGTTGGCCAGGCTGTCAGGGACTGCCCATTTCAGGGTATCGGGCCGGGTAAAGGAGATTACCGAATCGCCCTTCTCCAGATAGCAAACACTGCCTCCTTCCTTCATGTCAAAGAAGCTCCCGTTTATGGCGGCAAGAGCTTTGTTTTGCAGGGCAAACTGACTGGTCTTCTGCAATTTGCTGGCATGGTAAGCCAGCTCTATTCGATATGTATCCAAATCCACCTTGTTCAAGCGGATTAGGGTAATTCGCTGCGGACTATCATAGAGGGAGTCGGTATATATCCGCACTGTCGGAAAAGAATCAAGGTCGGGAGCCGAACTTAGCTCCTGACCTTGAATATTCAGTGTAGCAGCCCAAGCCAGAGTAAAGAGCATGAGCTTAAGCTGTCTGATGCGGGCGACTGGGCTACTCATCCTTTTTTACCTTTATCTTGTTCGGGATCGTAGAGAAATACTTCCTCCAGAGGGGTTTTGAAGATAAAAGCCAGCCTGAAGGCCAGCTCCAGGGAAGGGGAGTAATTGCCTTTCTCAATGGCCACAATGGTCTGGCGTGATACCCTGGCCGCATCGGCCAGTTGTTGCTGGGTCATTTCGTCGGCTTCAAACCTGAGCCGGCGGATATTGTTCTGGATGCTGTTCCTGGCCATATCAGACTCCTTTCCTGTAATAATAGATCTGTGAACTGTTTTCAAGGATCTCGGCAATCAGTCCCACAACTACAAAGGCAATGAATATCCAGTGTACGGGCATGCCCAGGGCCAGACCGATAACGGACAAAACAAATCCCCCGGTAAAGGCATAGTAGGAATTCCTGATGGCTTTCAATTTCACCAGCTTATCCCGCTCATCTTCTTCTGGTACCTTTTCTTCACGAGTAGCTATGGCATTGATGATGTGGAAAATGATCAGAATGACAATTCTGGCTGCCACAGATACTCCTATAAATATAAGGAAGAGAACTCCCCACTTGTTATAGTCCTGGGTCAGATCGAAAACACCCTGCTGGTGCTTCTGAAATACGATCAGGGCATAGACGGCTGTTATAAGCAGGCCACTGACCATGTTTACGACATTTTGTTTTTCCTGGTAAGTCATGATTTCTTGATATTATGTAATGTATAATGTACTTATAGTTAATAATACTATACACAAAGGTAAACATATTTTACATATTGTCAAGTATACATGACATTTATTTTAAAAATAAAACCAGGCACTCATGCGTCGATTCATGGTGCCTGGTATATAGCTTATTAATTATCAGGATCTTGTCCGAAAGATTAGATCTCTGCAAAAACCTTTTCCAGAAGAGCCTTGGTGGCCTTGATTCCTTCGTCTTCGCTGAGCTCGGATCCTTCGTATTCGATACCCACATATCCTTTGAAGCCCGATTCCTTGACAATCTTCATAATCCGGAGATAATCGGATTTCACTTCATTGCCTTCTTCATCAAAGGAATTTGATTTGGCACTCACACCTTTCGCATAGGGCATGAGGTCGGCAATACCCTGGTATTTATCGTACTCGTAGAAATTTCCGAAATCTGGAAGGGTTCCCACATTGTCCATACCCACTTTTTGCATGACACCCGACAGCCATTGTCCGTCAGACGAATATCCGCCATGGTTTTCCACAATGATGTTGATGCCTTTGCTCTTACCGTATTCGCCCAGTTTGGAAAGTCCGTCAACCGCATTGGCGGCCACTTCTTCCGCACTTCCCTGACCGGCTGCATTCACACGAATGGATTCTGCACCCAGGAATTGGGCAACATCCACCCATGGGAAATGGTTCTCCACTGCTTGCTGGCGGGCTTCGGGATCCGAATTACCCAGATCACCCAGGGCATCGCACATAATGAGTCCTACCTTAACGCCTTCTTTCTCACAGAGTGCTTTGAATTCATCCCAGTAGGCCTGATCATTGGCCCTGCTGAAGTAAAAGGTGTTGACCAGTTCGATGCAGTCGATTCCGTAGCCCTTAGACACGCTTGGGAAATCTTTGGGATCAATTTCCCCTTTCAGCAATTCGTCAGGGGATTCCATCAGGAGACGTCCAAATTCATTCCAGTCCTGGATGGAACCTCCAAAATAGGTTTTGTGAAGGGACCACTGCGCCAGGGATATAAGGAAATCGGGTTCAACGCTTGCTTCGGCACTGCTTTCTTCCGTGGTGCTGGTGTCAGCGGATTTGGTGCCGGTGTTGCAGGAGATCAGGAAAACCGATGCTACTGCCATCAAAAGAACTTTAAATGATAGGTCTTGTTTTTTCATGTTTGTGTTATTTGTTTACTTAAAGTGTTTTCAAGTCTGATGGGCAAAGTTAATAATTGCCGCCTATCTCCTTCTCCGATAGGTGCTTTTTACCAGGTCCTTGTTGAGAATTTCCGTTTCTGCCAGATCAAACTTCAGTTCCTGTTCCATCTCTCCAAACAGGGGAATGCCAGAACCCAGGAGAATGGGGATCCGGGTAATAATCATCTCATCCACCAGGTCTTCTTTGAGAAAACTCTGTATGGTTAGTCCCCCGTCTATATATATATTATGTATCCCCTTTGAGTTTAAGGAATCAAGCACCGATGTCAATTCTCCCCCTATCACTTCCACCCTGGAAGATAGTCCTGAGGGGACCTCCGGTTGCTTAGAACTTAATACAAAAACGGGTTTGGCATAGGGCCAGGGTCTGAAATCTTTCACCGTTTCATAGGTAGATCTGCCCATCAGGATGGCATCTACCTTATTCATAAATTCAGCAAAACCGTAATCGCTCTGATCGGGATTGGGAATTTCCATCAACCAGTCTATGTTCCCGTCCTTGCGTGCTATAAAACCATCCAGGCTTGTAGCTATATACACAATGTTTGCCATGCTTCGACCTCGTATTATTTAAACTCCACACCCTCCAGTTTAACCACCAGGGGATTGGGCCACTTTCTGTCGTTATAGATACGCTGGGCCCTCATTACGGAGATTTCGATTCCTCCGTCCTTGGTGTTTATGCTTGGCGAGGGATCCTTTTCCGGCTGGTATTCCAAA
>Ga0180435_10002108_pt1 | contig 20424 bp, 25 predicted proteins | sample SS_ome_3_FD_132467 | JGI IMG/M metagenome (GOLD analysis project Ga0180435, IMG submission 132467) | Hypersaline lake sediment archaeal communities from the Salton Sea, California, USA - SS_3_S_1 metaG | ecosystem: Environmental > Aquatic > Non-marine Saline and Alkaline > Hypersaline >...
ATTTCAAGTGTCTATAGAAAAAAGTTAAAAGTAATGTATCAATGTGTTGCCCATCAACATCAGCGTCGGTCATAATAACAATACGATGGTATCTTAATCTTTTAATATTTAATGTCTCCCCTATTCCCATTCCCAAGGCGATAATTAAATCTTTTAATTCATCAAAATTAATGATTTTATCAATGTGAGCCCTTTCAGTATTAAGGATTTTACCTCCTAAAGGAAGAATAGCTTGGAAGCGACGATTTCTGCCTTGTTTAGCACTACCACCGGCGGAATCACCTTCAACGATAAAAAGTTCAGAGTAAGCGGGATCTTTTTCCTGACAATCTGCTAATTTTCCAGGCAGAGAATTAGCGAAAAATTCACTTTTTCTAATAACTGCTTCTTTGGCAGCTCTAGCGGCTAATCTGGCTCTAGCGGCCAAACCAATTTTTTCAACTATTTTTTTAGCATCTGAGGGATGTTCTTCAAAATAAGTATCCAAACCATTTTTAACAACTGTGGCTACAATTCCTTGAGCTTCAGAATTATTTAATTTGGCTTTAGTTTGAGACTCGAATTGGATTTTTTCTGTTGGGATTTTAACAGCTACAGCGGCGGTTAAACCTTCCTTAACATCATCACCAACAAAAGCATTACCATTTTTAAAGAAACCCAATTTTTTAGCATAATCATTGATAGCTCTGGTTAAAGCAATCCTAAAACCAGTTAAATGTGTTCCCCCATCTTTAGTGTTAATAACATTTACAAAAGACTCAATATTTTCTGAAAAACTATCATTATACTGAACGGCGACTTCAACAGCGACTTCATTGTCATCTCCTCCTTTAATTAAGATTGGTGAGTGGAGAGCTTTTTTGTTACGATTTAAAAACCTGACTAAAGAGGTAATCCCTCCCTCGAAGTAAAAATGTGTTTCTTTGCCGTCTCTTTTATCAAGCAAGTGAAATTTTAATCCAGGGACTAAATAGGCCCTTTCTCTGATTAATTGTTCGACCACTTTGTATTGGAAGACACTGTCTTTAAAGATTTGCTTGTCCGGTAGAAAGCTGATTATGGTTCCTGTTTTTTTTGTTTTGGCAATTTCTTTAACTGGTCCGGTTGCTTTACCTCTTTTGTATTCTTGGCAATAAGTTTTTCCGTCACGATTAATTTCAGCTTTTAGAGATGATGATAAAGCATTGACTACTGAAACACCGACTCCGTGCAAACCGCCTGAAACTTTATAGGTAGTACTATCAAATTTAGCTCCAGCATGAAGCTTGGTCATGGCGATTTCTAAAGCTGAAATTCCTGATTTATGTTTATCAACGGGGATACCTCTTCCATCATCTTCAACCATAGCTGAACCGTCTTGGTTAAGAGTTACCCAGACATTTTTAGTAAAGCCAGCCAAGGATTCATCAACTGAATTGTCGACAATTTCGATAACCATATGATGGAGACCCTTGGAATCAGTTGAGCCAATATACATTCCTGGACGACGTCTGACCGGTTCTAGCCCTTCAAGAACTTTAATATTGGCAGCAGTGTAGTTAGAATTTGGCATAATAATTTATTGACAAGAAATTAGTTTATCATTTTTTTTGAGTTTAGGGAAAAGTTAAATTTGTGTTTTTTAGTCTTATAAAAAAAAGAATTGAAAAACAATACCCTGAACCTATTCTAACCTAAATTGAGTAGGAAATCAATAGATTTTCCAAGACTAATTTATGATTAGTGTTTGTTTTTAAGAGCGTTAAGGCTTGTTGAATTAGATGTAGATTTTCGGCTATTTTTTTTCTAGAGAAAGAATTTTCTTGTAACATTATTAATCTCCAGGCCAATAATTGTTTTTGACAAAATTCAATTGTTTCGTCCTTATTTTTACTAATTTTTTCGGCCATTAATAAACGTTGCCCAATGGAAGCTTTGATTAAATTATTAATTTGTTCAAAAAGAACATCTTTATCTTTCCCATCAATTTGATTATTGGCATTTTCATTATCTTTTAATTTAATTATTTGACAACGGGAAATAATTGTTGGCAGAAGTAATTCTTTATTTTGGGCTGTTAGGATAATGATGGAATTTGCTGGTGGTTCTTCTAAAGTTTTTAAAAGTGCGTGTTGGGCCGGTAAAGTTAATTTTTCAGCTTCTTTAATCAGAGCAACTTTATAGTCGGCTTGATACGGTTTTAAAGCAAGGTTTTTTTGCAGTTGTCTTACTTGGGTAATTTTTAAAGAATCGCTACTTTCAAATTTACTAAAGTCAGGATGATTATTAATTTCTTTTTTCAGAATTTTTTGAGCTAAGCTGAAAGCTTCCTCTTTTCTTTTTTGCTTACTGCCGTTGGTAATTAAAATTGAATGGATCACTCTGTTGACATTTTAGCATAGACTTTAGATAATAAGAAAAACAACTAAAATGCCTGCCACTGCCCAAACCCCATCAGGTAACGTAAATTCTTTCCCAGGCTCAGACTTGGCTGAGGTGCTGGGTAATTCGGGCGTTTTAACAGCCGAAAATGTCCAATCGCTTAAATTGGAACATGTTAATACCGGTCGCTCGTTCAAAGAATTGATTCTTGAACATGATTTTGCTTCAGAAGAACAGATTATTCGAGCTGAAGCCCAACTTTATAACATTCCTTTTGTTGATTTAGGTGAAAAAGCAGTTAGCCCGGAAAGCTTGAGTTTACTACCAAGATCAGTCTCAGAGCGTTATGTTCTTATGCCTTTTGACTATAATCGGGCTGCCAATGAACTTTCGGTAGCAATGGCCAATCCATTAGATTTGGAAGTAATTGAATTTATCGAGAAGAAATCAAAGGCTAAGATTAAACCGTTTGCCGCAACGTCTGAAAAAATCAAAGCTACAATTGCAACTGCTTACGCTCAACCATTGTCAGCGGAGGTAAACGCAGCCTTGAAGGAAGTGGCTCCGGTGTCTATTGATACCAAAACTGTTGATATTGCTTCCCTGGGGAAAATCATTCGTGAAGCCCCAGTAGCTAAAATTGTAGCTACAATTTTAGAATTCGCAGTTAAATCACGAGCTTCCGATGTTCATATTGAGCCACAAGAAGACAAAACTAGAGTTCGCTACCGAATTGATGGTATTTTGCATGAGAAACTAGTTTTACCTAAAAAAGTTCATGATGCCGTTGTCTCGAGAATTAAAATCCTTTCGGGAATGAAGATTGATGAAAAAAGAGTTCCTCAGGATGGTCGTTTTAATTTTAAGGCTGATGCTCAAGAAGTTGATTTAAGGGTTTCATCATTGCCAACCGTTTTTGGAGAGAAAATTGTTATGCGTCTTTTAAAGAAAACCGGGGGTGTCCCCGATTTGCCCGAACTTGGTTTAAGAGGAAGAGCTTTGAAAAATTTGGAAGATTCTATTTTAAGACCGCACGGGATTATCATTGTTTGTGGCCCAACTGGTTCTGGAAAAACCACAACCCTATATTCGGTTTTATCAAGAATTAATACCGCCAAGGTTAATATCATTACTTTGGAAGATCCGGTTGAATATCAGATTAGTGGGGTTAATCAGGTTCAAGTTAATCCAGCAGCTGGCTTGACTTTTGCATCAGGAATGCGGAGTTTCTTGCGCCAAGATCCTAATATTGTCATGGTTGGTGAAATCAGAGATAAAGAAACAACTGAATTGGCTGTTCAGGCTTCTTTGACCGGTCATTTGGTTTTTTCTACTCTACACACTAATGACGCCTCCGGAGCGATTCCTCGTTTGCTTGATTTGGGGGCAGAGCCGTTCTTATTAGCTTCGGCAATGACTTGTATTTTAGCTCAAAGGGTTTTACGAAAAGTTTGTGAGCATTGCAAAGAGGCTTATGATCCGCCAGCTGAAGTGGCGGAAGATATTAAAAAAGTTTTGGGTGATCTTTATAAATCCGATCAACCAATCAAGCTTTATCGAGGTAAAAAATGTCCGGAATGTAATAATAGCGGTTATATAGGCAGGGTTGGTATTTTTGAAGTTTTGCCAGTAGGTGAAAAAATAGCCCGTTTATGTTTGGAAAGGGCCGATGCTGGAGCTATTGAAAAACAGGCTTTAGCTGACGGGATGATCAGTATGAAACAGGACGGCTACTTGAAAGCCATCGAGGGAATAACTAGTATAGAAGAAGTACTAAGAGTTGCTCAAGAATAGAAAAGTATGGAAATATATGGAAATAAATGAGCTTTTAGAATTTGCTATTAATAAAAACGCTTCTGATTTACATCTTTTACCGGGTGTCCCTCCGATGGTTAGGTTTAATGGGGTCCTGGGCCCAATTCCCGGTAAGCCTCCCCTATCACCTCAAGAGACGAGTAATTTGGTTTTATCCTTAGTTAATGAAGAACAAAAAGATATTTTATTGGTTAATAAAGAACTTGATTTTTCTTTTAACCATCAAGATAAATCACGTTTTAGAATTAACGCTTATCATCAGAAAGGTAATTTAGCAGCGGCGTTAAGATTAATTCCTAATCGTATCCCTAAAATTGATGAGCTTAATCTGCCACCGATTTGTCACACTTTTGCCAGCTTGAAACAAGGTTTTGTTTTAATCACTGGGCCCACTGGCCAAGGCAAATCAACTGCTTTAGCAGCGATTATTAATGAGATTAATGAAACACGTCCGGTTCATATCGTGACTATTGAAGATCCAATTGAATACGTTTTTAATCACCAAAAAGCCATTATTTCGCAAAGAGAAATTCGTTTAGATTCTCATTCATGGCAGATTGCCTTGAGGTCTTGTTTACGGGAAGATCCTGATGTTGTGATGATTGGCGAGATGAGAGATTACGAAACAATTTCTTCGGCCTTGACGATTGCTGAAACCGGACATTTAGTTTTTGCTACTTTACATACTAATTCCGCTGCTCAAACGATTGACAGAATTATTGATGTTTTTCCCGCTCATCAACAATCACAAGTAAGAACCCAATTTGCTTCAAGTTTAGAAGCAATTTTATCTTTAAGATTAATGCCTTCTTTGCCGTCTGGACGCATTCCGGCTTCTGAAATTTTGGTGGCTAATCCAGCGGTTAGAAATGCTATTAGGGAAGGAAAAACTCATTTAATTGATACAATTCTTCAAACTTCCGCTGAGCTTGGGATGAGAAATTTGGAGGCTGATTTGGCCAATTTGGTAAAACAAGGCAAGGTTTCCTTAGAAGTCGCCCAAGCTTTTGCTTTAAAACCAGAAGAATTAATGAGACTGGTTAAAGGAAAATAAGTTGAATAAATTTAAATATAGAGCTAAAGATAAAACAGGAAAATCTTTTGAAGGATTGGTTGAGGCCAATGATCTTGCTCATGCGGCTAAAATATTAAGAGAAAAAAATCTTCTGCTAATTAACCTTGCTCCCAAAAATGATGATTTAATCCTTCAAGTTAAAAGGGGCTTAGGACGTGTTTCAGTTCAGGACAAAGTTAACTTTACTCGTCAACTTTCAACAATGATTAATGCCGGTTTAAATATTACCGAGGCTTTAAGGGTATTGGAGGAACAAACTAATCCGGCTATGGGGCGCTTGATTACCGAGATTTTAAGAGAGATTGAAGGCGGTGGTAATTTTGCCGATGCTTTGGAAAAGCATAGCCGTATCTTTGATCAAGTATATGTTTCCCTAATCAGAGCTGGTGAGGCAGCTGGTGTTTTAGATAAGGTTCTTTTAAGACTGGCGGATAATTTGGAAAAAAATCTAGAATTTAGAAGAAAAATTAAAGGGGCGATGATTTATCCGATCATTGTTTTAGGTGGGATGGTAGCTGTCATTTTTATCATGATTGTTTTTGTTATCCCGAAATTGACCACAATTTATGAGGAATTTGAATCAGAATTACCAACGATGACTAAATTTTTAATTGGTCTTTCTAAATTTATGAGTTCTTTTTGGTGGCTTATGATTGGAGCTGTGATTGGTTTAGTTTTTCTTTTTAGATTTATGATGCGCAATCCCCTTTTTGAGAAGCAGGTTGATAAAATATTATTTAAAATCCCCATTTTTGGGAAACTAAGAAAAGCGATGATTTTAACCGAATTTACCAGAACGTTAGGATTATTGGTTGGCAGTGGTATTTTAATTGTCGAAGCTTTAAATATTTCCAGAAATGCCCTAAACAGCCCTAATTACGAAGAGCAAATGCAAGCAGCCGAAAAAGAAGTTGAAAAAGGGTTACCGTTAGCTGCGGCATTAACCAGAACCGAAATTTTTCCACATATCTTACCACAAATGATTGCTGTTGGTGAAGAAACTGGTAAATTAGATGAAGTTTTGACCAAAGTTTCTTCTTATTTTGAACAGGAAGCCGATGCTTCAGTTAAGGGATTGACAACCGCTATAGAGCCAATTATCATGATTATATTAGGCGTCGGTGTCGGCTTTTTGATGGTAGCGATTATTATGCCTATTTATAATTTAACTAATAAATTCTAATATAAAATATAAATAGAAAGGGGGTGAAAAAATAATTGAAATTTAAAAATTTAAAATCAAGAATCAATCATGGTTTTACGATGATTGAGTTATTGATCGTTATTGCGGTTTTGGGTATTTTGGCGATTGCTGTTTTGGCGACTATTAACCCGATTGAACAAATTAATAGGGGTCGTGATACTGGCTCAAGGGGTGACGCTGAGCAATTATTGTCAGCCATTGACCGTTATAATGCTACTCAAGGTTTATGGCCTTGGCAAATTGATACGGATGCAGAAGCCGGTGTAACTTGGGGCCAAGTAACCGAAGTTGCTGACGATGACAGCTGTTTGTTATTAGATAAGTTAGCCCAAGGTGGTGACACTTGTGATTCTGGAGCTGATGAAATTAAAGCTGCCTTTGCGACTAGGTTAAATGCAAGTAATTATAACCAATTATATATGGAATATTCTGGTGGTTCAGGCGATAGCCTCTATATTTGTTTCAGCCCACAATCTGGTGCCTTTGAGACAGAAGCAACTCGACGTTGTGATGTTGAGGGCGTACCGGATGATTATCCAGCTGCCGCTTGTGGAAGTTGTGATGCTTTAACTGGTGCTTTGGGTGATTCTGAGAATTGTATTTGTCTGCCATAATGTTAATCATTATTTTTATTTTAGGCCTGGTTATTGGCAGCTTCATTAATTGTTTGGTTTACCGTTTAAACCAGGAAAAGAGTTTATTAGGTTTATTTTTAGGTCGGTCTTACTGCCCAAAATGTAGGAAGAGTTTGAATTGGTATGATAATATTCCTGTCTTATCCTTTATTCTTCTTCATGGGCGTTGCCGTTATTGTCAAAAACAGATAGCTTACCACTATCCCCTAGTGGAATTAACAACTGCTATTTTATCAGTTGTCCTTTATTATTTTTCTTTTTTGTCACTAGGTAACTGGTTAATTTTTGCTTATCAACTTTTTATTCTTTACGTTTTTATTGCTCTTTTCCTCTCCGACTTACTTTATTATACTTTACCTGATTTGCTTATTTATCCAACCTGCTTAATAGTTGGAGCTTATTTGATTTCTACTGGGCAGTGGATTAGTTTTTTATCTGGTATTGTTTCTTTATTATTCTTTTTGTTTTTGGTTTTAATAACTCGTTTTAAAGGGATGGGTTTAGGTGATGTTAAATTAGCTTTTCTGATGGGTCTTTTTTTAGGCTATCCTAATATTATACTAGCTTTATTTTTGGCTTTCTTGACAGGGGCGATATGGGGTGTAATACTAATTTTATTAGGAAAAAAGAAGTTTAAAAGCCGAATCCCTTTTGGCCCTTTTTTAGCGTTAGGCACATGGTTAGCTTTTTTTTGGACAGATAAGATTTGGCCGTTTTTTTTATGAGCAGAAAAGGTTTTACTCTAATTGAACTTCTAATCTCCATGGCAATAGTGGCGATTTTGATTTTGGCGGTCCTTTTTATTTATAATGTTCAGATTAATAAAGGGCGTGATTCAAAAAGAAAAGCTGATTTAGCTAAATTACAGAGACTTTTAGAAGATTATTCTAATGATAATGATGGTTGTTATCCTGGGTCGCTTGAGGATGATGAAAACTTAGCTGATTTTAAGGACCCCATTGATAGTGGTGATAATATCTATTATTATTCAGTATCTTCTGAAGGTGAATGTAAAAAATGGTATCGCATCTTTACGACTTTAGATTACGATGAAGATCCGATTATCGATAAAATTGCTTGCACTCCAGACACTTGTGCAAATTTCAATTATGTTGTCACCAGTCCTAATATAGGGACTTTACCTTCTGATCCAAGTCAAGCTCCCCCTGGAGCCCCGACTTCAACTCCAACAGGATCTGGTTCGTCACCAGCTCCAACATCGTCAATAACACCAACAGCAACGTTGACGCCGACCATAACTCCGACGCCAACACCGACTTCTCCTTGCCCTGGTGGTATGTGGTTTACCTGTGTTGATCAAGGTGGTTTTTGTAATGCCTCTTATGAGGGAGCCGAAGGAGCGGTTTGTAGCTCAAATTGTAATTTCTGTGCAGCTCGTTCTTGCAGAGCATGGCCTGATTGTGTTCCTTAATTGGTTTTGTTTTGTATAAATTGTTAATATTAAGTATTATAGAAACATGACAAAAAACGGTTTTACTTTAGTCGAGTTGATTGTAGTTATTGCTATCTTGGGTTTATTAGCTGCTATTGGGTTAGGTAGTTTTCGCACTTCTCAGATAAAAGGCAGGGATAGTCAACGTAAGAGCGATTTGGCTCAAATTCAAAGAGCCCTAGAACTTTATTATAATGATCATCAACAATATCCCCTATCGGTTGAATTTCCCGGTGGCGGTGGTGTTTGGGAAGATGATGAAGGCACTTTATACATGAAAGAAGTTCCACAAGACCCAAAGTTCGGCGATTACCTTTATGATTCTGCTGATGGTAGTGACTATAAGGTATATGCTAGATTAGAAAATGAGAATGACCCAGGGGTTGGAAGTTATACTGGCAGAACTTGTGGCGATGATGATTGCAATTACGGCGTTTCTAGTGAAAATACTAATCCTTGAGTTATAATAAAATTATGGACAAAAAAATTATTAATAAAAAATTTAAAACCGGTTTTACTCTAATTGAGCTTTTGGTGGTTATTTCTGTTATTGGTCTTTTAACAGCTTTGATTATGGTTAATTTCAACGCTGCTAGAGAAAGAGCTAGAGATGTTAGTCGCAAATCAGATTTAGACCAAATTAAAAAAGCTTTGCGTCTTTATTATAATGATCAGAATGAATATCCAGCTGACGCTAGTAACCAGATTGTTGCTTGTGGTTCTGGCGAGACACCAGTTGCCTGTTCTTGGGATGCCAATTGGACAAGAGGAAGTATGGTTTATATGAGAATTTTACCTCAAGATCCGATTACTGATCAGAGTTATTATTATACCCAAGAATCAGACGGTCAAGATTTTTGTTTGTATTCTATTTTAGAGAATCAATCAGATGCGGATATTGCCAATTCTAATGCTCGTTGCTCGGGTTGTACTTTATATGATGCTGATGACAATTCTTATGAAGTTTGCGCTGATTAAAAAGGAGGTGAAAATGAATAAAAAAATTATTAATAAAAAATTTAAAACCGGTTTTACTCTAATTGAGCTTTTGGTGGTCATTTCCATTATTGGTATTTTGGCGGCATTGACTTTGGTTAGTTATACCGGAGCCCAAAAGCAAACCAGGGATACTCAAAGAAGAAGTGATTTAAATCAATATCGTAATGCTTTGGAAAATTATGCCACTTCGAATAGTGGTTTATATCCTGTTAGCATTTCCTCAATTGATGATCTTTGTGGAACCGGCAACCCTTTAGACACTGGCTATATTGCTAGTTGCCCAGCTGATCCAATTGGTGGCGACGACTATGGCTATGGATTTTACTCATCGGCTGATGGGGCTAGTTATGTCATTTACGCCCCCTTAGAAACTGGTGGCTATTGGGAGGTTTGTTCTGAAGGTAAATCAGGTAAAGTAACTAGTGAGCCTACCGATGGGACTTGTGACATAACTTAATTTACTTAACAAATAATAAAAAAAGATGAAAGTGAATAAATTTTTAAAACATGATTTAGGTTTTACTTTAGTTGAATTGCTAATAGGAATGACAATTGTGGCTGTTTTAACAGCCCTTTCCTTAGTTTCCTATCAAGGAGCTAGGAAAAATGCTCGTGATGGCGAAAGAAAGGCTGATTTAGAGCAAGTAAGAAGTGCTTTAGAGATTTGTAGGGCTGATACGGGCTCTTATCCCTTAGGGGCCTTATCTTCCGGTGATGATATTAGTTGTGGCGGAACGACTTATTTAACAATTCCCTTAGATCCCATTGACAGTTTTAACTATGTTTATTCAGGCACCGCTAGCACTTATATTTTATGTGCTACCCTAGAGGTTAGTGGCAGTACCGTTGTTGGTTGCGGTTCTTGTGGCAGCTCTGATTGTAATTATAAATTGGTTAACCCTTAATTAAATGCATGAAAAAATCCTGCTCTGGTTTTACTTTAGTTGAATTATTAGTTACTTTAAGCATTATTGCTCTTCTTTTTTCCTTAGGTCTAACTCAATATAATCGTTTTAATCGTCGGCAAATTTTAATAAGGGCCAAGGATAACCTAATTACCGAATTGAGATTAGCCCAAACTAAAGCTTCAGCTTCTGAAAAACCATCAGATTGTGGAGCTGCTCCCCTACTTGGGCATAAATTAGAATTTACATCAAATCGCGATTACCAGATCGCGGCTGTTTGTGATGGAACTTCGGTGGTGGTTAAAGGTGATATGTTTTTGCCCTTAGGAATCGTTAAGGAATCTGGCCCAGATGAAATTCTTTTTAAAGTTTTAAGTCAAGGTGTTGATATTAGTGGTGAGCAGGACATTGTAATCACTGATGATCTTGGCCAAAGTCAAACAATTACTGTCAATAGTGTTGGGGAGATTAAATAAGAATGAAGATTTTTAAAAAAAATATTTTTTCCAATCAATCAGGACAGTCTCTGGTTGAAGTTTTAGTTGCTTTAAGCCTAGTAGTGATTATTATTTTAGGATTGGTTAGAGTTACAATCACTTCAGTTAGAAATGCCAGTTTTTCTAAAGATCAAAGAACAGCGACTAAGTACGCCCAGGAAGGATTAGAAAATGCTCGCTATCTTAAAGAAGAAGATCCAGCCCTTTTTTGGTCTAAGTCTGGTCTTGAAAGTGAAGAAATTGGTAGATTCACCCGCGAAACAACTTATACTCCTGAGCCGGGGCAAGAAGATGAGAAAATGAAGGTGGAAGTTATTGTTTGGTGGGAAGATGGAGCTAATGATCATCAATCTAGTTTGACAACTTATTTGACCAAATGGCAATAAAAAAAACAAAAAACAAAAGATTAATTAGCGGCTACACTCTTATTGAAATTATAATTACCGTTGGGATTTTAGCAGTAGTGGCTGTTATTGGAACTAATATTTTCTTTACCGTTTTGAAGGGTTCGAGCAAGTCTAAAGTTTTAACCACAGTTAAGCAAAATGGTGATTATGCTTTATCGGTTATGGAAAGAATGATTAGAAATTCAGAAAATATCATTGTCAATTCTGATGATCAGACTTGTGATTTGGGAATGACCAAATTCAAAATTAGAGGTCTTGATAAACAAGAAACAGAATTTGAGTTTGTTGATAATGACGCCGATCCTTCGAATGGTTATGATTACATCGCTTCTAACTCTTCACGTCTTACCAGTGATGAAGTTAAAATTATCAATCCAACTTTTGATTGTGTAAAAGACAGCGATTTTACTCCTCCATCAATTACCATTAAATTTACGGTTTCTCAAAATATGGTTACTACACCAAGGCCAGAGGAAGACGCTTCTGTTGATTTTCAAGCAACGGTTATAACTAGGAACTATTAATCTTAAAACTTGCGGTTGATAATATAATCAGAAAGATCGCGGAATACTTCTTGAATTTCTTTTTTAGGAGTAAGTTTTTCAATTTCATTTTTTCCTTGTTTGATTAAGTTTTGAGCTTTTTTCTGGCAAAATTCCAAAGAACCGCTATCAGTTATGATCTGACGGACTTTTTCAATTTGTTTTAAAGTTATATCTTTTTTACCCCAAAGCTTTTTAAGTTCTTGCGCTTGAGTTTGGTTTGCCCTTTTGATGGCCTGAGTATATAAAAGCGTATTTTTCCCTTCTCTAATGTCATCCCCCACCGGTTTTCCTAATTCTTTTTCATCACCAAAAATTCCTAAAATATCATCTTGAATTTGGAAAGCAATTCCTGTTGGAATACCAAAGTCATCAAATTTTCTTAATTCTTTTTCTTGGACACCTGAAAGAATCCCTCCGATTTTTAGAGGTCCAATGAGAGTATAATAAGCAGTTTTATAATGATAGATTTTTAAAATTTCACTTTCTTTAATTTGTGCTCGGCATGATAAGTCAATATCTAATGTTTCTCCATAACCGGTTTTGACCATAAATGAAGCTAATTCATTTAGGACTCTAACTTTAATTTCATCTGAAAACATACTTTCGTTAATTAGGCAAACAGCTTGATAGTAACCGATAATACCGGCGGTGATAGCCATGCATTGTCCATAATGTATTGGCTCACCCTTCTTATAGTTTTTTTGGTGATGTTTTTTATAGTGTTCATGAATAGTAGGGTTACTATGTCTTAATATGCTTTTATCAATGACATCATCATGGATCAAAATAGCCCCGTGAGTTAATTCAATGGCTGCAGAAATAGGGACTAGTAATTGATTATTGGGTTCTTTAAAGCATTCCCAGCCTAATTTAACCAATCCTCCTCTAATTCTCTTCCCTCCGGTAATAAATTTTTTTACTTCATCCCAAACGTCACAAACAATAGGAGTAATGCTCTTAGCCTCTTTTGATTTGTTGAGGAAAAAACGGTCTAAATATTGATTAATTTGGTTAGCGTAGGACAGGAAATATTCCTGATAATTCATTAGTAAGATTCATTTTAGCATCATTTAGGCTATAAACAAAGGTCCTATTATGATATAGTAGTCTTAGATCTTGACTTTAGTTTGGTTTTGTCCTTAAAATTAGATAGATGTTAAAAAGAAACATTACTTGCCTGATACAGAGCTTTTTTAAAAAAACAAATCTTTGTTTAAATCGTAAAGATTCTGGCCAAACATTATTAATTATTCTTCTAGTAGCCGCTGTTATTTTAACTATAGGGCTGGCCGTTGCTTCTTATTCGATTACTAATATTAAAATTTCTCAGCAGGAAGAAGAGTCTGCTCGTGTGTTTTCAGCGGCTGAGGCTGGTATCGAAGAGGCTTTAAGATTAGGTGGTTTACCGGAAGGCGGAACAATTACCGTTGGTGAAATTACGGCCAATGTTACTGAACAAATACAAGGAGAAAGTTCTATTTTTAATTTTGCTGGTGATAAATTTGAATCAGGAGAATTGGCTAATATTTGGCTGATTGGCCATGATGTTGATGGTGGGCTTGATCCTAGTACTTATTTTCCTGCCAATGGAACAGTTACTGTTTGCTGGGGGGATAGCACTGATACTAGCGGTGATGATACGCCTGCTTTAGAATTAGCTTTGCTTTATCAAGATTCTGGTTCTTTTAAAGTTGCTAGAGGAGCTTATGATCCTAAAGACCGCGGTAACGCTTTTGAGTTAGCTGATGATATTGACGGCGGTAATTGTGGTAATTTAGCCTTTGCTAAAGATGTTAATCTTGGAGCTGATTTAGGAATTCCAGGAGGAGCAATTCCCTACACTTTGAGATTAAGACTGTTATATAACTCAAGCGCTAATTCGTTAGCCGTTTCAGCCAGTTCTAATTTGCCAAAACAGGGGAAATGTTATGAGTCAACCGCTTCGATTGTTGAATCTGGGGTTACCCGTAAAGTTCGTCAGTGTCAATTCTTCCAATCACCACCGGAGATTTTTGATTATGTTTTGTTTTCCGGTGGAAATTTAAGTAAATAAACTGCCCAATGGATTCTTTTGGTTTAGATATTGGTTCCCATAGAATAAAAATTATCCAGTTGCAAAAAACTGGCCAGTCTTTTCGGCTTCTAGCTTTTGGTAATGCTATCTCAACTTCAAAAGGATTACTTTCAGATACAGAGAGCGACTTAACATCCTTAGCTACAATTATTAAAAAACTTTATCAAGAAGCTAACATTACCACCAAAAATGTAGTTGTTTCTTTGCCGCAAGATCAGGTTTTTACCCAGGTAATTACCCTACCGAGTTTATCAGAGGATGATTTGATTTCGGCATTGAAATGGGAAGCCGAACAATTTATTCCTATCCCTTTAAGTGAAGCAACGATTTCTCATCAGGTTATTGGCAAAATTAAAGAAAATGCTAAAGAAAAAATTGAAGTTTTATTGGCAGCTGCTCCCAATCGTTTGGTTGATAAAATGATAATGGTTTTAAAATCTGCTGGATTAAATCCCTTGAGTGTTGAAATTGAGATCACAGCTTTATCGAGAAGCTTGATATCAGTTAGCAATGAGCCAATAATGATCGTTGATTTTGGCGCTAAAGCAACCGATATAGCTGTAGTTGAAAACAAGCAGATTATTTTCGTTCGCTCTTTACCAACCGCTGGCGAAGCACTAACGAGAGCCGTTGCTTCAGTTTTAGGATTGGATCCAAGACAAGCAGAAGCTTATAAACAAGCTTACGGAGCTGATGCTCAAAAGCTTGAAGGGAAAATGGTTTTAGCAATGAAGCCAGTGATTGATGCTGTTATTAAAGAAATTGAAAAAATTGTCCAGTTTCATCAAATTGAAAAAAAGAAGACAATTAGTCGAGTTATTCTGTCTGGTGGTACGGCTAGTCTTACAGACATGGCTTCTTTGTTGGTAGAAAAATTAAGTTTGGAAATCCAGATTGCTAATCCTTTTTCTCAAATTGCTAAAAGTGATTTACTATCAAAGATCCCTAAAAAAGAAATCCCTCTCTATTCAATTGCGGTTGGTTTAGGGATGAAGGAGGTTAATGGCTAGTCAAGAAATTGATTTTTTAAGTGAAAAGCAATCAAGTGCTAGTAAAAAAGCCAAGATAATTCATTTTTTAAAACTTGGCAGCATTATTGTCCTTATTGCTTATTGCTTATTAACGGCAGCAATATTTTCTTATTGGTTTTATTTAAATAGCCAAGGGAAGAAAACAGAACAGGAAATTGCCAGTAAAAAACAGAGAATAGAATCTTTGTCTGAGGTAGAGACAACCCAAATTTTCTTGAAGCAAAGATTAGCTGCTTTGGAAAAATTTTTTACTAATCAAAACAAAACTGATTTACCTCTAATCTTGTCTTTTTTAGATTATATTAAGGGTGATGCCCGGCTAAAGCAAATTAATTTAACTAAAGAAGGCGAAATTACTATTTCTGGTGAAGCAGATAATTCTTTAATATTGACTGGCCTTTTAAAAAAATTAGAAGATTATGATCAATTTAAGGAGCTTTTTTCACAAGTGACCTTACTTTCGGCTGACAAACAAAAAACCGGTAATTATTTGTTTTCGATATCGTTAATAGTGGAGGAAAATTAGCATGCTTAATTTTAATCTTAGAGAGAATAAAGCTTTCATTTTACCAGCTTTCATTTTTTTGATGGTTTTTTTGGTAACTGTAACTTTTTTGAAACCTAAGTTATCACAAATTTTTATAATCAGACAGGAAATTAACTCAGAAAAAAAACAATTGGCATCTTTAACCCAAAAATTAGCATCTTTGGATGGCTTAGCCCAAGTTGAACTTAATGAAAAAACAACTTTAGTTTTAAATGCCTTACCCGCAGAAAAAGATGTAGCTAAAAATTTGTTTATTATAAAACAATTGGTGCAAGAATCTGATCTTGGCTTGAATAATGTCACTATTGGTGATGTTGGTGATATTTCAACAGCTTCTGCCCAAGCAAAGATAGAAAAAGGTGAAGTTTTACCAGCGATGATTTTTAGCGTTTCCGTTTCTGGACAAATGTCAAAAATAGGCGACTTTATCAGTAAAATTAATTCGACTTTACCGGTAATGAAAGTTAATCAAATTTATTTGAGTAACAAAAAAGGTGATATTCCTGAGGTTACTTTAGATATTAATTCATATTTTCTTCCTATCCCTAAAACTTTGGGTAAAATTGATCAGGCTGTCGCGATTATCAATTCCAAAGAAGAAGAAACCTTTGAAAAATTAAAAGAATTTAAGGTTTTGGATTTGCAGGATAGTTTTTATTACAGTGAGGGTGAAAAAGAAAATCCGTTTGTTTATTGAACGATATTGATATCGACTCTGATTTTTTCTTGAATTGCTTTGATTTTGATAATTTCTCGAATAGCCCTTATGGTTTTGCCACTCTTCCCAATAATGATTTTGATGTCTTCAGGATTGGCTTCAAGATTTAGGATTAATTCTTCTCCATTCTTTTCTTCTTTAACCTTGACATCTTTAGGGTGATCAACGATTGATTTGACTAAAAATTCTAGCAGTTTTTTCATTTTATAAGTTTGGCAACAGCCGGAGTGACTTGAGCTCCTAAATCAAGCCATTTTTTAAGCAATTTTTTATCAATTTTGATTGTGGCCGGTTTGGTTTTAGGGTCATAAAAACCAATAATATCTAACGTTTTACCATTTCTTTTGTTTTGTGATTCAATGGCAACAATCCGATATGATACTCTTTTTTTGGCACCGGTTTTAAAAAGTCTTATTTTTACCATAGCTAATGATACTTTTTTGAGGCTAATTTTTCAAGAGCTAGTTTAGCTGCTTCCTGCTCAGCTTTTTGTTTACTCTTTCCGTTCCCGGAAGCAATAATTTCTCCATCACGATAAACAACATTGATCGTAAAGATTTTATTATGTTCAGGACCTTCTTCTTTGATTGTTTTATATAATGGCGATTGGCTTGATTGAGCTTGAATTTTTTCCTGTAATAGACTTTTATAATCTTTAAATTTGCCAGAAGCAATAAGTTTTTTTAACATCTTGGTAAAATTTTTCTTGATAAATTGTTCAGTTTGCTCGATCCCCTGATCGATAAAAATAGCCCCAATCAAAGATTCCATGGCATTTGCATTTAAAGTTGGATTTTTTTGACCTTGAGCTTCTTGTTCTCCTCGACTCATAAAAAGATAGTTTCCAAGTTCAAATTTTGAGGCGACCCTAGCTAGTGCACTTGTTTTAACTAAATTAGAACGGAGGTTAGTTAATTTGCCTTCGGGGTATTTTTTGAACTCTTTAAAGATCCAAAAAGAAACGACAAAAGAAAGGATAGAATCACCTAAGAATTCTAGCCTTTCATTTGAATTCAAATTACGATTTTTAGCTTCATTAAGATAAGAACGATGGGTTAAGGCCTCTTTTAAAATATCCTTATTTTCAAAGTTAATACCTATTTTATCTTCTAGAATTTTAAGATTTTGATTTTGATTGTTTTTCATCTTTGCTTTTTTCTTTAAAAACTGTTCCCAAGACACCATTAATGAAAGATGGGCTTTTTTCACTTCCATAACTTTTAGCTAGCTCAATAGCTTCATCAATAATTACTTTAGGTGGTTCTTTACATTTGATTAATAATTCCCAGATAGACAATCTTAAAATAGAAAGATCAATTCGATTAATCTGCTCAATTGGCCATTCTGGAGCGGCTTTGCTTATTATTTGATCTATTTTTGGCAAGGCTTTTAAAATAGCTTTTATATTACTTTTGTTTTTTTGATTTTTTTCAAAGGAGAACGCAAAAAGCTCGCGAATGATTTTTTCTCTTTTTTGATGACGGGGGTCAAGCAGCGTTTTCATGCTATTAAAATTTTAATGTATTAAATTTCAACCACGTTTCTTGTAGTTGCCTAAAACTTTTTTGATGAATTTTTGTTTTAAAGCAGCCCGCCTTTTACCTTTTCTAGCAGTTGAAATTTTTCTTTTAGGTTGTGCTCCCATATATTTAATTAGGTTTTATAGTTTCTATTTTATCTTTTTTTAGCTTCGCTTGCAAGAGAGAGTATTTGTTTATTTTGCCCATAATTTGTTCAGCCGCTTTTCTAGTTTCTTTAATCATTTTGAAATCAGCGAAAGAAGCAATTTTGAGTTTTAAAAACCCATGTTGACTGGCTCCGTAAATTTCTCCAGGTCCCCTTAATTTTAAATCTAATTCTGCTAGTTTAATGCCAACATTAATTCTTTCTAATGATTTTATTCTTTCAAAGGGTTTGCCATGACTAATTTCGGTAAAAAGCAAACAGTAAGATTCTTTTAATCCCCTGCCAACACGACCTCTTAATTGATGCAATTGCGACAATCCAAAGCTATTAGCGGCTTCAATAACCATAATTGTGGCTTGAGGAATATCAACGCCAACTTCAACAACTGGAGTTGATACCAGAATATCTATTTTCCCTTTTCTAAATTCATCAATAACTTTATCTTTTTCCTTGCTTTTCATTTTTCCATGCAGCAAACCTAGTTTTAGATCCGGAAAGATTTTTTTAGCTAATTTATCATACTCGACTTTAGCAGCTTTGGCGGTTTGTAGTGTTTCTGATTCTTCAATTAGAGGACATACTAAAAAACATTGTTCATCAGTGCTTTTAACTTTTTCTCTTATCCATTGATAAGCCTTTTCTCTTTTTTGGTTAGGGACTACCCAGGTTTTTACTTTCTGCCGACCGACTGGTAACTCATCAATAATTGAAAGGTCAAGATCTCCGTATAGTGTTAAAGCAATACTCCTAGGAATAGGAGTAGCGGTCATAGTTAAAAGATGGGGAGAAACAGAATCTTTAGTCCCCTTTTCAACTAATTTTCCTCTTTGTTCAACGCCAAAGCGATGTTGTTCATCAATAATAATGAGACCAATTTTTTTGGCTTTAATTTGACGATGCAACAAGGCATGTGTCCCAACAAATACATCAGCTTTTTCCTCATTTTTTTTAATTTTTACAGATCCGGTTACAAGTTTAATTTTTAAGCCAAAAGGTTGTAAAAATTCTTTTAAAGTTTGGAAATGTTGGTTAGCCAAAATTTCAGTTGGTGACATTAAAATTGACTGAGTTTTATTTAACCAGGCAAGGTAGATAGCAATAGCAGCCACTACTGTTTTACCGCTACCAACATCACCTTCTAAGAGGCGATTCATCGGCTTATTTTTTTTAAGATCATTAATAATTTCTTTGATTACCTTCTCTTGAGCAGCAGTTAATTTAAAGGGTAATCTTTTAATGAATTCATTAATTTCCTTAGATTTTGGCTTGAAACCAAAAGCTAACTTTTTTTTATGCCAATTTTTTTTCCTGATTAGCGTTTTGATTTGTAATAAAAACAATTCTTCAAAAGCAAGTCGGTTTCGAGCCAGACTAATTTCTTGGTTTGATTTAGGAAAGTGAATTTTATTTAAAGCATTGTTGAGATCTAAGAGGTTATAATTATTTTTAATATCTTCAGGAAGAAATTCTTTAGCATTAATCTCTCCTTTATTCAATAACCAGGCGATTCTTGATCTTAGCCATTTAGAGCTAAGCTTAGAAGTTTCATGATAAATAGGAACTAAACGACCGGTATGGATTTGATTGGTCCCAATCATTTCATATTCTGGTGAACTCATGGTTAATTTTCTTCCAAACCAGTTAATCTGGCCTGAAAAGCGATATGTTTGACCAACTTTTAAAGTCCTGATTAAAAATGGCTGATTAAACCAGGTTATTTCAATAGTGCCGGTGTTATCAGCAACTTGAATTTTTTGAATTTTTTTACCACCTTTAGTATATTCATTTTTGGCACTAATTATTTCTCCTTCAATTGTTAATATTTCTCCGGGTTGAACTCTATTGATAGGTGAAATTAAAGAATAGTCAAGATAACGAAAGGGGAAGTGATATAGAAGATCTTCAATGGTTTTAATCTCTAACTTTTCTAACCTTTTAGCGTAGGTTGGTCCTACCATAAAAAGGTTTTTAACAGGCGTTGTTATTTCCATTTAAAAAAAAGAATAAATAAAAGGCAGCATTGAAGTTACGATTAGAGCTAAAGAAGCAATAAGAACCAGGAACATCCAAAATTTCTTTTGTCTTTTAGAAAGAATCATTTTGTTTTTATTCTAAAAATTTTTCCTTTCAGAACTTTTCCATATTTTATAATTTCATCCCCTTTAATATTAATTTTCTGTTGAGGATCATTATATAATTTATCATCGATTGTTACACTTCCACTAACGATCATTCTTTTTACTTCAGAAGTGCTGATATTACCCGCAAAAGATAAAGTTAAAACATCTTTAACAGTTTGTTTGCCAGTTTTTGCTTTTCCTGGCGCATCAGCAATTTTTGTTGGCTTATTTTTTTTCTGACCAACATTTTTAAATTCGTTCTCAGCCTTTTCAGCTTCTTTTTCATTATAAAAAGTTTTTGTGATTTCTAAAGCCAATTCTTTTTTAATGTTCATAGGATTCACTTTATCCA
>Ga0180435_10002109_pt1 | contig 20422 bp, 9 predicted proteins | sample SS_ome_3_FD_132467 | JGI IMG/M metagenome (GOLD analysis project Ga0180435, IMG submission 132467) | Hypersaline lake sediment archaeal communities from the Salton Sea, California, USA - SS_3_S_1 metaG | ecosystem: Environmental > Aquatic > Non-marine Saline and Alkaline > Hypersaline > Sediment...
AATATGGTCGACTTGAGCTTTTCGAGTTGATTTCTGACTTCGGGTGGTAACTGCGCAAATGCCGGTGCCTTGGATTTTCTCATTCCGAACCGCGTCCTCACTTATTCAACAACCAATCAGATCCAAAACTTCACAACCCCCGACCTCATATGCAAATCCCAGGCCTAACATATCTGAAACGCTAATAATAATCACTGTCCCCCATCGTTATGTACCACCTGGAGGATTCGGCCAAATATTCATTATGAACCTTTTCGGGGAAATATGACCGGACAATCAAGTCGTGCGGCGTTTCTCGAGGCACAAATCCCCTTTCTTGCAAGGCATGAAAGGCAGGCCATCCCTCCAGCATCCAGCACGTAACTGCGTCGACCTCGTTTTCAACAAAATAGTTCAGCGCTCGAGTAATCAGTAGACCGAGAACCTCTTTTTGGCCCTCATCGACCATGATATCCAAAATCCGTCCCCTGTACACCTCTTCCCGGTAACACCCGACCACAATAAATCCCTTAACAGCCGCGTCCGACCGAATCCCGTAAATTTTATAGGATTGGGGTGCATCAACGTATCGCCAATTCAGATAATCACTGGTTCTGGCCACGGCGATTTCATGGTTTTGGGCCTGCTCATGCCAGAAATCATCGAAATGCTCATCAAAGCGGACGATTTCAAATAGTTCAAGGTCCTGGGGAATAGAGATCGTCTTCCGGCTCCACCTTGAGATCGCCCCTTTTGCCATGCCACCGAACAGATTGGCCAAAAGACTCACTCCGACTTTGTCGTCGAGGTATGGCGTGGGATCGATCACTTTAGACATCTTGTATATGGGACAAACGCCCTGAAAGCCCCGTCCCCCGGTATACAATCCGTAGGTTTCTTTTATGGTAAAGGCGTAACGAAACGCCAGACGGCGGCGAACCATCTCCTCGGCAACCGCTTGCTCCAGCTTGAAAAACGTAGAACTCCGTCGGTATTCCGCCGCAATTACCGTATCCACACCTTGACATACAGGGATCTGCTCTTTTCCCATTTGAACCATGACAGGAACACCACCAAGGATCCCCGCCACGCGCCCCCCGTCAACGGCTACGATGGAAGCATGTTCGCCGAACGGATTGTCAAAGTACTTCCACTGCCAATAGTCCACCCCCTTGCCGTCTCCGAAAACTTCGTAGAAGAGTTCGCAAAGGCTCCCGATATCCCCTCTTTCAAGTCTTCTATAATGGAGTTCTCCCAAACTCGCTCCCCTGACCGGTGGCGTCCAAAATAGATACAAAACGGTTCGTTTTGAGATGTAAGTTCCTAATTTTTCATGGTTGACTGCTTCACCGGAAATTCAGGTACCACTTGTTCGAACTCGCCTCATAAACAACAATACGGTTTTCACTTATCCCCTACACTTTGATTGATCCGGCTCTTGTGAGGCAAATACCTTTATCAGAATTCCCCTCTCAGGAATTCTGATAAAAAACTTCTTTCTCTGCGTCCTCCGCGACTCTGCGGTGAATCCGTTTTGGAACAAGAGTACCCCCTGACACTGACGACCCCATAAAAATCCGATTTCAGTCCAAGATCGCCGTGGCATAAACAATTTCCTTGTCCCGTCCGGTGAAAACCGGAAAGAGCCGGCCTCTCAACTCCCGACGCCGCTCCACCGGTTTGCCTTCAAGGGTCAGTATGACTTTGCCCGAGCTTGTTTCCAGGTCCTTTACCATAAAAGAAAGGGGGCCTCCGATCATACCCAGACCGATGGCCTTGGCCAACGCTTCTTTTGCACACCACAGTCGCACGACCCACTCCGGCTGCGCCTCACGTATCCGCTCCCGAAGAAGCAATCGCTCCTCGTGCCGTAGCGCCGCCCTTTCCAACACGCGATAATCTCTCGCGACAGGCTCCAAATCAATGCCGACGCCAAAAAAACGGTCACGTGTCCCGGCAATCGCCGCAACAGTGTCTTGCGAATGTGCGATCGAAATGGAAAGCCAACCGTCCAGCCGGCCGATCACCGTTCCACCGGCAACCGGGCAACCGTGCTCATCGGCAAGGATCTCCAGTTCCGACAAACACCCGTTTTCGGTCTCACCCGGTTTGACGATTTGTCCAACCGCCTTCTTGGCACAAAGACGTCCGAGCAACCATTGCCGTCGACGCTGCTCGGGAGTTTGCAGTTGAGACCAGACTTCAAGCTCTTTTGGACCCAGGATCTCTCTCGCCACCTCCCGGCACGCATCGATACCAACGGCTTCACAACTGCGGTAACAATAAAAACCCCTCATGCCCGGCGTATCTACGACCGGTGCCTGCCACGGTTCCGCAATCGAGAACCAATCGTCGGCCTGTCGCGCAAATCGATGAAACGGCTTTTCGCTACCCGTCCCCGGAAAGGTCAGACCCGTCATCTCCGCACCGAGCGCACCTGCCACACGGGCTTTGGAGCATTCGGAAAAAGGACCGCGCTCACCACCGCCATGTGCATCAGGTTTTGTTATCAACAATTCGATTCAGCTCCTTACTGCAGGAGCCCTCCATTTTTTCAATAAGGGCAATCACCCGGTCATTTTCATCCAAAAAATGAAAATCGGTGGAAAGAAGGTGGCCACCCACCGTAGCCGTCATTTTCGCATGACAACGCACCGGTCCAGGGGAAAAAGAGCCAAAACGCTTGTACGTCCCCAAGCTGGAAATAAGAAACGTCATGTCGTAATGGGCACGTTCCCACAAAATGGAGAGTTGAAAGGCGCTGTCAATCACGACCGGGTCAATTATCCACGGGCTGTCCGTCTTTCGGTTCAAACAAGCGGAGGGCACCGAGGGGACGAGAAGGGCGGACAATCCCCGGTCGCTGAATCCCTCCACCTTGGATATACCCTGAAAACAGGGGCCGTGAAAAAGCCACTTTTCATAGGCTTCCCTCACTCCCATTGGAAAGGGCTGAAGTGCGGCCGGTGACATACCGGGACACGCCGCGGGCGAAGAAAACTCCTTGGCAAGCTCTACAACCGCCGTATAAACCGAAGAACCCGGTGGATTCGTGTCCAGAATCTCTACGTTCACATCCATGCCCTGCCTCTCACGATCGGATTCCTTCGGCCTGGCAAGCACCCGGACTTGCCTGGATCGACTGTCCAAGACAATCCCCTTAAAGCGTTTTGCACAGCGCATACCGGTAACGATCCAGCCGGGCCAGCTTCGTTGCACACACTCAGCCATGAGCTCCATGGCTACGGCAAAAGGAAATACCGGCTTGCCGTCAATTCGGTGATCCTGCAAATAGGGATCCTGTCCGGGATCAAGTGTGAAAGTCAGCTCCATGCCCTTGTCTTCGATTTCTCTTACCGGCGCTCCGTCCAGCAAGGGAAACACCGGTTGGTCGCGATTCTTGTCCTCCGGCTTGGGATATCCCCACGGCCCCTGCCCGATGACGACTTCCGTTTGTCCTTTCGGGCCCGCAGTAATTTCCCGGTCCAACATGTAACACCCCTCAGGTGGTCTAATGGGAATGATTCCGTTATTCTCAAACTGCCGGAGTGCCTCGGCACCGGCCATGCCCACGTCCGCCCAGGGGTTCCAGTTTACCGCCAGCACCCGGGCAGGCCACTTGGCGTCCAAATAAACAGCCAGTTTGTTGAGCACTTCATTGGCCGATGCATAATCGCTCTGGCCCTTATTCCCAAAACGCCCGGCAATGGAAGAAAAGAAGACAAGAAATTTGAGGGAATCTGTCTGCAGCTTTCGGGTAAGGGTAAAAGCACCGTCCACCTTCGTATAAAAAACCCGATCAAAGGCATCACCGCTCTTGTCTTCCACCAGTTTATCCTCTATGACGCCGGCACCGTGAATAACCCCATCCAATCGCCCATATTCGCGGTAGATTTCTTCGATTATGGTTCCGAAAGCCGCTTCATCTCGAACATCGACCGAATAGTAGCGCACCCTTGCACCGGCTTCTTCCAACGCACGGATATTGCACCGTACGTCTCGATCTTGTTGCAGATTTCTCAGTTCATCATCGATTTGCCTCGGCGTCGGCTTCCCTCCCCGGGTCTGAAGATACCTATCAATCAGCAGCCGTTTCAATTCATCGGCAGAGTCTATATCCGCCGTCTCCGGCGATTCATCACCGGGAAAAGACGACCGACCCACCACCAAGATGGTCGGCTTGTATCGTTTGGCCATTTCCAGGTTCACTTGTGCGGTAATGCCCCGAGCCCCGCCCGTTGAAAGAATGACCCAGTCGGACTGAATGTCCGAACCACGAGTCTTGTCCACGTTCAAAGGCGATTGTTCGAGGAGGGGTACAACCCGCCGCCCCCTTGCAACGCCAACCTCTGTTTCCTCTCCCCCGCAGGACACTTCATTGAATATGTCCTGTGCCAAACGGGAAATCGAATCGGTGGGGTCCACGTCCACGACTTTACACCTTACCTCGGGCCATTCCGAGGCCAGGGTCTTTACCAAACCGCACACACCGCCGTGCCCGGGGAACACGGTCCTAGGGATGTTGCCGTCCGTTGCGAAGGCACCCCCCATTCCCGTAGCGGCAATCATCCATGCCCGCTTTGTCGTCCCCGCCTGCCTGAGTTGGTCCCCGAAGCCCTTGGCAAGCAAGAACAGCCCCTTGACTGCCACAGACAGCCGTCGGTGCCATTCAACGAAGTCCAAGTCTTCCAAACACTTTCCCACCTCGAGCGGCACTAGATGGACGATGCCGCAAACGGCTCCCTCCTTTTTCCGGATCAGCGAGGCAACCGCATTCACCTGTTGGATACTCTCCAGGTCGGCAATGTAACTCTTTTTTCGTTTCTTTTTTACTTTCTTACCGTGGCGCAAGATCACGCCATGGGCGTTTCGATCTTTCAACTGCTCGGCCAGTTCCTGAGCAATGCCCCGCCCGTCATCCGTAATCACGAACACGGACCCGGGTTCAATCACCACCTCTTCGCCTTGCCGGGGTTTGTCCACCACGGAAAGCACGTATCTGGGCAATGTCATCTCTTCACGGGCAAGAGCGTTTGATGCGCACCTCCGGGCGGACTCATTGCTTTGTACAGTCGGCTCGGAAGCCTCCTCCAAACCCTTTTCAGGCGCTCCGGGGTCGTCAAACCAATTTATCACTTCGCGTAACGTCTTTACCTCCGATAGCGCCTCCATGGCCAACTGAGCTTCGCGGTCATCCAGTTTGAGGAAAGTTTGTTGAAACGTTCCCAAAATCTCCACCCATTTGATGGAGTCCACGCCCAAATCGGCATCCAAACTCAGATCCAGGTCGATCATATCCGCAGGATAACCGGTCCGCTCGCTTACAATCCGAACCAGGTTGTTCGCCAAGGCTTCCGCATCGATTCCGGTTTCCGCCGGCCGTTTCGGAGTTTCAGAAAGAGATTGTCCATCTCCGTCGGAGACCCCGGTGGCGTCTGCGCCGGATCCGGAAAACCAGTCGATCACGCCCCTTAACGTACCAATCTCGGTCAACGCCTCCATGGCCGACTGGGCTTGGGTATCATCCAACTTGAGATAGGATTGTTGCAAGGTACCCAAAATCTCCACCCATTTTATCGAATCAACGCCCAAATCGGCATCCAGACTCAGGTCCAGGTCGATCATATCCTCAGGGTAACCGGTCCGTTCGCTTACAAGCCGAATCAGGTGTCGGGTCAACTCGACTTCATCAATTGCCTGCGTTTTCTCGACATTGCCATGCCCTCCGCTTGTTAGAGGGGCGGCGGAATCCGCCTCAGGTACACCCCCGGATATTTCCTCGGACGGAAGGTCCTTTTCCACTTGCACGTCTTGCATACCCTGTAACGGTGAAACAGATGTGGCGCCTTCTTGACGTCCTTCGCTCAAGGCTTCCAAGCTTTCCAATTCATCGGCATTTGCAGCCCGTCCCAAACATGCCTTCATCACGGCTTTGTGGGTTTCCAGGAAGTGCTCCATGACCTCTTGATGCCGACGCATCACCTCTGCCACCTCTCCGGCACCGCTTTGTTGACCTTTTGGCATGGGTTGCGTCACACTCTTTTCCCCCGAATCCCTGACGGAGAAGGAACTGATTTCGAAGGGTCGCGGGCAGCCCGGTCTCTTTTCCCCCCGAGGCCAAACCTTCCCACCGGTAACCATCCATGTCGTTCGGGGCAATAGTTGCTCTCCCGTCTCCGCCGCGAGGGAATCGAGGTGCACATGATCCCTGACTCGCCCCTGATATAGTCTATGCAGGTTCACATCGACACCCTGTCCCACCAGTTGTCCCAGTAGATGATTCAACTGCGACAGACCGGACCGCTCTCGCTTGTCGGCGGGCACCACGGCATGCGGAAGGTCACCGAGGATTTGACGCACCAGCCCCGTGAGGACATTTCTTGGCCCGACCTCTATAAACACCCGGGCACCGGCATCATACATCTGTTGAATCTCATCAGTAAAATTCACCGGATTTACGAGATGCCGGCTCAACAACTCTCTCATTTCGTGGGGACTTTCGGGATAGGTAGCGGCCGATGTATTGGAAAACACCGCAAAACGGGGTTCTTTAAAAGGAACGGCCTGTATAAACGCCGCCAGTCGGTCCCGGGCAGGTTCGACGATGGGTGAGTGAAAGGCGCAAGATACGGGAATGGGCCGGACCCGCATACCCTGTTGCTCAAGCCGTTTCTCCGCCTCCGCCATCCCTTCGTTGCCGCCTGAAATAATCGTCTGTTTCGGTGCGTTCAGATTAGCGACCCAAACACCTTCAACGCCGTCTATCGCTTCTGCGATCTCTCCACGTCCCGCCTTCACCGCAGCCATGGTGCCGGTATCGTCGCCGGTCATTTCGGTTATGAACCGCCCCCTCGCCTCAGTAAGCCGGTACAGGTCTTTTTCATCAAACACCTCTGCCGCACAAAGGGCGGCATATTCACCGGAACTGTGCCCGGCGACAAAATCGGGGTGGACCTGAAAAGACTGCAGAAGGCGAAAAACACCCATCCCCGCCGCCGAAAGTGCCGGTTGGGCCACATGGGTTTGCGTAAGTTCTTTCTGACAACGGTCGTTGTCTTCTTTGGTAAAACACGGGGGCGGGAAGATGTAGTCGCTCAGGGGCTTGTCGAATCGTTCCGCCAAAACTCGATCCGCCCGGTAAAAACAATCCCGCACTTCGGAAAAATGGACCGCCAATTCCCGAAGCATACCCGGATGCTGGGAACCCTGGCCGGGAAACAAGAAAGCCGTCTTTCCCGTCTTGCCCACCGGGCTTTTTGAATAATAAACACCCTGAATATCCTCCTCGATTTCCCGGCCGGCCTTAACCACTTCTTCAGCCACTTGGATTTTCTGCGCCAGGTCAGCAAGGCTTTGAGCCACGATAGCCAATCTGAATTCCGGCTGTTCCGCCCTTTCTTTCCAAAGGGCATAGGCAAGGTCCACCATCTCCGGCTTGGCACCCTGTTGCAGACCATCCGATATCCGTCCCATCAAGGCCAATAACGACTCACGCGAATCCCCGGAGAATAAAAAGAGTTCCTCCGGCCGGTTGACGGAAACCGGCTCATGACAGGTATCGAGAAAGTTACCCGTGTACTCTTCCACAACCGCATGAAAATTGGTCCCCCCAAAACCAAAACTGCTTACCCCGGCTCGACGGGGATGGCTGTCCACACCATGAATCCAGGGGCGAAGTTCCGTATTTACATAAAAGGGACTGTCCGCCAAACTCGGGTTGGGACTTTCCACGCCGATTGTCGGCGGCAGGCACTTGTGGTGCAAAGCGAGGGCGACCTTGATCAAACCGGCCACACCAGCGGCGGACTTGGTGTGCCCCGTCGTCGACTTTACAGACCCAAGGGCACATCCTCGATGCCGGGCATGAGCGGATTCAAAAACCTGTTTCAGCGTTTCGATCTCGGAGCGATCACCGGCCACCGTTCCCGTGCCATGGGCCTCGATCAAGTCCACCGATGCCGGAGAAAGGCCGGATTTGGCATACGCCCGGTTCAAGGCCCTGGCCTGACCTTCCGGATGCGGGGCCGTGAGCCCCTTGTGCCGACCGTCGCTGGATCCGCCGACACCTTTGATCACGCCATATATCCGGTCCCCATCCCGTTCCGCGTCAGCAAGCCGCTTCAACGCCACCACGGCAATCCCCTCACTGATACACGTGCCATCGGCATCCTTGTCAAAAGTGCGGCATCTGCCGGTCGGCGATAAGGCTTGGGTCTTGGAAAAACAGAAGAAAAAATGGGGATTTTGAAATGTGTCGGCACCGGCGACCAGAACCATATCACTGGTTTCCGCTTCCAACTCTTTGACCGCAGCATAAACGGCGGCCAAAGAGGACGCACAGGCTGCATTAATACTGTAGTTGACACCGCCCAGATCCAGACGATTGGCCACCCTGCCGGCTGTTACATTGGTAAGCGTCCCGGCAAACGAATCCTCCGTCCATTCCGGCAGTTGGGACAATACGTCCTTCGGAACATCGTCAAAAAACGTGGGCAAGGCGGCCCGAACGGCGTACCCTTGGCCCAGATCCGCCAACCCCCCACTCGCCCCCACGATAACCGAAGTCCGTTCCCGGGAAAACGGTCTGTCCGCGTAGCCGGCATCCGCCAAGGCGATTCTGACGGTTTCCAGCGTCAGCAATTGTAAGGGTTCGATCGATTTCAGCGAATTGGGAGGCATCCCGTACCGCATGGGATCAAAAGGCACGGGGTCCAAGAACCCGCCCCATTTTGAGTAGAACCGATCCTGTTTTTTTGTATCCGCTTCAAAATATCGACGCCAGTCCCACCGAGTTTCCGGCACCTCGGTAACGGCATTCACTTTGTTGATGATATTCTCCCAGTACCGTATGAGGTCCGCGGCCTTCGGCATGATACAGCCCATACCGATGATGGCCACATTGGAGGGCCGGGAAGTCCGGCTCGACGACAAAGAAACCGGTGTTTCTCTCACTTCGGTCAGGCGTCGGCTGCCCTCGCTGGAAACCGCATCGTGTAACTCCTCGATGGTACGCGTTTCAGCCCGGAGAGTGGCCAACTGACCGATCATGTAGAGCCCTTCACTACGCTGGCCGTCCTGACCCACGGTCACCAACGACGTTGTAGACCCACGGCGAACGCCGTTCCCATCTCGTTTTACGCCCTTTGCGGCAATCCGTAAGCGACCTCGATTCATTTCCTCCAGAATTTCACGGATTTTCTCGGGCGACGTATCCTCCCGTACCAGGCGTTGCTTTTCCTTACTATAACGATTCGCATACGGCCCGACGGTGCAACGAACGGCGTGTCCCGGGCTGCTTTCCAGTATGGCCGTCTCCGTACAATGCAGCGCCTCCGCCTGGAAACCTTCCACGATGGCGCCGGTGGATACGGCTTCCTTCGTGAACAGATAAGCCGGCCCCATCAAAAGCCCCAATCGGACGCCTTTTTCAGCCAAGGGCGCCCCGATACCCGCCACCACAGCGGAAGAAACGGAGTCATGAATACCCCCGGCAAACAATATGTGACATTCACTGAGTGTTTTTTCGGGAACCCCGGTGAGGAGTGCTTCCACCATCGATTCCCAGAGGACGAAACTGGAACGGGGCCCCACATGCCCGCCGCATTCACGGCCCTCAAAAATGAATCTGCGAGCCCCGGCCTTCAAAAACATCTCCAAAAGCCCCGGAGAAGGAATATGCACGTATGTTTTGATGCCCTCCCGCTCCATCGGCGGAACCTGATCAGGGCGTCCTCCGGCAATGATGGCAAACGGCGGGGAAAAACGACGAATGACCTCCAGTTGCGCCTTCCGGCGCTCGGAAGGGAGAAACCCGAGGACACCTACTCCCCATGGACGATCTTCCAACAAGTCGCGGGTTTCTTCCAAAAGTGATTCGAGAGATTCGGCACCCATGTATCCAACAGCCATAAAGGGCAATGCGCCGGCCTTGGCAACCGCTAGCGCAAAGGCGCTCCGATCACTCACCCGGGCCATAGGCCCTTGAACGATCGGATATCGCGTTGCATGGGATTGCGCCAGGGGAGAGTCTTCCTTGAAGGGCGGTTGATGGCCCACGGCGGCCAAATTGCCTTCTACGGCTCCCCGGATACCCTCTAGTATGCCGCCCACCGTTTGAAAGCGATCCGCCAGGCCCTTCGCCCAACCGACATCTTGTCCGACAAACCAGACATTTCGCTCTTCGGAATCCCACCCGATTTGTGAGTCAATCGCCCGGTGCCAGGCCTCAACGCGTGCCTGGTGGGATTCTTCGTCGCAGCAAATATCGGACAATGTCGTTTGAAGGGTTTCCTGGGCTAAAGATCCCCGAGGAGCAAACAAACGGCACGGCGATTTGAGTTCTTCCCCTAAGCAGAGGGTTTCACTACCATCCAGCCGGGCTATAACACCCTTTGTCGAATCGGGTATGCGCGATTCACGGGCCAGCAAAAGCTGGGCATCGACAACCACCCCGGCAGCCCCTGCAGCATAGCAACCGGCCGCCGTGTTAAGACCGATGCCTCCCTGGGCCCATACAGGGATCGAGGTGTCTTTTAACAAGCGTTGGAGCAGAATAAAGGTGGTGTCTTGTCCCACCCACCCCCCCGCCTCATTTCCTTTGGCAATTAACCCGTCAACGCCCGCCTCCGTTCCGTAGCGGCCATGATCCGCACTGCGGCATTCCCACAGGACGACAATGCCTTTGCCCCGAAACGTTTTCACCCAATCGGCCAGGCCCTCCGCATCGGCACCGGCAAGGATCACGTATCCGGCCTGCTCCGGGAGCAACGGATCAATGGCTGATAACAGGGCATGGTTCCGCAAATCGAACCGCACCCCGAAGGGGGCCCGTGCATGCCGTTTAAGTTTTTCCAACCCATCCCCGGCAGCTTTGTCGTTTTCCACCAGCGCGAGATCAAACACACCGATGGCATCGGCACGACCGGCGGCAATGGCAATGGCCGGGTCGGTAAGACCGGGGGGTGTTAATGCAATGATCTGGAATTTGTCCATCGAATGTATACCTGTGAGATATGTGTATGCTGTGCCTTCGCCGGATACAGGGAAAAAAGTCGGGTCAATTATAGCAAAGCTATGGCAAAAGCCTATCGCAAAAATTAATTGCAAAAGCTAAGCCAAAGGACAGCTCCTGTCGGCTCTACCGTCGCTCATTTAATCGACCGAATTTACACCAAACTTGAGCAAGTCCGGGCATTGTTGTAACTCACTCCGGTGAGACAGGAATAAAGCTCAAGAATGGAAAGCGGTATGGCCTGTGGATAAGAATAGCGGCCGGAAACTAAATATAGGTGTACGGAAAGGCCGGCGCTGGTTGTCCTTGGGAAATGTTCCGTGTTTACCCGAAGGGCATGGCACTTGTCGGCGTTTGTCGGCGTGGGTCTTCGGTTCCAAATTGGTTACGGACGAGTGTTTGAAACGAGTTCTACGAGGCACCTCTTCCGTTCAGCACCACCGGTATCGTCTGAAACAGTATTTTCATATCACCTGAAAGGCTCCAGTTATCGATGTACTGCATATCGAGTTTCATCCAGTCTTCAAAACTCGTCTTGTTTCTTCCGTTTACCTGCCAGAGACACGTCAAACCGGGCCGAATACTAAACCGTCTGCGCTGCCAGTCTTTTCGAAACCCCCTGTAATCGCGAACCGGCAGGGGCCGAGGCCCAACCAGACTCATGTCACCTTTTATCACATTATATAACTGCGGCAGCTCATCGACACTCGCCCTCCGAAGCCATTTGCCGATTCCGGTAATTCTGGGATCATCTTTGATTTTAAAAACCGGTCCGTCCATCTCGTTGGTGGACTCCAGCCCGAACTGCATCCTTTCCGCATCCGGGACCATCGTCCGAAATTTGTACAAATTGAAGATCCTTTTGTTATACCCCACCCGTGATTGAACAAAGAATACGGGCCCGGGAGAACTCAGTTTTACGGCTACGGCGGCCGCTAGCATTACCGGAAACGTAACTACAAACAGGGCGGATCCGGCAATGATATCCAGACCCCGCTTAGCAAAAAGTTTCAAGTCCTCCCTCGGCCTGGACGTCATTTCCAGGACAGGAAATCCTCCCAGTGAGGTAGTACTCAAAACGGACACTTTTGTGTTGAAGAGATGCGACAGGCACCGAACGGTTACACCTTGTTCTTCGGCTATCTCGATAATCATTTGTATTTTGTCGTACTGTGACTTGACAGGTAAAGCAATCACCACTTCATCAACGACGAGCTGGCTGATGATATGAGGCAAGTCCCCCAATCGGCCCAAAAGCGAGATGCCCGGCTTGGTCATGTGCATTTCGTTATCCACGAAACCGATTACCCGATATCCGGACTCTCTGTTTTCTTTTATCATCTCTGCGAATTCATACGCTCTCTCGTTACTCCCCACAACAAGCATAAAGCGCAGGTTCTTGTCACCGACGCGCACTTTCTTCAGAAAATGCCTCAAGACGGTTCGAAAGCAGATGGCAAGCATCGTTGTGGAAACCCAGAAAATCGATGCAAAAAGGGAGGTAAAGGCCACGATATTGAATATATGGGCCCCGAATATAAAGATGGCCGTTGCCAGGCTGGTCGCCTTGACAATGTCTTTCCATTCCTGGAAAAAGCTCTGGAGCCTACGGGAGTTGTAAAGTCCGAGATGCTGACAGATCAACTGCCACACAAAGAGCATGATCAGTAAGCCTATCAGGTTGGAAAGTTTCATACGTATGGAAAAAAAGTCCACAAGACTGATATGATAGGCATAGCTTGTCGTATACCAAGCACTCAGAAAGAGACCGATTAACATGATGGCCATATCCGAGAGCTTGAGCAGACTTACCAGTATCTTCCTGCGATAATAGGACATGCTTTTCTCCCAATGTGCGCTATTGGTTCTTCCAGTTCACATTGAGATAACAAGAATCATGCCACGGATTCGGATCTCGACGCCCGTCGTCTTTTGAATTCATGATCGGCCAACATATTGTTTTTTAATGAATTGTTCAAAACAAAGAAAAGCCCCGCCTCAGCACCCGCACGCTATATGTGTAAGGATCTACCACCATTGAGAAAATAACTTCACTTTTTCACTCGATTTGAGAAAAGTCATGACCTCCGGCAAAGTCGGCGGCTTGAGAAAACCGGACCCCCTCAAAGGGGGCGAAAAGCAATCTGCTTTTCACTCCCAACACCTCCCCTCCCCTGGTGGGAGGGGCTGGGGGGAGGGGGATGAGTCTCCCCGGCAAAGCCGGGTGTTTACCCAGGCAAATTGTGCGGAAAATGGCTAGCGGAGTGGCGGAGAGTCATGACGAAAGGCGGTTATCTACAAAGTTCAAGCCCCGCATTTGGTCGGCCGAGGGGGATCGATCCCCCCTCGGCCTTATTGGTGGCAAGCACTTGGGTTTCGTGGATAACCACAAAAGAAGATTTATTTCTCGGCGGTCTTGGCGCCTCAGCGGTGAATTTCTTACCAACAAATCAAAAGGCTATGAATCGGAAGCTTTGTTTTCCCCGGCAACCGGGTTTTCCTTTGAGGAAGGTTCACCTTTTCTTGGTCCCATCTTAAGACCGCCCATGGGTATGTCCATATCTTTGGCCGTCTCCAAGATTCTGATATTCCATTTCTCGTAATAGGGATCCTTCACTTTTTGTCGCTTCTTTGTCTGTAAAACCATCTTGATCCGGGGTTTAACGTTTTCGAGCGGTTCCGGACCGCCTTCACGTATATCATCCATCAGTTTTACCAGCTCATAGCCCCGGTCGGTTTTAATAATGTCACTGACCTCGTATTTATCGAGCTTCATGGCGGCCGCTTCGATTGCCGCCCCTTTATCCCCTTTTGAGAACCAACCCAGCTCTCCACCCCGCTCGGAGGAGGGATGAATCGAATGCTGCCTTGCCAGCAAACTAAAGGCGGTACCGTCCTCAATCCTGGCCAGTAGTTCCTCCGCCTCTTCCCGGGTTTCCACCACAATGAGTCGTAGCCTCAACCGGGCGGGTTTATAAAACGTCTCGAGGTTGGCTTCGTATTCTTCGGTTATTTCATCGTCAGTAACCCTGATCTTGTCCGCCACATACTTTTTTCGATAGGCATCGGCCAACACATCCTCTTGTAACAGCTTGATCTTATGACTGATTTCCGGGTCATCCTGCAGGCCGACCTCTCGGGCCGCTTCGGAAAAAACCGTCGTTTCGATGAAATATTTTTGCCAGCGGCGTTTGAGATCCTCCCGCTTTTTGTCCCTTTCCACTTTGGACAAAATGTCGGAAATCGCCTCCGCCTTGATTTTACGGTCACCTATCTTGACCAAGAGACCCTCACCCGGGTCTCGGTCGACACCGGCCTTTTCGTAATAGTCATGAAGAAGCTGTCGCTTGTTTTGCTGGCGCAGTCGAAACCGAATCTTCGCCTTAACCTGTTCGAACTCCACCAAACGCTCTTTACTTGTATCCAGGACCTTCAAGATCCGGTAGTCCTCACCGGTCTCCACGACACCGCTGATATCACCCTCCGTGAGCGTGAAGGCGGCCTCCTGGAGGTTCGGGGCGATCCTGTTCTTGTACAACCAATCCGGTTTTCCCCGGTCTTTAAAACGGACCAATTTTGACCATTTCCTGGCGGCCTCTTCAAAGGTCATCCCGCCTTCAATCGCGTCCAACGCGTTTTGGGCGTCTTCCTTTTTCACGCACCGAATCTGGCGGACCCGCACCCCCTCCGGGATAACAAAAAGGTCTTTGTTTTCATCGTAATATTCTTTAATTTCCTCCTCGGACGGTTTCGTCTCCGGTTCAATATATTGGGACACATAGGCCCGCGCCAGCGTCTCATCCCTTTTGCGCGCCATCTCCTTTTGAACTTCCGGGTCCTTGTCCAGCCCCTTTTCCTTCGCCTCATTGGAAAAGATCTTCGTTTCGACCAGATAATAGATGGTCCGCATCCGAACGGCTTGGCGCCTCCGCTTGGGAACTTCCTTTAACGTGACTTCCAGATCCGCCTTTGTGATGGGATCTTCTCCCACCATGGCAACAGCATCTTCAGGTACATCCTCAGGTACATCCGCTTGCGACTTTTCTGCGTCTGCTTTCGGAACACCGGGTGTCTCCGCGGTCCGCACCTCCCCTCGGCCACATCCAATGAACAGCAGTGCCCCAATGAAAAAAACAGATACCGCTCTCACACAGGATACACTCATAAACGATAGCCTCCCTTTTTACTTCTCAGTTAATAATCAGAAAATTATAGCATTCTCCGTGCCAAAAACAAACCACAACCTGCGCCCCCATTCCCAAATCCACCGCCAAAAAAACTGAAAGATGTTATAAAGAAAAAATGTCAAGCAGTTGCTGGAAGATGCATCAGCGCAATCGTTCATCTCGGATATTGCCTGCTTCCACGGGATTGCCTTCAATTTTTTTGGCCCTTCGGGGTACCTTGTGATTCTATTATGGACATGATATAAGAGAAATATTGGATGCTTAAAGGGAACACACTTGGCAATTCAGTAAATAATAAAACCTTTTCCAATTTACAGGAACTCTGAATGAATCGCAGAATAAACGAATTAATTAAGGACCTGGAATCTCCCTTTTGTTACTACGCCTACCTGATCAAGGACGAAGGGCCGGTAGATTATTTTCATTTCGGCATCTGGGAAGATGGAACCCGCAGCATAAAGGAGGCACAACAAAACCTGGCCTCTCTTGTAAAGTCGCTGATACCCGAAGGGGTGTCAAAAATCCTAGACGTGGGCTGCGGGCTGGGACAAACCACTTATGACCTGAGCGCAAAGGGCTTTGCCGTAACCGGCATATCCCCCGACAAGAACCTGATGGATACGGCAAGGGCCAAATTCGAAGGATCGGGGCTGTCCCTGGTAACAACCGCATTTGAACGATACCGCCCCCCTGAAAAACAGGACCTCATCTTATTTGAAGAATCGACCCAGTACATCAATATCCAAACGATCTTTTCGCGGTGCAGAAAACTTTTAAACCCCGCCGGTCACATCCTCATGTGCGATGAAATCAAGTACCGCAATGCCGAAGAGGCCTGGTTTCACAAGAAAACGGAAATCCTTTTTCTCGCACGGGCTTATGGATTCAAGATTCTTGACAACCGGAACATATCCGACAAGACCTTGCCCACCCGACATTTTGCAATGAAACGATTCCTTGAAAATAAGGATTTGATCATCAAGGAACTTTCCGAGAAGAGAGACAATGTGGCAGAGGAACTGGATACTTTGATGAAGTCGTGGGACCGTTTTACACAGATGTTTGAGAACGGATCCTGCGGGTATGAACTATTCCTGTTTCAAAAACAGGCGGAAAATGGTGTCTCCGCCAGGCTGGGAAAGAGATTTTTCAGGCTCTTGTACTTTTTCTTCTCCACCACCAGACGACTTCTAAAGAAAATCCGAAGAACAATCCGCCCAAAACACTGACTCCTGGCATGAAGTTCGATCAGCCCCCCTCGTATGAAACTAAGAAAGTTGATAGAACCGTAGAGGGTCAGCTTCACTCCATTTTCGTCATTCCGGCGAAGGCCGGAATCTAGTGCTTTGGAGTATTTATGGACTCCCGCTCCCGGATCGGAGTCCGGGACAGGCTTCGCGGGAGTGACGGTATACTGGACTTGTTAAGGTAAATTCCAGTTTCCTTTACGATCAAACTGGGCGCTCGCCGGCCAGCGGCAGGGCTGACCCCTGATCGCTGGTCACTTCCTTCAAAACCAATTCAATGGCTTTCGGCATGGCGGCTTCCACCTCCGGCGTTACTTCATCATAGCCCATTTCTATGGCCTTGGGTTGAATGCCGATCAATACCATGGGCTCTATTTGGATACCCATCAGATCGGCCGTGGAAAAGACCTGAGGCAGGTCAACTTCATGCAAAGACGTCATACACCGCGAATTCCCTTCGTCGATTTCCGCCCGAGTCATCCGGTAGACCGCACCGGGTTCCCCGTCGCCGTCTACGGCATCGATGACGACGATTTTTTCCCTTTCCTCCATATGGTCCAGGAGATCAAAGCCTAAGACACCGCCTTCGAGTACTTCTACGTTGTCGGGAAGGTCCATCTCCTGAAGACGCCTGGCCACCAAAACACCCACGCCTTCGTCTTTGAGGAGTGTATTCCCTACCCCCAGAACCAAGATCGGCTTTTGCGAATCCATGAAACTCCTCGTTATTCCTAATAACTCACCGCCCGCTCCGCTCGAGACGCAGAGATCACAGAGATTTCTTATTGTTGCTTTTCGTTGAGAGGACGAAAAGCAACAAAAACTGCCCTCTTAGACACGCGTATTACACCTTTCAGTGGCGGAAGGCAACGAATAATCCACCTGTTCGGTGTCAATCTGGAGGTCCGGTGCAGCTTGTTGCAGGGATGTTCCCCCGTAAGGAAAAGATATCTTCTCTCCGCTTTGGGCCTCAGCGGTGAAAAGGCTTACGAACATAAAAGGAGGGGGCCAAAGCCCCCTCCTTTATTGCTCTAATTGGTTAACAGTTAACCTAGCCGGAAGTCGGCGCCGGGTCGACGGTGACGTTGCTTTCCTTCACCGTTTCGCCTTTGTCGTTCTTCTTGACCAGGTGTACCGCACATGCCGTACAGAAATCCCAGGCATGGCTTACGCGCAGGATCTCGAGCGGCACGTTCTCGTCATACACCCAGCTGCTGTTCATCGCCTTCTCCGCAGGTCCGGGTTGACCCATGGGGTCTTCCGGTGAGGCGTTCCAGGTAGACGGCACCACACACTGGTAGTTGACGATCTTGTTCGCGGTGGAGGTCATCCAGTGACCCAAGGCGCCTCGTGGGGCCTCGGTCCACCCATACGAATAGTTATAGTACCTATCGTCACCACCGTTTTCAATCGGTGTCCGGGTCTTGCTGGTTTCGGCACCGATCAACGCCTCCAGACGGTCAAGCCAGCCCACGAGGGCATTGGCCACCTTCCAGCACTCGAGCTGTCTGGCGGCGTACCGGTCAAGGGCGGAATCGCCGTTGTAACTGATGACGCTAAGATCCGCCCACGTACCGGGAAGTCCTATGCCGCCCGAGCCGAGGATGTTGTTCAGATTCGGACCGGGATCCCCGTATTCGGGTACCTTGGCGCCGGCAAGCGGGAAAGCTCCCGGGCCGGTCCACGGCAGATTCGGAACGGCCGTGTACCCCGCATCATACAAGAATCCGGCATAGTAATCGCCGTTGACCATCATACGGGCCAGCGGACCCACCTCGTAAGGCACTGCACCGGATGCCGGGCTACTGCTGCCGAAATCAGGATCGGTCGGATCATAGTAGCGCGGCGACTTGATCCAGGAATACGGGCTGTTCGTGGTCTTGTTCGGTTTCGGCTCCGTATACCCCTGGAAGGGATGTCGCCACTTGTTTGTGGCATCATTGTAGTAGCTCTTACCCGAATTTTCGTACACGTTGTACTGAACTGCAGGCTCCGGTGCCGTAGCGGGATAATCAACACTTCCGTACTGGGCACCACTGAGCTTCCGGCCTCGGCCCAACAGCCGCTCGTCATTGGTGACCGAGTTGTTCAGGTCACCCTTTTCGAATACCCCGTAGGCCAGGAATCGCTCATAGGCGTTTCCGATCCAGAAGTATTCCGGATAGTAGACGGCTACGGCCACGACATCGAACATCATGGTCCCGCCGTAGGTCCCGTTACCGATGATCGGGAGATCATTCGGATTTGCCCCGGCACCCAGCCAGTTGGCAAAATCAAAGGGCGTTCCGATAAAGCTCAGGATCGACCCCGGCGCCGGGTTGCTCGGTGTGATCGTGCCACCAACGGTATCGTCTCCCCAGAGAAGCTCTCGGGTCTTGTCAATCTTCTCCTGGGTTATCGACGGCGTGGCGCCACCGGGGGTATTGCCCTGAATAAAGGGCGCCCGACCACCCCACAGACCGCCGATCTGGTTGCAGATCCGGCGGAATTTCAGCGCCAGGACGTACTGAGCAACCAGATAGGTGTTCAACAGAGCCGGAATCCGATAATAGTACGGATAAAGTGCGTCTCCCGGCTGCGGCCCGAATCGCGGACACGCCGGCCCCTTGTCCAGGCTTGCAGCACCCGCATTGGACGCGTCGACAAAGTCGAGCGCGGCCAGGTGGTAAAAGTGGACCAGGTGGGACGCCACAAAGTTCGATCCGTAGATTACGTCGCGGACCAGGTGCCCCGCCTCGGTAATCTCTTCCGTGCTCGTCCGGTAATCAATGTTTTTATCCTGGCCGGTATATGTTTCACTGTCTTCATTATGTACCCTAAAACCATATGCAAATCCAACGTTCTTGGCGGCCGCCAATCCATGGCTGACTAGTCAGACCCCTCTGATACGGCCGCAGATGATCATTGCATCTCTTGGATCGCGGTCTTTCAGGATAAGTTCCCAACCGCGGAACATCATACCTCTGACCTTGGAGTGAAGTACCCAACCAGCTGAACCGGTCTCAACCTCCCAAGCCTGATGTCCTTCGATTCTATTGACTGGATCTATCGATATTGTTCCCATTTATAGCTACACCTCCTTTCCTATAATCTTATGACCAATACTTGTCGGCTTTAAAGAACGGAGACCGTCCGTCCGGAAAATCCGGCTCGGCACAACCTTGGCAGACATAGTTCGCCCCGACACACCAACTGTTGGGGGAGTGATCGTCAAAGTTGTTCCACCGTCTCGTCGGGCAATCCGGCCTGGCCACAGGTCCGTTACACCCCTGCTCGCGGGTACACCATTCTTTCTGGTTCGTACCGTCGCCGTTGCCGGGCCCTGCACCCAGATCGGTGCAAAGGTCGTCCTGGCTGTACTTTTCACAGGCCTGGCAGAAGAATGTATAGCCCTTCTCGCTGCCGTAAATGGCTGTGGGCACGTTCCTTTGAACCTCTTTAGTGAACACACTCTGTTGTCCCAACCATACCCGGTTCCAGACAAGACTGGTATCCATGGGCGGTAGGGTGCCCGTCAGGATGAAATAGGCTATCGGAAAGATCATCCAGTCCGGATGCGGTGCACAACCCGGGCAGTTCACGATCTTACCGCTGAAGTCCGGCTTGCCGCCCGACCCATTGTAGCCAAGATAATTCACGAAAAAGTTGTACAGCCCGGTGGCCGCGGTCATATTGCCGTAGCCGGCCGGAATGCCCCCGTAGGACGCACAGGTACCAAAAGCGACAATGCCGAGGCAATTGTCACTGGTCCCCAGCCATTCCATAACCTCTGAAATGCTGCGCTCTTTCCTTCCGAGACCGTCGCCGGTGTCAAAGCTACCTGCCACCGAAAAGGGCTGTCTTCCGTTCGGCACATTCACATACGGGTCCATCAGCGGCATGGCGCCGGACATGGCCAGGAAAAAGGGCGCACCGGCTTCAATGTCTTCCACATAATCGGTAATCAAGGAACCGGCACCGGCCATGACCTCACTCTGGTAGTCCAGGCTGATATACCC
>Ga0180435_10002111_pt1 | contig 20404 bp, 19 predicted proteins | sample SS_ome_3_FD_132467 | JGI IMG/M metagenome (GOLD analysis project Ga0180435, IMG submission 132467) | Hypersaline lake sediment archaeal communities from the Salton Sea, California, USA - SS_3_S_1 metaG | ecosystem: Environmental > Aquatic > Non-marine Saline and Alkaline > Hypersaline >...
CAGTTCCATAATGAGCTCAATACAGATACGAGGGAAATTTTAGACGAAAGATTTACAGAAATATTAAATTATTGGGGATTTGAGAATTAACGATGAAATTTAATATGTCTGATTTTTTATCATACGCAAGGCGTGCTTGACTTTGATAACCGGATAAACGGCAATGAGCATATCTGTAAAACCACTGGTTACAGCAATTCAGCTCTCATACAACAACGAGAGGCATATCGCCGAGGCACTGGAGAGCACATTTGCACAAACATACAGCCCGCTCCAGATCATCATATGCGACGACTGTTCCCGGGACGGGTCATTTGAAATAATTGAGAAAATGGCGGCCCGGTACGATGGTCCCCACCGGATAATGCTTCACCGGAATGAAAAGAATCTGGGATTGGGAAACAATGTCAGCCGCGTGATGAATTTTACCGACGGCGACCTGATCGTCGAGTTTGACGGTGATGATATTTCCTACCCCTACCGGGTAGAGGAGGTTGTCGGAATGTGGGCGGAATCCAAGGGGGCCTATAAGGTCATATGCGGTGAAAGTCTCATCATCGATGAGGCAGGGAAACCGTCGGAGCCGCTGCCGAAGTTGAAGCCGATAACCTTTGACAAGGTCCTGCATTCGAAGGGGGGACAGTGGGTGCATGGCGGATCGCTTGCCTGGCACCGGTCGCTATTCGATATATTCGGATCGTTGCATGACGGTGTTGTTGCCCAGGATAAAGCTATTGGATTCAGGTCGCTATTGCTGGGACAGCCGATCGGGTACATCGATAGACCGGTCATCAAATACCGGGTTCACTCGTCGAATCTGACCAACGATCGAACGACACAGGAGCGGCTTGATGATAAAGTGGCGATGTTGGCCGGCTTCGTCGAGGATTTTGACCGGGCCAGATCGCTGGGACTGCTTCAGGACGGTGTAAAAAATGATGAGGTATATGAAGACCTCGTCAAGGCTCACACCGATTTCAGCTTCCGGCAGCAGGTCCTTTGTTCGGGATTCCTGCGGTCGATGACAACGTTGATGTTCCAGGGAAATTTTCCAATCAGGTATAGAAAAAGCCTATTTATGAAAAGGCTTTTAGGAGATCGGAGTTAACAAAGTACTCTTTGGGCTGTAATTTCCAGATTGGTGGTCGAACTGCAGATGCTTAAATATGAATGAGACGCCCTGTATGGTTAATGATCCGTATAAAATAATTGGGATTGTCCTGATCAAAAATGAAGATGTTTTTATCGAAAGGGCCCTGATAAACATCCTCGAATTTTGTGACAGGATCATTGTCGCTGACAATTGTTCGACAGACCGGACTTCTGAGATATTGAACCGCTTGGCTTCTCGGAATGACAAAATTGATTACCACCGTGTCAAGTCGATGTCGGTATCCCACGACCTGATAAAAGATTTTGCCGGTAAAAGATCGTGGATTTTTGCTGTCGACGGAGATGAGATCTATGATCCGGCCGGTCTGCTGGAATTTCGGAAGGAACTGCTGTCCGGAATCTACGATGCGTGGTGGGTGATATTCGGAAACGTGCTGAACTGCACGGAATTAGACGTTGGCCGCGGAGTTGCAGGCGGTTACCTTGCGCCTCCATGCAGGAGCATGACGAAACTCTACAATTTCGGCCTCATCGAATCATGGTCGGAATCCTCCGGCGAAAGACTTCACGGAGGTGACGCGATATTCAGGAGTGGGTTCGACAAAAGCCTGCGGCTCAACCTCCACGAAGAATATTCATGGGAAGATGCCCGCTTTCGCTGTCTGCACATGTGTTTTCTTCAACGCAGCAGTCTGCAGAAGGCGGGACGCGGCGGCATTGTCCCCCGTCCGAATCCTGCCGACATCATGTCGAGAAACTTTGTGCAGAGGTTTGCAGTGAGGATTCAACGGTTGTTCGGCATACCTGAACGGGGTAAGACCGAATGGAAAATCGAGAAATTTACGAGGGGAGAAATCGTTGAGAAGAACGTTTCAGTATTTTTCCCGCCGCTGATCGATGAAAAGAACTGATATAATCGCCCATTATACCAGAATGCCGCACTACCAGGCCTATTACTGGACCGGGTTGTCGGCATGCACCCGCGTGGCGGTGACAGGCGGACCATGGTGGTACCGGGTTGTTCCCCGGCCTGATTCGGCGGTGGATTGCGAAAGTCTGTATGAACAGATGAAGGGGCGCATCGGCCTGCAATCGTGCTGGGACGCAACCCGGGTTGATCAATTCGTTGCCGAATACCATTATCGAAGCGGCAGTCGACGGTTGAAATTCGCGATTGATTCCCACGACGGAAGAGATATTATCTCACCCGAACTACTCGCATCGGTTGACATTTATTTTAAGGCGAACAAATGGAGAAATGAGCGCTATCCGGACAACGTATATCCACTGGTCAACGGCAACGGGTTCCTTCGGCAGCGCCACCTGGACAGACTGAGAGCGATGCGGGGGACGCCAAAAAACAACGATCTTCTCTTTATTTCAAGAGTCTGGGGCGGCGTTGAGCACAATACTCGGCTTTTTGAGACGCTGGCATCGATTCCGTGTAAAAAACGCCTTGTCGCAATCTTCGTACAAGGGGCTGCAAACAGCGAAGAAACCCGGGAGGCGATGATTCGTCTGGAGTCGGTTGGCGTTCAATGCACGTTCGATTTACTGCCGATAAAGCACCTGTGGCAGGAAATCTCGACATCGAAGGTCGTCATGATTCGAGCCGGAAAATACATGTGCATTCCCTGGCGGATGATAGACCTGCTCTGCATGGGCGCCTGTATGGTTTCGGATGCGGACTTTGAGCCCCGGTGGCCGGAGCCGCTTCTGGATGGAACGCACTATGTCAGCGGAGGCATTGCGAGGCCGGCGGATACATCGGCCGCGGGAGCGGCAGAATATGAGAAGCTCATCGATACAATCGGGCAGCTGCTCAAGGATGATGGGCGCATAAACCGTTTGCAGCGGAACAGTGCCGACTACTTCGATCGTCATGCGGCGCCTCGAAAGGTCGGAGAGTATATCTTATCGAGCGTGGCCGACAAGCTGTCATGATCGGGGCCTGATTGTTTATAACCTGCGTGTCGCTACGAACATGAAAACAGTTCGAAAAAAATGGTATCAGTTTCTGCGGTATCAGGATTATGCTCTGGGAGTGTGGTCATGCAGGGCTATGCAAATCCGGGGCTTTGCCGACAGTCCGATACATCCCAAGCACCTGTTTGATGAGAAGCGGTCAGATTTTCTGCATGGGCTGTTTGAAGCAGGCATGGCTTTTCTTGATCTGGGATCAGGTGTCGGCACGGACTGCATCATTGCCGGAGAACATCGCGCGAAGATCTCAGTAGGCCTGGAAAAAAATTGGGCGTCAATCAGAACGGCCACGGAAAGAAACCGGGAAAAGGACTGCGGTGCCTGCTTTATTCAGTCCGATCTGGAACAGGGGGGGCTGCCGTTTGTCGACCACTCCTTTGACTTGATAAATTTCTCAAATGTTCTTGAACATCTGCATAATAGAAAGCGCATTCTGCAGGAATTGAAAAGAATAAAAAAAACGCACGGTGTTATCGTCATCTCCATTCCCAATTCAGAGACCTCATGGAAGAAAAAACTGCGCTCAGCGGGACTGGACAGCATGGATGATCCGGATCATAAAATCGAGTACAGCAAGGAGTCGCTTGCAGACGAATTGCGGGCGGCGGATCTTGAAATAGTCTCGGACCTTATGCCGATAATACCGAGCTTTCCCTATAACGGTTTGATAGCGATGAGTGCTGCCCTGTCTCCCAAACTCTATAAAAGATTGCAGGAGAAAAAGCGTTTGTATGTAGAGAACAACCCTGATGAGTCTATCGGTTGGGTCTTTGTGGCAACTTAGACGGGACGACAGCAACCCTCGATAATGGCGCTGGTGCAATGATAAACGCAGACAGAGAAGAAGCCTTAAAATTGAAAAAACTGGTTTTCACGGTAGCGACCGGGCGGTGCGGCACCGCATTTTTCGCTGAGATCTTGAGGCTCGTGCCGGGCGTGACAAGCCTGCATGAGCCTCAACCGGAATATGCGTCGGTTTTGAGGGAGGTGCAGAGCGATCCTGAAAAGGCACGCCGGTTTCTTATCGAAATGAAACTTCCCGCAATCGCCGATCAGGCGTCGGCAATCTATATCGAAACCAGTCATCTCTTCTGCAAAGGATTTCTGGAGCCGCTGCTCGATATGGATATTGCCCCGTCGCTTTTGTGGATCCGTCGGGGGCATCGTGCGGTCGCGGCGAGCATGTACCGGGGCGGAACCATTCCCGGGCGCAGTGAAAAAGGACTGCGTTTCTATCTCAGCCCCGATGATCATGGCGTACTTTCTCTGCCCGGCTGGCAGAAGATGCATGATTATCAGCTCTGCTACTGGTACTGTATGGAAATCGAGCGCCGGGCACAAAAATATCGGGAGAAGTATCGGAGCAACGGCTGGTACTGGTCGGAGACCTCACTGCCTCACATTACCAGCTCGAAGGGCATGCGCCAGGTGTTGGCAGAACTCGACCTGCCGCGGCTGAGTCCGGTCGGCTGGCTGCGTTACTGGAACAATCGTCGTCGCAGGGTGAATCCCACCAGCAAACGCAAGCAGCAGGTCGCGCTGCCGAGCGATCTTGACCTGCTTGAGCAGGAAGTGGAGGAGCAGGCTGGAACATGACAAGACCGGTCAACGTTTATCTCTTCGGCAGTGAGAACAACGGCTGGGCGCTGGATACCGATCTGACGCTGACCAGGGAGTCATTGCTGCAGATCCCGGATGCGGTCAGCCTGACGTCGCTGGCGGACGCCGAGGTGGTGCACTCGGTCTGGGAGGAGCCGCTGTTCACGCTGGATCAGGGCCTGCTGACCGGCAAACGGGTGATCTGCCACGTCTGCAACGACCTGATGCGGCTCCATGAAAATCCGGTGATGATCCGGGCAGCCGACACGATCGGTCTGTGGGTCGGCATGTCCGCTGCGGCGGTCGCCGATCTGGCGGCGTTGCGGTATCCGCACCATTTTATCCCGTATGCTGTCGATACGGGCGTATTCAAACCGGTGACGGGCGGCGAAGACACGAAGGAAGCGATTCGCAGCAAATACGAGATACCCCGGAACGCTTTTATCATCAGTAACTTTATGCGGGACAGCTTCGGTCACGATCTGCTCGTTCCAAAAGACCAGAAAGGTACCGAACTGCTGTTGGAGGCCGGACGCTGTCTTGCGGGGCTGGGCGTGCCGGTTCACTATCTCCTGGCAGGGCCGAGACGGCACTGGATCCGGCAGATGCTCGGGCGGGCGGGCATCCCGTTTACGTTTGCCGGCAGGGTGACGGAAGAAGACGACCTGGCGTCAAATATTCAGCCGCCGGAGGTCATCAGGAAACTGTATCTCGCATCCGATGTCCATCTCGTAACATCTCGTTGGGAAGGGGGACCGCGTTCGGTACTCGAGGCGGCTGCGACGAAGACGCCGATCCTCAGTACCCCCGTCGGTGCGGCGCCCGATATTCTCGAGCAGAAAAGCCTGTACCGTTCTGTAGACGAGGTCGTCGAACAGCTTTTAAGCCATTACCGGGAGAGGTCCCTCGATGAGACGGTGGACGCACAGTTCCGGATAATCCAGGCAAAACACACGGCAGCGGCCAATGCGCCGTTGTTCAGGGAGCTCTACGAAAATGTAGGCCGGGTAAAACCGTACCGAATTGTGAAAAAATGGGTCGAGCGGCCATCGCCTCCCCCCAGCCTGGTAAAGAGAATTACCGACCTGGCCGGTGCTGTGATGGGCAGAAAACCGTCGCACAGAAAACTCTGCATCTCCTTGTGGCACACCTTTCACAAACCGCCGTACGGAGGCGGCAACCAGTTTATGATGGCCCTTCAGGGGGCGATGGAGCGGCAGGGCATAAAGGTTGTAACCAACAAGCTGTCCGGGTCCGTCGACGTGCACATCTGCAACTCGTGCTGGTTCGACTACCAGAAATTCGAGCATAAAGCGGCAGATCATCCGCTCAGAATGATTCATCGAATCGACGGGCCGGTCACGCTTTACCGGGGTGAGGGAAGGAACGTTGACGAGCTGATATTTTCGTTGAATGAGAAACTGGCTTCGGCGACGGTTTTTCAATCGGCCTACTGCTTTCGGCAGAGCTATGAGCTCGGGTTCAAAGCGGTTTCACCCGTGGTGATCTCGAACGGCGTCAATGGGGATATCTTCAACGCCGGGGACAGGCGTCAAGCCGATGGGCGGCAAAAAATAAAACTGATCAGTTCTGCATGGTCCGACAATCCCCGGAAAGGGGGGCCGTTTCTGAAATGGCTCGATGATGTTCTCGACTGGGGGCGATTCGAGTATACGTTTGTCGGCCGGGTAAAAGAGCATTTTACCAATATCGAACATATTCCGGCCGTCCCGTCCGGGGAACTGGCACATCTGTTGAGACAGCACCATATTTACGTATCGGTGAGCCAGCATGAGCCGTGTTCGAATGCACTGCTGGAGGCCCTTTCCTGCGGCCTGCCGTCATTGTATCGGGATGACGGCGGAAACCCCGAACTGGTCTCGTTTGGCGGGCTTCCGTTTCGCGATGAATCCGATGTCCTGGAAAAGCTCGACCGGCTGGCTGCGAACCATGAGTCTTTCAGTAACCTGATATCTATTCGCTCTATCGACGATATCGCCGCGAGATATATAAAACTGGCGGAAAAGATCTGTGACTGGCAGGTATAGCCGTCGATTTCACTATGTCGCAGCGCAAACCAACCAAATTGTTCTATCTGCCGGAAATATACGACAACCGTCCGGGATCTCAGACGATTCATGCATTCAACAGGAGTCTGCACAGGGCCGGTCTGCAGCCGTTGCGGCATCAGCCGTCACAACGGTGGACCAATATCGGTCGTCATCTTGACGATCACGGCGCCATACGCAATTTTTTTCAATTTCCCGGGAAGGCCTTTATCGTCGCACTGATGTGGCCCAAAATCGCGAGGTTGTTTCCCGTCGGGTATTATCGGGAGATCATTCCCCTCTGCTTCGACTGCTGGCCCGACGACTACAGTCGATGGGAGCAATTGTTCCGTACGAATAACGTTAAAACGGCGTTTTTTACTGCACGGCAGTCGTGCCGCTACTTTCAGCATACCATACCGGGCATGAAAAGCTTCTGGCTCGCCGAAGCGTGCGATCCCGATGAATATCCGTTCCCCCAAAGACTGGTCGATCGCCCGATAGACGTGCTCGAGCTCGGCCGCCGGCATGAACCGTATCATCGGTCGATAACACCGCCGCTGTCGGCAGCCGGTTCGCATCACCTGTACCTGAAAGACAGTCAGCGGCGCATGTTTCCGACGCGGCAGGAATTGATGCAGGTTTGGGAAAACACGAAAATATCGATCTGTTTTCCGAAATCGACGACAAGTCACGACCGGTCCGGCGGGGTGGAGACCGTGACGTTCAGGTATTTCGAATCTATAGCGTCGAGATGCCTCATCGTCGGTCATTGCCCTTCAGAACTAGAAGAGATCTTCGGTTACAATCCGGTCATCGAGGTCGACCATGCCGATTCCGCTCAACAATTACTTGATATTCTGAACACGATTAATGATTATCAGGGCCTGGTGGACAGGAATTATCAACGGGTGCGGGAAGTGGGGTCGTGGGACGCAAGGGTGGAAACGATGCTGGACACCCTGATATCGGCTGGCTACGGCAGAGGATGACCAGGTGGGCGATCTGAAACCGTTGGATTATGTCAATCTTGGCTATATTTGGCTGAAGACTTATCAGTCGCTGCGCAAAACGTGGTCAGGCGGAAATCTGGATTGTTCGTCGGTCAAGGTCAACTATGGATACGATCGTGTGCCCGAACCGGATGAACACGTGTTCGGTGGACTCGTCAAACTGCAGGATTTGAGCAGGGCCTTTCCGCAGACGCACGCATCACCGAATATTCTCTACCTTGTATCGAGTGCACTCCCTTATTTTCCGGTACGATTGGCCAAAATGGCCCGGAACGCCGGTGCGAAAATCGTCGTAAATCAGAACGGTGTTGCCTATCCAGGCTGGTATGGCGAGGGATACGAGAAAGCCAACAGGTCGATGGCCTGGTTGCATTCCGCAGCAGACTATGTTTTTTATCAGAGCGAATTCTGCAGGGTTTCAGCCGAGAAGTTTCTGGGGCCGCGTAAACTTGATCAACGTTCTGAGGTCCTGTACAACCCGGTGAATACCGAGCAATTCGCACCGGCGCCAAATAGCGGGAAGGATGCCGGTGTAACGATTCTGCTGTCCGGGAGCCATTGGACTGCGTATCGGGTATTTACGGCCATAGACACGCTGGGTATTATCAGTTCGGGCAATTCCGATGCAGCGCTGAAAATCGCGGGCAGATTCTGCTGGCGGGACGATCCAGCAGAGGCGGAACGGGAAGTTTTCGCCTATGCCAGAGATGCCGGACTCGGGGACAAGGTCGTTGTGACCGGGCCGTACGCGCAGCAGGATGCGCCGGCCTTGATGAACGGCAGTTCCGTTCTGCTGCATACCAAGTACAACGACCCGTGTCCGCGCCTCGTGGTCGAGGCCCTCGCCTGCGGGGTTCCGGTCGTGTATTCGGCTACCGGCGGCGTGATGGAACTGGTCGGTGAGGGCGGAGGACTCGGGGTGCCCGGTCCGCTGGATTGGGAGCGGGACCACCCACCTGAACCGGAGGCGCTGGCGGAATGTATAGAGAAGGTGATCGACGACAGAGAAGCGTTTGCCCGGGCGGCCAGAAACAGGGCCGTCGAGTGTTTCAACGTCGATAGGTGGATTTCCCGTCACCTGGAAGTGTTCAATGATTTGATGGGTATGTGATAAGATGAACAACAGAGGCGTTGTCTATATTGCGACCGGGCAGAAGTTCGTGGATGAGGCGCTGATCTCGGCACGTTCGGTCCGCCGCCGGATGGGAGATATTCCGATTGCCCTCTTTACCGATCTGAGTCATCTGCAACAAAATCCTCCGGATCCCGTAAACATGGTGTACCTGATGCACAATGTCAGGAAATCGTGCCTCGACAAGATGTATCCGCTGCTCGATACCCCGTTTGAAAAGACCCTGTTTCTCGATACCGATACATATGTGTGCGACCGGATCGATGAAGTGTTCGACATTCTGGATCACTACGATATCGCGATCGCCCATCCCCCTTACCGGGTGCAGTACGAGATTGACGGAATTCCGGACTGTTTTCCGGAACCGAACACCGGCGTCATCGCGTTTCGAAAATCGGCGGAGGCCCTGGAGGTCATCAGGCAGTGGCCCGTAGAATATGAAAAGCAGCAGGCTTCCGACCGTAAACCTCACCACGACCAGCATTCGTTTCGGGCCGCACTGTATGGAGCCCCGGTGAAACTGCTGGTGCTCCCACACGAGTATAATTTCAGAAATATCGGGCCGAACTTTGCCGGAAAAGACAGCAAAGTCAAGATCATCCATGGCCGTCACGCCAGTTTCGAACGGCTGGAAAAACGGTTGAACGCCGATCTCAACTACCGGGTTTTTCTGACCCATACCGGAAGGATGTTCACCAGCGAATTCAAGACATATAAAAGCTCATTCGAAGCGCTGAGCAATTTCATTTTCGAGAACCTGCCCGGCCCGGCTCAAAGATTTCTTTCCGGTCTTCGCAGGGGATCGGACAAGTAATCAACGTCGAGCAATGGCAGCCGTCACTGTTTTATTACCCGTGTATAACGGGGAGCGATACCTGCATGAAACCATGCGGAGCATTCTTTCCCAGACGTACACCGACTTTGAGTTTCTGATCGTTGACGATGGTTCGACCGACGCGTCTCGGGATATCATTGCCGGATATGGCGATCCGCGCATCAGGGTGCTTGTCAACCCCGATCGTCTGAAGCTGTCCGGTGCGCTCAACCGGGGAATCGACGAGGCCGGAGGTACGTATATCGCCAGGATGGATGCGGACGACATCGCGCTTCCGGGCCGGCTGCAGACCCAGGTCGACTATCTGGAATCTCACCCGCACGTCGCTATCTGCGGCACGGGGATCGAGGTGTTCGGACAGACCGCGACGAGGAACGATATCTATGCTCCGACGCATGAAGATATTCGCAGTTATGCTCTGTTCGACTGTCCGTTCTGCCACCCGACCGTGATGATCAGAAAAGAGCTTTTCGACCGGCACGGGCTGCGTTATGACGGCAGTTATTATCCGACCGAGGATTATGAGCTGTGGTCCCGGGCGGTTGAGCTGCTTCCGTCCGCCAATCTCAGCGAGGTGCTGCTCAGGTACCGGGTTCACGGCAGCAGCATGACCGGTGCCGACTGGGATGAGATGGACAGACAGGCCGCGCGTGTGATCCGTCCGCGCCTGGAGAAACTGGGGATTGCATGCAGTGGTGAACAATTGCAGTTTCACCGCAACATAGGCCGGGGCAGAAGTGTGAAATTGAACAGCCTTGCCGAAGTCGAGCGGGCGGAAGCATGGTTGAACTCGCTGTTGGATAAAAATCGGACGCATGCATGTTATGATGAAAAGGCACTCGCGGCAATTGTCGAAACGGTCTGGTTTAGAGTTTGTATGAATTCCTCCCAGCTGGGTTTCTCTCTTATCAACAGATATCGTAACAGCAGTATTTTAAGCAGCGCGATTGATCACCGAAAACTGCTCCTCATTGTCGGATCTGTGATGAAACAGGCCTTGAGGGTTAAACGGGCTGACGGGGAATAATGGAACCGCAACCTGAAATCTCAGCCGTCGTGTGTACGCACAACCGGGCGGATTGCCTCGAAGGCTGCATAAAAAGCCTGCTCGAGCAGAGTCTTAACGATGATAAATACGAAATTATCGTCGTCGACAACGGCTCAACCGATCGGACCAGGGAGCTCTGTGAACGCTATGAACATGTGGTGAACTTCAGCTACATTTTCGAGCCGGCACTGGGGTTGTCGCAGGCCAGAAACCGCGGTTTGAAAGAAGCACGGAGCGAGTTAATCGGCTACATCGATGATGATGCCGAAGCAGATTCCTGTTGGCTCGAGCGAGCTCTGGAATGTTTTCAGATGGATTCGCAGCCGGACTGGGTCGGCGGCTCGGTAACACTGGTTTGGCAGGAGTCGCCTCCATCCTGGCTTACAGAGTATTATTATGGGGCGCTCGGCTGGGTTGACTGGGGAGAGCATGCCCGTTTTCTGGATCCACAATCGGAGTGGCTCGTTGGCTGCAACAGTCTGTTCCGGAAAATAACGCTTGAGGCGCTCGGCGGTTTTGATACGAGGCTGGGGAGAAAAAAGAACCTGTTGCTGTCAGGAGAGGAGGTGCAACTTCACCATAAGATCAAATCACAAAACGGTTCATTTTACTATCACCCTGACGTTCGTGTTCGCCATCACGTTGCAGCGATCCGAACGAAACCGGAATACTTTTATCGACGCTATTATTGGGGCGGTATAACCGATTACATCATGGCAAAAACACTGCAGGGAGTACCGTCGCAGATTACTGCCGAACAGGCTGATGGTGCCGACTCCCGAATCGGCAGGCTCATGTCCCGCAGTTTTAAATCGATGGGGATTGGGGTAACGTTTGAAGAAAAAATCCAGAGCCGAATCTATATGTCTTACGTGGCCGGGCAGATTGCTGCATTGCTGAAATACGGTTGGAGGGTTCGGTCTCTATAATGCAGGCATTTGAAAACCGGAACAGGGAAATCAGCGATATTGGTGTGAGTACGGTCTGGAGCATCTCCAATCCACGTATTTCGGTGATGCTGCCGACCTTCCGGCGCCTTGATGCACTGGACCGGACGTTGGCGGTACTCGAGCGTCAGAGCGTTGCCCATGTGGATTGTGAAATAATTGTCGTTGATGATGGGTCCCGGGATGGGACGGAAACCTACCTTGCCGATTTCAGCAAAAAAACAAGTGCCTGCTTCAGCTATATTGTTCTAGCTGAAAACGGCGGTCCCGCGCGAGCCAGGAATTTTGGCCTGAGCCGCTGCCGAGGCGACGTGATTCTGATCATCGGGGACGATATCGAACCGGAGAAAGATCTGGTTGAGAGGCATCTACGTTCTCACCAGGAAAATCAGGATGAACGCCATGCAGTCCTCGGCCATGTCTCATTTCCGGATGAATTGCAGCCCAATGAGTTCATGAAATGGCTGGAGGGAGGCGGCAGAAAATATTTTTTCAACTACGGCGATCTGGTATCCGGCGAGGAGACGGGACCACTTTATTTTTACACCTGCAATGTCTCGGTGAAGCGCTCCCTGCTCGAGAAAAGCGGCTGGTTTGACGAGTCGTTCCCATACGCATCGCATGAAGACCTGGAATTGGGCTATCGGCTTGCAAATCAGGGGATGAGGCTGATTTATGATGCACAAGCCGAAGGGTACCATTATCATATGCTGTCCGTTCAGGGCATTACGAGAAGAATTTACCTGATGGGTTATTCCGCCGAATTGTTCTGGCAGAAGGTGAATGAAAGAGGTGGTGCGGGGAAACAGGCGTTGCGCAGTATCATCACCTGGTGTGCTGCAACTCCTCCGGGATTATTTATCTGGAAACGATTGGCGGAAAAAACATACGCTGATCGAAAACCATACCCGGTTCAGTGGCATGTATTGTTGTTTCTCAGTTTTTTTATCGGTTTGTCCGACTCGAAAAAACGTAAAGCGCTGAGGGTGTAGTGCATTTGGGTATAGAACTCATTCATCTCGGGATCGTCACAGCGAGCCTCTTTCTTCTCGTTGTTATTCCGTTTCTTCCTGTTGCATATCTGCTTTTTCCAGGCCAACACTGGCCGAAGATCGTGCTCTCGGCAATGGTGCTCGGCTGCAGCGTGCAGGCGTCGGTCGGTCTGTTCTGGTCTCACCTGGTCGGCAAATGGCCCTTGTACGAAGTGGGGGCGGCTGCGCTGATCTGCTTGCTGATGCTAATCTGGAGTGCTGGGCGGGCGAGAAAACGGGTGGTTGTGAGCGGAGATCTGGACAGCGAGCCGATTCAGCCTGTGCTGGTCCTGATTCTTGTCATCGGTTTTATCCTGCGTTCGATTCATCCGCTCGATGTTGCGTATCTGGGGCAATCAGATGCGTATACCCATCTGAATTACATCCGCAACATTATTGATTTCGGCTACCTGTTCAATCCGATCTACCCGCCCGGATATCACTGGATTCTGGCGCTTCCTTCGCTGGTTTTTCCGATCGAGCCGTATGTGGTTGCCCGCTACGGCGGGGCTTTTTTCGGAGTCGGGTTGATTCTTGGAATTTACGTGTTGCTCGATCAGTGCGTAAATCGAATATCGGCGATATTTGCCGGTTTCTGTGCGGCAGCATTTCCAGGCATGGTCTTGTTGATGAAAACCGGTGTTGGAGTGTTTGCTAATCAGTTCGGTCTTTTCCTGCTGCCCGCTATTGTTCTCTTCTATATCCTGAGCGTGGCCGATCGAAGGCAAAACGCCAGTGCTCAGCCGATGCTGCTGATTGCATTGTGCGGGATGGCGGCGGCGGTTCCGATGATGCTGATACATGTATTTCTGATTATTGGTCTTGAGCGGTTGGTGATGCTGGTGCGTGACCGGTACCGGTGGTTTGGCAAAACGGTTCAGGTCTGCCTGTTGATTGTCCCGGCGTTGTGCCTGCTTGGGTATCATATAAGCGCGGTCGGTGCGGGGCATAGATTTGAAACGGCGGAAATCATGACCGGTTACGGTGACGGAGGAAAAAAACAGACGGTTGCACGCACAGTTGCCGAGCGGATCGAAAAAAAAGCTGTCGCGGATGATCCCGAGAAAAGGAAAATTGCGGCACTGGTCAGCGGCAGCCCCTATTTCACGCTGGTTCTTGACTATCTTTCCATAAAACGGAAGGGTTTCGGTAACGTCAAGCTCGATGCCCTCGGGTGGATTTTGGCCGGCCTGTTTCTGGTGCTTTTTTTGATTGGGATTGCCCGGCTGGATTCATCGTATATTCTCATCGGATTGTGGGGGGGGCTTACGTCTGTCCAGGCCGGTACCGGCCTGTTTCAGTTTTCATCTTATCAGCGTGAAGGGTGGAGCCTGCTGGTGGCCACCTGTTGTCTCAGTGGCATTATCGCCGCATCGGTTTACTTTCTGGGGCGCCCGAGTATTCTGTTTCGTACCGGGATAATCGTGATGATGACGGCGTCCGCTGCATGGTCCGCCCTGCATCCGCCGATGCACTATGCAATCAGGTCAAGTGCGGAAGATGAACTGATTAGATCCGTGCGGACGCTGGCTCAAATTTTATCCGATGACGAGACAGGGTGCCGGAGCAATGAGAACGAAATTTGTTCCATCCGGGAGTTACTGGCAGAAAACCTCGAAACCGTTCTGGTGACCAGGCGCTACGTGGGATGGGGAAATCAGGGAGAGATCGCGCGCAACGTGGCTCCTCATGGTGCGAAGATGAAGGTTGTGATCTTCGGCGGCTGGAAAACAAAAGATATTTTTCAATCTGATAAACAATATGTGGTATTGATTGATCAACAGACACGGTTATCGGGACAGCACATGCTTGGCGCATTCGCGATGGTTACCCCGGCTATGGTAAGAGCGACGTTGAACAGCAGAAAACACCTGTTCAGGGCAAACAGCCTTATTCTGCAGCAGATGCATGAACTTCCCGATTCCCGCTGGCAGGTGAATTCCGTCACCGTGTCGGAAAATCTGACGGCGTACAGCGTTGTTCCAGTTGGTGCAGATTGAAATGGATACCCGGGTAGTAATCGTTATCCCCGTATATAATGAGGCTCAGGTGATCGGTGAGGTTCTCGCCGAAATTCGCAGCATTGGAGCCTATCCGGTAATAGTTGTTGACGACGGCAGCGCCGATGACAGTTTTGTACAGGCCTCGGTTCGGGGTGCGTTGACATTGAGGCATCGGATAAACCGGGGGAAAGGGGCGGCGGTAAAAACCGGGATAATGGCCGCAAATCTCCTGGAACCCGACGTCGTGGTCACCATGGATGGCGACGGCCAGCACGATCCGGCCGATATCGCTGGGTTGATTCGTCCGGTCGTCGAGAAAGGGTATGATGTTGTTCTGGGTTCCAGGACGATGAACAGCGTTGATATGCCCAAAATTAAAGTGGCGGCGAATAATATCGGCAATTTCTTTACGTGGCTTTTTTACGGTATCTGGGTATCGGACTCGCAATCGGGATTTCGGGCATATTCGAAATATGCGGCCCTGATTATCGATACGAAAGCGGACAAGTATGAGTATGACAGTAAGGTGATAAGGGAAATCAAGACGAACCGGCTGGAATTCACCGAAGTCCCTGTTCAGACCAGATATACGGAATATTCTCAAGGAAAAAAACAGAAACAGGGATTTGTCAATGGAATGATCACCTTGCTCAGGATGATCTGGAATATGCTAACATAGGTGCTCTGATGTTTGAAAAGGTACTGTTATATCAGGTTGTTGTTGTGGCGATATCGTCAGTGATGCTCTTCCAGGGCATAAAAGAGTTCGTTAAACGTGAATCAGGTCAGACCGTACTCAAGCTTCTCGTGCGTCTCGTGGTCTGGGGGGGGATGACCGTAATCGCAGTTTATCCTGATATTTCATACAAATTTTCCAGAATAGTCGGAATCGAGGACAATATAACCGCAGTTATCGTGACCGGTTTCCTCTTTGTGCTGCTGATCATTTTTAAATTGCTGTCGGCCATAGAGAAGCTCGAGCAGAACGTATCGGAACTGACCAGGCGTGATTCGCTGCGGGAGGCACATGAACGGATAGAGCAGTTGAGACGGGATATCGTTGACAAAGAAAGACCAGGGCAGCGTTGATCATGGGAAAAAATATCCTGGTGACCGGGGGGGCAGGCTATATCGGCAGTCATACCTGCAAGATGCTGAAACATAACGGATTTGTTCCGGTTGTCCTCGACAATTTGATCTACGGTCATGAATCTTTCGTAAAATGGGGGCCGTTCGTCAAGGGCGACATCTCAGACCGCACGGTTCTTGACTCATTGTTCGATACCTATAAACCCCGTTCGGTCATTCATTTCGCCGCGTTTGCCTATGTCGGTGAATCGGTGTCGGATCCGGCAAAATACTATGTGAATAACGTGTGCGGTACGATCAGCCTGCTTGAGGCGATGCGCAGGCACCAGTGCAATGATATGGTCTTTTCAAGCAGTTGCGCAACATATGGTATACCCGACACACTGCCGATCGACGAAACCCATCGACAAGCCCCGATCAATCCATACGGCATGAGCAAGCTCATGGTCGAGCGCATTCTTGAGGATTATGATCGGGCGTACGGGGTGAAATCCATATCGCTTCGCTATTTTAACGCGGCAGGAGCGGATCCCGACGGAGAAATAGGGGAAGATCATACCCCGGAAACACATTTGATTCCTCTGATATGCTACGGTCTTCTGGGTAGAAGAAAGCGCGTGGAGTTGTTCGGTACGGACTATGATACTCCCGACGGTACCGCGATTCGGGATTATGTTCATGTCAATGATCTGGCTGAAGCCCATATCAGAGCCCTGGAATATCTTGAATCGGAAAAACAGAGTGAGATCTTCAACCTGGGTACCGGCGAAGGAATATCGGTTGGGGAATTGATCTCCCATCCCAAATTCGAAGAACTTGCCGGCAGAAACGTTCCGGTTGTCTATGGAAAGAGGCGACCCGGCGACCCGGCGATCCTGGTTGCCGATCCTGGAAAGGCTGAAACCATGCTTGGCTGGCAGGCCAGCAGGTCTTCAGCATCCTCCATCATTGCAACGGCTTGGGACTGGCATCGGAAAAGGCACGCGGTTGGGTCGTAGGAACGTGGCGCGCGTGTGTCAGGACACGTTTTTGAGGGACGTGTCGGCAATAATGTAGTGCGGTCGATTCTTGACCTGCATGAAAATTCTTCCAAGGTATTCCCCGCAAATGCCGATACACAGAAGCTGGACGCCTCCCAGAAAATAGATTCCGGTCATAATCGAGGCCCAGCCGGATATGGCGGAATCGCCGAAGAGTTTTATGCAGACCGCGTAAAAGCCGTAGAGAAAACTGACCAGCGATATCATAAAACCGGTGAGCGTTACCAGTCTCAGCGGCAGGGTGCTGAATCCCAGCAGACCGTTCAGCGCAAGTCGAATCATCTTTGATGCCGTATATTTGGTCGTGCCGTACTTCCTTTTTTCCGGTGTGTACGGAACCTCGCATTGTCGGAAGCCGGACCAGGCAACAAATCCCCTGTAGCGGATCTTCCAGGCTTTGATTCAGATTAATCGTGTAATAACAGGATATTGATTGATTTCTTCATGAAATATGTAGACATGTAATAAAATGCCTATATCTATATATAATTCTTTTATTAGGCGTTTTAATGAAGTAATATGTGTGCATGTATATCGCCAAGTCCAAATGGCCGTCCAAGGATGGCAAGAAAATTCACCACTCAGTGTGGCTTCGTGAGTCATATAGAGAAGATGGCAAGGTAAAACAACGCAATATCGCCAATCTTAAAAACTGCTCCCCGGAAGAGATAGAAGCCATCGAACTGGCCCTTAAATTCAAAAAAGATCTCACAAAGCTGGGAAGCCTGAACCAGGTTGAGCTCACCCAGGGTCCATCTGTCGGTGCGGTGTGGGCAGTCTCTGAGCTTGCCGGAAAACTCGGCATCAAGAAAGCTCTGGGCCCAGGTCATGCGGGCAAACTTGCGTTATGGCAGGTGATAGCGCGTGTTCTGGACCAGGGATCAAGATTGAGTTCAGTCCGTTTGGCCAAGAGATGCTCCGCAGCCGGATTACTTGGGTTTAAGAAGGGCTTTTGCGAGGATGACCTTTATAAGAACCTTGGCTGGCTGGCCGATAACCAGGTAAAGATCGAAAAGCGATTGTTTACTGGCCGCCACGGCAACCAGAAGCCTGAATTATTCCTCTACGATGTAACTTCAAGCTATCTGGAAGGCGATCAAAACGAGCTTGCCGACTGGGGGTACAACCGAGACAAAAAACAGGGCAAGAAACAGATCGTTATCGGTCTACTCTGCGATGCAGAAGGCAGTCCAGTTGCCACCGAAGTATTTAAAGGTAATACCAGCGATCTTGAGACATTCAGGTCTCAGATTGAGAAAACAGCCGGGATCTTCGGATGTGAGCGGGTAACCATGGTTGGCGACCGCGGCATGATCAAAAGTGGTCAGATCAGTGATTTGCAGGATAGCAGTTTCAGTTACATCACCGCCATCACCAAACCGCAAATCAGGTCGATGTTGAAAAAGGGTGTTTTCCAACTCGGTCTTTTTGATGAAGACCTCTGCGAAGTGGAGCATGACAATGTCCGCTATATCTTGCGTCGTAATCCCATTCGGGCGGCGGAGATTGCAGCATCACGGCTATCGAGAATAAAAAAACTCAAAGATTTTGTCGATCAGCAGAATCGCTATCTGTCCGAACATCCCAAGGCCGACAGATTTAAAGCAGTACAGAGAGTCTGGGAAAAAGAAGCTCGCCTGAAAGTTGACGATTTACTGAAAGTAACGGGCGAAGATCGGGTAATAGAGGTTGAATTAGACGAGCAGTATTTAACTGAAGTATCAGAGCTTGACGGCTGCTATTGCATAAAAACGGATTTACCAGCAGAAATTGCCGATAAACATATCGTTCATGACCGTTATAAAGATTTGAGCATGGTGGAAACGGCATTTCGTACCATCAAGACCTCTCATTTGGAAGTTCGCCCGCTGTTCGTGCGGAGTGAAGCCAACACGAGGGGCCATGTTCTTGTAGTCATGCTGGCATATTTGGTGGTTCGTGCGTTGCGAAAGGCGTGGTCTGCTTTTGATTTGACGGTTGAAGAAGGCCTGGATGACCTGAAGAAGATCTGCGCAATGGAAATGAAAACCAGTGCCGGCGGTTGCTGTCTGCGCCTTCCCACCCCGGATGATCAATGCCGGGCATTGCTGAAGGCTATTGATGTAACGCTGCCTACGGTGCTGCCTGAAACAAAGGTTACTGTAGACACAAGAAAGAAGTTGCAGAAAGAAAGGATATCGCTTTAAAATTAAATAGTTATGCGGCTGGAGTGGCTTGAACGTTCAGTGGAAGATCCGCTGTAGAATATATCGATCTCTTCGAATCGTTTCAAAACATCCACCACTTTTCTGTCCAGCAGGCGAAAATCGGCCGACCCCGGCTTCAGAGGAAGATTCGAAATCTTTCCTAAAAGGCGATAAAAATTTTGGGATGTGAATCTTTTGAAAAAATTCGTGCTCTGCAATTCCTCCCGTATCGTAATGACGACATCGTACCCTTCTTGCCATTTCTCCACGAGCAGCGGGAGCATGCGAGGCGGGTGCTGGAGGTCGCCGTCGATGCTGATGACGACATCTCCACGGCAATAGTCGAGACCGGCTTTTAGTGCGCACTGATGGCCGAAATTCCGGGAGAAGGAGATATAGTGTACAGATGGGTCAATTTCCTGGAGGGCTTTTATCTTTCCCAATGTATGATCGGTGCTACCGTCGTTGATGAATATGAGTTCTCTTTTGCCTTCATGGCCGAGGTAGTTGGTGATTTCTTCATACAAGGTGCGGATATTGTCCTGTTCATTATAGACGGGGATAATTATCGATACATCAAAATTGTTTGGTCTCATTGTAAATAACCTGCCAATATCATGTCAAAATCAGCGAGAGAGAGACAAGGCCCAGCAAGATGCCGAAAATCTGTTTAGTGGACACCGATTCTCCGGTTCCGATACCGTATATCACGACGATAATCACGACCCCTATCGTCATGATCGGCGAAATCTTGCTGATTGAAAATTGCGTAAGTGCAAAATAATAAGCAATAAATGAGAGTAGGTAACTGGAGCCGCTGCCGATGATATGCATGATCCATAAAACATCCCACGTATCATACATCGTCGCCCTTTTCATACAAATCTGTGCAAGAGACGAGAAACATATCCCACAGATTACATACATCCACGGATAGCTGAAGCTGATCATTCTGAATTCCCCGGTTACAATACAAACAAATTATAGAATCTACATGCGGCCGGTCACGTGCTTGCCTTGTAGATTGTCCACTGGTAGCTGCGCAGCACGTCAACACCGGCATCCTTGATATACACCGGGGGCTTGCCCCGGAGGAAATATGCTATTTTCGCTGCGATTTCAAGTATTCGATACTTCTCTTGTGCTTTGATTGTCCTGTGAACTTCCATTTCTTCAGGTTGTTTCTGCCGCGTGACTATAAAATAATTACGGTCGGGATCTCTTGGGGGGTTCGTATATATCCGGTACTTTTCACCATAAAATCTCGGTTCAAATCTTCTGAAATAATCTATGAGATGAAGGGCGAGTTCTCGGTTCGGGTCATCTTTCTTATTAAG
>Ga0180435_10002112_pt1 | contig 20396 bp, 17 predicted proteins | sample SS_ome_3_FD_132467 | JGI IMG/M metagenome (GOLD analysis project Ga0180435, IMG submission 132467) | Hypersaline lake sediment archaeal communities from the Salton Sea, California, USA - SS_3_S_1 metaG | ecosystem: Environmental > Aquatic > Non-marine Saline and Alkaline > Hypersaline >...
GCTGATTTTTATAGGAAACGATTATGTCTGTAGAACGCACCCTATTCGCCTTCGGCGGCATCATGGTCATGCTGACCAGCCTGCTCGCCCTGTTCCATCACCCCTACTGGACATGGTTCACCCTGTTTATCGGCTTCAACTGTTTCCAGAGCTCTTTCACCGGCTTCTGCCCACCTGCATGGTTGATGAAGAAGTTCGGTCTCAAGACCGAAGCGGAACTCGCCATCGAAAACAAATAAGTCGTTAAACGATAACGCGGCACCTCTAATCAGGGCATGTCCTGATGGGGGATATAATCGGCTGTTAAGCAGGTACTGCTTGCAGCCGTTTTTTATGCCCCCTCTCTATGTAAAACCCCAGCCTTAGGTGCACACAGTCCCACAGGCTCAGACTTTCCAGTGGCCGATAGAGTTTGCGTAGTAGCTCACGATATCTTTCTCAGATAATCGCATGCGATAGAGGTTGGCTTTTTCTTCGACAAGCCCCCTGCCAAGCAGTATAGATAAGGCAGAGCCGAGAACGCTTTCGACGGCACTCGATGCTATTTCGACCGGTGCACCATTTGCTTCCAGCTCTGCGAGGCGCTCGACACAGCGCGATTTCAGTTCCAGCTCGCTCTTCCATGTGTCGCTGCAAGAGATCAAGATTTCACACATCAGCGCCACCGGCATGATCGGTATCACGCTGGAGACATTCGCCATTATCGACTCTGACAGCTTGCCGACCTGCTCGAATCGGTCTTCGGAAGGTAACGCACTGAAGTCGACACTATGGCTGTCGCAATAGTTTTTTGCAGACACCGGTTCACCGAAATTAACACTGGCATAGCCAAAACGCCGCCACCGGTTCTTCCTGGAAAGCATCAGATTTTTAAATATAAAGCCGAGCGCGGTCTTTATCACGAACCAGTGACTGCGCTTTTCTGCAGTGCTATCGAGCTTACGGATCAGGCTCCTGTCTTCTATCACACGGTCGTAGTTGATGCCAACGGGGATAAAGATGATGTCCCGATCAGTATGCGGGTGATAATCACGCAACATGTAATCGAGGAATCCCAGGCGTGGTTCGCGCAACCTGCCATCCCGCGTCAGCCCACCCTCGAGGAATACCGCCTGGCAGACCCCGGCACGGGTCGACATGTTGACGTAACGCTCCAGCACTTTACGGTACAGCGGATTACCCGAGCTCCTGCGCACGAAGAAAGCACCCATCGATTTGATCAGGGTCTGTAACGGCCAGATCCTCGCCCACTCGCCGACCGCATAGGATAGTGTGGTGCGCTCGGCGACGAGGAACGAGACCAGGACATAATCCATATTACTGCGGTGATTCATTACGAAGACGATACTTGCGTCTTTATCAAGCTGAGTAATTTTATCGTCATCGTAAAATCCAACCCGCACGCGGTAGACCAGCCGAGCCAGTTTCTTCGCCAGCCAGTAACCGATACGGAAATAGATATAGGCATTGAACGCCGGCACGATCTCCGCGGCATACTGACGCGCCTTGTCCTGTGCGACGCTGTGCGGCATGTCGTTTTCGTCGGCGTAGACTTTCATCGCGTCGATGACTTTTTCATCGAACACCAGTTGCTCGATCAACGCCTGCCGGCGGGTAAACTGGATTGGCCGTATCTCGATATCTAGCCGGGTGTTAACCTCTTCGATGACACGGTTAACCCGACGTTTGAGGTACCAGCGCATGCCGGGAAGGAGGATGCGGTCGAGCACCATGACGGCAGCGAAGACCAGCAGAACGATAAACAACCAGTATGGCAGGGTAATCGTTTCCATGCGTATTTTTGGCCTCCTGAGTCAGGCTCCCGGCCTGCTATATGCTGATAGCCGGTAAGGTGCTTCTATATTACACAATCGCCTGACAGAATTGTGCACAAGGGTTAAGATTCACCTCTTTTGAATAGCCGCCTTTTTAGCTGGCTACCACACTTTATACAGCGCGGATTTAACTATGAGCATTTATGACGTCTATGGTCTTGGCAATGCACTTGTCGATATGGAATTTGAAGTTCACGACCAGTTTCTTAATGAAAACAAAGTCGATAAAGGCGTAATGACCCTGGTAGATGAGAACCAGCAGCATGAACTCATCGGACAACTGGACGTTTTCGAAGGTAATAAGGCCAGCGGTGGCTCTGCGGCGAACACGCTGATCGCTGTCAGCTCGATGGGCGGCTCATCATACTACTCGTGCAAGGTCGCCGACGACGAACTCGGTCATTTCTACCTGGATGACCTCAAGGCGGCTGGCGTCGACTGCAACATGGATGGCAAGCATAAAGGCGGCATCACCGGAAAATGCCTGGTGATGGTCACACCCGATGCAGAACGCACCATGCATACCTTCCTCGGCGTCTCCTCTGAGCTCTCACCTTATGAAGTCAGCGAAGAGGCCATCAAAAACTCACAGTACTGCTACCTCGAAGGTTACCTGACGACCTCGGAGACCGGCAAGGCAGCCAACATCGAAGCACGTACAATCGCAGAAGCAAACGGCATCAAAACCGCGCTGACCTTCTCCGATCCGTTCGTCGTCGAGCATTTCAGGGACGGTTTCACCGATACCATCGGTGATGGTGTCGACCTGCTGTTCTGCAATGAAGCAGAAGCCTTGAGTTACACACAGAAGACATCGGTCGAAGAAGCCGCTGAAGTGATGAAGACATTTGCAAAAACCTTTGCTATCACTCTCGGTGCACAAGGCGCAGCGATCTATGATGGCAGCAACATGATAAACATCGCTGCCAACCCGGTTAAAGCGGTGGACACCAACGGTGCCGGTGACCTGTTTGCCGGCGCTTTCATGTACGGCCTGACACATGGCATGACGTTCGAACAGGCGGGCAACCTGGCCAGCAAGGCATCTTCGCAGATCGTCAGCCAGTTTGGTCCTCGGCTGAAGATGGCGCAGTACCAGGCACTCACAAGTTAAGCCTGGTTACTATAAGCCTGGTTATTAGCTGACTCCAAAGAGAAATTCAGATCATCACAGACGTGGCTGGCAAAACCTGAACCGGCTTCCGCATAGATATTAAACACGGAGTGTACCCCGGCTTCTTTTAAAGTCGGGATGCAATCGTCATGCTTTGCCGATGCAGCAATGAGTCCTGAATACGGCGTGCGCTTGATGATCCTCATCGTGGCCAGCGCCTCGCGGATATTAGGCATATCGAGCAGGATGAGTTTCACCGTACCCGGCCTCAGCCTTTCCCAGAAATCGATATCGGTGGCATCACCGATGATGACATTACGCCCTTCCTGCTGATGCTTGTTAACGACATCGATATCGTAATCGATACCCAGCAAATTCTCGCCGTAGCGTTTTAATAGCGTGTCATAGACACCGGTACCGACTCGCCCCATACCGAACACAAGTATCTGTGCATCGCCCACTTCTATCGGCCGATCATCAGGCAGGCGCTCTTTACGCTCAAATCGCAATAACCTAGCTTCATATCGGGCAAACAGAGAATGCGCCCTGCTATTTACGATGGATGACATGGTGAAGGTGATTGACAGAGCCAGCGCGATAATCACTAACCATTCTCCACTCATCCAGCCGTTTGCCACACCGATATAGCCTACGATCAAACCGAATTCACTGTAGTTTGATAACGACATCGTGGCCAGGAAACTGGTACGCGCGCGCAGCTTGAACAACTCGAACAACCTGAAGAACAGGTATGACTTCGCCAGCATAAAGACAGCAAGAACAACCGCTATAAGAACCGACATGGGTGATGGAACACCGTAGAAACCGATACTGAGGAAGAAGGCGACCAGAAAGATCTCTTTAAAACTGAGCAGTGATTTTGACAGCGACTCCGATTTCTCATCACCTGATAGCAACACGCCGAATAACAGCGCGCCCAGGTCAGCCTTGATACCAGCCAGCGCAAACAGTTCACCGCCACCCAGCGCCATCAACATACCGGTCAGCACCAACAACTCCCCCCTGCGGGCGCGATGTACAATCTTTAACAAGTATGGCCTCAGGGGAATAAGCAGCAGCAGGACCGGTGCCCAGATCTCAGGCATCTTACCGGTCTCAGACGTCAGGAATATTACCGCGAAAAGATCCTGCATGATGAGGATACCGATGGCGATCTTGCCGTGAATCGAAGACATCTCTCCTTTTTCATCGAGCACTTTTACCGCAAACACCGTACTGGAAAAACTCAAGGCAAAAGCGATGAGCGCGGCCTGGGGGGCAGTCAAGCCGACAAACCCCTGCAGGCCGCTAAAACTGAGACCAAACACGATCAAACCGAAGACGATTACCGTGGTCAACATGTGGATCATAGACACCGCCCAGATCTCAGGGCGCAATAGATCTTTCAGATGGAGCTTAAGCCCGATGCTGAACAGCAGGATGGTGACACCGATATCGGCCACCGATTGCAGCGTCTCCCCGCTCTGCGCACCGATGGCACTCAGCATGAAACCAGCGATGAGATAGCCAACCATCGGTGGTAAGGAGATATACGATACTAACAGGCCAAAACCCAGCGCGAATAGAATCCAGGTGATATCTGAAAAGTGTGTAGCGACGAGAGACAGATCCATAATTTGAAATGCTGATATATAATGCTTTGAAGGTCTATTTATAAATGCCTTGCTATACTCAGGAATAAGGTTTGATAAAACCCAAGTAGAATAAAAAGCAAATGCATTATGCCTCTTTTTAATAGACGACCACAAAGTAATTTTCGATACCTGCTAAGCAGTCTCTTGCTTACCGCGGCCATCGCCATGACTGTAACAACGACCGCATCTGCAGGAGATGCCGGCAGCAACTCTAAACGTATCGAGGTCTATTCTCTGAGCCAGAATTACTGGGACACACAGTACGGCGACACCCTGGGCAGCATCGTGCATCACCTGCTGCCGAATAACCCGTCAAAACGTGAAGCCCTGATGTGGGACATCCTGAGCATGAACCCTGACGCCTTCATCGACAACGACCCCGCTCGCCTTCTCGCTGGCAAGCGCCTGCAGCTGCCGGGCTATATGAAACAGGCAGATACAAAAGCCGATCCGCAAACAACTGTCGTCGAACGCTATTCCTGGGGCAATATCAAAAGGCCACGCGAGTGATTTCTGCACTCACGCGATAATCACTCAAGCTCTCTAATTGCTGTTATTTCGAACCGTTTTATGGTGAGATATCTTTATACACAAGAAAAGCAAGATCTCTCGCTATCGCTCGAGATGACAGATAAATACCACTCGAGATGAATACTACAGCAGACCGCGCTCGGCGAAAGACACCACTTCATCACCGATGATGAAATGATCCAGCACCCGGATATCGACCAGTGCCAGCGCATCTTTCAGCCGCCGGGTGATCTGTTCATCGGCATGGCTGGGTTCAGCCACACCCGAAGGATGGTTATGCGCAAAGATGATCGCGGCCGCGTTCTTCTTCAACGCCAGGCGCACCACCTCTCGCGGGTAGACACTGGCGCCATCGATGGTACCGTAGAACATCTTCTCGAAGGCGATGACACGGTTGCGGTTATCCAGAAAAAGACAGGCAAAGACCTCGTGGGGATAGTCGACCAGTTGTGCCGACAGAAACTGTCGCGTCTGTTGCGGACTGCATAAAGCATCGCCACGTGACAGCTGTTCGTAGAGATGACGCCTCGCCATCTCCAGCACGGCCTGGAGCTGGGTGTATTTAGCTTCCCCGAGACCGTGATGGGCACAGAAGTCTGACTGGCTGGCCTGAAGCATGGGCCTGAGCCCGCCAAAATTTTCCAGCAGCTTTCGCGCCAGGTCCACGGCGGTAATGCCCTTGCTCCCGGTCCTCAGAAAAATTGCCAGCAGTTCAGCATCGGAGAGTGCCTCCGCGCCTTTATCGAGTAGCTTTTCGCGCGGCCGTTCGGCGGCCGGCCATTGGGTAATCGCCATAATCACTCCCTGATCGATGATTTCATATGCCAGTCATACAAAACAACCAGCGTCCTTTGCTGCACGATATTATCGGCATAGTTTCTGCAACGCAAACTGCGTGCAAAAGTCAGCATTAGCGCCTGGTCATTAGCAACGGGCAATAGAAGGGGTACCGATTCTGCTAAACTACAGTTATGAATGAACAGGCCACCAACAACCTGCAAGGTAAAAATGTCGTCATCGGCATCACCGGGGGTATCGCCGCTTACAAGACGGCCGATCTCAGCCGCCGCCTGATGGAACTCGGTGCTGACGTGCGCGTGGTGATGACCACCGCAGCGACCGAATTCGTCACGCCACTGACCTTCCAGGCGCTGTGCGGCCATCCTGTATTTTTCGATAACAGCGATGACAGTGCCACCTCCGGCATGAAACATATCGAACTGGCACGCTGGGCTGATGCCATCATCGTCGCACCGGCGAGTGCAAATACCATCGCCAAGCTCGCCCATGGCCGTGCAGACAACCTGCTGACCACACTCTGCCTGGCAAGCGAGGCGATCAAATGTTTTGCACCAGCGATGAACCGGGTGATGTGGGACGACCTCAGCACCCAGGCCAACTGCCGCACACTTGTCGAAAAACAGTGGCACCAGTTTGGCCCTGCCAGCGGCTCGCAGGCTTGCGGTGAGACCGGTGAAGGCCGCATGGTGGAAGTGAGCGAGATGCTCTGTTCACTGCAGCAGTGTTTCAGCAGCGGCGATCTCTCCGGTGTAAATGTCGTTGTTACTGCCGGCCCCACCTATGAAGCGATCGACCCGGTACGTTATATCAGCAACCGCAGCTCGGGACGCATGGGTTACGAGATCGCCCGTGCCTCACAGCAAGCGGGAGCCAAAGTCACGCTGATCAGTGGGCCGACTCACCTGACCCCACCCGAAAGAACAGGGCTTATCCGTGTCGAATCAGCCGAAGAGATGAAGCAGGTAGTGCTAGACAACTTAACGCACTGTGACGTGTACATCTCCACCGCCGCCGTCTCCGATTACCGCGTCGAGCAAGTCGCAACACATAAGATCAAGAAGACCGAAGACAAGTTGACCCTGCAACTCACCCGGAACGATGACATCGTCTCGATGGTTGCGAATAACACCATCGCCAGTCATGGAAGCGTCAGCCACGGGGGTGCGAACCACGTTGTCCGGCCTTATGTCGTCGGCTTTGCCGCCGAGACAGAGAACGTCATCGATAACGCCAGAGACAAACTGGCAAGAAAAAATCTTGATATGATCGTCGCCAACGACGTCAGCAACTCATCGACTGATGAAGCAACACCAGCCATCGGCTTCAACAGTGACTACAATGCACTGCATGTGCTGTGGAATGATGGCCAGACTACATCTGAGAGACACTTCGATGTGGCACGCAAGGCGCAACTGGCGACTCAGCTTATCTCACTCATCGCCGAACAATACAAAGTCAGCCAATCGCATGCAAAAGATACAGCTTAAGATACTCGACCCGCGTATCGGCGAAGACATCCCCCTGCCTGCCTACGCAACGGACGGTTCTGCTGGCATGGATCTTCGCGCCGCACTCGAGGAGACCACCGTGATACAACCCGGTGAGACACTGTTGATTCCAACCGGCATCGCCATCTATGTCGAAGACCCGAACATGGCTGCCGTGGTGCTGCCGCGTTCGGGACTGGGTCATAAACACGGTATCGTGCTGGGTAACCTGGTCGGACTGATCGATTCGGACTACCAGGGGCAGCTGTTCGTCTCCTGCTGGAATCGCGGACATGAAAGTTTTACCATCGAAGTCGCTGACCGTATCGCACAGCTGGTCATCGTGCCCGTGATCCAGGCTGCTTTCGATGTCGTCGATGACTTCGAAACCACCAGCCGGGGCGCAGGCGGTTTCGGCAGCTCAGGACATAACTAAGCCATATCCGAACAGCGAGTCGAATATATACTACGAACACTTGATATAAGCACACAGTTTCAGGAAATTAATACACGCAGAGCCACTTCAAATTAACCAAAAAATAATTTTATGACAGACAAGAAGAATGGACTTTATCTGATACTCATAAGCATCCATGGCCTGATTCGCGGCCATGATCTTGAACTTGGCCGCGACGCAGATACTGGCGGGCAGACCAAGTACGTCATCGACCTGGCGCGAGCACTGGCGGAACATGAAGATGTAGAGCGCGTTGACCTGGTAACGCGCCGTGTCATTGATGAGGCCATCAGCGATGACTATGCCGCACCGCTCGAACAATTATCCGAGTGTGCACGTATCGTACGCATCGAAGCCGGGCCGGATGAATATATAGCCAAGGAACAACTGTGGGATCACCTCGACAGTTACATGGATAACCTGACCAACTGGATCAACGAACAGCCTCGCATACCTGACCTGGTACATAGCCACTACGCAGATGCCGGTTATGTCGGCGTACGACTATCTAATCTGCTTGGTATACCTCTCATCCATACAGGTCACTCACTGGGACGCGACAAGCGTAAACGTCTACTGGCACAGGGGGTTTCCAAACAACAGATCGAGCAGGCCTACAATATGGAACGTCGCATCGATGCCGAGGAAGAAATACTGGCCAATGCCGACCTCGTCATCACCAGCACCCATAACGAGATCGAGGTCCAGTACGGACTCTATAACTACTATGATCCAGCACGCATGGCTGTAATCCCGCCCGGCACCGACCTGAAGCAGTTTCACCCGCCGAGCGGCAAGGAAAAAACCGATTTTGCCAGTCAGCTGCCGCGCTTTCTCAAGCAGCCGGGCAAACCATTAATCCTTGCACTGTCACGACCGGACGAGCGCAAGAACATACTGACGCTCATCGAAGCCTATGGTGAATCAAAGGCATTACAGGAAGCTGCCAACCTGTTGATCGTCGCGGGCAGCCGCCATGATATACGCGAGATGGACAGCGGCGCCCAGTCGGTACTGAAGAATATACTGCTATTGATCGATTATTATGACCTCTATGGCAAGGTCGCCGTGCCCAAGAGCCATCGTGCCGACGAGGTTCCCGCGATATACCGGCTGGTGACCGAAAGTCACGGCGTCTTCATCAACCCGGCGTTGACCGAGCCATTTGGGCTTACCCTGCTCGAAGCCGCAGCAAGCGGACTGCCTGTGGTTGCTACCGAAAATGGCGGACCCGTGGATATCATCGCCAACTGCCATAACGGTCTACTGGTCGATCCGCTGGACAAGGCGCAGATTAGCGACGCCCTGCTCAAACTGCTCAATGACACCTCAGCCTGGTCTGAAGCCTCTGTCAACGGCATCGAAGGCGTCAACCAGCACTACTCCTGGCAGGCTCACGCCACGAGCTACCTTGAGAAGATTCACAGTCTCCCCGACGAGTATCAGCCTATCCCGAGCGAACGGCCTGCACCACGCCAGATCAGGTACCGTGACCACGCTATTTTCTGCGACCTGGATCAAACCCTTATCGGCGACCCTGCTGCACTCAAACATTTTGCCGAAATGATCAAGGACAATCGCCGCTGCGTCACCTTTGGTATAGCCTGTGGCCGGCGCATCGACAGCGCACTCGCGATGATCAGCAAGCACAACATTCCGAAACCCGATATCCTGATAAGCAGCATGGGTACCCGCATCCATTACGGCCAGAGTCTCACCGAAGACGGTTACTGGGCGGACCACATCGACCATGACTGGAGCTCGAAACGGGTAAAACGTGTACTGGCAGAACTACCCGGACTGAAACTGCAGCCGCTGCTTGAACAGACCCAGTTCAAGGTTTCTTACTACTACGATCTGCAAAAAGCACCTCCGATCGAAGAGATCATCAACCTGCTGCGCCAGAAGGAAATCACCGCAAACGTGCTGCTGTCTTTCGGTCAGTTCCTCGACATCATTCCATCGCGTGCATCCAAAGGCCAGGCCCTGCGCTATGTCGCGCAGATACTCGACATACCCCTGGAACACACCCTGGTCGCCGGCGGCTCCAGTGCCGACGAAGATATGATGCGAGGAAACACACTCGCGGTAGTAGTCGGCAACCGGCACAACGAGGAACTCGCCCAGCTGGTTGACCAGGAAAGTATCTATTTCGCTGAACAGCCTCATGCTTCAGGCATCATGGAAGCGATCGACTACTATGACTTCTTCGACACCTGCCGGGTACCCTGAGCCCATGCCACAACTGCTGATCTGTACCGATCTCGATCGCACCCTGCTGCCAAATGGCGCAGAACCTGAGTCACCCGGTGCCAGAGAATATTTCGCAGCGTTGATCGCAAGCGACGATATCAGCCTGGCCTACGTCAGCGGTCGCCACCGAGCACTGGTGGAAGAAGCGATAGAGACATACCGCTTGCCGTGGCCGGATTTTGTCATCGGCGATGTCGGCACCACGATCTACGAGATAGATTGCAAGCATGACTGGAAACTGTGTACTGACTGGGAGCGGACCATTTCACACGACTGGAATGGCCAGCGCCATGATGGACTGGCCCGCATACTCGAGGATATCGGTACGCTGCAGCTGCAACCAGCAGACAGACAGAACAGTTTCAAGCTGAGTTATTTCGCACCACTGAACTGTGACCGGGAGGCACTCTCGGCCAGCATACAACAGCGTCTCACTCAGGCTGAAATCAAGGCAAACCTTATCTGGAGCATCGACGAGCCAGCTGCTACCGGCTTACTGGACATTCTACCGGCACAGGCATCCAAGTATCATGCGATCGAGGCCCTGCAGCAACGACAGGGCTTCGATAATCACCATACCGTTTTCAGCGGTGACAGCGGCAACGATATCGAAGTGCTGGCCAGCCCGATACCGTCGGTGCTGGTGGGCAACAGCCAGCCGGATGTGCGGCAGCAGGCGGATCGGCTAGCCAGCGCACAGGGGCTCTCGGAACAACTCTATATCGCGCACGGCGGTTTTCTGGGCATGAACGGAAATTACAGTGCCGGCATCCTCGAAGGTGTTGCTCATTACCACCCATGGGTACTAGACTACCTGACAGGCGAAGAGGCAATGACACTCAGATGAAAAACGGACTCTGCATATTCGGCGAAGTATTATTCGACCATTTTCCCGATGGCCAGCGGGTACTCGGCGGTGCACCTTTTAATGTCGCCTGGCACCTGCAGGCGTTTGCGCAAGCGCCTGTGTTTATCAGCCGCATCGGCATGGATGCGGAAGGCGACAGCGTCATCACGGCGATGAATGACTGGCATATGGATACCGCCGGTATTCAGCGTGATCCGCAATTGCCAACCGGCAGCGTCAACATCGAATTTGACGACGGCGAGCCGGTATATGACATCGTCGAACCGAGCGCCTATGACGCTATCACGCCCATTACTGCAGACGCCTTATCCTGCAGTCTGCTCTACCACGGCAGTCTTGCATTGCGTAACAGAGCATCGAGACAGGCGCTGGAACAACTCCGCGAGCAAACAACCGGCTCTGTTTTTATCGACGTTAATCTTCGTTCACCCTGGTGGCAGCAAGAAGCGGTAGTGGAGATGGTACAGCACGCCAGCTGGGTCAAGCTCAACCGGGATGAACTGAAGCTACTGCATGGCTCAACAGGTGATGATGCCGCACGCAGCTTCCTGCAACGCAACCAACTCGATGGCCTGATAGTTACCCTTGGTTCGGCAGGTGCCGAGATCATTACCGCCGATGGCGAGCATCAGCAGGTCGCACCTGACAGCAATACCCATATAGTGGATACCGTCGGTGCCGGGGACGCTTTCGCCTCGGTAGTCATCCTCGGCCTCCTCAGTGACTGGCCGATACCCAGCATGCTGCAACGTGCGCAGGCGTTCGCCTCCGCCATGGTAGGGCAACGCGGCGCAACGGTATCAAGGCAAGACTTCTATCAGGCGTTTATCGACGCCTGGAATCTATAGCAGACTATTTCATACGATTATGTACGAGCAGGTATCCCATTCATTACTGAACGACATTCTGGATGAACTGAAACCGGAGATCAAGAAACGCGATCTGCGGCACTTCTATACCCGACTGGGCGGAAACTTCTACGCCATCTATTCGCTTTTTCACCGGCTCTATGGCGAACGTGAAGATTTCCACCAGCAGATGCTCAGACTCGTCGAAGTGATGGCGAAGCAATACATCAATCGCAGCAAGGCGCAGAAGAAGACTGATGTAAAACGGGAAAAGAATCATGAGTGGTTCCTCAGCCAGGAGATCGTCGGTATGGCGCTCTACAGTGACGGCTTCGCCGACAACCTGCAGGGGCTTGAATCACACCTTAGCTATTTCAGCGAACTCGGCGTCAATATGATCCATGTGATGCCCATTCTGGAGTGCCCGAAGCAAGCCAGTGACGGTGGTTATGCCGTGAGCAACTTCCGAGATGTCGATGACCGTATCGGAACGCTTGAAGACCTTCAAAATCTGGCCCATTCGCTACACCAGCGTGACATCCTTCTCACTCTCGATGTCGTCGTCAATCACACTTCAGATGAACACGAATGGGCTGAACGAGCGCGTAATGGCGAGAAGAAATACCGGGATTACTATTACATCTTCGACAACCGGGATATACCGGACATGTTCGAAGAAACCATGCCGGAAGTTTTTCCGGAGAACGCCCCTGGCAACTTCACCTTCGATGAAACCATGAATAAGTGGGTGATGACAGTATTTAATGACTTCCAGTGGGATCTTAACTACAGTAATCCTGCCGTGTTTATCGAGATGATCGACATCATCCTGTTCTGGGCCAATCAGGGTGCAGATATCGTGCGTCTTGATGCCGTCGCATTCTTATGGAAAAAAATCGGCACCACCTGCCAGAATGAACGTGAGGCACATCTCATCCTGCAACTGATGAAGGACTGCTGCCAGGTCACGGCGCCCGGCGTGCTCTTCATCGCGGAGGCGATCGTCGCACCTGTCGAGATAACCAAATATTTTGGAGAAGATGCTGTCATCGCGAAAGAATGTGAAATCGCATACAACGCAACCTTCATGGCATTACTGTGGAACGCACTGGCCACCAAAGACACGAAGCTGCTCGAGCTCGGTATACGCAACCTGCCCAACAAACTTGATCGCGCCACCTGGCTCAACTACATCCGTTGCCATGACGATATCGGCCTCGGCTTCGATGATGCTGACATCATTGCTGCGGGGTATTCGCCCGCCGCGCACCGTGATTTTCTAGTGAAGTATTTCACCGGTGAATATCCGGGCTCACCAGCACGCGGGCTCCCCTTCGCCTGCAACAGTAAAACCGGTGACACAAGGATATCGGGGTCACTCGCCTCGCTCGCCGGGCTTGAGGCAGCGATCGAAAGCAATGATGAACAGCGGATAAACCAGTGCATCGACAAGATACTGTTACTGCACAGCCTGATCATGTCGTTCGGCGGCATCCCCCTGCTGTACTATGGCGATGAAATCGGTACACTCAACGACCGTTCATTCCTCGAAGACACTCACAAGGCCAGTGACAACCGCTGGGCACACAGGCCAAAAATTGACTGGAACAAGGCTGAATTACGCAAACAGCACGGCACTGTAGAACAGCGTATCTTCGACGGCCTACAGAAGATGATAGCTGCACGCAAATGCATCGAAGCTTTCGCCGACTTCAACAACCGTGAGCTGATAGACACTGGTAATCCACATCTGTTCGTCTTCATCCGCAGCAATCCGAAACTGCTGAATGATAATGTGCTGGTCGTGGCCAACTTTGACAGTTCACCCCAATCACTTTCACTCGGCGATCTGAGCAACCGGGGCAGCTTTGAATATGCCCGCTTGCAGGATCTCTACTCAGGCGAAACGCCAACATTATTCAAGGATCAACTGGTGATTCCAGCGCGCCGATTCTACTGGCTAACCGACAAGGGGATGCATTAATATATGGTCTAGAGTTCAGCGACGATGACTTTACTGTGACGTCAAGTGATGTTCCGCTGCGTAGCTGACACAGGGCAACTGTCATACTGGCTACTTATAAAACTATTGATAACATTATCCCAGCGCTGATACTGCAATTTACCTGCATTGTGCTGCAGACTGATCAATCTGGACTATAACCTCCTTATATCAACCCAAGACATCCCCACATCAAACAAACGTAACAGCATCATGACCATTAGCAAAGACATCTTTCGTGCCTACGATATACGCGGCATCGTCGAAAACGCACTAACCCCTGACGCGGTACAACAGATCGGCCAGGCGTTTGCCACCGAAGCTTTATCACAGGGCCAGAAGACGGTCGTCATCGGCCGTGATGGCCGGCTATCCAGCCCGGAGCTGGCAAAACGTCTGAGTGAAGGACTCTGTGCCGGCGGCTGTGATGTTATCGATGTCGGCATGGTACCGACCCCGGTGCTGTATTACGCCACGCATAAACTTGAAACCGGTACCGGCATCATGGTCACCGGTAGCCATAACCCGCCGCAGTATAACGGCCTGAAGATGCTCATCGCCGGCAATACGCTTTATGGTGACGGCATCACCGCGCTTTACGACATGATCATCGAAGGCCGGCTAAACAGCGGTGAGGGCAAACATAGCGAACAGGACATCCTGCCGGATTACCTCGATACCATCGTCGATGACATCAAGCTGGACAAGCCGCTGAATATCGCTGTCGACTGCGGCAACGGTGTTGCCGGTGTCTGTGCTACCGAGCTGTTCACCCGTCTCGGCTGCAAGGTGACCGAACTGTTCTGTGATGTCGATGGCAACTTCCCTAACCATCACCCCGATCCGTCCAAACCAGAGAACCTGCTCGACCTGCAGAATGCGATGAAGCAGAATGCTCTTGACCTGGGACTGGCATTCGATGGCGACGGCGATCGCGTCGGCATCCTCGACGACAAGCAGAACATACTGTGGGCGGACCGCCAGATGATGCTGTACTCGGCGGATGTATTGAAACGCAAACCCGGCGCGCAGATTATCTTTGACATCAAGTCGACTTCGAACCTGAAGGCCTATATCGAAAACCTTGGCGGCGAACCGCTGATGTGGAAGACCGGACATTCCTTTATCAAGGCGAAGATGAAAGAGACCGGTGCCGAGCTCGCCGGCGAGATGAGCGGCCACATCTTCTTCAAGGAGCGCTGGTTCGGTTTCGATGATGGGCTCTACGGTGCCGCCCGCATGCTTGAGATCGTCAGCCAGTTCGATGAGCCGAGTTCTGCCATCTTCGAAAGATTACCGGACAGCGTGAATACGCCCGAACTTCAGGTCAACTTCGAAGAGGGTGAACATTACAAATTCATGGATACGTTTATCGCACAGTCTGATTTCGAAGGCGCTGACACCGTGACCATCGATGGCATCCGCGTCAACTATCCAAATGGCTGGGGGTTGATCCGACCATCGAACACCACCCCCTGCCTGGTGTTGCGTTTCGAAGCCAACGACGAAGCGACACTGAAAGATATCCAGAACACCTTCCGTGAGAAGATGCTGGCGGTGAACAACAGCCTGGTGTTGCCGTTTTAAACTGCTGTTAAAGAAGCGCAGCCTCATCCATCTGTCACGAACGGATGAAAGAAGTCTTGAACGCTTGCCTGCTTACACCGACCTTTAAGATTTCTCACTATAAAAGGCATGGTTCGAAATGACAATAAACTATTAGCTCTCAGTACCTTTGCGTCTCTGCGCTCGTTATCTTTTGACCGCAGAGAACGCAGAGTTCGCAGAAAGCATTGATTACACTGTCGCCTCGAACGGATGTGATGCCTGCATGGATGCAGGTAAGTAGAATAATGCAGGAGCAATTATCGAGAGGTCTTGAACGCTTTCCTGTCTACACAGACCTTCAAGATTTCTCACCATAAAAAGCATGGTTCGAAATGACATGATTTTTATATTCTCTGTGTCTCTGCGCCTCTGCGGTGATTGCCCTTTTTTATTAACCGCAAAGCGCAGTGTCATTGAGATTATTGGTTTTGTTGTCATCGCTGTTATGTTGGCCCCTTCCATCAGGCGGTAACAACAGGCACAATACACGCATTCATTTTTACCGGGGAACACTCGTGGACAAACAATCCGCAACCACTATCGCCAGCGTTCTGTCAGAAGCGCTGCCTTACCTGCAGCGACTGAACAACAAGACCATCGTCATCAAGTTCGGCGGCAACGCCATGGTCGACGAACAGTTAAAAAACAGTTTTGCCCGTGACATCGTGCTGCTAAAACAGGTCGGTGTCAATCCGGTGGTTGTTCATGGCGGCGGTCCACAGATCGGCAAACTGCTGGAGAAGATCGGTAAAGAGTCGAAGTTCATCGACGGCATGCGTGTCACCGACAGCGAGACCATGGACGTGGTCGAGATGGTACTGGGCGGCCTGGTCAACAAGAGCATCGTCAACCTGATCAATCATAACGGCGGACAGGCGGTCGGTCTCACCGGTAAAGATGGCGCCATGATCCGTGCCAGGAAGATGGAGATGACGCGCGAATCCCCAGAGTTAAACGCGCCCGAGATCATCGACCTGGGTCATGTCGGCGAAGTCACCGCGATCGACCCTTCCATCGTGCACTCGCTGGACAATGGCAACTTCATCCCTGTCATCGCGCCGATCGGTGTCGGTAGTGATGCCGCTTCTTACAATATCAATGCCGACCTGGTCGCCGGCAAGATGGCGAGCGTACTCGGTGCCGAGAAATTGCTGCTGCTGACAAATACCCCGGGGATCCTGGATAAACAGGGAGATATCCTTACTGGTCTCGATGGCAAGACAGTGAACAGTCTCATCGAAGATGGCACTATCGCTGGCGGCATGTTACCGAAAGTGAACTGCGCACTGGATGCAGTTCACTCCGGCGTGAAGACTTCTCATATCATCGATGGCCGTGTCGAGCACGCGGTACTGCTCGAGCTGCTGACTGACGAAGGTGTCGGCACCCTGATCAAGTCATAAAACCTCAATAGCTTACGGGTACAGCTTTACTGGAGCCGATTTACCGGGCGGGTTTTCCCGCGGAAGGTTTACTGGATCGATTTCTAAAACTGGCTTACAGGGTTTCACCCCTCTCCCGGGCGAGTTGTTCACGCTTGGCTTTCTGCTCCGCCTTCAGCACTTTGAAACGTTCGATATAACCATTGAACTGTTCTGATATTTCGTCACGGCGCTTCTTGTGATTCTTCATCACATCACTCTGCACTTTCACCTGCTGCTTTTCGATGTCGAGTCGGTGATACAGGTCCTCAGGCACCTCACGATTGGTCGACTTGATCTGTGCGATCTGCGTTTCTAACGATTCTATATTCTTGTTTGAATCATTGATGATCGACTCAGCCAGGTTTATCTGCGAATCGACTGCATCCAGTCTCGAGTCACGTGCCACGATCAGGTCACGTTCCGTTGTATAGGTGTCCAGCAATACGCGGTCACGCTGTCTTTTCTTTTTCTCTTTCAGCGCCAGCCTCTCCTGCTCTTTTTTCAGTTGATATTCGGCCGCTTTTTCCTCTGGCGTCTTGGCAGCTGCCCTGGTTTTTGTTACCACACCATGCTCGTTCAGCTCCTGGTGCTCTTTTACCTGGTACTGAGGCGGTATCTTGTCTCCGAAGTGCATCTGGCCGTTTTCGTCGACCCATTTATACATCTTGGCCTGCGCCATAAACGGGCTGATTAAAAGGATTGCGGAAAATGTGAGTAAAACAAAGCGCATCGTGAGACCTCTACCTACTATATATAGTAATAACTGATAAGCTAAAGCGCCGGTTTATCTGACACATGGTTAGAAGCCGACTCTCCTAAGTATAGGCACTATTTTTCAGTAATCGAGTAATTACAGCGTGGTTGATCAGCTCCTTATCTTCGTCATCTCACTGGTTGCCAACCTGTTTTCTGCCCTCTCTGGCGGTGGCGCGGGGCTGATCCAGCTGCCGGCGCTGATTTTCCTCGGCCTGCCATTTGGCCTTGCGCTGGCGACACACAAGGTCGCCACCATCGCTCTGGGCATCGGCGCCACAGCCCGCCACCTCAAGGAGAACAAGATCGAACGTGACTTTGCGCTGGTGATGGTAATCGCCGGCCTGCCCGGGGCGGTTCTCGGGGCCAGCTTCATCCTGCAGATACCGGACCAGCTCGCAGAGATCGCCCTCGGCCTGCTCACCATGGGGCTGGGCATCTACTCTTTCTTCTCGCCCGATCTGGGACAGAGTTATGCCGTCAAAAACCGGCATGCTAAGGGGTATGTCATCGGCGGGCTGGTGCTGTTCTTCATCGGCATTCTCAATGGCTCGCTGACATCGGGCACCGGCCTCTTCGTCACCCTGTGGCTGATCCGCTGGTACGGCTTCGATTACAAGCTGGCGGTGGCTTACACGCTGGTTTTCGTCGGCCTGTTCTGGAATGCCTCAGGGGCGCTTACGCTCGGCCTGCTCGGCGATATCCACTGGTTATGGATACCCGCGCTGCTGCTCGGTTCGGTGATCGGCGGTTATATCGGTGCGCACCTGTCGATCGTGAAGGGCAACCGCGTGATCAAGCGCAGCTACGAGATCGTCACCCTGCTTATCGGCCTGAAACTGGTGCTCGGTTAAGCCTCTTCGGCAGTCTCATCTTTGATGGCCTTTTCTTCAGCTTCAACCTGCTCGTCAACCTGTTCGATGCCCTCCGGGTCTCTGACTTCTGCCACCATAGACAGCTCACTGAGATAACGCATAGCACGGAGCATCTGCCGCGGCATACGACGGATACGGCCATTCTGCTCAATGACATCGATCACATCCTGCACAGGTAGGCGCAACTCGGCACCTGCCAGTAATAACAGGTCTTTCGCTTCACTATACAGCTGCTCGATATGCAGCATCTTTTCTTCGCACTCGGCAAATGAAAAGCCTTCCTTTTCAGGGTTGCTCATCCTGATCATGTTCACGACCTCAGCGCGATACTTCGACAACATGACCTGTAAAACATCATCCTCGATATGCGCGATACTTTGCTGCGCGGTTACCAGTTCCAGCGCATGGTCAGCACTCGCCAGAAGATGCTGCTCAGCACGCAGCACTGTCGCCAGCTGTTCAGCGACCTCGGCACTAAGGTTTTCCTTTTCGAGGTGGGTGATGAAATCGGCCACCGAGTTAGCCAACTTGTTCACCACCTGGTGGTCAACCGATATCTGGCTGCCACGCTCGGATTCAGCGCTAATCGCTTCGAGACACATACGCCGTGTCACCGTTGCGATTCGGTTCAGCTCGAGCGCCAGCGCATTGAGCGCAAGGAAAGGGGATACGGTAACCGTCTTATCGAGATACTTGGGACAGCTCTCGATCTCTTCCTGGGTGACAAAACGTTTGTCAAGGAAGCGCGCCAGCAGGCCACTGAACGGCAGTATGAGCAAGACACCGGCAACATTGAACAGGGTATGGAACAGCGCCAGTATGGCGGCAGGCGCATTTTGCATGCCGAAGAACACCACGGCATGATCGATCAGCCAGAACAACAATGGCATGGCAAATAACGCTACCACCCCGGTAAGCAGGTTGAACAGGATATGTGCTGCCGCCACCCGCTTTGCATTCGGTGTCGCACCGATGACGGCCATTGCGGCCGTCGATGTCGTACCCAGGTTGGTGCCGATAACGATGGCGGCCGCTGCGTGCAGCTCAAGCAGGCCGCCAGCTGCAGCGGTTAAAGCGATGGCGATCGCCGCACTGGATGACTGGGTCAGCACCGTCATCAGGAAGCCGATAGCAACGAACATCATCAGGCTGGCAATACCCTCGACGCTAAACTTCTCAAGATTGATAATATCGACCAGACCATCGAACGCCTCTTTGAGCACATCGACACCGATGAAGAACAGACCGAAGCCGACCAGTGCCGTGCCCAGATGCGCCCGTCGACTCTCACGGCCAGTGAGACGCAAGAACATACCGATACCGACGATGGGCAGGGCGAAAGCCTCGAGGTTTAACTTGAATCCCACGGCGGCAACCAGCCAGGCGGTCATCGTGGTGCCGATATTAGATCCGTAGATGATACCCAACGCCTTGTGCATATTGATGAGACCGGCATTGACGAAACCGATGGTGGCGATGGTGACCGCACTGGAAGATTGCACCAGTGCAGTGATGGAAAAACCGGTCAGAATGCCGCGTAGATTTGATTTCGTCCACTTACCGAGTAAATCACGCAGCGAATGCCCGGCAGCTGATTTGAGGCCATCGGTAATCATGCTGATAGCCAGCATGAACAGGCCGATACCGCCTGCGAGCATTCCGATTGTGATCAGGTTCTGTTGCATGAGTTAACGCTTACAATCTCGGCTACCCATTGATACAAATATCAGATCGACCGTGTCAGATCCCATACTCACTGCGGTAAGCCTTCATCGCCTCCAGGTGCTGCCCAAATGAATCATCTGTCGACAGGTAATCGATCAGGTCGGCCATGGTGATGATACTGAATACATCGATGCCGTAGTCACGGTTAACCTCCTGGATA
>Ga0180435_10002113_pt1 | contig 20392 bp, 24 predicted proteins | sample SS_ome_3_FD_132467 | JGI IMG/M metagenome (GOLD analysis project Ga0180435, IMG submission 132467) | Hypersaline lake sediment archaeal communities from the Salton Sea, California, USA - SS_3_S_1 metaG | ecosystem: Environmental > Aquatic > Non-marine Saline and Alkaline > Hypersaline >...
GAAAGTACGAGCAGTTTTACCTGGGGGGTATCCATCAACGGTCTCCTCTCCCGAAACCTCAGTTTTTTTTGCGCACGCCGTTTTCGCTGACGAAAGCGCTCAGAGAACGATATTCATGGGCACCAACCAGTTTGTTTTCTCCGAGTACAAAGGTCGGAACCACTGTTATATCCAGGTCATCGGCACGCTGCCAGTCGCGCTCGACGGCGGCGGCAAATGTCCGATCGTCGAGAATTTCCCCGGCTTCGTTATCGTCCAGCCCCGCTTCCCGGACAACCGCCATCAGCACATCCCGCTCGGCAAGATTCTGATTGTTGACAAAATACGCGGCAAATGCGGCTTTGTGAAACGCATCACCCGCCTCCTGAGACTCAGCCCATAAACCGAGTTCCTGCGCGAACCTGCTGTTGAACACCTTCGACCGCTCGCAGTAGGGCATATTCAGCGCCCGGGCGTTGCGGCGCAGATGTTCGAGCATATCCGCTTTCGGATACGGATAGCAGGCGTAGACCTCGTCAAGGCTGCGGCCGTCCTCAGGAGTATCCGGGTGAAGGGGGAAAGCCCGCCAGGTGATCGCGACATCGTAGTCCCGATAGAGCCGTTCGATTCTGCCGGTCATAAAATAGCACCACGGACAGACGTAGTCCGAAAACAGCTCTATCCGGGTGACCGTTTCAGTCTGTATCAGCATATATATGAACTATGTGCGTATATTTTTTCGGTTATTTCCAGGTTCGCTTCAACTATAATCACATCCCTGTCCAACGCCAAACCCTATCGCCGCCTGCTGCTCATCAGCCGGGTAGCAGACCGGCTGCGGCCAATCCGTGCTGAAACCATACTGCCTCAATACGGCAAGACCGTCGGCGAAGAAATTGCCCACCGTGGCGACGCCGTGCGAGTCATCACCCGGGACAATCTTGATCCCGTACTCCCGGACCAGTTCCAGGATAGATCCGGTGACGTACGGCTCAGCGGCACCTTTGTGGAGCGCCCGGAGATTGAAGTCGAGAATCAGGTCAAGCTGTTTGACCACGTGTAGATTTCGGCGAATTTTTTCGACAATCGCCGGCTGGACGAGGCGTTCGGCATAGCCGTCGTCATAGATCCTGATCAAATCGAAATGGCCGACCACCGCAGGCTCAAGCCGTTTAATCATGTCGTACTGCAGATCGAAATAGGCGCCGTACAGGTTCTCGATCCCGCCTGCGGACCTGACTGCTTCTTCATACAGCGCAGGCGAATAATCGAAATTGATATCGTTGACGCAGTGAACCGAGCCGACGAAATAGTCAGGCCGGAACCGCTTCTGCAGCTTCGGTACAAAGGTTTCGTACCCCGATTGCGTTTCGATTTCAATGGCCGCAAATATTTGCATACGGGACCGGTATTTCCGTTGCAGCCGGCGGCATTCGATCATGTACCCGTCCAAGCGATCAAGCAATAGGTCTACCGTCAGGCCGGCCTCCCGTTCATCCTGATAGAGCAGGTCGTCGCGGGTCCCCGGGGCGTGCTCGGTAATCCCGACCCAGCTGAATCCCTGTTCGATATAGGAGCAGACGACCTCCTCGAGGGAATCGGCTGCATGGTTGCAGAACTGACCGCTGTGGCCGCCGTGTACAGACACTTTTTTAACGGTATCCATGGTATCCATTCATTTTCGATAATCACCGCCAAACGACGCTTTCAACACATGTCCGACACTACGGGCATCCGCGAATCCTGGATTCTGGTCTTGTACTAAAATTAGCGTGCTTATACAAGCCGGATGACGGAGAACCTTTATTAAAAACAGATACTGACTATTGTCTTGCGCAGGCATCTGCCCGACAACCTGGTTTCTGTGTTTTCCAACTTTCTGCAACAGAGGTGTCTATGCGATTTTCACAATTTGGCGATACCGGACTGGTCGTGTCCAAACTGGCATTCGGAGCCATGACGTTCGGCGAAGGTGTGCTCGTCGGTGAGCTGGTGAACAAGGTTGACCAGTACCTGGCCGAGAAAATGGTACATACCGCCATCGATGCCGGCGTCAACCTGTTCGATACGGCCGACATGTACACGAACGGACAGTCCGAAACCATGCTCGGCAAGGCGCTCAAAGGCAAGCGGCAGGATGTTGTCATCGCCACCAAATGCGGATTCAGAAGCAGTGACTCACTTATCTCCGCCGGCCTGTCGTATCGCTATATCCTCCAGTCGATCGAGAACAGCCTGAAACGACTCGATACGGATTATATCGATTTGTTTTTCCTGCACATTCCGGATCCGAGGACATCGCTGGAAGAAACCGCGCGGGCATTGGAGGCTGCCGTGCGCAGAGGAATGATTCGCTATCCGGCGTTTTCAAACTATCCATCCTGGAAAGCGCAGCGGCTGGTGGATATCCAGCACCGCCATAATTACACCCCGATGGCCGGCGCCCAGATGTACTATTCGATGCTCGGCCGGGACCTCGATGCGGAATACGGCGAATTCCTGCAGGCCAACGGCCTCGGGCTGATGACCTGGAGCCCGCTGGCATCGGGATTTCTCAGCGGTAAATACACGAGGGAAACCCCGGTTCCGGAGGACAGCCGCCGAGCCAAATTCGACTTTCCTCCGGTGGATATCGACAAAGGTTATGAGGTGGTGGAACTGCTCAGGACAATCGCCGGCAAGTACGACGCCACCGTTGCCCAGGTTGCCCTGGCCTGGGTCATGCAGCGTCCGTTCGTAACCAGCGTATTGATCGGCTCAACCAAAATCGAACAGCTCGATGACAACCTCAAAGCCGCCCGGATTACCCTTGATGGCGAAGATCTGCAGACCATCGAGAAGCTGACCGCCCTGCAGCCGCCCTACCCGGCCTGGATGCAGCCGATGGGGGCGGATATGGTAACGACCGAGGCGCTCAGGCAGTAATGCGGCGCATGCGCCGAAATAATCCGGCGCACGCTTCCAATCCGCAACCACAGCACTGAATGAAGGCGATTTTTCAGGATCGCCTGAAATTATGATACGGTTACCAGTGCCTTGAGCTTCTCGAACTTTGCCGGACCGATGCCTTTGACATTGGTCAGATCATCAATGGATTTAAACGGTCCGTTCACCTGTCGATATGCATCGATGCGTTCAGCGATTTTAGGACCGATCCCGGGCAGTTCAGAAAGTGCCGTGATGTCGGCGCTGTTCAGATCTATTTTCTCGACCGCAAACACCGCCGCCTCAGCCTGGTTCACCGGTACAGTTTCAGAGCTTTTCTCAGCCCCGATTGCCTGATTGCACGAAATCGCCAGAAATACGGCACAGAGTAAAGATAGCAGAGCGTTTTTCATATTCTGTCTCCTGATAGATTAGCATTATGGTGCAGCAGCAATTGCGCTGCCTTGTCTCGTCGGCCGTCGAGTATTGTTATGAAACACCGTAACAACGGCCGCTGACAAATTGTTTACACAGGAGAACAGCGGGAGGGAGAAAATTCAGCCGATCAGGTAGGTTCCGGTGCCGGCAGCTACGATTGAGCTTTTGTCATTGGTCAACTCGGTTCTGACAACCGCTACTTTATTGCCCTTACGCAGGGCTGCCCCCGACGCGATAAAATAGTTGCCTTTACCGCCCCTTAAATAATCGATCCTGAGGTCAACCGTGCCAACCCGGGTCAGACGCTTGCCTATCTCGTCGAGGCTTTTGGTCTCAAGACCCTTCAAGACCTCTACGGATGCGATAAGCCCGCCGGTAAGGTCCAGCACCGAAGAAATAGCGCCGCCGTGCAGGACGCCCCTGACGAAATTGCCGATCAGCTCTTCTCTCATGTCCAAGCGCACCCGTACTTCCGACATGGTCAGCGTGTCGATCCTGATTCCCAGCAGGCGGTCAAACGGCATTTTATTTTCATAAATATCCGCCAGGTAGCTGAGCAGTTCTTTCTGTTCCATAATGTGCCCTTGCAGGGTTGCCTGCTGTATAACCGGTTGCGCGTTAACGCGTCCTCTTCCCTTTCATCACGGATTTTACCATTTTGCCGAATGCTCTATCATTTTTTCTTTTTTCAGAATAGGACATTTCATGGAAGGCGGACTCGTTCTTCATCTTCACGTAGTTCCGGTAGCGTCGTTCATCCAGTTCACCCGACCTGATTGCCGCCAAAATCGCACATCCTTTTTCACCGGTATGCGAACAATCCCGAAATCTGCATTGTTCGGCACGTGCCGTTATGTCTGCAAACGTTTCATCAATGCCGGCGTCGACCGCTATATTGCCGAGTTCCCTCATGCCGGGCGTGTCTATCAGCAGTGCCCCATTGTCCAGTGCTGCAAGCTCACGGACGGTTGTCGTATGCCTTCCCTTGCCTTGTTTTCTGCTGACCGTCCGGGTCACAAACTGTTCACTTCCGAGCAGGCGGTTTAACAGCGTCGTTTTACCGACCCCCGATGAGCCAATCAGGCAGTATGTCTTCCCGCTCACCAGGGAGTTCTTGATCGCGTCAACCCGCTCACCGCTTACATTGCTGAACGGCAGAACCACAGCATCCGGGGCGATGCCTGAAATCTGCCTTTTTATCTCCTCGATCTCAGGAGCAGCTGCCAGATCGCACTTGCTGATCAGTATCGATGGCGTAATACCGCCTTCATTAACCATGGCCAGGTAGCGTTCCAGTCGTCCTGCATTGAAATTGTAATCCGCGGACTGCATGATAAAAGCCGTATCGATATTGGCCGCGACAAGCTGAAAATCCGTTCGTTTTCCAGGAGTTTTCCGTTTCAGCAGGGTTTGTCTCGGCAGAACGCCGTGGATGATCGCATGCGTATCGTCGTCATAAAAATCCGCATATACCCAATCACCGGTCGTCGGGAGATCCATCGGTGAATCCGCTGTATACAGGAGATTTCCAGAGCACTCCGCAAAAGTTTCACCAGCGCCTCCGGTAATCACCGAGCTGTCTTTATGGACGGCAACCACCCGGGCCACCTCACGCACATGTGCCGGCTGGGATTCAACATGCTCACGAAACCAGTCGTTAAACCCGAAACGCTCCAGCTTATCCATGACAATTGTTGCTCTTATCCACGTGTTTTATCATCCTGATGAGGCGCATTCCATACCCGGTATCCCTTCCTCGAATCTGAAGTACGTAGCTGAAAAGAACAAAAGCCGCAAGAAATTACCGAAAATTTCCCCTTTCCGGGCACAACCCGGCAGATATATTTCAAGTGCCGCTGATCATGTGGTATCCTGACCGGGAAGATGAAGAGCCGTGTTTACAGAAACGCTGAACCGTTACGCGGGCATATCACAACCATGGGGATATTGCTATGAGTGCACAACATATTCGCTGCCAGAATGACCAGGAACTCAGCAGACAGCTGCTTGCCCATCCCGACGTCATTCAAGTCAAGGAGACGCTGGCCAAAATGGAAGGGAAAAATCCCATGAGCCTCCGACGGAAGCTGTTGTCATCTTCGGTGCGGCTGAGCCGGGGAATGGCGCCGGAAATCCATAAGATCGCGGATGAATGTGTTGCCATCCTGGGAATGGAAATCCCGCTGGAGCTTTATGTTTTCGCCAGCCCGCAATTCAATGCGATGTGCTTCAAACCCGAGGACGGCAGACTGTTTGTGATGTTTGCATCGAGCCTGCTCGAATCGTTCACCTCAGGCGAACTCTGCTTCGTTATGGGACACGAGCTCGGGCATCATATCTATGGCCATCACCAGATACCGATCGGCTACCTGCTCAACGGCAACGCCAAACCCGACCCGCGCCTGGCCCTGGAACTGTTCGCCTGGTCCCGATATGCCGAGATATCAGCAGACCGGGCCGGCGCCCATTGTGCCCGGGACCTCGACAGCGTTGCGCGATCGCTGTTCAAACTGGCTTCCGGTCTGTCCGGAAAAACGATCAGCTTCAACCTCAACGATTTCTTGAACCAGATTGACGACATGCAGGTGGCGGACGCGGAACCGGGCATCAGTGCCCCGAAAGAAGACTGGTTTTCAACACATCCGTTCAGCCCGCTGCGAGTCAAGGCGTTAAAATTATTCGACGAATCCGAGCACGTCCGGGAAGACGGCATGAGTAAACCCGACCTGGAAATTGCCGTTCAGGAGCTAATGGGTCTGATGGAGCCAAGCTATATAGAAGGCAAAACGGAGCCGGCCAAATTCATGCGCCGCCTGCTCTATGCCGGCGCGATCACCGTTGCCGATGCAAGCGACGGAATCAGCCCTGAAGAGATATCGGTGTTCGAGAAATTCTTCGGTCCCGGTGAATTCACTGAGCGGCTCGATGTAGCCCGGCTGAAAGAAGACCTGAGCAACCGGGTAAAAAACGCGGTCGCGCACACCAGCATACCGCAGCGGATGCAGGTATTGCGGGACCTCTGCATCATGGCCCAGGCAAGCGGGCACATCACCGATGAAGAGCAGCAGATCCTCGCAGGTCTTGCCGACGACCTCGAAATCTCCCGCGGGTTTATCTCACGCACCATCAAGCTGCTTATTGAGCCGGACTGAACAACCAGGGGCATAGCGGTGGGGAGAAATTAAAACAAGCTCCCCTGCAAAATTGGGAGAAGGGGGAAGTGAAGGGTGCAGGGGAGCTTTAGGGTACTGGCTTTCCTTATATAGGTATTTTTACCTAATTTCAAGTTTTTTTCATTGTAATAACAATTCCCTAGATCTATTCCCCAAAAATCGAGTCAGGCTGTGCCCCAGCAGCGCAACCGGGGCCGGTCCTCAGCCGGGTAAAAGATTTCGCCAATCCGCGGCGCGACAACTTCCACAGAAAACTCCCCGGCTTTTCTCAGCACCCCCTGCATCGGTTCCTGCCACGGGTGCAGGGCCAAATTGAATGCTGCCCAGTGGATGGGGAGCAGAACCCTGCCTCCGCCCCTCCTAACTGCGAACTATTTGTTTTTGATAAAGGTTCCATTCCGGTATTCCTGAAATGCCGCTGCCAGTTCATCCTGGGTATTCATCACGATGGGTCCTTGCCACGCGACCGGCTCATTGAGCGGCTTCCCCGTTAACAGGAGAAACCTCAGCGGTTCATCAAGGGCTTTCACCGACAGCTGCTCTCCGTCGTCGAAAAGCACTAATGTGCCATTTCCCAGTTCAGTCCCATCGGTTTCTCCTTTCCCGGCAATCGTATATATGAACACGGTGTAAGCCGGATCAGTTTTCTTGCTGAACGTTTCGCCGGCTGGAACCGTGCAGTCGAAGAATTCCGGGTCCGTGACAATGTCGTCCATGGGCCCCCGGACATCGCCAATCCTGCCTGCGATCACCGTGATGCGGATACCGTTTTCCATCTCGACAGTCGGTATCTGGTCCGCCGTCAGGTCACGGTATTTTGGTGACATCATCTTCTGGGACGCCGGCAGATTGGTCCACAACTGGAACCCGTGCATCACGCCTTGCGCATCTCCTTTGGGCATTTCCTGGTGGATGATGCCGCTGCCGGCCGTCATCCACTGTACGTCTCCCGATGAAATGACCCCCTTGTTGCCGAGACTGTCGCCATGTTCCACATCACCTTTCAATACATAGGTGATTGTTTCAATACCCCGGTGCGGATGCCACGGGAAACCTTTCTGATAATCCCGAGGTGTCTCGGAACGGAAATCATCCAGCATCAGGAAGGGATCGAACATCGGTGTTTCGCTGAACCCGAACACCCGAAACAGCCGTACACCGGCACCTTCCACCGTCGGTTGACGGGTTATGATTTTCTGTACTTTTCTCATGTTGCGCATGGATATTCTCCGGGTAAGAGTGTGGTAGTAAGCTGCACCTTATCGAAAAAAATATTTTCATCATGACAACGGTGGTCAAGAACCATCACAGAAGAGCCAGCGAAATGGCTGTCAACACAAGCAGGATATCAACTGCGGCGCGAAAACCGCCGACATCCATGTGCTGAAACAGCTTATCTCCCAGATACATGCCAAGCACCGTTGCCGGCAGCCAGTACAACGAATGAATGACCGCTTGGCTGCTCAGCATGCGGGCGGATACGTACATAATCCCGGCCAGCACATGCAGATAGAGAACATAGAAGGCGATAAATCCCTTGATGAGTCTTGGATCTTTCTCCCGTGCCAGAATATAGATAATCGCCGGCGGGCCGCCGGTTGTATACGCCCCTTGAAAATAGCCGCTGATCCCCCCGGCCAGAAACGCCAGCGGTTTCGATTTCCGCAATTTCCCGGAAAGCCGCCGGTACAGCGGCAGCCTGCTGATCAGAACCGACAGCACGATGAATACGGCCAGGCAGTATTTCATAAAAGACTCAGGTACGCGATCCAGGGCGAGTGCACCGAACGGCACCATCAGCGAGGCCCCGACCAGCATCATCCCCATGTCCCTGATACGGATGATGGATCGATACTTCCAGACATTGTATACCGCCACCAGGAGGGTATGGGGAAACTGCAGGACGACCGCCAATGGCACCGAATACAGAAGGGACAGGAGCGATACGGCGGTCAGGCTGTAGCCGAACCCGGTTAAGCCGAAGACAAATCCCGCAAGTCCAAGGACGACTCCCGTCAGAACAGCCATCGTCACCAGCGGACACCTCCTCGAAAAGATGTTTTCAATACACCGCGAAAGAACGGATGAAAGACTGTCACTCTCGTCGACGTCATCAACGGAATCTACGATAGGTGCAGCTTCGAACGCTTTCCTGCGGACGGTTTATAATGCGTTTTTATACCATACCACGACGTCGATAAATGCAGGTATGAGATTTTTAATCGAGATTTTTCTTGCTATTTCAGAAAAAACGTTTATTTTCATGCCCAACGAGTAATTACCTTAATAAAGCAGATCACGCACAGCGTCACTTATCGCCTGTCTTGTAGAACCACTTCATTGCAGTAGCTCCCAGAGATTCTTGCTGATCATAAAACAGGAAAAAAGTTTTATCCTAGCAGCAATTACGTTCCATACAAATTTTATGGAACCATTACGGCCCACACGAACGTGAGCCGAATTATAACAGCCCGACAGCGGGCAACAGTAGAGGAGTAGTAGAAAATGTCAGAAGGAACAGTAAAATGGTTTAACGATGCAAAGGGTTACGGCTTTATCGCCCAGGAAAACGGCAGTGATCTCTTTGTTCATCATAGCGGCATCAAATCTGATGGGTTCAAGAGCCTGGACGAAGGTGCCAGAGTTGTCTTCGACGTTGTGGATGGACCGAAAGGGCCGGCTGCAACCAATGTCGAGCAGCTGTAGAATCCCGGCAGTTTGACCACGCAGGAGGCTGTGTTCAACAGCCTCCTGTCACGCTTAACACATCCCCGCGTACACCCTCTTCTCTATCTTTACACCTGCAATCAATGAGCCGGACCAATCATTTTTTCCGGCAGCCAGGTAATAATTCCAGGAAACAGCGTACACAGGAGCAGGACGAACATGATGATCAGCACGAAGGGGATTACTCCCTTGATGATGTCTGACATCGTGAGCCCCAGATCTGCGGGTGCGGCACCTTTCAGCACGAAGATCGACATTGCCATCGGGGGCGTCTGGAAGGCCATCTGCAGGTTGATGCAGATCATCATGCCCGCCCAGAGCGAGTTGAAGCCGAGTTCCGCCAGAATCGGCGAGAAAATAGGCACGATGATAAAAACGATACCGATCCACTCGATAAACAGACCGAGCAGGAAGACGATGAGCATGATCATCGAAAACGACGCCCATTTGCCGCCGGGAACCGACAGGATCAGGCTGGAAACCACCTCTCCCGAACCGGCGCTCATGAAAATACCGACAAAGGCATAGCAGAGCGCGGCAATCAGCACGACGAACGCGCTGACCCGAAGCGTCTCCAGGGAGGCGTGCTTCAGCAGCTCGAAACTGAATTTGCGATAGCCGACGGCCAGCAGGATAGAGGCCAGGCAGCCGACTGCGGCCGCTTCCGTCGGCGGAGCGATACCCGAGAAAATGGTCCCGAGCACCGCCAGAATCAACATAACCGGCGGCACCATCGACTTCGCAAGCCGCCAGACTTTCTTAAAAGAGAACGGCGTCAACTGGTCGGCGGGAATCGCCGGTCCCAGCTCCGGGTTCAAATAACAGCGAATCCCGACGTAGGACACGTAGCAGGTCGCAAGCATCAGTCCGGGAAACACCGCTCCCATGAACATCTGCCCGATCGAGATACCGGCCTGCGGTCCGTACACCACCAGCATGATACTTGGCGGAATCAGGATACCAAGCGTACCAGATGCGACAATGGTGCCCGCCGCCAGCGGTTTGTCATATCCCCTGACAACCATGGGCCGCAGGGCGATCAGGGTCAGGATGGTAACCGAGGCGGCGATAACCCCCAGGCAGGTGGCGAGGATCGTCCCGAATATAACCGTCACGATCGCCAGCCCCCCTTTGAGCTGTCCGAGCGACTCATAGAGGCTGTCGTAAAGATCTTTGGTTATCCCCGAGTGCTGCAGCACGACCCCCATGAAGGTAAACAGCGGAACGGCGAGGTACGGGTAGTTCAGGGACAGATCATAAAACCGGCTGTAGAGTATATGAAACGTTGTAACCGGACCGAAGATCAACAAGCCGACTAAAAACGCGACACTACCGATGACGAAAGCAATCGGGAAACCGGTCAGAACCAGGGTAAACACGCCTCCCAGCATCAGGAAGGCGACAAATTCGGCGCTCAGCTCAAGCAATGTGTTCACCTCTTATCAAAAAGTACATGTCCCGCACAAATCTGGCAAATCCCTGTAAAATCAGCAAAAACAGACCCACCGCAAATATGGTGCGGTAGGGTGCGGCAGGCGGATACCAGAAGCTGTTGAACATCACCTCATCAATTCTCCAGGCCTTGGCCGCCCAGTCGACCGCCAGTTTGAACATCACGATCATCAATGGGAAAAACAAAAAGACCGAGCAGATCACATCGATCAGGGCCCTGGTGCGGGGCTTGGCCCGCGTGTAGAACAGGTCCACCCTGGTGTGAGCGTCGTGCAGATAGTTATAGGAGGCACCAAGCATGTAAATAACCCCGCCAGCCATGCACATGGAATCATAAGCCCATATGGTCGGAGCATTGAAAAAATGCCGGGCAATGGTCTCGAACGAACCGACAAATACGAGGACAAGCGCAAACCATTTCCCCAGCTGCCCTGACATTTCGCTCAACCAGTCAATATATTTCAACATTTTTCGTACAGCGGTCATGCTTCTCTCCGGAAATACAGCGACCTTGAAAAATTGTCTTTTCGCCCAAACTCTGCGTTGCGGATGTCAATTTTTTCCTCGACATATCGTCAATGCCTGCGGGAAAATTTATACATACTGATCGACTGCGCGAGCGCCTTGATTTTGAACTACAATCCGATTTTTCAAGGTTGCCATAAGATCGGCCATGCCGGGCCGAAGCCCGGCATGACTGCATTGATCTGTTATTTAATTGCGTTGTAAGCCTCTCCGAATGCCTTCATCGAGTTGTAGATTTCGGCAAAGATCGGCTCCTCGGATTGCGATTTCTCCGCATAGAATTTGTCCGCTTCTGCCGTCAGCGCTTCTTCGATATCTTTGGGCACCTTGTAGACTTCATTGCCCGCCTCTTTGAACTTTTCTACGGCGCTGATGGACTCGTTTACGAGGTAGTTGTGCTGATCCTGCGTATACTTCGCGACGACCGCCTTGACGGTAGCCTGCAGATCAGGAGGAAGTTCCTCAAACGCTTTCTTATTTACGAATATGACCTGGGGATCACTCGGAGCCCTGGTAGGCGAAAGATATACGTACTTGGCGACTTCGTTGAAGTGCATATTCCAGTTCGAAGCGAGGGTCGAATATTCAAACGCATCGATGGTACCGCGCTGCATCGCTTCATACAGCTCGCCTCCGGGGATAATGACGGTCGCCGCACCCATCCGCTTCAGGATTTCACCGCCGTCTCCCATACAGCGCGCTTTCAGCCCTTTCAGGTCGGCAAGGGATTCAAGTTTGACTTTTGAATGGAAAAATACTTCTTCCGGCAGCGGCGACAGCGCGCCGGGAAAGGTCATGACGTTGTACCCTTCCATCATCTTGTTCATCAGGTCGGCACCGCCTGCGAAATCAAACCAGGTCCGCAGCGCCTCTCCGGGGAGTCCACCTGGACGGGAACTGATCAATCCTGCAGCCGGCCATTTATCCAGGTTGTACATCGGGCACGTGTAGCCCATCTGCAGAACACCCTGGTCGATGGCATCAAGCTCCTTGTAAGCCGGAACGATCGAGCCGCCAACGAAAGGCTTGACGGTCAGGCGGCCGCCGGTAGCCTCGGTAATCGCGTTGCAGAGTTTGTCATGGTAAATCTGCGACGGGTCCGAAGCCGGACCGTGCCCCGACGATTTCCAGACAATCTTCTTGTCGGCGGCGAAACCGCCCAGCGGAAGCAGCAACAGTGCGACTGCCGCAACCAGAGCCAACATGCCTGCTTTTCTGTAAATACTCATCATTGACCTCCTCTGTAGATGTATGCGTTCCTTTGTATCTTCGGGCCGTCCGGAACCAGTTTCCGAGCGGTCCATGTCAGCGTTAACCGCTTCTTATTCGATGATGAGCGCACTTCCGGTGCGATTGTGATAGTATCGGCTGTTCGATTTCTCCAGGATGTTCATGGCTTCTTCCCCGGTGCAGTGCGAAACACCCAGAACATGGAGGCTGTCCTGCTGCAGGTACGACAGGGATTTTTCCATGCATTCCCGGCTTGCCTCGACCAGATGTGTTCCGCCAAGGATCGCGTAAACCTCTTTTCCGGTCAGTTCTGCAGCATAATCAACCATATTCTTCATGCCTGGATGGGAGCATCCGAGTATAACGACCAGTCCTTTCGGGCTGTCTACGGCAAGAAGAATTTCGTCGTCGAACGGATCTTCGACAAATTCGCCGGCCTCGTTTTTGATCTTGAAGCGTTTGTTGATCACCTCGTCCTCGTGGACTCTGGGAAAACCGGTTATGATTGATACGCCCGGTGCCAGATCGGTACGGCCTGGAGCAACCTCACGGTACGCTATTGCATGCTCCTCCAGGTAGATGCGATCGAAATTATTGCCGAGAAATTCCCAGGCGTTGTCTTTGTAGCCGTACTTTTCGTTGAAAAAGCCCGTACCGACAAACAACGTAAAATCCGTGGTTTTTTCTATCAGCGATCTCAACCCGCCGGAGTGGTCGTAGTGTCCGTGACTCAACACCACGAAATCGGCTGTGCCCGGATCCAGCATCAACGTTTCCGCATTTTTTAAAAACGAGTCCGACTGACCGGTATCAAACAGGACGCGGCAATCATCCGTTTCAATCAGGAAACAGAGCCCGTGTTCATGTATCAGCGCCAGGTGTTCTCCGGGGCTGTTCTCCAAGAGCGTGGTAATTTTTACGGTCATCTCAACGTACCTCAGTGCAGTATTGTTCAGGCTGAACGGTCTTCATTGCCTGCCTGTTGTTCTTCCATGTGCTGGTGTATATCGCGTACCGCGCTTGCCAGGTGCAGCGTCATCGCATTTTCCGCACCGGCGGCGTCACCTTTTTTCACAGCCCGGAGGATGTCGGCGTGCTCACTGGTTGTCTTCTCCATTCGTCCCGGCGTATAGAGGCTCGATATCCACCCGGTGGACAGTTTCGTGGTGATTGCTTTCATCAGCACATGGAGCGTTTCATTCTTGGTCGCTGCCGCCAGCAGACGGTGAAATTTACCGTCAGCACTTATCGCCTCCTCGATGTTGTTCTCGCTGCTGAACTTCACAAATTGTGCGTGGGCTTCTTCCATCCGGCGGATATCGTCACCATCGGCCTTTTCCGCCGCATATCTCGCCGTTTTCGACTCGAGGATCATCCGTACTTCGAAGTGTTCCCGTATCGCCTGCTCGTTGTTTTTCAACCAGCTGCTGAACTCGCTCAGCCGACGCCCCTGAATATCATCTATGAAAATCCCCTTGCCCTGACTGACCTGCACCAATCCCGTTGTTTCCAGAATTTTGACCGCTTCCCGTATCGAAGAACGGCTCACACCGAGCTTCTTGGTCAACTCGTTTTCGGAATAGAATTTGTCGCCCGGCTTGAATCCTTCTTCCACGATCATTTCCTTGATCGCACTGATAACGCTGTCGGTCAGCCTGATTTTTTTGATCCTGGGCATTCGGGAACCTCACGGCAGATTCTGATATCCGGACTGGACCTTGCCAGATATCTGATTGTCAGACAAGTTACAGAGTACCCCGCCTGCATCACCTCGTCAACAGATTATTGCCCCAAAAATCGGAAGCACCGGTAAATCGACTCCCCCGTCTCATGGTGCGGATCGGGTTCACCCGTCAGGCCAATTGACTCGCCAGGTAAAATATATTAATGTCTAACTGTTAGATGATGTCTTGTCAGCAGGGAGGATGATCGATGAATCTGTCAAAACATTCCACTCACGCTCAGTCACGGTTCTGCACCCGCCATCGTACATACAAACGCCCCCCCCTTGACGATCGCCTGTCCCGCCGCTGTCGGCACCTGCTCGAACTCGTCGATGTGCGCATCAACGGATCCCGCCCCTGGGATATTCGGGTGCACGATCATCGCCTGTTCCGGCGCGTTGTCGCCGACGGATCGCTCGGGCTGGGAGAATCTTACATGGACGGCTGGTGGGACTGCCCGGCCCTGGATCAGTTCTTCTATAAAATCTTCAGGGCCGAACTGGATACCAGGGTCGCAAAATGGAGCGATGTCCTGAGGGCGCTCAGGGCGAACCTGATTAATCCGCAGAAACGGTCGCGGGCATTCGAGGTCGGTGAACACCACTACGACCTGGGCAACGAACTCTATCAGTGCATGCTCGACAAACGCATGATCTACAGCTGCGGATACTGGACCGAAACGGACTCACTGGACAGCGCCCAGGAGGCGAAACTGGAGTTGATCTGCCGCAAACTTGACCTGAAACCGGGAATGCGGCTGCTGGATATCGGCTGCGGCTGGGGGGGCATGGCTGCATATGCAGCGGAAAGATACGGAGTGACGGTGAGCGGTATCACGGTATCCAGGAAGCAGGCGTCCCTGGCCCGCGAGCGCTGCAGAAACCTGCCGGTCGCAATCGAGGTCAAGGATTACCGCTCGATGACCGGGACCTTCGACCGCATCGTGTCGATCGGTATGTTCGAGCATGTCGGGCAGAAAAATTACCGGAAGTTCATGAAATGCCAGAAACGTCTACTGACAGAGGACGGCATCGTTCTGCTGCATACGATCGGCCGAAACAAAACGGCCGCCACCAATGAAAAATGGATTAGTAGATATATCTTTCCTAACTCGATGATTCCGTCGATGCAGCAGATCAGCAAAGCCGCGGAAGGTCTGTTCATCATCGAGGACTGGCACAATTTCGGTACCGACTACGATACCACCTTGATGCACTGGTTTGATAATTTTAATAAAAATTTCAATGCATTAAAAAGCGAAACGTACGATGACCGATTTTACCGGATGTGGAAATATTATCTGCTATCCTGCGCCGGGTCGTTCAGGGCGCGCAAGAACCATGTCTGGCAGGTCGTAATGTCGCCCAGAGGCTGTCTGGGCGGTTATAGTGCGCCCAGGTAAGGTTGCATTCACTCTCCGGGGCTGGCGGCAGTAGATTTGTTAATGCCGTTTATTTTTCCTCCTTCGCATCGGAAGTGTCGACCTTTACACTTTCTTCACCCGATACGGTAACGCCCCGTGCTTTGAACAGCACGTTCAGCGCCATGAATTCGTCGTCTACTTCCTCTTCAACCGTCTGCGGTTCGGAATCAGGGTCGCTGTACCATTCTTCCCTGAGTTCCGCCAGTTTGTCTTTTCCCACATTATCCTCGCTTATTCTCTAGGTATGCGGCACCACAAGTCGTGCGCCTTGTCTGCCGAGTACCATAATCATTGTCGTCTTAAAACACACCGTATCAGAACAGCAGGACTGGACAGGATACGTTGTGGAGCACATAGCTTGCAACCGAGCCGAACAGCACGTTGCGAATCTGGCCGCCCCGCTCATGCCTGCCGATGATGATCAGGCCGAACCCGTCTTTTTCGGCGAGGTCGCAGATTACCCGCTGCGGCGTGCCGAAATCGATCAGCTTGTCCAGCTCGAACCCGGCTTCTTCGAGTTTTACGCTGTACTTTTCGATCAGCGACATCCCCGTTTTCCGGGCGTTATCCTTGACCATATCCAGCTGGATATCGGGAATCATCTTGTACGTCAAGAGTCCCTTGTCGATAACGTACAGCAGGGTCAGTTTCTTCGGGAACCTGTCCCTGTTCCTGATGATCGATTCGACGGTCGCACGGGCCGTCGGCGAGTCGTTGACCGGCACGAGAATTTTGGGATCCATGAATCGTGTCTCCTGTTCTCTTTTCTTGTGATCAATACTATCCGTAGACCAGTCTGGGCAGCATCAGCACCAGGCCCGGCCAGAAGGTCATGAGCAGCAGAATTCCTATCTGTATCAGTAAAAACGGCAAGACGGCTTTTGACACATAGACGATATCCTTGTTTACCGTCGCGCCGCTGATGTACAGGCTGACGCCGAGCGGCGGCGTGCAGTAGCCGATGCCGAGATTGATCGTCATCAATAGACCGAAATGCATCGTATCAATGCCGAACTTGGCCAGCAGCGGCAGAAAAATCGGGGTCAGGATCAGCGTCGCCGAGATGATGTCCATGAACATGCCGATAATCAGCAGCAATACGTTCACCGACAGCAGGAACACCCACTGCGAGGAAATGTTGTCGACGACCACCGTCGCGATCTTGCCCGGTATCTGTTCAAAGGTGAGGTACTCACCGAAAACCGATGCGCCCGCCACGATGACGAGCAGCGTCGCAGACGTGATGGCAGATTGAACGACGACCCGCTTGAGCGACCGGAATTTCATATCCCGATGGATGCAGGTCTCCACGAAAAACGCATAGAAACAGGCAACGACCGCCGCCTCGTTGGCGGTGAACAACCCCGAGTAAATGCCGCCGAAAATCAGAACCGGCAGAAACAGTGCCCAGATACTCTCTCTAAGGGTTGCCGCAACTTCAGATAATGAAGGCCGCGGGCGCCTGGTCATGCCCATCCGCTTGCAGAAGAAATAGGCATACAGGCTCATGGCCAGCATGATGCAGAGCCCCGGGATGAAACCGGTCAGGAACAGAGCCTCCAACTGGTCGTTGCTGACCATTGCATACAGGATCATGGCAATCGACGGCGGCACGATGACACCCAGAATCGGAGCCGTCGTCATCAGCCCGACCGAAAATTTTTCATCGTATTTATTGTCGATCAGCGCCGGTATCATGAAACTGCCGATCGCGACCACGGTCGCCACGGTGGACCCCGATATCGCCCCGAAAAATCCGCACGCCAGCACCCCGGCCATGGCCAGGCCACCCGGCAGAAACCCGACCATCACGTTCGCCGCTTTGATGAGCTTTTCGACAATCGAACCGGTCGTCATGATGTTGCCGCACAGCACGAAAAAGAGCACGACGATCAGCGCGAACTTGTCCATACTCCGGTACAGCACTTCTATGACGATCTGCGGATCGATGCCGACCATATAGACGAGGCCGATCATGCCGGTGAAAAACAGCGAAATGAAGACCGGTATGGTCGACGCCAGACAACCGATCAGGATGAAGACGATGACGAGGTAGCCGGTTTCCATGGATCAGTCGTCCCCCGCAATTTCCGAGCCGGTTGCATCTTCCCAGATCATGATCAGCGTGCGGATAAACATCATTACGCCCATCAGCGGCAGCACCGCATAAAACGGCCACTCGGGCAGCCGCAGCGTTGCGGTCCGGGCATACTCGTCCTGGAACATCATCAGCGTCATCTGCGTGCCGAACCAGATCATGATCGCCGCGAATACAAGTACGCCGGCATGCGAGAACAGCACCAGTCCTTTTCTCAGGAACGGAAACAGCTGCGGCAGCGCATCGATACGGATCAGCGAACGGCTCCGGATTGCTGCAACGCAGCCGATATACGTGGAAAAATAGATAACCTTGCGCACCACCTCATCCGACCAGTACAGGCTGTAGTCATCGGTGGCCTTGCGCAGGATGACATTTGCCATCGCGGTCAGCAGCGCGACACTGACCGTGATAAAGAGCGACCACTCCTCAACAAAGAGGAAACCGCGGTCTATGGATTTAAATACTTTCCTTACCATCGTGGCATGTGCGATCACCGGGGACAATCGTGAAAATTGAGTATACCACTGACTGTTAAGAGCATTTTCATGAAAAGATCAAGGCTGCTGTCGGTAAACGTAAAAAAAGGTCGGAGAAGCGAGCTTCCCCGACCTCAATGTTTATCTGCAGTCCGGTGAGTCTTGCCTGACTCCCGTGCGTTTATGAACCGAGCTTCGTCCGTACCAGGGCGAGATAATCAGGTCCGATCTTCTCGCCCCACTTCTCGAGGACCGGCTCCGCGAGCTTCTTCAGTTCGGTCATTTCGCCTTCCGGCAGCTGGATAAATTCAACCCCCGCCTCTTTCGCCGCCGCGACCTGGGCGTCATGCTGCTTTCGAGTCGCTTCACGAGTTGCGGCGCTTTCTTCGGCCACGACTTCGAGAAATGCCGTGCGCAGGTCCTCGGGCAGTTTATCCAGCCAGCGTTTGTTGATCAGGTGAACGAACAGCCCCTGGGCATAATTCAATTCGGTGAAATATTTGGCGATCGTGAATTTCTTGGTGATATTGCAGACGATCGCGGTATGGTCGAGCCCGGTAATGACGCCGGTCTGCAGTGCCTGCGGTACATCCGGCCACGGCATGACGGTGAATTTCAAGCCCCAGGCCTTGTATGAATCGGTGTTTACGGGCGCCTCGGCAATACGAAAATTGACTCCTTTTGCGTCGCCAAGCGATTTAACCGGCGTCGTCGTAGCCCAGCCGTAGTGCCCGTAGCCGGTGATGTCGGCAACCACGATGCCGTTTCTCAAAGCCGCTTCGGAAAACGGCTTCCAGATTTCCGGATCACTCCTGAACATATCGAGCTTATCAAACGTATCGACGACGTAGGGCAGATTGACGATCCCGAGACGATCGGCCACATTGGCGGCGGCAACCGATGAACTGAGCATGCCCTGAACGGCACCCAGCTTCAACTTGCTGATTACATCCTTTTCGCCACCCAACTGAGCCAGCGGGCGGTAATCGACATAGAGGCGACCGTTTGTCTTTTCCCAGACTTTATCCCTCATGCGGTAGCCGGCGGCAACACCTTCTATAACCGGGTGAGAAATGTTCGACAGAATGTAGGTGAATTCCGCACCGCTCGGATCGAACTGCGGTTTCCAGGCCGCCAGCGGATCTTCTTTCTCCGCACCGCCAGCCAGTGCCGGAATACACAGTATAGATGCCAGTAACAGGATGAAATACTTCTTCATAGTGTTTTCTCCTCTCCAGTGAAATAGATGGTGGCAGGGTTACAACCATTGACAGCAAGGGGAATCAGCCTGCTCCAGCGAGCTGCCGCTTGCAGAAGGAATTACCACATCCAGCAACCATACGCAATCGATTTGACTGGTTATCCCGAACATTTGAGGTTTTCCGCAACAATGAGCAGCCAAGTTAACGTAACCACAACCAAACGATTAATATCACGTACATTACCGGACAGTGAATGTATCAGCACGCCCTGTGTTGTCATCATTGTTTGCGTCCCCCTTTCCCTTTTATAAATCGATCATATTATATGAGCAGAACAAACATACTACATTGTAGTATTGACCAATACATTTCCTACAGGGAATTTACAATGATTACGATTACGGACAAAGCCCGCAGGGTGCTCAACCGCACGAGCGGGTACCGCAACAAATTTCTGCGCATCATTGTCAAATCCGGCGGCTGCGCCGGCATGACCTACGATGCGGAACTCGATACAGTCAAGCACGACCACGAACAGGTAATCCAGACCGACAACGACCTGGTCGTTATTTCTACCGCAGACAGTCTGCGTTTCCTGGAAGGCCTCGTCATCGATTATTCCGATGACCTGATCTCCGCCGGGTTCAGGTTCAGCAACGGCAACAACGAATCATCATGCGGCTGCGGCGCCAGTTTTGCACTGGCGGGTTTTCCCGAACTCGGTACAGAGGGGGTGAGCTGTGTCAACTGAACCAATCCCGCTGCTCGGCGGTAAATCCGTTCACTGTATCAACGAACAGCAGATGGCGGAGGCATTGCGGCTGGCGGATGAAGAACCGGAATCGTCGGAAAGAATCCAGTCGGTTCTGACCGATGTCGAAGCGAACCTGACCAGGAACGAGCGCGCGGCCCTCGCGTTTGTGATCATACACCGGCTGAAAGCGACGGCAATCGCCTGAGCGGGTCGTTGGGCGCGATCAACATCGCTGCGCGCCCAGCCCCGGCGGCGGAAAATCC
>Ga0180435_10002114_pt1 | contig 20389 bp, 27 predicted proteins | sample SS_ome_3_FD_132467 | JGI IMG/M metagenome (GOLD analysis project Ga0180435, IMG submission 132467) | Hypersaline lake sediment archaeal communities from the Salton Sea, California, USA - SS_3_S_1 metaG | ecosystem: Environmental > Aquatic > Non-marine Saline and Alkaline > Hypersaline >...
CAATGTCAGCTTGGTCTAATCCACGCACCTTGCTTGTTGCCGTAGAAAACTGCACACAGGCACACCAAAGCCGCCCTACTGGGCGGCTTTGGCAACTTCTGAGCACGAGATAACGTACTCTCGACCTGGCACCATTACTTTTACAAGATCGTCACGCAAGCTTTCTTTCAGTTCTGCGTGAGCGGTGTTAACTATCCGGGCGTCAAGCTGACCATCCCGTTATCAATACAACATTGTGTCGAGCGTCAGACATGACATACCTCGTATATTCAGTTTAGAAGATTCAGACTATGTAAGACCTTATAGTATCTGAGCAAAATTCACAATCATGTCCTGCTGTTGCCACGCAACGACTGTTGTGCGGCAGAGGATTGACAACAGCTAAACAAGCTGTCATAATTGTATAGTATTGTTGTTTCAAATTCATCAAAAGCAGGAGAACTGGAATGAGCGACAAACTCCCCAAAACACAGGCTTCTTTCGTGCGTCTCGGGTACAAGCCAGAGGCTGTTGACTGGATGCTCAAGCAGATCACCAAGACCTTGAACGCGTTCATCGACACCGACGGTGCCTATGAGGCCTTCGAGCAGTCATTCCCTGAAATCGGGCGACGGTTTGACCTCAAGCACTTTCAGGTGTTCATACAAGAACTGACGCCGAATACTTCGGTGCCATACCGTGTACTGAAGTCAAATGACCTTGAGCCTTTGACTGAGGAAGAACGAAGCGAGTGGCCTGAGGATGAGGTCGCTGAGTACGAGGAAGAGCAGCGGCGGTTCACGGAAAGATACTTGGCAGCACAGCAGAACGTCTCGAGGATTCGCGGTCTCTGTAGCGACGGACCTCTGAGCAACTGCCACTTTGTGCAGAGTAAGCAAACGACCGTCGACAACGGACTGCCAGAACGCGCTCATGCCGTCTCAACTCCGATGGGTGGCCAGCCTGGCTACAGGCTTAAAACACACCGGAGATGATGGATCCCGGCCCAGTCTCACCGCCACACTTTTGTGGAATAGCTTCAGCTGGAGGAATGCATTGCATGTGTTCCCCGCTGGGGCTTTTTTGTTTACGACAAGGTGATTGGTCTAGTTGGTGGCAAGTGTGAAGGTGGTATTACGGCGAAGAACGACGCCCGTAGGCGTCGTTGATTGTGGTCCCACACTGGACCAAAGTTGATCACATGTTATAGATGAGCCCCACAATGATCAGGGTGAGTATGGCTGCAGCACCAAACACCTTGATCCTGCGTATGGCACCCTTCTCTTCCGCGGCGTGTTCGGTGTCAGACGGTGTCCTAACGGTGTTAGAAAGGAAGATGTCTGGCCCAACAGGTTCGTGGCGCACTACGACGTATTTCCATCGACCTTCCTTCTTGTATGTATCTATCAGTACCGGATCCATCCAGGGTTCATACGGACATTGTGACTTCACACCACACGTCAATCGAATACGCTTAACACCGTTTTCGTGCCGTGCGGCTAGTTTCATATCAATGCGATCGATAATCTTGCCCAAAGCTCTTCGTTGTGCATTTGTGAGAACTGGCAGTTCACCTTCTTTTGCAACCATGGCTGCTCTCCGTTGTTGAATGAATGTACAGAATTTTTAGCATGAATGTGTATGGTGTCAATAGCGTGTTCCATTGCATCTTTGTGTGCAGCTTTGCTGTACAGAAACGCCACCAGAACGGTGGCATTAAACCCAGGATGGGTTGTTTGATGGTTGCACAGATTAGTCCTTCTTGCCCCAACCGTCTTGGCGGTTGATCTCGTTGCCGTCACCATCACGAGTGATTGTGACTTCTTTGCCAAAGCCCATGGCAAGATCGTGGCTTGTTGATTCGCGTACCGACCCATCTCGGTTGAAGGTGGTTGATTCACCATCTCCGTTTGTTACGGTCGTGCTGCCGTCGCTGTGCTTCGTTGACTCGCTTTTGTCGAACCATCCCATGTTGCACCTCCTATACGTGCGTTGTGAGCTTGCGTGCCGTTAGGTACGACACGTTCGGGCACCGTGCCCATGTTCTTTGTACCATAGGCACAAGGTATCGCAAGTCGTAGGAGTACTACTGACTCGGTAGTGCTGGGCACGCTTCGTCAAAGTGGACACATGCATACACGCAGCTCGGACACGGGCCGCAGTTTGGTGGCAGGTGGCACTCCTTGTTTGGGTCGTTTGGGTTCTCATTGATGCTGCCGGAACTGCCACAGACACAGTAGTGAACGTAGCTATAGTGTGCGTTTGGTACATCGTTACAGTTTGTTTGTACACAGCCAACCCCGGTTCGTGGGCGGAAGTCGTACCCTGCGCCACACTGCTCGCCTTCTGCCTTCTCGACCGTTTGCTCGCATACCGTACCAGCAAGGTCTAGCTCATCTTTCTCATCCTGACTCATTTCAGCTGAGAGCTGGTCTCGAGTCGTGCGAATGATCTCGCTTATTCGTTCGTTCCAGTTGTTGCGTAGGTCACGCTGCTTTTCTTTCATCATTTGCTTGAGCTGTTCTCGGATGCGACGTTTGAGTTCGTCGAGGTCGACCCCGCCATCGCCACCGGCAAGTGAACTGCGAAGTTCGGTGCTAAACAAGAGGTCAAGGATCGCGTCCTCACCCCCTTCCCCTTGCCGCAGAAGTGTTCGGACCACATCAAAGTTCACGAGCCGCTTCACTTCATTGCGTAGTTCTGTAGCAACGATGTCACCGGCCTGGTTGGCAAGCTCCTTGAGGACGTTCTTACCGAGCAGACCCAATATGGTGCCGGTGTTCACGCGCTCAGCTGCACGCTCCATTTTTTGGGCACCTGCCTCTAGCGACTGTAGCATGAGATGAATATCCATTGCCTGTTCCATGTACTCATCAAAACTGATAACGCCACCCACGAGCTGTTTGCCGAGGAGGTCCTTTTGCGCGCTGAGCTCTTCTGCTTGGGTTCGCAGTGTTGTTGCTTGGTCTGCGTATACTTTTTTGAGCTCTCCAACCAGACGTTGTTGCTCTTCGACGCTCTTGACGATGCTGTCGATGCGCTTCGCGTCACGAAAGATTTTGCCTAGCTTTGCATGTTTGGCGATGTTCTGGGTGAGTATGGTCGAGGCAATAGGACCCACCACAGGCCCAAGTGGTCGCGTGACTTTGTCTGGTGCTTCGAGCACAAAGCGACAGACTTTGCCGAGGCATCGCAGGCCATCGCGGAATATGTTGCGTGCGTATGCGACATCTGGGCCGATGTATAGCTCTAGTGCACCCGCAGCGTCAGGCGCATATGCGACCGGTGCACCATCCTCGCTAGTGCCGAGCGTCTGCACAAAGGTGAGTTCATTGTCCTCAAACACAAACAATCCCTCCTTGTTGAGTTGTATCGTTACGCCGTCTTCCTCAAGCCCTGGGATAAGTTCAACCTGCTCAAGTGGAGATGATAGTAGCTGTGCAACGTCAGCAGGGCTTTGACCAAAGACGAAGTCTTCAGGACGAAGCGTGGGGTTGTGGGTAGGTACGGACGCAGGGTCAAGGCGATCGGTGTACGCTATGTCGCCTGCGAGAAATGCAAACTTCTTGTTGAGATCTGGATAGTACCAGACTTCGTGGCGCACGTACGCGCTTCCCGTTTCGCGTTTGAGGGGCAAATACTCAACTACGAAGTGTGCTGGATGACCAAAGACTTCGAGTGTGAGTGCTTGAGCAGACTGTTCGCCGCTCTGTGCCAAGTGCAAGCCTGGCGAATCGCTGGTGCCAAACAAAACAAATGCCAGCACGAGGAGAGCTACCGCACCGGCTCCGGCTGCTAGTAGTTTTTTGTGCATATGCCCTAATAGTTAGCGGTGATAAGGAGTAGTTACACTACTGTGTATCGTACGACTCTCTCTGCAGAATGCAACGCCGCTACGCACTGCAGTGTTGTAATGCGACAGACTCGGTACCCCACTATATTGACATGTGCATTTGCACGTGCTTTTGTGTACGAAATGACATTATGTGGAGGTATTGTAAATGAGTTCATTGGAATTTCGAGTTTCGTTTCCCTTTAAGAAGTCCGCTGAGGCAACGCAGTTCATGGATGCAGTGCTGGATCTCGACAGTCCACTACAGCCGGAGCCGGTTGACATAACAAAGGCTGGCTGGAGTGTTTCATTTCACTATCCGGTGGATGGTGAAAATCAGTTACTTGTGTTGAAACGCAGCATCCGTGCTTGTTGGAAGAACACTCTGTCTAAGCTTGTCCCGGAAGAGATGCGAGTTGAGACAGAGTTCACGTTTCACCACTAGCTGTAGAGCAAGGTTACATGGATTGCTCTCATTTTGGTGCATGTTGCTTAGACGAGTGCCCCCCGGTGCGACAGGACGATAGCGTGCCGTTTGAGTTGGTACATCAGGACCTACAGTGCATGAAGTCTGGTGTAGGTGCGTGTGTGGGTCTTGATCCGCACACGCGTCGCTGTAAGTTGTACGAACAACGGCCGTACACGTGCACAACATTCAGTGTCGGCTCCCCGTTCTGCCATCTGACACGATTGTGGGCACGGTTGGAGCTCGACTGGTTCACTGATGCGCCCAGGCTTCCGAAGCCTGGTTCGTTCAAGACGTTCTGTCAGATGGCTGTGTTTGGGGACGGTATGCACATCATGAGTGTTCCCGGGTATGAAACTGAGCATGCAAGAAGGTGTATTGGTGAGTACAACAAGCTCATCAATCGTTAACCGGCTATGCCACGTATGGCATAGCCGGTCTTTGATTTCATCCTGGCTGCTTTCTAGTGCTACACGGCTCGTGCTACATAGACACCGTAGCTGTAGTAGTTCTTATACGTCTGGTACAGCTTAATTTCTTTGCGCTCCGCTTCTACCACTGCCTTGGCAGCAGCGCTGTTGTCGTGTCGCTGCAGGAAGTCGGCAAATCCTGCCTGTAGCGGCTCGTAGTAGTTTTGCTGCCAGCATTCTGGCGGCAATACGAAGTATCCGCACGGCGAGTATCCGCCTTCTTCCAACGCAAGCATCTTTGTAGATGCTGGTGCCACTTCTGGGTACTCTCGTTCCCAGTGTGCTCGGAGTGTTTTGGGTATGGTTGCCGAGAGCCATGTCAGTTCTGACACCACGAGCATGCCTCCCGGTTTCAAATATTTGCGCCAGTCTCGTACACCTTTGGTGAAACCAATGTTGTAGATAGCACCTTCGGACCAGATGATATCAAATTGCTCTGCATGAAACGGAAGATCCGTCATGTTTGCAACGCATGTGACAAGCCTATCTTGTACCCCCAGGTCCGTTGCGCGGGCAGACAGTTGCTCAAGAAACGCAGGCACCAACTCTACGGCGGTAACGGTCGCATGTGTCTGCTGCAGCAGGGGTATGGTTGAGGAACCTGTGCCACAGCCGATATCTGCAACTGCAAGTGCTGCCTGCGTATCTACGTCAGCAAGCTCAAGCATGCGCGCAAAGGCCCTTGAACCACCTGGCCCTTGGCGTTTGTTGTGCATATGTAGGTCTACCAAGAGTTGCAGCGTTTCGTCGTCCATTCAAGTCAGTATAGCTGATTGTATGCTAGAAGCGAGCTCGGTATGCTGCGTTGCTCAGTATTGTTGCTCCACACTCTTGGAACGTGCGCTGTATGCGGTACGTGTACAAAAAGTTGACAAAGCTCAGCATCGTTATATAATCCTAAACGAACTAGTTGGCACATCTGCAATATATAGGGGAACAAAGATGAAGTGTATGGCATATGGTGTTGCAGCGTTTCTGCAACAGCGTCCGCGAGTGTATGAGGCGCATACTCTCTACGAGTTCATCGAGATCAACCCACTAACGGTGTTGTCGGTCATACACCGTGTCGAGAAGGAACTTGGGCGTAAGCCCACCAACCAAGAGTTCTGGGAAGGAGCCCAGATGTTCTTTAAACCGAAGGCGATTGTTCTACCGGACGAGCAGTAGCAGTCGCATGAATATCACAGCCCTACGCTTGCGTAGGGCTTGTTCGTGTCTTGACATTGCCAGAAGGTACCTCTCGGCTAGCCAAACACGGTCTTTAGCAGTAGGTACACCAGCCCCAGGATCACGAGGATCCAAACAAGCACGAGTGTCACAATGATACCTGCAATTAGGTTCAGCTTGCCTTTGTAGGTGGCAGCTTTCTTTTGTGCGTCTTGCAGGACTTCGGGAGGTATCATCTTGCTTGAGAGGCGTATGCCGAGCGGTACAAGAACGAGGTCATCAAGAAATCCGGCAAACGGTATGGTGTCGAGAAATATGTCCACAGGACTCAGTAGGTACACCATGCTCAGAATGGCAAACACCTTCCCTGCCACTGGAGTGCGCGGATCAGTGAGCGCGATGAGATACGTGAGTAGCTTGTCTTTGAGGGTCCAGATCAACAGCATGACTCTAGTGTACCATCTATAGTCAGGCGTGCTGCCTCGTGAGCTCAAGGTGCATCAACGGCAGATCGTGGCTGACTTCTTCCCGGGCCTTGCCCACATGCTATGTGCTACATACATGCCGTATCGGGCATGCACGATGGTACACTTCGATGTATGTGGATGATACAGAAACTATGCGCTGTGTTACTCGAGCTTGCCCCGACCGTTGCCATGATCGTAGTGCTTCCTGCATACGGCTTCGAAACAGCAGTGCTTGCACTCGTGGTGGCAACCGTGTTGACTGTGCCGCTTGTGTATGTGCTCGAGAGGCGCGTCCCAAAGTTCGGTCTCTTTGGTGCTGTTGGTGTGGTAGTATTTGGGCTCTTAACAGTTTTTTCGAGTGACGCCACCTACATACTCGTGCTCGATACGCTTGGCGCAGTTGGTTTTGCTTTGCTTTTGGTAGTTAGTCGTGCACGTGGTGTGTTGCTTCTGAAAGAGTTCTTCTCGCCCTATTTTGCTATCACTGATACTGGCTGGAACATTCTGACGACGCGCTGGAGCGTGTTCTTTGTCTTTGTGGCTGGAGTGAATGAATACGTTCGTCTCGTGTATACGCCTGAACAATGGGTTGTGTGGAACGGTGTCGCACTTGTCGCAGGGCTTGTGTTTGGTACGTACCAGTTCACCCTCAGCAAGCGTGAGCGGCTCGCCGATGCAAGTCCGTGGGGACTGCGCAGGCTCTAGTCGGCTACATGCCTAGGCTATTCTTAGGTAATGGAAGTAGCACCTTCAGTAGTATCCTTACTGACCAACGTGTCAGGATTGTACTTACACCTCGGCTTGTGCGTACACTTTCACTCGATCAGTGACGCTACGGCCAGTACTAGAAATACACTCAATAGTAATGTGTGTGCTGGTTATCGTGTCCTTCACACCAAGCACACGTGAACCTGTTGTCAGTATATTGTCCTCTGTCCAAAGGTCGGTTGCAGCGCCAAACGAGTAAACATTGCATGAAACTACATCATCGCTCCCCCAGGTGATGGTCACGGTTGAGTCAAACTCTTTGCGCACTGACTCTTCCTGTCCGTCAGCACGTATCCACACGCTTGGTTTGGGAGCAGGCTGCAAGCATGCGCCGTCGCGGCAGCCGTGTGGGCAGTCAGTACCATGGACTGTGACTCTGCCATCGTCCCCACAAAAAAGCTCATTGAGCTGTCGGTACACGGTCTGGTTCTCATATTGCGTAGTGCCACCTGCTGAAACACAGATATCCGCGCTTGTTCGGACCTCACTGTCCACCCACAAGCGCGTTCCATCGGATTCGGTCACTATCTTGCGTCCAGGTCCTGTGACTTCACCATACAGATACGGATACTTGCCACCATCTGTGTCTACGCATGGAGCCGATGTAGGTGTCTGTAGTGGCGTTGTGTAATTGTGTAATGTGTCTTGCTGTGTCGGATGTGTGGATGGTACGCCTGGGGCAGCTGCGTTACCAGTGTTGTTGTCGTCAGTGATCGGCACCACGTTATCACGGACGGTGGTTGTAGCTGGCTTGTTGGACCTGCCTGTCGTGTGTTCGAACGGTACCACAGCACGCGGTCGTTCAAATTTGTATGTTGGTTGTTCGACGCCGCGTTCTTTTGGTGCAACGAATGCCACGGCAAACGAACCACCAACGGCCAGCACAAGTACGGCTGCGAGCATGATGTATAGATTGGATGCGACATTCTCAGTCTGTGGTTGCGGATGGTGACCCTCCGATTCTGGTGCTTCTGGGGGCAGCACCACCTCATGCGTGAGCAGAGTGTCTATCTCATTGTCACTAAGTTTGTTCATGGCGAGCACGTGCCGAATCTGCTCTTCCGATGTGCCAGCCGCTCGCGCACTTTGTATGTAGTTCAACAACCCTTGATCCATAGACACCATTGTAGCGCACGCTCAGGCGACACAGTGGCGGAATGCACACCAAACTAAGCTGGGTCGAGCGTAATTACTGTGATCGTGTTTCGCGACCCGAGGCGCATGGGTGGACCCCACGTGCCGGTACCGGGCGAGACATGGAGGTACTGTCCGTCGACTTCGTATAGTCCGTTGATGTACTTGAAGAACAGTCGTACGAGCAGGTTGAATGGATGCAACTGCCCGTTGTGCGTATGTCCCGAGAGCATAAGGTCTGCACCGTGCTCACGAGCCACATCCCAGTCGACTGGTGTGTGATACATCAGCAGTGTTGGTCTGTCTGAATCTATTGGGAGCGATGAGAGCACTGAGGCGAGCGTGGTTGTGCGCAAGCTCTGCCGGTCGTTGACGCCGACAATCTGTAACTCGCCCTGCTCCACGAGCTCATTGTCTAAAAGCTGCATGTCGAGGTTGTCGATCGTCTTCTTCACTCGCTCTAAGCCCTCATACTCCTCGTGGTTGCCATTGCTGAAGTAGCTCGGTGCAGTGAGGCCATTGAGTGGCGTAAGTATCTCCTTGTCGATGGGTGCGGAACCATCAAAGAGGTCACCTGTCACGAGCACGAGGTCGGGCTTCTGCTCGTTGGTGAGTGCCACGACTCGTTCCAAGTACTTTTTCTGATGGACCGTACCAACGTGTATGTCAGAGAGGTGCACGAGACGTATCGGTGCGCTTAGACCCTCGATGGAGACGGTGAGTTCACGAACGATGAGCTGTCTGCCGTGTACCAGTGCATACGCTGAAAGTGTCAGTACCAGCACAAGCAAGCAACCCAACACCAAGCGTGAGTCAAAACCTGTGGCAACATGTGTGAGTTGATACACTAGCACAAACGAAAAAAGCAAAAAGATCACACCTAGCCAGGTTGCTGTAGCAAAGTAGAGCCAATCGGTGACCATGCTGTTGAGGGTACGTACACCCAAGCTCGCCAAGAAGTACGAAGCAGCAAGAACGCCAAGCACGAGTGGCGCATGTGGAAACGAGACATTGAACACACGCGCTATAGGTATATACGCAACCCAGTGCACCAAGTAAAGGATGCCCCACCCAGCAGCAAGAAAGACAAGAAAAAGTAGTGGCGAGTTCATGGGATCAGCATAGCACGCTACAATTGAGTGGATGTCGTTACTATTGGCACACTAGTTTGACAGTGTGTTTACTCATGCAGGCTAACCTACACAGAACTACAGCAAACACCGTAGCCACGCACAGCTGAAAAGCACTCAGTACCGATAAGGTTCCGCTAGACGCAAATACTTGCCACACTAGTGGAAACTGTGGTGTAGTCCAATATTGCTGGTGAAGTGTCTCATGCTCTTGGTGAAAAGAGTTGCAGGACGCGCCACTGCCTGGAAAGCGCTACCAGGCCACAAACATATGCATATGTCATCTTTCCGATTGTGTATACTGTGCGCTCGACTGATATGGGAGCATCTGTCACCATCGCACTTATAGGTTCTTCACTTGCGCTTGCCGAAGTGCTTCCGTTCCCTTCGTATGCACTCACACTCGACACCCCGACGGCTGTAAGCGATGAAACTACACGTGTTAGTGACACGGTGCCCTTGTCGCCGTTTCTTGCAAGTGCACACGCTGCAATACGTGAGCCAGAAACAGAACGCGATGTACGCCGCGTTCCTTTTTATTCTCAGTTTGCCGACATCACGTCTCCGGTGTGGCAAAAACGTAGCTGTGGTATCGCAAGTGCTGCGATGCTCATCGAGCACTACAAGCCCGAAGCAGTTGCATCAGTCGATGCACTCTTGGCCGAGGGTCGTGCTCGCGGTGGCTACATCGACAATGTTGGCTGGAAGCACCGTACGCTCGTGGAGCTTGCACAGATTCGTGGTCTTTATGGTCGTGCCTATGATTTTGCGCAGTCGTCAATGAGCCACGCATACAATGAGCTTGTTGCCGCGCTTGCCGAAGGTCCTGTAATGGCGTCTGTGCACTATGAGTTCAATCCGATGAGTGTTATTCCGCACTTGGTCGTGATCACTGATGTGCACGATGGGCGCATTTACTACAACGATCCTGCCGACACGTACGGCAACCGTTCGCTCACCGTTGATGCGTTCCAACGAGCATGGAAGAAGCGGTTTATTGAAGTGCGTCCATACGAGTCATAACCATGTATGTCGGTATGAACAAAGGCTCCGCATGGAGCCTTTGTTGATTGCTCGAGTGTAGCGTTAGCGCGTTTCCCACGTGCGTGTACGGAAGAGCTCAAACAGCACACCGAGAGCAACGAGGAAGAACAGACATGTCACGAGCCAGCCAATCACCGGAACGAGCGTCACCAGTGAAAGCAGCACTATACCGAGGAGCGCATGCCACCAGCGTACTGGCAGGTCATTGTCCTTTTTCAGCCATTGCACAAGGCGTGTGCCAGCTATCACTCCAGCGTAGAGGTCTGCAATGAACAGCACCAAGATGTACGCGAAGAGGAGCACTAGTGCAAGGTGTATACCGAACACGGTCATGAACAGGATGAGCAAGGCCACTGGTACCACTACGAAGAATATAAACCCTCGAAGTACATTCATCCAAAACGCGTTGTGCGTTGTTTGTACAACCGCCTGCGAGAAGCGTTTGAACACAAGGACGACCACAATTGCTGCAAGTGCTACGGCAAGTGTGTACATAACAAAGAGTGTACCTACAACCGCGGCTATGCCCTGCTTCACTTCGTCCCGGTCCATGTGTGGTGTTGCCTGCGGTTCATACACCAGCGCACCCACGGTGGCACTCGCGTGCATTGTGACCATATCCTCGTGTGCGCCGCGGTAGACAAGTAGCCCAGCGATGTTTGCGTTCTCGCCGATCGTGAGCTTTGTGCCGACATCGACTGCAACATCACCGGAAATGGTTCCGTTGAGTACTATCTCGTCGCCCATGATGCGAGCATCGCCTGTCGTAACACCTCGATACATCACGTAGCCACCAGCGATCGTCATATCACCTGCAACAGTTACGTCATCAAGCACCTTCATGGAGCCGCCGAGCACCAACAGGTCGCCGCCAATCTCGGCATCGACAAGCACGTTACCACCAGCAATACGTGCATCACCGCCGGTAGTTCCCAGGAGCGACACATCGCCTCCAGCAGCTGCTAAGTCGTCACGTACTGCCCCAGAAACAACAACTGCACCACCAGCAACAGCAAGGTCCCCTTGCACATCACCACTGACCGTCAGGTCGCCGGCGCCAATATACAGGTTGCCCTCCACGGTTTCGTTCCCCGAGAGGCTGTAGAGTTCGCCCGCTTCAAAGGTTGCTGCACTCGCCGCACCCGGTATGGTCACCATGGCGGCCACAAGCCACATAGTAGAAAGCTGTGTTCTCATAGAATTGTAGTTATAAGAGTAGTACGTTCACCATACACCCCAGGCGGGCAGCGTACAGCTTGCAACTTAAGGGGTCATGTGCTGCGCTCCGCGGTTGTCTCGCACCGGTCGCCGTGCGTATACTGGCAGTATGCGGTCGTTTTTTGAGCGGCATTATGTGTTTTCAACAATCTTTAGCGCAGTTGCTGCTGCGCTCGTTACGTTTCTCGTGGTGGAGTTGTACCATTGGCAGCAGCAGCCTCGAACAGTCGTTGTTGATGTGCCACAGTTGGTGAGTGAGGCGCGTGAAGCGGAGCCGATGTATCTCGTTGAAGAAGAAGCGGTGATCGTCGAAGGCGACGCCGATGAGGAAGTGCTTTTGGAGCTTGAGACTACGTTGTTTCAGTACATCGAGGTTACTGATGGGTGTGGTCCGTTCTATGAAGGTGAGTGCTTGAATGTTCGATCGGCACCGGCTACGAGCTCACAGGTGGTGGCACAACTGCGAAATGGCGTGGTGTTGAAGGTGGATGGTCAGGTCGAGAACGACGAACGTCTCTGGTACAAGGTTATGTTTGATGAATGGCTCCGATATCCTGAGCGTGTCGCTGACGATTGGTATGTAGCAGCCGACTATGTGGAGGTGCTCTATGATGAGGGCGAACGCGACTTGACCGAACATGCCGCCACAAGCACCAAGCGCATTGTGGTAGATCGGAGCGATCAGACACTCACAGCGTTTGATGATCATGAGTTGTTCATGCAAATCGACATTTCCACAGGACTTGAGCTGACACCAACGCCGCGTGGCACATTTCGTATTTTTAGAAAGACACCAAGCCGCTATATGCAAGGTCCCCTACCCGGTATTTCAAATGATTTTTACGACTTACCTGGCGTGCCGTGGAATCTCTACTTTACCGAGCAGGGTGCGGTCATACATGGTGCGTACTGGCACAATAGTTTTGGTAGTCGCTACTCACACGGCTGCGTAAACCTTTCTCCGAGCGAAGCTCGAGAGCTCTATACCTGGGCCGAACTTGGGACCAGTGTCGTCGTACGTGACTAGTTACTCGAGTCCAGGTAGCCCGCGAGTTCGTAGCATGCCGTAGAAGTATGCACCGAGAAAAATACCTACGAGGCCAGCGATAACCGGCACGTTGCCCGAGCCAACTGCGGCAAATGCGGTACCCGGACAGATGCCTGAAAGACCCCAGCCGACACCAAACACCACTGCCCCAAGTATGTGCCAGTGCGACACTGCAACACGCTTTGCTTCCTCAAACACGCCACCCAGCAGTGGCTTCGAAGACAGTCGTGGCGCAAGCTGATACGTAACGAGCGTTACAACAAGAGCGCCACCTATCACGAGCACAAGACCAAGGTCTTCAAGACGCAAGAATGACAATATAACCTCTGGTTGTGCTGCGCCCGATAGCGCAAGGCCAAAACCAAAGATAACTCCGCCAATCGCTATTGCGCTGTACTGTGCACGATTCATATGATTTGTTTAGTCAGTGTTGCAACAACAATGGCGACGACCAGGAATACAAGCGTCGAAACTAGTGACTGTTTCTGCAGCATCGCGTTGCCACAGATACCATGCCCCGAGGGACATCCGGTTCCCATGCGACTACCCACACCGACAAGTATCCCGCCAACAAAGAGTGCCCACAGGGGTACAGACGTTGTTGGTGTGGCACCCTGCTCTACAAAAATGGTGTGCAGCGCACCACCAAGTGCGATACCAAGTACCAATACGACTCGCCAGTTGCGTGACGAGACGAATCGTTCACGCGCAAAGAACGAGTTGTGTGCGCGTACGATGTATGACCATGTTGAGGTAAATGCAGTAGAGACGCCAGATACACGTCCGGTAGTGAGGAAAATCAGAGCGATACCAAGCCCTACCAAAAGACCGCCAACGGCGTACTGAGTAATTCCAAGCGGAAACATGTCCATATGCATAGTATACGCTAGTGTGTCACGTTGTGGTGCCAGCGTTTAGGGCGTTACTTCGAGGGTGCCTGAGCCACCGTGGAGAAAGCTTGCCTCACGGTACGAAAGTCCGTGCTCATTGAGGTATGCTCGTACGACATTTGGTATAACCGCTTCACCGTCGGGTGAGTTTGTGCCCTTCCCAACAACAATGTGCACGAGTGGTGTGCCACGTGCTTGTGCGTCGTGAATAAAGCGGTCTAGTTCAAGTCGTGCCTCATGGCTTGTGTAGCCATGCAGATCTAACTCATCGCACATGTCACCGTCAGTCATGATGATCTGATACGACATGGCCGTGACCTGCAGCTTCCCATTCTAGAAGCCCACCTGAAATATTCTTCACATTGGTGTAGCCGAGGTCTTTGAGGATTGCACAAGCCATGGCGCTTCTGCCGCCACTGCGACAGTACACGTACAGCTCCTTGTTTTTTGCAGCCTTGCCAAGGCCGGCTGCTTCAAGTGCTTCTACTGATAGCTCCTGCACCGGAACGTTTTTTGAGTTGGTGAGACGAAGACTGTTGTGTTCCGCTTCGGAGCGTACATCAAGTAGCGCGAGCGATTCGTCATTGGTAAGTGCCGCAGCTACATCGTCGGGATGTACCTCGTCATGGTCTGGGTCTTGGGTGAGAAAGTAGAATGACATACGTTATGAGCAGTTCATGGAATCGTGCTTGCGGGAACATAGAATGTGTCGGTACAGCACGTCCACGTAGAAATAGATTGCTACGAGTGCACTCACAATAGCAATACCCGCAAAGAGTGCTGTAGGAACAAAGACAGCGTAGACAAAACTGGCGAGTACAGCGTACGCGACAAACGGACAGATGAGCCCCCATAGTGTTGGGTAGTACTCGCGTGCTCGGTAGTGTTCGCTAAAGTAGCCGCGCATGAGTGATAGACCGAAGACAAGCCACCAGGTTTGGAACGCAAAGGCACCCACCACTACCGCAAAGTAGTACATTGGACTCACACCAATCTGCAGCTGGTGCTCTAGGTAGTGTCCCAGGCGAAAGAATGAGATGGCGTACAGTGTGAGGATTGGCAGCACGATGAGCGTGCTCGGCATAAGTTCTTTGCTTGGCAGATTCGCTGCTTGAAGTTGGCGCTTAAACAGTGCACCCAGCTTCATAACAAACAAGAAGAGGCCCATAGTACCTGTGACCATTGAGAGAAATGCTGCGGTGTGAGCTATGTCTGGACTTGCGGCCATAGCCGCAATGCCAGTACCGGTCACGGTTGCCATTGCAAGTGCGAATGGGTGTAAGAGCCAGCCAAAGTGTATCTTGTCTACATCAAACTGTGTAGCAAAGGCTGTAGTTAGTAGTGTTACCTCAGTGTATAGCAGCCACACTACGAGTAGACCCCACACAATGAGTGCAATGGGCATGACCGCCTGCAAGTTCTCCGCAAGCTGGGGAACGAAGAATCGTACCGGGCCGATCACGACATTGAGTGTCATTACGTACGAAAGCAGAGGTGCAACAAGCGAGGCATTTTTCAAAGGGTTACCCTTTAGTTCCGTGTAGGCCTCAGTGGCTCGGAAGGAAATGTACTGCTTGGTAAACAGAATAGTGAGCAGCACGTGCAGCGTAGCAAAGATAAGCATAACAGCGCCCAGCACCCAGTAGCTCCAAGCTGGGAAGGTTAGTGTAGCGCCCAGTATTTCTTGAAGAGTAATGAGCCCAGGCCCGTGCGGATGAACATACTGTAAAAATGCAAATGGAATGACGCTGATGCCTCCGGCGCCAAGCGCCGCAAGGAAAACAAGTGGGTTAAAACTATGCATACTAGAGACGAGTAAGTTGACCAATAAGCTTTGTAAGAGTCTTGGTGTCTTTGTGCTTTGCGCACGTAGCGGCAGACTCTTCAAGGTAGAGAGAGAACGCTCCTTCTAGCGCGGCCTTTGCAGCCTGGAACTGCGGGATAACATCTTCGCATGCTCGACCCTCGTCGATCATACGACCGACGGCATGTACCTGCCCCGCAGCGCGGTTGAGACGTGACTCAATGGTGTGTGTATTTGCCATGTGCGGACAGTATATATACCCCAGTGGGGTATAGTCAAGTCGTAAGTAACCCCGGCCACTTGGCCGGGGTTGTTCAGTGCCCAAAAGAGCGTAGGTGGTTTAAGCGTTGATGCGTGTACGAGTTGTAGTGCGCGTATGCATCGGGACTGAACCCATAATCCTCTGGATACATTGCTGCCCGAGCTGCGTGGTACTCGTCCATGGTAAACACATCGTCGTACATGTCGTGCAGGCGACGCGCGTAGCGCATTCCCTTGTTGCTGATTGCTAGCTTAGAGTTCAGTAGCAGGCCACGGCGCACAGTCACCTGTGTTCGACGGTATGGTATGGGTGCTGCCAAAATTGCATTAGCAGCGTAGACTGCATGACGACGATTGGAGTCATGCGGAAAGTGCTCGACTGCAGTACGTTCATAGAAGTACTGTGCGAGATCAAATCGCAGATACAGTTCTGCAAACTCTTCGTCCGACATAAAGCCCATGTAACGCAGTGTGTTGAAGATGCTGTCACTGGTGCTATAGGACTTGCGTAGATCGTCTGGATTGTGTCGATTGTGCAAGACTCGAACAACCTGGTCAAACCAGAATTTCTTTGTGCGACGACGCTTCATCGCAACCTCCTTCCCTACGGGAGCTATGCATTATTGCTACGAGCTATAATACCACGAAAATATACAAGTAGCAATTTATATTGTGATGCATACATCATTCAAGTACTGAAAGAAACTTGACCGAAGCTGCGTATCAACGGGCAAGGATGGTATGTGCTATATTATCAAGTAGTTTAAAACAACATGAAATCATTAGGTATTCTGGCGCTTGTACTTGTGTTACCTGTTGCTGCCATGGCCGCAACGTATAGCGGTTCACAGGTGGGTGCCGAAAAAGATCAGGTTCGCGGCGATTACAGCGACGGAGCTGTTGGTGGCGAGGGTGATCAGTGGAAGGAGAACAAGGGTGACGGCTTGCTCCAGGAAGCTGACGGTGCGCCTGACGAAACGTATGTCGAGGATGTTTCCGTGGATACAAAGTCAGTAGGCGGTGTGCAACAGCGACAGCCGGCTGGTCAGCAATCTGAATCGGGTGGTGGCGAGATGCTTCGCATGCAAGATCGTACACATGTAGACAGTGCCACGGGCACAGGCGGTCAGGTGCGTACGCGTACTATGCTGCAGACGCAAGAGGAGCTACCAGAGTATGTTAAACAAACACAAGAGCGTGTGCGTGCAGAGCACCAACAGAGCGACAAGGCTGCAGGTGAAATACGTCGTGTGCGAGAGCGTGCAGAAATTGCAGAACGTGTTCTCATGAGTTCCGCAGAACTCTTGGGGGACGAGACGCAAGCTGCCAAAATGACGGCGCTTACCGATCAGTTGATGGAACGAGGCGACCAAGCCATTTCTGCAGAGGTTCGTACACGTGAACGTTCTGCTCTGCTCCGCCTACTAGTAGGTGGCGACGATGATGCAGCAGACACACTTGATGAGCTCGCACAGGAAAACAAGGCAACTGCGCAAGAGATGGAACAGCTTGTTGCATCATGTGGCACATGCGATGAGGCAACGCGTGAGACGCTGCGTGAGCAGATTCAGGCGGTGCGTGACGAGCAGGATCGCATCGAGCAAGTGGCCATTGAAGAGCGTGAGCGTAAGGGCCTCCTTGGCGCCCTCTTTGGCTGGATCGGTTGAAGGGTGGCGTTGGAACAAAAAACACCTGGCTTGGCCAGGTGTTTTTTAGATTCGTTACGAGACCTAGTGGCGAAGTGCACTGATTACATCACGAATGATGCCGCGCCACGGTACCATGACACGGTCAATAACGTGTACAGTTACGTTATTGTCTGCCTCGACATCGGTAGCAATAACACGTGACGCATCGAGGAATACGTTGGAGCCGCCAGAGCGGACACGAATATCCTGTCCAGGGTACGCAGGGCTAATCTTTCTCAATTCAACAACGTCTTCTGCCTTAAGCTCATCCGTAGTGACGACATGGTAGAGCAAGATTGACTGCAAAATCTCTGGGTCGTTCTCAATAGCCCGAAGCAATACGTTCGGAAGCTTGTCGAACGCTTTGTTAGTTGGCGCAAACACTGTTGCGTCTGAAAGGCCAGCAACTGTAGGGGCAAGATCCGCCGCAACAACGAAATCTACTAATGTTGTAAGGTCATTATCGACCGCTACATCTACCACGTTTGCAGCGTCTGCTGAAGGTATAGAGATCCCAAGCACCAGTGCGAGCGCAAACGCGCTGCCGGTGATCTTTTGAAGAGTGTTCATGATAGTAATGGTTTATGTATGTAAGTATCAACCTTTGTTGACACTGGTACTGTAGCGTATATACTTAAAACATGCAAAACGTGCAATTCACTCCACCACAACTTGCTCGCATGTTGTCGGTCAATGAGTCAACAGTTAAGCGGTGGATCGACCGTGGCTTGCTCTCTGCTGAGCGCACGGCCGGAGGCCATCGCAGGATTTCGCGTGATGATCTGAAACTGTTTTTACAAACACAAAAGAAGGTTCGTGCGCACAGCTATGTACTTGATCGTTTGTACAAGGGCACACGGGAATCAGGTTGGCGCCAGTACTACGAGTACCATCGTGACTACCGTGCTAAGGATGCACGAACATACGTCACCGGTTCCCTTCTAGCCTGCGGCTCGGTGGTGTGTGTGCTTGAAACTATTGTGCGCCCCGCCCTGATGGAGATTGGAGCAGCTTGGAAACGTGGTGATATCGATATTGCCGATGAGCATCGGATGACATTTCTGATTCGCAGTGATCTGCTTGCACTTGACGCCATGCTGCCAGATGTTTCAGACAGTGCGCCACGCGCAGTCTTGGCCTGTGTGCCTGAAGACAATCACGAACTTGTGTTGGTCATGTTGGCAATGCTTGCAAAGGAGGCTGGGTGGCAGACTACGACGCTTGGGATCAACGTGCCCGCACGTGAGGTTGTGCGTGCAGTAGAGCAGCAGAAAACCAAGCTGGTTGCACTCTCAAAGGTGTATGGACACGAAACCCATATAGAGTATGTCCGCTCTATCAGAAAAAGTGTACCGAGTAAAACCTGCATTGTTACTGGTGGTAGTGGATGGTCCACGTCAGAACAACGCTCGTTCAAACGTATGAAGCACGTCGAACACAGCAGTTCTATACACGAGTACATCGCTCGTCTTGTTCTGAACACATAGCTCATGCTGGTATCCCTGCGTCTGGTCGCGGTATACTGATGCCATGAATCGCATATGGCGACAGTCGAGTATGTTTGCGGCAGGTACCACCCTGCTGATGTTTGTTTACAGTAGTCTCCATTATGGAGCACTCGCAACACACAAGCTTCAGGAGGTGTTTGCGGTTGCTGCGGTCATAGTTATTGCACCGTCACTGTTTCTCTCTGGGCTTGCGTACTTTTGGAACTTTGCTGACAAGTACATTGTGTACCGAAAGTCGCTCGGACTTCTCGGTTTCTACTTAGGTCTTGTGCACGTCGGTATCAGCATGGTGCGCACCGGCGTATTGACTGATGCATTCGCGCTCACGAGTTGGCACAGTGTTTCTATTGTTGCCGGATACGTTGCTGTCGTACTCTTTGCGCTGATGCCGCTATGTAGCAACCCGGTGACTATTCGCCGTATTGGTGGGCCAGCAGTGCGCGTGGCGCTACGTTATCTGGGATACGCAGCATTTGCTCTTGTATTGTGGCATGTTGGCATTTTGTACTGGGATGTGTGGGTGGCGTGGTATACATCATTTGATCCTCTGCTCCCACCACCATCACTGGTCGCATTTGAAATTGGCGTAGCAACCCTGCTGCTGCGCATTGGTGTGTTTGTTGCGGAGCTCACAAAGAGCCGAGTCGCTTAGTATCGTCGCTCCTCTACGCTACCGGTACGAGGATTGGTCATCTCAATGGTGACCGTTTTGTTAAGTAGATCGACATGCGCTGCGCAGAAGATATCACCGTAGTCCCACCGTAGCTGTAGTGCTTCAGTGCCGCATGCTTCACACGAGAACGTTCCCTGGAATGCCGGATGGTGGCTGCGCAGGTACGTCAGCTCCAAGAGGCGCTCCACGACAGGCTGTTTGATTGCTGCATCGATCTCGGGCCAGGTGTAGTTGTGTCTATTGATGCTACGCCCTTCGTTTGTTTTGTGTAGCGCCGTGTAGTCATTCGTACCTGCCAACAAGCCTACGTAGTAGATTTGCGGTATACCGGGCACAAAGTACTGCAGTGCACGTGCGGTGATGTATGCATGTTCGTCTGTACCAAGTGCTGAGAAGTACGTGCTGTTGATCTGGTACACATCAACATTGTGCACGTCGGTGCCACGTGCTCGCATGGTGTGTTCTGCGGCCCCGCTATCCTCGATTCGCTTTTTTGTACGGGCTATCTCATCATTAGACATGAGTCCGGCAACATCGACAACACCAATACCGTCGTGTGTGTCGAGTGTGGTAATGAGTTGTGATGGTCGTGCTGCGATCCACTCCATCAGGTTGTGATTTGTTCCATCGTACAATGCATGCAGTGTTAACAGCGGCAGTGAGAAGTCATATGCCCACTCCACCGCATTGGCTTCTAACAGCTGTCGTTGTGCACCCGCCTCGTGGTGTACCTCCGCCAGTAGTTCTATACGTTCGGGGGTGACACTACGTATCCATCGTAAAAACTCATATGTTTCTGGGATGAGGAAGCTGGTGGTGCCGGGTGCTTTCGCCGCATATCC
>Ga0180435_10002115_pt1 | contig 20384 bp, 17 predicted proteins | sample SS_ome_3_FD_132467 | JGI IMG/M metagenome (GOLD analysis project Ga0180435, IMG submission 132467) | Hypersaline lake sediment archaeal communities from the Salton Sea, California, USA - SS_3_S_1 metaG | ecosystem: Environmental > Aquatic > Non-marine Saline and Alkaline > Hypersaline >...
GTCGCTACCGGACTGTGGACGGCGCTCAGAACCCGCCCGTTCAGCAAGGTCCCTGCGACTGACACGAAGCCGCAGTCGTTGTTCGTCACTGCGATGGACACCAATCCACTGGCCCCCGACGCGGCCATGGTGATCGATCGCCGCAAGGACGATTTCCTGGCCGGTTTGGAGGTGCTTTCGAACATCTGCGGCGAGCGAATCTATCTCTGCAAAGCGGCCAAGACAACGATTCCCGGCACAGACTTGAATTATGTCGAGACAGCTCAGTTCGCCGGTCCACACCCAGCCGGCCTGCCGGGCACGCATATCCATCTACTTGATCCGGTCGGTCGCAATAAGACCGTCTGGACAATCGGTTACCAAGACGTGATCGCGATCGGCAGCACGTTCCTCACCGGCCGATTGGACACCGAACGAATCATTTCGCTGGCGGGTCCCGGCGTGAAAAACCCGCATCTCTTGAAAACTCGATTGGGGGCAAGCCTCGAAGACTTGACCGAGGGCGAGTTGATCGACAAGCCGGTTCGCGTCGTTTCGGGTTCGGTTCTGTCGGGCTTTGCAGCGGCCGGTTCACTTGCCTACCTCGGCAGATATCACCAGCAGGTTTCCGTGGTGGCGGAAGGCCTCCAACGAGAAATTTTTGGCTGGTACAACCCGGGCTTCACGAAGCACTCCGTCAAGGGTGTGGTCGTGTCGAGTTTGATGCCTGGCAAGAAGTTCAAGATGACGACGGCGCTTTGGGGTGGCAGGCGGGCGATCGTACCGATCGGCTCGTATGAGAAGGTGATGCCGCTGGATATCATCCCCAACTTCCTGTTGCGTTCGCTTTCGATTGACGACGTCGAGCAGTCCGAGGCCCTCGGTTGTCTCGAATTGGACGAAGAAGATCTGGCGCTGTGTACTTACGTGTGTCCTGGCAAAGGCGATTACGGCGATATGCTCCGTCGTAACCTGACGATTATCGAAAAGGAAGGGTAAGCCGGTGCTGAGGCGAATCCTCGATAAGTTTGCTCCGCTGTTCGAAGGAAAGGGTAAGTTCAGCTTCCTTTACCCGTTGTGGGAAGCCGGAGACACCTTTCTCTATACACCGAAGCACTTGACCGACGGCAAGGTCCATGTCCGCGATGCGATCGACTTCAAGCGGATGATGATGACCGTGGTGGTCGCTTTGTTCCCCTGCGTGTTCATGGCGATGTACAACGTGGGCTTGCAGGCCAACTCGGCTATTGTGGCCATGGGACTGTCGGGGGCCGACGGCTGGCGCGGGGTGTTGCTCCAGCAATGGGGGATCGAGTGTGACCCCAAAAACTTCTGGGCCTGTTTCGTCCACGGCGGTTTGTATTTCTTACCCGCCTACGCCGTTTGCATGGCTGTGGGCGGCACATGGGACGTCGTCTTCGCCCTGGTCCGCCAGCACGAAGTCAACGAAGGCTTCTTCGTTACCGGCTTGCTCTTCCCGCTCACATTGCCGCCGGCCATCCCGCTCTGGCAAGTCGCGCTCGGCATTTCGTTCGGCGTGGTGATCGGCAAAGAGATCTTCGGCGGCACAGGCCGCAACTTCCTCAATCCGGCACTTACCGCCCGCGCCTTTTTGTTCTTCAACAATGCAGAAGACATCTCCGGCGACGCCGTTTGGACCGCCGTGGATGGGTTTAGTGGCGCCACACCGTTGGGTATGGTTGCTGCCGATGGCATGGAAGCGGTCGAAAAGTCGGTGACGCTGTCACAGTGCTACATTGGCACGATTCAAGGCTCGATGGGCGAAACCTCGGTGATCGCCTGCCTGATCGGCGCCGCCTTCTTGATCCTCAGTGGCATGGGGTCGTGGCGAATCATGCTCAGCATGCTGATGGGCGCCATGGCGATGTCCACGTTGCTGTACGTCTGCTCGGTCAACGAGTGGACCTCGAATCCCGCCTTCGAAATGCCGCCGCACTGGCATCTGGCGGTGGGTGGCCTTGCTTTCGGTTTGGTCTTCATGGCGACCGACCCGGTCAGCGCCGCCATGACCAACGTGGGGCAGTGGATCTACGGAATACTCATTGGCGTAACGGTGCTCTTAGTGCGGGTCGTTAACCCGGCCTTCCCCGAGGGCACGATGCTCGCCATTTTGTTGGGCAACGTGTTTGCTCCGCTGATTGATTACTACGTCGTTCGAGCGAACATTCGCAGGAGGGCCCTCCGCAGTGCGTAACGACTCGATATTCAAAACGTTATTCGTCGCCTTGACAGTCTGCATTATTTGCTCGGTGGTCGTTTCCACCACAGCGGTGCTGCTCAAGCCGACACAGGATGAGCAAAAGGCGATTTACGAAAAGAAGAACATCTTGCTTGCCGCGGGCATCGTCACCGCCGACGAGATGCCCGCCGATAGTGAAATCGACGGACTCTTCGAGAACAACGTCGAAGAGCAGTTGATCGAATTCGCCACGGGCGAGAGCGTACCTGCCGACAAGATCGATCCGGCGACTTTCGACGCCCGCAAAGCCGCCAAGGATGCCACCCTGGGCGAACAGATTCCGGCCGAAGCAGACGTCGCCAAGATCCGTCGGATGGCGAAGTACAGCAAGGTCTATCTGAAAAAGACCGACGGCAAACTCGACCGCATCGTATTGCCCGTTTACGGCAAGGGGTTGTGGTCGACCATGTACGGTTTCCTAGCTCTCGACGCCGACGGCAAAACCGTCAGAAGCATCTCGTTCTACGAGGATGGCGAAACGCCGGGCCTTGGTGGTGAAATCAACAATCCCAATTGGCAAGAAAAATGGATTGGCAAACTCGCCTTCAATGAGCAGGGCGAACCGAGCCTCGAAGTCATCAAGGGCAACGTGACCGACAGCACACCCAATGCTCAGTACAAAGTTGACGGGATCTCGGGCGCCACGATCACCGCCCGCGGTGTCGGCGACATGATCAAGTTCTGGCTGGGCGACCAAGGTTACGGCCCCTATCTGGATAAACTCCGCGCAGGCGGCAAACTGCGGGAAGGAGGCCAATCGTGAGCAAAGCAGCGAAAGATGCCTTTTTCGATCCGATCTTCAACAATAACCCAATCGCGTTGCAGGTGCTCGGCATCTGTTCGGCGTTGGCGGTCACTACGAAACTCGACACGACAGTGACCATGTGCATCGCCGTGTTGTTCGTGTTGGTGGGATCGAACGTTTCGATCGCGCTCATGCGCAGCCAGATCCCCAACAGTATCCGCATGATCGTGCAGATGACGGTCATCGCCTCCCTGGTGATTATTGTCGACGAGGTGCTGAAGGCGTACGCCTTTGAAATTAGCAAACAAATCTCGGTGTTCGTGGGTTTGATTATTACGAACTGTATCATCATGGGCCGGGCGGAAGCCTACGCCATGAAGAACCCTGTCGGCCTCAGCGCCCTGGACGGCATGGGGAACGTCGTCGGTTACTCGGTCGTGCTGCTGTTCGTGGGGTTCTTCCGTGAGTTGTTCGGTATGGGCACGTTGCTCGGTTTCCAAGTCTTCACCCTGACTCGTGAAGGCGGTTGGTTCCCTGCCAACGGTTTGATGCCGCTCTCACCCAGTGCGTTCATTTTGATCGGTCTGTTCATCTGGGCGCTGCGTGTTTGGAAACCGGACCAAGTTGAACATGAGGCCTAAGTACGATGGACCTCCTGGTCCGTCGAAAGAAACGTACGATGGGTTTTCCAACCCGTCGAGTGGGAAACACGAAAGCGACGGATCAGGAGATCCATCGTACAAAAGAGCGACGGACCAGAGGTCCATCGTACGGTAACCCGACGCGTAAGCGAGGGAAGACGATATGATTGAACATCATCTCAACCTGTTTGTAACGTCAGTGTTTATCGAAAACCTGGCGCTCGCCTTTTTCCTGGGGATGTGTACCTTCCTCGCCGTCTCGAAGCGTGTCGAAACGGCGACCGGTTTGGGCATTGCGGTGATTGTCGTGCAAGGCATCACCGTCCCGGTGAATCAGTTGATTTTCACAAACTTGCTGAGCGAGACCGGCTTGGTTGGCACCGACCTGACATTCCTCCGTTTGATCTGCTTCATCGGCGTGATCGCGGCGATGGTGCAGATCCTCGAAATGTCGCTCGATAAGTTCTTCCCCAGCCTTTACAACGCCTTGGGTATCTTCCTGCCGTTGATCACGGTCAATTGCGCGATCTTGGGCGGTTCGCTGTTCATGGTCGAACGAGAATACTCGATCGGCGAGAGCGTCACATTCGGCTTGGGCACGGGGGTCGGCTGGGCCCTGGCGATCATGCTCCTGGCCGCCATTCGTGAAAAGATGAAATACAGCAACGTCCCCGACGGCCTGCGTGGCCTGGGGATTACCTTCATCACGGTCGGGCTGATGGCGTTGGCCTTCATGTGCTTCTCAGGAATTCAGCTTTAGTTGAGGGATACGGTGTTTAGCAGCTTGGCCGACAAGATCGTTCTGTTTGCTACCGCCTCTGGTGAGCAGGCTACCAATACCGCCGCCTCCCAAATCGGATTGGGCGTGGCGATGTTTTCCGGCATCGTGCTGGCGCTGGTGCTCGTTATTCTGGCGGCGCGATCGGTGCTGGTAGCCAGCGGCGACGTCAAGGTCATGATCAACGACGATCCTGACAAATCCGTGGACGTGCCCGCGGGCGGCAAACTGCTGGGAGCGCTCGCCACGCAAGGCATCTTCGTGCCCAGTGCTTGCGGTGGCCAAGGAACGTGTGCCCAATGTCGTTGTAAGATTCACTCGGGCGGCGGCGACATCCTGCCGACCGAAAGAGACTTCATGACCCGTCGGGAGATCCGCGACGGCATGCGGCTTAGTTGTCAAGTGGCTGTCAAGCAGGACATGAGCATCGAACTGCCGGCCGAAATCTTCGATATCAAAAAGTGGGAATGCACGGTCCGTTCGAACAGAAACGTCGCGACGTTCATCAAGGAGCTTGTACTCGAGTTGCCCGAGGGTGAAGATGTCGACTTCCGAGCGGGTGGCTACATCCAGATCGAAGCCCCGCCCTACGAGCTTTCCTACCGCGACTTCGACGTCGAAGAGGAATACCACCCCGACTGGGATAAGTACGACGTTTGGCAGTACAACAGCAAGGTGAACGAGCCGGTGATGCGGGCCTATTCGATGGCCAACTATCCGGAAGAAAAGGGCGTGATCATGCTCAACGTGCGGATCGCGACGCCGCCGCCGAACGCCCCGAACGCACCTCCCGGCCAGATGTCGTCGTTCATCTTCAACCTCAAGCCAGGCGACAACGTCACGATCTCCGGCCCCTACGGTGAGTTCTTCGTCAAAGAGACCGAGGCCGAGATGATTTACATCGGTGGTGGCGCCGGCATGGCTCCACTGCGGTCGCACATTTTCGATCTACTCAAGCGGATCGGCTCGAAACGCAAGGTCTCCTACTGGTATGGCGCCCGTAGTTTGCGAGAAGTGTTTTACGCCGACGAGTTCGATCAACTCGCCAAGGACAATCCGAATTTCACCTGGAACCTCGTCCTTTCCGAACCGATGGAAGAGGACAACTGGACCGGGCTCACCGGCTTTGTGCATCAATCCCTGATCGACAACTACCTCGGTGAACACCCGGCGCCGGAGGATTGCGAGTATTACTTCTGCGGCCCGCCGATGATGAACGCCGCCGTCGTCAAAATGCTCGATAGCCTCGGTGTCGAAGATGAAAACATCATGTTCGACGACTTTGGTGTGTAACTCACTTGTTCCCAGGCTCTGCCAGGGGATGAACTGCTTTGGAGGCTCTGTCTCCTGCTTCGAGGCGGAGCCTCGTGTGCGATTCGTTCCCCGGCCGGAGCCTGGGAACGAGACAATGGGCAACTAGCGCGACGCAGGCGTCGCGGCTAACGATAGTTAATTCCGCAATGTACCGTTTCGCCATTCTTTCCGCCCTTTTTTTTGCCGCGGGCTGCAACTCGCCGGGCGAAGAGCATCGGCTGCTCACATTGAGCGGTGAGACGATGGGAACCACCTACACGGTCAAGGTGGTCGATCTGCCCGAATCGCAAGTCGAAACAGAACTCGCCCTGAAACTGAAAAGCGAGTTGGACCGACTCGAAGATCTGATGTCGACCTATCGGGAAGACTCGGAGCTTTCCCGACTCAATCGAAATACGTCCGGCGAGTGGTTCGAGGTATCGCTCGATACCGCCAATGTGATTTCGCTGGGCATCGAAATCGGCGACTCGACTGACGGCGCGTTCGATATCACGGTGAATCCCTTGATCGCACTCTGGAACTTCGGGCCGACCAAACAGGCAGATCCCAGCCTGCCGACCGAAGAAGCGATCGCTGCCGCCATGCAAAACCTGGGGTTTTCAACCATCCAAATCCGCGATTATCCGGCGGCCGTTCGCAAAACGAATACGAACGTGGCGATCGATCTCTCTGCGGTTGCCAAGGGCTACGCGGTCGACGCGCTGGCGAATCTGCTCGACGAAGCCGACATCAAAAACTACATGATCGAAGTTGGCGGTGAGGTTCGCACGGCAGGCGACAACAACTTTGGCGAACCTTGGAGCATCGGCATCGAAGCGCCCGTCGCCGGCGAGCGGAAGCTGCAACGCGCCGTGCCAATTTCGGGCGTGGCGATGGCCACCTCCGGCGACTATCGCAACCACTATGAACTCGACGGCAAGCGGTACTCGCATCTGATCGATCCTCGCATCGGTCGACCGGTCGAACACGAGTTGGTGTCGGTCAGCGTGGTTGAAAAAAGCTGTGCCCGGGCCGACGCCTGGGCGACCGGCTTGTTGGTTCTCGGCCCCGAAGACGGTTATCGAGTAGCGGTCAAGAACGAACTAGCCGTATTGTTTATTTCAAAGTCAGACGAGGGGCTCGAAGAACACCCCACACCATTGTTCAAACAGAAATACATGAAACGTTAACGGCGACGCCTGCGTCGCCCTCGTTCTCGGGCTCTGCCTGGGAACAAGTGAAAAGCAACGCGTGCTTGCACGCACCAGAGCTAGGTTCAACAAGAGGCAACCCATGACCACTTTCATCGCCGCCGCCGCCATCTTCTTCGCGTTCGCGGTAGCCCTTTCGCTGGGCGCGCTTCTGGGTGGTCGGAAGCTGGAGGGCACTTCTTGCTCGCGCCGCCAGTCTGTGATGGGCAAGGCGGAAGGCGAATGCTGTGGCGCACACAAAACCTGCTGTCACGAGGCAGAGACAACCCCGAGTTGATCTACCGCGACGCGCCAACGTCCGGTTTTACGGCAATCAAACTCAACCGGGTCTAGCGATCCGCCAAATAGCGCCTAGCCTCATTCTTTCACCCTGTTTACAATGTCGGTCGCTTCACCAATTTTGGAGACATGGCGATGAGCGACCGCGCTGCTTGGAAGTCGAAAACAGGTTTTCTGCTGGCTGCTTTGGGTTCGGCGATTGGGCTGGGCAACATCTGGCGATTCCCCTACATGGCCTACCGCAACGGCGGCGGTGCGTTTCTGGTTCCCTATTTCGTTGCTCTGTTCGTAGTCGGCATTCCATTGATGATGCTTGAATTCGGACTCGGCCATCACAGTCGGCGGGCTTTGCCGCAAGCACTTGGCGCGATTCGCCCCCGCTTTGCCTGGATCGGTTGGTGGAGCGTTTCGTTCGTGATGTTCGGCATCGTCGTCTACTATGCCGCCGTCATCGCCTGGTGCGGCAACTACGTCGTCTTCTCCGTCACGCAACCCTGGGATACGGCGGAAAACGTTAACTCATATTTCTCGACCGACTTTCTCGGCTACGTTGAAGAAGACGGGGCGTTTCCTTTCTGTGAAGAAGAACGAACCGCGGACGGCAAACTGAGTTCCGTTCAATTCAACTTCGGGCAACTCCGCTGGCCTGTGCTCATATCTCTGTCACTGGTTTGGGTGGTGAACTGGCTGATCACACGGCAACAACTGCAAAAGGGCGTGGAACTCGCGAACAAGATCTTCATACCATTGCTTATCGCGTTGACTGTCGTTTTGGTTGTCTGGTCGTGGGGATTCGAGGGTGCCGACGCTGGGCGACAATTGTACCTTACGCCCGATTGGGATGTCGCATTTCAAACCCAAACATGGATTGATGCTTTCGGTCAGATCTTCTTTACGCTTTCGCTGGGATTCGGCATCATGGTGGCGTATGCCAGCTACCTGCCAAAAAAGACAGACATCCCCTCAAGCGCATTTCTCGCCGCCATGGGCAATTGCGCTTTTAGCGTCTTTGCTGCGTTCGCCGTGTTCGCCGCCATCGGTTTTTTGGCGAACAAACAGGATGTCGATCTCGCGACGATGTCGACGGTCGAGAAACAGGTCGCAGAACTCGAAACGCTCAAGTTGGAAAACCCGGCTGCATTCGAGGCGCGCCAACAGGAATATGTAGAAGTCAAAACAGAACACGACAAGAACCAGGCGTTTCAGGGACAAACTAAAACCTTCGGACTCATCTTCAAGACGTATCCTGCCATCATCACAGAGATGGGACCCGTCGCCGGTCGCGTTTTCGGTTTGGCGTTCTTTGTCTCACTGGTCGTTGCTGGTATTTCGTCGTCGATCTCAATCATCGAGGCATTCTCTGCATCGCTGAGCGACCAATTCGGTTGGAAACGCAGTTCAATTGCGTCGGTACTCTGCATCATCGGCTTCCTCCTGGGCATTGTGTTCTGTACGCAGTCGGCTCTTTTCTGGCTCGACTTGGTCGACCACTTCATCACAACTTATGGGCTCGTACTCGTCGCCATCTGTGAAGCAATTATTGTCGGTTGGCTCTTCCCAGCGAAACGATTGCGCAGTCACCTCGACGAGTATCGCGATTTCCGATTCGGGCAATACTTCGGCATCGTGATGCGAGTTCTGATGACGATCGTGTTGCTCGTCACCTGGATCGGCCTGACGCAAATGCACGGGGCGGCGGTCGCGGTCGGTCTCGCTCGATTCGTTATCCTTGGTAGCGCAATTGTGCTCTGGGTGGACGAACACTGGCTTGATTTCAACATCCGCCTGCTAGTACCAGCGCTGCTGATCTTTCTGCTCGACCAAGCGCTACTCAAAGAGGTCAGAGCACCGTATGAGGGCTACCCCTCGTCGGCCATTTTGGTCATCGGTTTGGGCTGGCTGCTGGGTACGCTCACAATCGCCTTGGTGCTCAGCTTCCTGGCGCATCGCAAGGATCAAGAACTGGCAGAAATCGCCGCCGAGAAGTACGAGTTGGAAGAAGTCGAACCAGAATAGCCGCTTGCGGTTGCCGCGGAACTGTGCAATAGCGTTTGCTACAATATTTTGAAAGCTGCGCGAAAGGGAAAATGCGAATGTCGTCCATCTATCTCGAAACGACGGTGCCGAGTTATCTTGTTGCACGCCCCAGTCGCGACCTGGTTGTGGCAGCCCATCAACAAATCACGCATCAGTGGTGGGATACCGGGAAAGACAGGTTTGATCTCTAAGTCTCCGAAGCGGTCCTCGACGAGATACGGGTAGGCAATGCGGACTACGCAACTCGACGCATGGAACTCGTTGCCGGACTGGATGTGCTGGCGTTCTCCAACGATGTGGAACTCTTGATTCGCGTCTACAGCAGCCGACTGGGGCTTGTTGGATCGGCTCTCGCGGACTTGCCCCATTTCGCGTTTGCCGTAGCATATAACATGGACTACATCGTCACATGGAATTGTAAACACATTGCAAACGGACAGGTTATTCGACGCCTGAACATGGTCAATGCAGATCTTGGTCGCCCAACGCCGGTGATCGTTACGCCCGAGGAACTACTCGAAACGCTGCCCGGAGGTGACAAATGATCAACGATCCAATTGTGGAAGAAGTACACCAAACGCGACAACGCATCTTCGCCGCATGCAACGGCGATTTGGATCGCCTCATCGAGCGATTGAAAACGGCCGATTCCCAGAATGAACAGCGGCACGTAACCGTCGCGGAAGTTCAAAAACGATCATCGGCTCCGAAGGCCGCCACCTGACATGGCGAGTGTCGAACCGGCGCATCGACCAAGTGTTACTGGTCGCAACACAGGGCCACCGAGCCGGCGATCCTCACGGAACTTTCTGGCGACCGGCATCGTCTTAATAGCACACCTCCGCTGCGCACAAATCACGCTATCAGGGCATAAACCATGCAAGGCAAAGTATTTGCGGTGATTCTGATCGTTCTGCCGCCGTTCTGTTCGGTTGTTTCCGCGGCCGTCGACTTGGTGACGATCCCCTCGCGGGACGGCGTTCAGCTCACCATTTACAACTCGGAAGACATCACGATGGTCCGCGAGCATCGCTTGTTGACCGTCAAAAAGGGCGTCAACCGCATCCAATTCACCTGGGCCAACACGCTGATCGATCCGACCAGCATCGACTTCCGCATCCTCGATCACCAGGACCAGGTCGACCTGATCGACACCACCTTTCCGTCGGGCCGTAACGACGCCCTTCAGTGGAACATTCAAAGCCGGCGCGACGGGAAGCTGCCGGTCGAGATTCGCTACTTCACCAGCGGTATCACTTGGTCGGCCGACTACGTGGGTATCGCCAACGAGGACGAAACCAAACTGCGGCTGACCGGCTACGTGCGGGTGACCAATAGCTCGGGCGAGCTTTACGATAATGCTCAAACGCGATTGGTTGTCGGTACGATCAACCTGGTCGAGAAGATTGCCGATCTGGCCACCCGGCCCGCTCCGGATGACCCCAACGCCACCGGCCGCCCCGACGCCGGCTGGAAGTACCTCGCCGAGAACGAACGCGATCGTCTGCAACGTAGCCTCGGCGACGCCATCGCCAACTACGATCAGTCGGCGAGCAAGTCGGAGGCGACAGACCCCAAGAAGGTCGTCAAGCAAGGGCTCTCGGAGTACTTCCTGTTCGCCATCGAAGGTCGGGAGGACATAAAAAACAATGAACCCAAGCGGCTCGTCTCGATGATCGTGAAAGAAGTCCCGCTGGAGTGCGTCTACAAACTGACCGATCGCCAGGGCGGCGATGATTTCACCAAGTTCTATCGCTTCAAAAACCAGAAGATTGAAGACGACGGCAAAGAAAAAGACCTGCCCGACATGGAGAACCTGGGCGTCTCGCCGCTGCCAAATGGTACGGTACGCCTCTTCTCCGAATACGAGTCGAAAGACCTTGCCTACGTCGGCGGCACGACGACGAAGTATGTGCCGATCGGCGATCGCGTCGAAGTGAATGTCGGTCGTGATGCTGATATCACGATGACTCGCCGTCTGAAGGATCAGAAGATTACGAACGTTGTCGCCCGGCAATACAAACGTCGCATCAATAACACCTACGTACTGTACTACGATCTGATCGACTACGACGAGACCTTCGATTACGAAGAAGAGATCATCTCTGGCAAGCCCTCGCTGGCCATGACCGAGATCGAACGCCGTTTCGACGCCAACGTCGTGCTTTGGGGAAGCGACGGCAAGCCCGACGATTGGGACTCGAACGAAGCGGGAGCCTATGTTGACTTGCACGAAGTCGGCGGCCGAGTCGAACGCGTCGACCAGAACCACGTCAAGTATTTTCTCGACTTGAATCCCGGCGAGAAGCGACTGGTGCGGTACTCGGTCACGTACAAACGTCGCAAAGTCGGCCCCGAACTCAACGGCGAGCAGAAGCGCGAGCCGATCTGACTGAGAGCCTACCCGAAAACGGGGACTGGTTGCGAGCAAAAGACACGGAACCCGTTGCGCGAACCATGGACCAAACCCCGGGCCGACTACCGCCTTGCTACGTCAATCGGCGTTTCTGAATTAGCCGAAACAAGACGGAGCGGAATTTTTTCAGCGTGATGGGCATCTGCACAACGACGCGATGCTCACTGGTGATGGCTCGCTTCAAGAAGCCCTTGTGCTCTTCGGCCAGGAACAACACAGCAGGAATGAGTTGCGTACGGGTGAATTGCCCAAAGCGATTGAATCCATCGAGAGCGTCTTCGCCTAGTTCGTTGGTTGAAAAGACGGCGCAGTCGGCAGGCGCGTCGGCCTCGTCCTGAAAACGGTTTAGCGCGCGTTCCACGTCGCTAATTACCAACACACGATACCCGTGTTTCTTCAATCGCTCGCGCAACACGTTTTGCATGTTGACGTTCGATTCGACGATCATCACGGTATGACCAAGGCCTTCCATGCCGGCGGTAGAACCGCCTTGTCCCGGTGATTGCTGCTTGGGAGCGTCGGGAAGCACTTGATGGGCGTTGCTGAATTCGTCCATCCGCTCCATTACGGCATGCAATTCAGCCAGCATTTCGCTGGGTTCGCTGTAACGCCGCTCGGGATTCAACTCCATCGCCTTGGTGACGACGTTTGCAACGGGCCGCGGCAATGACGGGCAAAGCTGGACGATTGGTATCACGCCTTGGAAACGAGTCACACTGAGCCGCTGGATGCGGTCCTTTGTTTCCGGCAACGCCGACTGACCGCTGAGCATGTGGTAAAACATCGTACCGGCGAAATAGGTGTCGCTACGACTGTCGCCACGCTTGACACCCGTGCAGCGCTCCAACCCCGCGTAGTCGACCGTGCGTGGATTGGGGAAATTCGCCAACTGCTCCTCGGTCATTTTGCCGGTACTGGCGGCCAGGCCGAAGTCGACCAGTTTCGCCGTGCCATCAACGCTAATCAATGCGTTTGAGAGTTTCAGGTCGCGATGGGTGATGTGTTTTTTGAAGGCGTACGCCAAACCAGCCACGATGTCGGCCGTCAGTTTGGTGGCGTCGGCCGGGCTGAGTTTTTTGCGAACCTTGACGAAGTCGCGGAGATTTTGTCCCTCAATGAACTCCATGACAAGGAAGCTATTCTTCTCATCCGAGTGAACATCGTAGATCGGCACAATGTTCTCATGGCGCAAGTTGCTGCCCATGCGGCCTTCGCGTAGGAACTGCTCTTTCGTCTCGGTATCGTCGGCGAATCGCCGCCGCAGTACCTTGAGCGCTCGAATGTCGCCCGTCTTTTTGTGGACCGCGCGAAAAACGCGGGCAAACGAGCCGGTGCCTACCAGATAGAGAACTTTGTAGTCGCCATAGAAGAAGCCGCTGCGTTCACCTCGCTTCGCTCGTTCAAGCTGGTAGTTGGTCAGGTACTCGCGGCGCAAAGCGAGATCGCAGAACTGAGACAGCGGAATCTCCTTGCTGCGAAATTCCCCCCACAGTTCGTCGAGTTGACGCTCGTTGAGTAACCCCAGGTCGAACGCACGTTGGGCAAATTGTTCGGCGGTAGGTTTGCCCATAATTGGTATACAAACTCCTTAGCGGCTGAGGAGACGACCAAAAACCGCCCCCCGGTGGCGTGTCTTCTGTTGCGTACTTTTATCGTAATCTACACCCGCGGGGCTGGCAATAAGATTCAGCGGACAATGGCGCGACGGGCTCCCTTCGCAACATAACCGCAGGCCGCCAACAGCGCGCAAACATCCTTAAGATTGAGCCGTATCTAGAAAAACAGCGTTTCGACCCTTGGGCACTAAGGGTCGAAACGCTTCCGCAGCCGGGAGTCACACGCGGCATTATTTCTTGTTTGGTGTTTGCTCGCGAACGGTTTGGTTGCGAATGTCAATCGTCTGCTCGTTCGTCGTCGTACTCGTCGTGGTCTTCGCCCTGCAATTGTTGCAGGTATTCGTCGCGCTCACGCCGCGTCGCTTCCAGGTCAAACATCAAGTATTTCATGTCAAGGCGGAGTTGGCCCAATGCTTCCTGAACGAGCGTCAAAATGCGGCGGCGACGGCGGGTGCTGTCGGTGACGCGTGTCAGGAAGGGGTTCAGTTTCTCCTGAACCTCGGCCGGCATCTCGCCAATCGCGGCAGCCAGATCGGAAAGATCTCGGGGCAGTTCGTCGGTTGTGTTCTTCGTCTTCGGTGCAGTGCTCATGGTGGACTCCTTCAGGTGTTGCTGTGCCTGAAGAAAAAGCACTCGCCGTGCCCAAAGTCGTGTTGTCCGCCAGGAATTCACGTAACTCCAGAAACAATAAAGACTTGCGGAAACTCTCGCCATTTGACCGCAACCCGCCGATGATGCCTGAAATCAACAGTTGATCTGGTGGATTGTCGCAAATGCTGATACAAGCCCGCCTTACGTCGATGTTGATAAGGCGGGCGACTTGTTGTCAACGTGCATCAGTCGAGCACCTGCCACAGAAAAACGGACGATCGTTGCCAACCACGCCAATGGATTTGCCCATTGCACGAGGTCTGACAGTCTTTTTCTGCGCTTGGGCAGCGCTGGGTCTTCATGCTGCGCCACTGAAGGATTCGTTCGAGGACGGCGAGTTGCGATGGAACATCGTCGCGGGCGACGCCCCCTACCGTCTCGACGCCCACCAGAACGTGAAAGACCCCACGAGGGACGACTCGGGCTGCGAGCACTTTCGCATCGACGCCGGCACAGGCACGCACGTCTATGTTGGTTACGAGTTGAGTAAAGCGCGCGTTGTCGATGAATTGACTCCCGGCCTGACGATCAAGTCCGATCGTCGCAATCTGCAGCTTCTGGCTCGCGTCGTCTTTCCCCGCAGCCTTGAACCGAATACCGATCGTCCCGTCACAGCGTTGATTCGCGGTTCGTTCTACACAGAGCCTGGTACCTGGCAGACACTGACCGTCGCAAACGTGCCGCTGCTTGTTTCACGGCAGATCCGCGTGCTGCGATCGATGTTGAAGTCCGACGTCGATCCACGCGAAGCCTACATCGACATGTTGATCCTCAACGTCTACGGTGGCAGCGGCAGGACCAACGTTTGGATCGACGACTTGCACGTCGCCGGTTACATTCCTGAGAAACCTGAAAAAGAAGAGACCGAGGAGGCGGTCATCAAGCAGGTGTCGGGCGTTCTGCCTCAGTGGAACGACACAGCGAATGCAACGGCCCCCGTCTATTTGCAGGGCAACGTGATGATCGCCGATGGGCGGCCGTTCTTCCCCCGCATCATCGAGCATCGCGGTGAGTCGTTGGCATTTTTGAAATCGCTCGGATTCAACACGATCCACCTTGCCGCCCCGCCAACCGACACCCAATTAGAGCATGCCCGCACCCAGGGCCTCTGGTTCGTCTGTCCTCCGCCCGATCTGTCATCGCCAGTCGATCACCAGAAGTACGACCGCGTGCTTTGTTGGCATATGGGCTTGGGTTGGGCGAACAGCCACCTGCCAAACATGCGGCGCTGGGCGGAAACACTGCAGCGCTGGGAGGGATCGCAGTCGCGACCCGTGCTCTGTGGCGCAGATTCCGCCTTGCGCGATTACAGCCGAGCCGCCAACGTATTGCTGCTCGATCGTCCAGTGTTGGGAACAACTTTCGAGCTTAGGGATTACGGGCACTGGTTGCGGACTCGGCCATGGCTCGCTCGGCCCGGCACACCGCTCTGGACAACCATCCACACACAACTGCCCGACGACGTGCTGCGGCAACTAGTGGCGCTCTCGCAAGGGTCGGGGGTGGATGTCGGCGTGCAGTACGAATCCTTGCGGTTGCAAACCTTCGCAGCGGTTGCCTCTGCCATTCGGGGGATCGAGTTCCGCTCGGCCACACCGCTCGACGCGCCCGACGAAGCGTCACGCTTGCGCGCCGCCGCGTTGGAACTAATCAACCTGGAACTATCGGTCATTGAACCGTGGTCGGCCGGGGGCGGCATGTCGACCGGGGCGACCAGTTCACACCCCAACGTGCAAGTTACCGTACTCACTACGGATCGGTCGCGACTGTTGACCGCCATGCGAATGGCCAATGGCGGCCAGTTCGTTTCCGGCCCGACCGACTCGGGAGATGTCTCGCTGATCGTGCCCGGTGTGCCGCGGTCGTACAGCGCGTATCGCATCGGCCTCGGCGGACTACAACCGCTACGAAGCCCACGAGCAACTGGCGGAACGCGCCTGACGCTCGAAAAGTTTTCGACCACCGGCTTGGTCGTGCTGACCGAAGATCCGTTGGCGATTAGCAACCTCACCCGAGGCCTTGCCCAAACACGGCGGCGCGCTGCCAGCCGCAGTGTCGAAGTTGCCGAATTGACGCTCGAATCGCTGAAAAGGGCGCACGGCGTTTTGGGCGGGCATAGCAAGTCGGCCACACAAGTAGATGTCTACATACGTCAGGCCCGCGAAAGCTTGCGGCGGGCCCAAGGCTTGTTGAAATCGGAAGAACTCGAAGGCGCCCAAGCCTACGCAGATTTCGCCATCCGTGCCGCAACGATGGGGCAACGCGCCTACTGGCAGGACGCCCCCGCGTCGTACGGCTCGCCGGTTACCAACCCCTATCGCGTGACTTTCGCCACACTGCCGTTGAGCTGGACGTTGGCCGACCGCATCAAATCATCGCGTCCCGGGCAGAACCTGTTGGTCGGCGGCGAATTCGAGCATCTCGACTACATGGTGCGAACCGGCTGGAGACACTTGCGACACCACAGCTACGATTTGACCAGCGAGGTCGACCTATCACCCAATCGCCCCCATTCGGGCAGATACGCACTGCGGTTGCGGGCGACGTCGGTCGACACCAAAACGAAAGAGCGGGTCGTCGAGTCGCCACCCGTTTGGATTCACTCGGCGCCCGTGCCGGTTCAGCGCGGCCAGCTTCTGCAAATTCACGGTTGGGTCAACATCGTCAAACCGATCCGCGGATCGACCGACGGACTGCTAATCTACGATTCACTGGGCGGCCCGGCTTTGGGTTCTCGACTGCGAGTGACCGGCGGTTGGCAGCCGTTTTTGTTGTACAGGGCGGCTGATCGCGATACGCAATTGACGCTCACGTTCGCCCTGAGTGGCATCGGCGAGGCATTGATCGACGATGTCACGATCGCGCCGATCACGGTACAATACCAACCGCCGTCGGCGCCGATCCCGGGCATCGCCACGCCACCGTCGCTCGATCAAGCGAGACGACTCCAGGGCATGTTTGCCCCGCCCCGTTGATGGCCGGGCTTGCCTCGCATTCGTGATGTATGGCGTTCCTTGGTGCATACCCAACGCGACAACGATATGACCCGTTCTAGCCAACGACTCCGTGAAGACGCACTCGCTATCTGGCGTGCGGGCGTGGATGCCGTGCGGAGCGATCGCGCAGTACATGAGTTCGTGCAGGTGGACGGTCGCTGGTTGGTGCTCGGCGATGTCCAGTTCGACCTCAACAAAATCGGCCGGATCGCGGTCGTCGGCGCCGGCAAGGCGGGAGCGGGCATGGCCGCCGGACTCGAATCTGCCCTCGGCCCCGACCTACTTGCGGAAAAAGAAGTTCAAGGTTGGATCAATGTGCCAGCCGATTGCGTGCGTGAACTTTCGCGAATCCATCTGCACGCCGCCCGGCCAGCCGGTGTCAACGAACCGACCGAGGCGGGCGTCGACGGCGCCGCCAGGATTCTCGAAATCGTCGAGTCGCTCAGCGACCGTGACTTGTGTATCTGCCTGATCTCGGGTGGTGGATCGGCACTGCTCCCCTGCCCCGCCCCGGGGATCTCACTGGCCGACAAGCAGGCAGTCACTCGACATCTTAGCGGCGCGGGGGCGAACATCGAACAATTCAATACGGTTCGCAAGCAGCTAAGTCGCATCAAAGGCGGCGGATTGGCGCAGGCTTGCCGCGCAGGGGCGTTGGTCTCGCTGATTATCTCGGATGTGCTCGGCGATCCGCTCGACGTGATCGCCTCCGGCCCGACCGTGCCCAATACGACGACGGCGGCTGACGCTTTGGAAGTCCTTGAAAAGTTCGGCGCTCGCGAGGCAGGCATCTCCGGTGCAGTTTTCGCATGCCTTGAAGAGGAGAGAGGCAAACCCGACGCGCGAGCGAGCGCGTTGGGCGAGACCAAAGTCACCAACACTATCCTCTGCAATAACGCGACGGCGGTTGACGCGGCCGGGATGGAGGCCGAGCGGCGCGGCTACTCACACGCGATGAGCGCCGCTCGCAAATCGGAAGGACCGGCCGAAGAGATCGGACAGCATCTGGCCGACATGGCCCTGCGGATGCGCGACGCGCCGGGACCCGATTGCCTGATCACCGGCGGCGAACCAACGGTCGAACTGGCCGATTCATCCATCCGTGGACTGGGTGGTCGCAATCAACAACTCGTGCTCGCCGCGATCGAGCGTTGTTTCGAGCGATCCAATCAACCGATCGGGCCGCTGCTCGACGGCATCGTATTGCTCTCTGGCGGAACAGACGGCGAAGACGGCCCGACCAACGCCGCCGGCGCTCTGGTCACGCCCGAGATGTTTGCCGCGATCAAAGACCAAAGGATCGACATCGCCGACTTCCTCGCCCGCAACGACGCCTATCACTTCTTCGAGCCGCTCGACGGCCTCATCAAGACGGGGCCCACGCACACGAACGTCTGCGACCTTCGTGTGGTGGTGGTCGACCGAATCGACGCAGAACAATGGGGCCCAGTCAATAGGGTTTGATCGCGCGTCTGCTCTTGGCGGTTATGGATCGGGGATGCCTAAATCACGACAAATCCGACGAGATAAGTGGTTGGAGATCTCGTTATGTCGAGGCACGGACGATCGCCGATTGTTAGCCGAGTTGCCCCACCAAGAGTGGTTACCGCCTTCGCGAATCAGTTCGCAGCCATGATTCATCAGATGGCGGATCAAATCGCGACGTTTCATGGATGAATCGCCACCTCTTCGAAGTCGGCGCCGGCGGCGTTTCGGGCTTCAGCGCGATTCATCTCGAGCGCCTCACCCAGCGCCTCACGGAGATTGGCCACCAGTTCATCTCGAGTTGCCCCCTGCGAATTGACGCCAGGCACTTCTTCGATCCAACCAATCCACCAAGAGCCGTCTCGGCGAATTACAGCATGATAGGGGGGTCGTGACATGGGACATCCTGAAACGCAAGCAGAGACGATCTTCCAAAAACGTGACCGTTCACAGGCCGCCCGGGGACTGGTCCATTTTTCGGCGAATCAGGTCGACTCGCCACCAATCATTTGGCCGCCGCCAGAAAAACGGGGCAGTGCCCGTGAACGGTTACCCAAAACTAACAGTGCAATTCTAGGAATACAGGAGAAAAAAATCAAATCGAGCTGTCGGGTGGCGGGAGCCCGATTCATTCAACTCGCCATTGCCCCGCACGTTGGCTATGATAAAGGGTTGTCAACAATCAACGATGGCGATTGTTCGAGGTGCCCAAAATGCGGCGGTGTTTAGACGTTTTACTGTTGAGCTTGGTAGTTACGGCGAGCACGCTTGCTCAGGAAAAACAGCCTGAAGGTTGCGGTTGCCTGCCGACCGCGACGAAGTTGATTCGCGGCGGCGACGCGCAGCAGACAGTGTTCGTCGATGTCACCGACGTCAACGACCTCTACCTCGTCGTCACATACGGTGGCGACAGCTACGACAGCGACCAGGCGATCTGGGGCAATCCGATCCTGGTCGACAGAGACGCCAAGCGAGTCGACATGACGACGCTCCAGCCCCACGGCCATCAGCTCGGTTGGGGCAAGCTGTGTGTCAACAAAGACCAGAACGGTGGGTCGCTCTGCATCGCGGGCAAACCAATCGAAAAGGGATTCTGGGCGCACGGCCCGTCGTACCTGCATTTCGAACTCGATGGCAAGTACACGCAGTTCGAGGCCCAGGTCGGCATCGATACCGGGGCGGGCACGCGCGGCAGCGTCGAGTTCATCGTCACCAACGCCAAACCCAAGATGCCGTCGGCCGCGGAGTTCAAGAAGGGGGGCGACGCACCATCCGCCCGAGTTGTGGCCGAACCAACCTTGGCAACTCCTCCCGACTGACTCAATGAAGTGGGAGAAAGACCGGATGCGCCTTGTCCTCAGAATCCTCGGCATCCTCTGGGCGTCGCCATATACGCTGCTGGGGTTGCTGATCGGCGGGGTTGGGCTTTGTACCGGCGGTGGGGCTCGCGTTCGCGGGCGGACGATCGAGTTCTACGGCGGCGGCACGAAGTGGTTCATCACCCGTCTACCGCTCGGGCAGTTCACGCTGGCGCTCACGCTCGGCCACACGATCCTGGGGCAATCGACCGCCTCGCTTGACATTTCGCGCGAACACGAAATGGTCCACGTTCGTCAATTCGAACGATGGGGGCCCTTCATGGGACCGGCCTACCTGCTTTCCTCCCTCGTACTCTGGCTGGCCGGCAAGCGACCCTACCGCGACAACCCCTTCGAGCGCGAAGCCTACGAAGAAGACGGCGGCGAATGACCTCTTTCCGGCCAAAGCGTCTACGCGTGAGATCATTCAGTCCTCGCACACGTGCGCGCGAGGCTACTCTTCTTCCTTCTTCACCGGGGTCGGCTCGTACTTGTGGTCGCGCTTGCGAATCACCTCGGCCTTGACGATCTTGTCGGGCTTAACGCCCGGCTGCGGGCGCTGCGGGTTGATCCGCTGGAGCTTCTCCAATACGTCGAAGCCCTCGATCACGCGACCGAAAGCCGTGTGCAGGCCGTTCA
>Ga0180435_10002116_pt1 | contig 20381 bp, 19 predicted proteins | sample SS_ome_3_FD_132467 | JGI IMG/M metagenome (GOLD analysis project Ga0180435, IMG submission 132467) | Hypersaline lake sediment archaeal communities from the Salton Sea, California, USA - SS_3_S_1 metaG | ecosystem: Environmental > Aquatic > Non-marine Saline and Alkaline > Hypersaline >...
CCGGATCGGATTCATTCACGGAGATGCGGTTGGCGAGGTACCGACGTGGGAACGATTCTATCTGGGAGGCATGGACTCCGTGCGTGGATATGATTGGCGAGACATCAGTCCCAGGGACCCGAAAACCAACGACGAGATCGGCGGAAACAAGATGATGCAATTCAATTTGGAGTTCTTGTTTCCCTTAGTGAAAAAATCGGGCTTACGGGGGGTTCTCTTTGCTGATGCAGGCAACGCTTACGATAACGGCGAAGAGCTCAGCTTCGGAGACTTGAGGCAGAGTATCGGGTACGGGTTCCGGTGGTATTCCCCTATCGGACCCATCCGCCTTGAATACGGTTACATAATCGACGACAAAGAAGGAAGGAAGGGCGAAGGGGGTTGGGAGTTCTCTATGGGTATGGCTTTTTAGGAGACGTTGACCCTAATGTTGTAAAAGTCGAGGATGCTGCGGATACAAGGTGAGGGTCCTTGAAACCGGAAACGATTGTCATGATAAGGAGTGCGTGGAGACGAGGCAACGCCCGGTTGGTCACCGGTCGCTGCCAGCGAAGAAACGAATGACGGAGGAGTTTATATGAAGGTTTCGACGGCTACTTTAAAGGTAAGCCTCGTTTTGCTAATGCTGACAGCACCAGCCTACGCAGTGGATGTGGCAAAGATCGGAGTGGTTGATCTGCAACGAGTCATTGACACATCAAATGTCGGTAAACGCTCGTCGGAAGAAATAAAGCGGGAAGGTCGTCGAATGGAGCAGACCCTTGCTGAGAAGGAAGCAGAGCTGGAAGAATTGAAGGAAACCCTCGACCAAAGGGCTGTTGTACTGAGTCAGGAAGCGCTAGAGGAAAAGAAACGGGTGCTTCGAATTAAGACCAATGACTTTAAATCTTTACGAAAGCGGTATTTGGAACGATTAAAGGAAATGAACGTCACGCTTTCCAATCGGATTAAAGAAGATGTTTTTGAAATCGTTGAGGATATCGGCAGACGTGGCGGGTATCAACTTGTTTTGGAGCGCCAAATTGGGGGAGTCGTTTATGCCCCAACCGCCATTGACATAACCGACAAAGTGATCGAACAGTATAACGCAATGGAAGCGGACAAAACCGAGTAATCGAAGGTCAGCCCAAGCTAGTGCCCATCCACGATGGTCTTGCTCCATCGGTAGGGCACTGCGTAAGTTTCCAATCCAGAAATGAGAATTTTTCCGCAAGGTCAAGGAAATCAAGGAATAGCGCGGAGGCGTACCGAGGTACGTCGCACAAGCAATTCCGCAGATTGACGCCGAGATTGCGGAAAAAGGCCATTTATGGATGGAAACTAGCAAAACAGGTGACCCCCAATCTCTTACGCACGAATGGCGATGGAAGTTACCGTACAACAACTCGCGCAGTTGGTTTCCGGCACGGTTGAGGGAAATGAAAGTCTCCGTTTAAAAGGGATTTCTGCCTTTGACGCCGCCGAACCAGACGACATAACGTTTGCTAATGCTCCTGAATATCTGAAAAAAATAGACGACACGAGGGCGAGTTGCGTAATTGTTCCTCAAACGGCACCTCGATCTGAAAAGGTCTTGTTGCGGGTCAATGATCCCTATCTGGCCTTGGCGAAAATCTCTGGTTTTTTTCATGGCGGTCGACGGGTGCCGCCTGGCATTAGCCCCAACGCATATATTGGATCTGATTTTACTTGTGGCAAGGATATATCCGTATTCCCCGGGGTTGTAGTCGGCAACGGCGTCACCTTGGGTGACAATGTCGTCTTGTGCGGTAGTGTCGTCGTCAGTGACGGAGTTCACATCGGAGATGACACGGTTGTTTATCCCAATGTGTCCATCATGGAAAAGTGCCGAATCGGCAAACGTGTCGTCATACATGCGGGGTCGGTGATCGGAAGCGATGGATTCGGCTTCGCCGGTGACGGAAATCATTACCATAAAATACCCCAGGTCGGTATCGTTCAAGTCGATGATGATGTAGAAATCGGAGCCTGCAACGCCATTGACCGCGCCACCTTTGGCCGTACTTGGATAAAACGGGGAGTAAAAACGGACAACCTGGTTCATATTGCTCACAATGTGGTGATCGGAGAAGATACCGTGCTTGTTGCCCAGGTAGGTATTGCGGGCAGTGTTACGGTGGGACACCACTGTATCCTTGCCGGCCAGGCCGGCGTGGGACAACATCTTAGTATTGGCAATCGGGCAACAATCGGGCCTCAAGCCGGCATAACCAAATCAGTTCCGGCGGGACAGATCGTGTCGGGAACTCCGGGTATACCACATCGGCTTTGGCTAAAGGTATCCAACATTATTTCCAAGCTCCCTGAAATGAAGAAACACCTAAAAACAATGGAAAAGAGAATCGCCGATCTGGAAGCGTCTCAAGGCCCCAAAAAGTGACTCGGACAAGTCCGGAAGGGTTTTAATGTGGTTATGTTGCAAGATTGACGGCTAACAAAAAAGGTAAACCTATGGAAACCGCGTACGACATTAATGAGATCTTGGAATTTTTGCCCCATCGGTATCCATTTATACTGGTGGATCGAATTACTGAAATCTCGCGGGGAAAACACATCGTCGGGCTGAAGAATGTAACCATTAATGAGCCCTTCTTTCAGGGGCATTTCCCACAAATGCCCGTCATGCCAGGAGTTTTGATTATTGAAGCCATGGCACAGGTGGGCGGTGTCCTCGTTTATGACTCCCTGCCCGAAGAGGAGAAAAAAGGCGTTGTCTACTTCATGGGCATCGACAAGGCTCGGTTCAGGAAGCCCGTGGTTCCGGGAGATCAACTTGTCATTGATGTCGCTTGGACAAAGAAGCGGGGCAACGTCTCTAGGATGTCGGGAAAAACCTTTGTAGACGGCGAATTGGTGGCGGAGGCCGAAGTAATGGCCATGATAGGAGAAAAATCGTGATTCATCCCACTGCGATAATTGACCCGAAGGCGGAAATCGCTCCTGATGTTGAAATTGGTCCGTTTTGCGTTATCGGTAAACGGGTACGAATTGCATCCGGTACAACAATCGGCCCACACGTAACCATTGATCGAGACACCACCGTAGGAGAAAATTGCAAAATCTTTCAGTACGCCTCCGTCGGCGCCGACCCTCAAGCGATTAAATACAAAGGCGAAAGGACGTCGGCAAAGATCGGCAGCGGCACGACCATTCGCGAGTTTGCTACTGTTCATCGAGGAACTGAATTCGGGGGAGGACAAACAGAAGTCGGCGAACAAAACTTTCTGATGGCCTATACGCACATTGCCCATGATTGTTTTACCGGTAAGCGGGTTATTTTTGCCAATGCGGCCAGTCTCGGCGGTCACATTCAGGTTGGAGATTATGCGACACTCGGGGCATTCGTAGCCGTTCACCAATTCGTGCGTATCGGCAATCACGCCTTTATCGGAGCCGTAAGCGGAATCACAAAAGATATCCCGCCGTATGTTCTGGCGTCGGGTTCACCTCGAGCGGTGTTACATGGGTTAAACAGTGTGGGGCTCAAGCGTCAGGACTTTGACGAGAAAACCATTCGAAATCTAAAAAGCGCCTACCGCATCCTCTTTCGCTTAGGATTAACGCTCAACGAGGGTATTGAAAGAGCCATGGCGGAAGTGGAACAAATACCGGAGGTGGTTAATTTCCTCGAGTTCATAAAGTCTTCGCAACGGGGGGTAACCAGGTAGACGCACCTGTCGGCAGTCAAAAAGTGCTTTTGGCGCTTTGATCCTTGCGTTTGGAACCTGGTGCAAAGCACCGGCTTGCTTACAAACAATTATCTATTTCTCTTCCGTCTTTTTCGGGAATCGGACAGAAACATCGAACTATCATGAAACGGATTGGGCTTATAGCGGGGAGCGGACAGTTCCCCATTATTTTTTCCAAAACCGCCCGGCGAAACAATCTGGAGGTTTGTGCAGTTGCACACATGAACGAAACCGACCCGGTCCTTGAAAACCATGTAGATGCCATCAAGTGGGTGAAGCTGGGACAACTCGGTGCTATGATCAAGTTTTTCAGAAGCCATAACGTAAAAGACGCTGTCATGGCAGGAGCCATTACCAAAACGAACATGTTCTCAAATGCCATGCCGGACTTGAAGGCCTTGAAGGTCTTGGCTACCATGAAACATACCCAGGACGACGGTTTGCTGCGCAGCGTCGCCGGCGTACTGAAAACCGAAGGGATTTCCGTTCTGGCCCCGACATTTCTGTTACCGGAACTCCTTGCTGAGCCAGGATGTTGGACCAAAAGAAAACCAAGCCGGTCGGAAATGGCCGATGTCCGTTTCGGCTGGCGAATAGTCAAAGAAATTGGTCGGCTGGATATCGGACAGACCTTGGTGGTCCGACAGGGATCCGTCATGGCTGTAGAGGCCATCGACGGCACAGATGCAACAATCAGAAGGGGTGGGATGCTGGGGAAAAAGCATACGGTCGTGATTAAGGCAAGCAAGCCCACTCAGGATCTAAGGTTTGATATGCCGGCCGTAGGCATCAAAACCATCCAGACCATGAGCGAGGTTAGGGCCTCCGTTCTAACCATCGAGGCCGGAAGGAGTCTGGTTTTCAACAAAGAAGAAATGGTGGCACTGGCCGAGAGAAGGGACATTGCCATACTGGCAATGTGTGACGAGGAATGAAACCAATACGTGTGGGTGTTGTGGGTGTTGGCCATTTAGGTAAATATCACGCCGAAAAATATGCCTTGATGAAAGATGTTGAACTCGTGGGTGTCGCGGATGTCATTCATGATAGGGCCCAAGAGGTGGCGACCCAGTATGGAGCCCAAGCCTTTAAGGACTATCGGGACTTGCTGGGAAAGGTGAATGCGGCAAGCATCGTGGTGCCGACAGACCTTCATTTTCAGGTCAGCCTTGATTTCTTGCAGGCAAACGTAGACTTGTTGATTGAAAAACCGATCACTGAAACCTTGGAACAGGCAAACCAATTGATTCAGACGGCCGATTCAAAGGACCTCCTTATTCAAGTTGGACACTTGGAAAGGTTCAACCCGGCGATCGTCGCCTTAAGCGACATTATCGACCACCCGTTGTTTATCGAATCGGATCGGCTGAGTAGCTTTACCCAAAGGGGAACCGAGGTGAACGTGGTTCTAGACCTGATGATTCATGACATTGATATCATATTGAGCCTGGTCCAATCCAAAATCCAGCAGATTCATGCCGTCGGGGTTCCCGTCGTAACGCCTGAAGTGGACATTGCCAATGCCCGCTTAATTTTTGAAAACGGCTGTGTGGCCAATGTTACGGCAAGCCGAATCTCTATGAAAAGTATGCGAAAGATTCGTTTTTTTCAAAAGGACACGTATATTTCGGTAGACTATGCCGACCATGACATTACTATTGTACGCAAAGATAACAAGGGCACCAGCCTGCCGGTTCCCGGCATGTCCATGGACCGGATGACCTTCGACAAGGCCGATTCATTGAAAGCCGAAATCGAGTCTTTTATCGCGTCGGTTCAAACCCGACGAAGGCCGTTGGCCTCGGGAGTCGATGGACGCAAAGCACTTAAAGTGGCCATCGACATTGTCAAACAGATTACGGCGAGTTCCGAGACCGTGTTTTAGAAATAGTCAAGAAACGGAAAAGCACCAGTCGGGAATGGAAAACAAGAAGAAAGTGATGATTATCGCCGGGGAGGCTTCAGGAGATAGCCATGGGGCCCGCTTGGTCAAGGCCATGCTGAAGTTCAATAAAAGACTGCTTTTTTTTGGCATCGGCGGAGAGGCTATGAAAGCGGCTGGCGTCGAGATAAGGGTGAACTATGCCGCAATGGCCGTTGTCGGGTTGTCCGAGGTCTTTGTCAAACTCGGGAGTCTTCTGCGGGCATTACGAATCGCTAAACGCGATCTGAGAAAGCGCCGACCCGATCTATTGATTGTCATCGATTTTCCCGATTTCAACCTGCACGTGGCTACAACGGCAAAGAAACTGGGAATTCCGGTCCTTTACTATATCAGTCCTCAAATCTGGGCTTGGCGAGTGGGCAGGTTGAAGAAGATTCGGAAAGCCGTCGATCATATGATCGTCATTTTTCCGTTCGAAGAAGATTTCTACCGCCGGTCCAACATTCCGGTGACCTTCGTCGGACACCCTCTACTCGATCATACTCCTCCCGCCGTGGGATCAAACCACCCCCGGGATTCTGAAACGGATGGGGTCGTTATCGGATGTCTGCCTGGCAGCCGCAATGAAGAGGTTCGGCGGCTCCTCCCTGTCATTGCCCGGGCCTCGGAGATTATATCCCGGCACGTGTCACGTCCGCGCTTTACCATCCCCCTGGCACCTTCGGTAAATAGAACCATGGTCGAACAGATTCTCCGAGGAACCCCTTCCCGGTTTCATCTGGTATCCAACCGGCTTCATGAAGTGTTTGAGCAATCGACGTTACTCATCACCGCCTCAGGAACCGTAACCTTGGAAGCCGCTTTGGCAGGTACACCGATGATCATTATATACAAAGTTTCCGGCTTCAGTTACTGGATCGGCAAACACCTCATTCGGGTCAAGCATATCGGCCTGCCCAATCTGATTGCCGGAAGATGCATCGCCCCTGAACTCATCCAACACAAAGCATCCCCTGAGAATATCGCTCGCCACGCCTTGGCGTTACTCCGCAACCAAACGACACTTCAAGAGATGCACTGCCAACTCATTCATACCGCCCAGACCCTGGGATCTCCCGGTGCTTCCGAAAGGGCGGCGGAAATTGCCTTGTCTATGCTCGTCAACCCGTCATGAAAACCGACAAGAAAGACGAACGATCTGAACTAACATGGAACTTCATCGGCTGCCTTGGCAAATTGTTTATCGATGCCGTCTGCACCACGCTACGAATCCGTCTCATTGACTTCGACCGGGCCGCACCGGTCATCAAAAGCGGCAAATACATTTTTGCCTTTTGGCATTCCAGGATCGTCGCGATTAGTTATCTCTACAAGGGCCGGGGGACCGCCATACTCGTGAGCAGCTCCAAGGATGGCGAAATTATTGCTCGGATATTACAAAGACAGGGGCATCGAACGGTACGGGGATCGACATCGCGGCACGGCGCACGGGCCTTGGCCAGGCTGGTAAAGGTAATTAACCAGGAGAACCGACCGGGCGTCGTCGTACCCGACGGCCCGCGGGGGCCACGATTTAAAGTCCAGCCCGGAGTCATCGCACTGGCAAAAAAGACCGGCCGTCCCATTTTGCCCATTACGTACAGTTGTAAGAAAGCGAAAGTTTTCTCAAGCTGGGACCGGTTCCTCCTGCCCTGTCCATTTTCAGAGTGTGCCGTTATGTACGGAACGCCTTTGTTTGTGCCCACAGATGCCGATACAACTATTCAGGACACATACCGAAGACGTCTGGAAGCCGAACTCAATCGAATCACGAAAATAGTCGATGCATACTACAATCGCACAATCGACGGACAAGGATAATAATGGCCCGTTCCAATAAAAGAGGCGAAGACTTACAGACCCTAAAGTCTCGCGTGCTACCGCTGATAAAGCCGCATTGGCATCATCTCCTCATCGCCATGGTCTGTATGACACTGGTTGGGGGACTCACCGCCGCAGCCGCCTATCTTGTGAAACCGGTCTTGGATGAGATTTTTTTTAAAAAAGATATGACAATGCTCAAGATTCTCCCTCTGGCAATCATGCTGCTATACATATTAAAAGGCGCTGCATACTTCGGCCAAACCTATTTGATGAACTTCGTGGGGCATAAAATTATTAAACAGTTGCGGGATGACCTGTACAGCCATATTCAGCGACTCACCATGTCCTTTTTCGATCACCATGAAACCGGGATGCTGATGGCAAGGATCACCAATGATGTCAACATCGTTAAGGGAATGGTAACCAAAGGGGTAACGGGACTCATCCAGCACACATTTTCGATCATAGGACTTGTTTTTGTTATTTTTTACAGAGACTGGAAGCTGGCCCTCATTGCAGCCGCCGTTTTTCCCTTGGCGACGATCCCCATCGTAAAATTTGGCAGACGTATGCGCCGGGTGAGCGCCAAATCTCAGGAAGCCATGGCCGATGTCAACTCGTTTCTTTATGAGACCCTCACCGGAAATAAGATTGTAAAAGCTTTCAGCATGGAACGACATGAAGACCTCCATTTCTTTGAAAAAACGTATCGTTTGTTTACATACGAAATGAAAGCGGTAACGGTGAGGGCTATGTCCTCGCCGGTTATGGAACTCCTCGGCGGTGTGGGCATAACGCTTATTATCTGGTACGGGGGATATAAGGTCATTGTGGGAACCTCTACCCCCGGCACATTTTTTTCTTTTATGGCAGCCCTTATTATGCTCTATGAACCGGTAAAAAAGCTCAGCCCCATCAACAATATGATCCAGCATGGTCTAGCGGCCGTCGTTCGAGTATACGATATTTTAGACACCGTTCCCGAGATTCAGGAACCGAAAGTCCCCAAAACCCTGGAACCGGGAAAACATTCGGTTCATTTCATAAATGTTCATTTTCAATATCAAGACGACGCCGTGCTGCAAGGAATTAACCTCAAAGTAAAAGCAGGAGAAGCGCTGGCGCTGGTGGGAATGAGCGGCGGCGGCAAAACCACCCTGGTTAATCTTATACCTCGGTTCTATGATGTCACCACCGGCGCGATTTATATCGACGGGATAGACATCCGCGAGCTTTCCCTCGCCTCCCTCCGCAGCCAAGTGGGCATCGTGACTCAAGACCCCATCTTGTTCAACGACACTATTCGGAATAATATCGCTTACGGCAAGGCCGACGCATCGCCACAGGAAATTATCGATGCCGCCAAATCGGCCTACGCTTACGATTTTATCAACAGCTTTCCCGACAAATTGGATACGATGATCGGAGAGAGAGGTCTTCGGCTTTCCGGAGGTCAAAAGCAACGGATTTGTATCGCCCGCGCACTCTTAAAGAACGCTCCGATTCTGATCTTGGATGAGGCAACGTCCGCCTTGGACACCGAGTCCGAAAAAGCCGTACAAAAGGCCCTTGAAAACCTTATGAGGGGCCGAACTACGTTCGTAATCGCCCACAGGCTATCTACGATCAGACATGCCGACCGGATTGTCGTCATTGTGGGAGGAAAAATTGTCGAAGAGGGAAGGCACGAAGACCTACTCGCTTTGAATGGAGAATACCGGAAACTATACAACATGCAATTTGAGGAGCCGGCCACGGGGTTTTCACTGGGCCCGGAAGTTCCTGAACCATGAATTATGTCGGGATGTTATAGTTCCCAGGACAAACCTTCAGCACGGTCGTAAAACAGTATGCGATTTTTCGGACTCATAAACCGGTATGTTTTTTGGGAAATGGTACCGGTGTTTATACTCAGTTTGCTCCTGTTCACCCTCGTTTTTCTAATGGCCAAGATTCTCGATATCACTGACCTGATCGTCCAGTACGGAATCGATGCCCAGGCCATGATTCTTATGCTGGCTTGCTGGATACCCTCCTTTTTGATCTTCGTCATCCCCATGTCGGTTATGATCGCAGTGGTTCTTGCATTCCTGCGGCTATCCAACGACAATGAGATCCTGGCCATGAAGACTGCCGGGGTCGGCATATACACATTTATACCGCCCGTATTCGTCTTCTGTCTGCTCGGTTTTGCCGCCACCGCCTTCATGACCCTGCATGCTTCTCCGTGGGGGCGGCATGCCTTTAAAGGCTTGGTGTTTCAAACGGCCACCTCAAATATACACGCAGGCATTAAGGAGCGAACATTTAACGACAGTTTTAAAGATGTAATGCTCTATGTCAACCAAGTCGATGAACGTAGACGCAAACTAAAAGATATATTTCTTGAGGATCGTCGCACGGAAGGAATGATAACTACCGTGGTCGCCCCTCGCGGGGAAGTTTTTTTCGCTGCGGAACAACTGGTTTCTCGATTGAGACTCTATGACGGCATCATTAACCAGCTGGATGAAAGCAAAGAGACCGCCCACTTCGTGAGATTCGACACCTATGACTTTCGCCTTGATTTCGGATCCATGGTATCCCCAAAGGCCGATCGGGAAAAGGACATTAAAGAGATGACCTTCTTGGAACTCAGTCACCGACTGGATAAATCCAGCGAGAAAAACGAAGAATACTATGCCGGACTCATACAATATCACAAGCGGCTTTCCATACCGTTTGCGTGTTTTGTCCTTGGGCTTGTAGCAATACCCTTGGGCATTCAGTCAAAATCCGCCAAACGTTCTTTCGGGGTGGTTATCGGCTTATTCTTTTTCCTGGTCTATTACGCCTTACTCTCCCTAGGCTTGGCACTGGGCGAAACCGGACAATGCCCCCCCGTCATCGGCATGTGGATCCCCAACGCGGTCTTGGGTCTCCTGGCGGCATATCTGTTGTTTGTTCGGAGCAGGGAACAACCGGTAACATTACTTTCTGCAAGTCTGGCGTTTTTTCAACGACTCAGGTCCGCAGGAAGAGCCTGGAAATAATTTAATGCAAATTATTCAACGATACCTGGTTTTCGAGACCTTAAAAACATTTGCTGTCGTTTTATCGGTATCGGTAGGCATCTATCTGGTGGTCGACTTTTTTGAGAAAGTAGATAATTTTCTCGAAGTGGGCGTCCCGGTGTTACAGGCACTGCCCTTCTTCTTTTTTCGGATTCCCTTTGTGGTCTCACAAGTCGTCCCTATCGGGGTATTGCTTGCCGTCTTGATCGTTTTAGGCCTCATGACCCGAAACAACGAGTTGTTGGCCTTGCAAAGCGGCGGCGTCAGCAAACCTTATCTCCTAATGCCGCTGCAGGTTCTAGGCCTGGCTTTCAGTGTCTTCACCTTTTTTCTGGCCGAGGCCTTGGTCCCCATTACAATGGCACAGGCCAACGAGATATGGCGGGTAAAGACCCACGAACAAGTTTCTACGTTCAGGCAAAAAGACATATGGATTAAAGCCCGCGACGCCATTTATCATATCGGCTATTTTAATCCCGCGGACAAAAGTATATCCGATGTCACCCTTAATTTCTTCGACGATGACTTCAATCTGATCCTCCGTATCGAGGCCGAAGAGGGACAGTATAAAAACGGAAGGTGGCTCCTCTTAGACTGTGTCGAGCAAAGGCGGCTGTCGGATGGCATGTATGATATTGGTTATCCTGAATCGCTTGACGGGCCGCTCGATTTAGTCCCGGAAGACTTGAAAAAAGTGGTAAAGCAATCTGAAGAAATGAGTCTAATCGAACTCTCTGATTACATCAGAAAAATAAAAGCGGAGGGGTACGATTCAAGGCCGTATCAGGTGGACTGGCACGCCAAGTTGGCCTTTCCTGCGGTTTGTCTGGTTATGACCATCGTAGGCCCGGCAATAGCTCTCAGGAATCCCAGGCAGGAAGGTATCGCCATGGGCATTGCCTATGGAATTGCTGTCTGTTTTTGCTATTGGATTATTCATGCCTTTTGCCTGTCTCTTGGACACAGCGGTCTGCTCCCTCCTCTGGTAGCAGCCTGGACGGCGAACATTCTCTTTGCAATTCCGGGAATTGCCTTGCTGGTTTGAAGAACGATGCAGGAAACGGTTCCGATATGCCGTCACCACTCAGCACGAACATGAAAAAGCCGGCGTCATGTCAAGAAACCGGGGGTCTGATGCACCTTAAGTCGATGAAAAAAAAGATAGCGCAGATCATGTTCCAAGGTGAAATCCATGCGTCTCCCAACCCTTTTTCAACGCTTCTTTATCTGCTTTCCCTCCTATATCGGGGGTTCGTCCGCCAGCGGATATGTCTTTATCGGTGTGGGGTGTTCAAATCTCGGAAGCTACCGTGTACGGTCATATCCGTAGGCAACATTACAGTGGGCGGCGTCGGCAAGACGCCTGTGGTCATCTACATCGTTGAGTTACTTAAGGACCTGGGGTACAATGTTGCCGTGTTAAGCCGGGGATATAAGGGCAAGTCGTATAAGCGGGGCGGTATTGTCAGTGACGGACGAAACGTATTCATGAATTCCTCAGTAGCGGGCGACGAGCCCTACTTGATGGCCCAAAGACTTAAAGACGTTGCCGTTCTCGTCGGCAAGAACCGATTCAAAATGGGGTGTGAGGCAATCCGACGATTTCATACCCAAATACTGGTCATGGACGATGGCTTTCAGCACATGCAATTAGACCGAGACATTGATTTGCTCCTCTTAGATAGTACAAAACCTTTTGGCAACGGATATTGTATCCCCAGAGGACCGTTGCGTGAGCCATTGGCGGGGATTAAGCGTGCCAGCGCCATAGTCCTGACACGTCACAAAAGTACCGTCTGCCAGGCGGGAACCGATTTCAAGAAAGAAGTCAGCGATGAGAAAACCCCCGTATTTCGTTGTAAGCACATACCTACCAGAATAAGCGTTGCCGGATCCCGACGCTCGCTGGCGGTGACATCGCTAAAAGGCCAAAAACTTTTTGCCTTTTCCGGCATCAGTCGTAATGATAGCTTTCGCAAAACCGTCACGGATCTGGGTGGCACAATCGAGGGATATGTTGACTTCTTTGATCATCACCCCTACTCGCCGGAGGATCTCCTGCTTATCTGGAAGCAAGCTTCCAAGTTCAACGTCGACAATGTCGTTACCACTGAAAAGGACTACGTGAGGATACGTACGGGATTACCAAAAACACCGCCGTTACTCATTTTGGAAGTGTCGATCTCTTTCGGCAGTGACAACGACGTCTTTGAACGATATATAACAAACCGGATCTCCAAAGGGCAACCAAGATAAAACACAGATCAGACCGCGGGGACAAAGGAAAGGAGAGGCGACACGTTGAAAACATTGGTTACCGGTGCTGCCGGTTTTATCGGCTCCCATCTATCTGAGTACCTGATCCGAAAAGGCTGTCACGTAGTGGGCATCGACAACTTTGCCGATTATTACTCAAGATCCATAAAGGAGAAAAATCTACGCGGGCTTGCGGACAACCCCGACTTTGAGTTGGTAGAAACATCCTTGTTGAAAGCGGACCTGGGTGCACTGGTAAAAGACAAGGATGCCGTATTCCACCAGGCCGCACAAGCCGGAGTAAGGGCCAGCTGGGGCGAAAGTTTCCGAATCTATACGGACACCAATATCCTGGCAACCCAACAACTCCTTGAGGCCTGCAAGGGAGGGCAAGTCCAAAAATTCATATATGCCTCATCGTCTTCGGTATATGGCGATACCTCGGACCTGCCAATGACTGAACGTTCCCTCCCTGAACCGGTATCCCCCTACGGGGTATCGAAGTTGGCTGCAGAACATCTGTGCCGGCTTTATCACAGAAATTTCGGCGTTCCCACCGTCTCTCTTCGCTACTTTACGGTATTCGGCCCTCGGCAACGGCCGGATATGGCTTTTCACCGGTTTTTCAAGTGGGCCCTGTCAGACAGTCCCATAGCAGTGTATGGGGACGGCGAGCAAAGTCGTGATTTTACCTGTGTGGACGACATCGTAGCAGCTAACTGGCTGGCTTATGAAAAAGGTGGTGCCGGGGATATCTTCAATATCGGTGGCGGCGCTCGAATTACACTCAATGAGGCCATCCAAGTTATTGAACGAATTGTCGGTATACCACTCGAGGTGCAATATCAGTCGGTTGCCAAGGGCGACGTACGACACACCTCGGCGGACATGAGCAAGGCGAAACAAATCCTTGGCTATCATCCCAAGGTTTCGGTTGAAGAAGGCCTGCAAAGGGAATATGAATGGATCCGGGAACTCGTGGACCGGAAGCCAAAACGAGCAATGTCAGAAGCGGCAAAGCTTGTATAAGCGGCAAGTAAGTTGTTTTGCGAACCTCAAAGAGACACTGGAAGGAAGAGAAAAATGGCGCTCAGTCAAGAATTGCTGGATATCTTAGCGTGTCCCAAGTGTAAGGGAGACATTCACCTGAATGACACCGGAGACGGCCTCATCTGTGATCACTGCCAGCTCCTGTACGAAGTCAAAGACGACATCCCTATCATGCTCATAGATGAGGCAAAACCGATCGAGAAAGACGTATGATCGATTCATAACGTGGCGTTATTCGGAAACCGTGTTTTGGTGACTCTTCATTCAACCCCAGCGCCACCGCATCATCAGGTACGGTTCTCCCTGGTAAAATAATCGGATATCACCCCCATGAAGGGGTTATATTTGATGGCGTAATGGCTGAGTCCCTGTCGCACGAACTTGTCCGAGATGGCTCGATCCTGCTTACGTATATCTTCCGCATTTCGTTCCCATGCCTCGTCCTCCATTTCAAGAATTCGCTCTACCTGGTTTGCGTAGAAATCAGCAGTGGGAAGGTTTGAGTACGCATTTACAAACCAGGGCATGACTGTTCCTACCTTTTTGAGAAAGAGGTTGTGCTCGGAGCCGAAGTCGAGACACGATGCTTCTGTAAAATTAGCCAAATCAGTCATCTTCTTAAAGTCTACGAACCCCATCTCTACGCTTAATTCATAGGCCCGAGTACCGGGAAACGGAAAGAAGAAAGACCAGCGAAAGCGTCCGGGTTTTGCCTCGGCAACCAGCCGTATCGTGGCCATGACGTCCTCACGCGCTTCCCCGGGCAGACCGATCATCAAAAAAACCGAGGAATGGAGGCCGTATTCGTGGGCGCTTTGTATGGCCTGCACAATCTTTTCGTTTTTCATGTGGCGGTTCAGGATCAACCTACGAACCCGGGGGCTGCCGCTCTCGATACCGAACTTGACGATACGACAGTTCGCCTCCGCGAGTTGACGGGCCATGGCGTGATTAAAAAAACCTACATGGGCATTCACCACAAAAGGGATATTGCATATTTCTTTATAGCGACGACAAAACTCGGCCACATAGCCACGGTCAAAGGTAAATAAGTCGTCGTCGAAAATAAACATTTTGATATTGGAATACCGACTCGTCAGATGCATAATCTCAGAAAGCACCTGATCCAAATCAAAATGTCGGATATAGTTTAAATCTTTAAATCGACAATGAAGATCTTTTTTATACAGGGCAACGACTTGATGATTCAGGCAGTAGGTACAAGAAAAAGGACAACCGCGAGAGGCCATGAGACCCACCCAGCCGTCCTTGGCATCGATGATCCGTTGGAAGTCAAAGACATCGTAATCCTTTACCGGTAAAGATTGCAGATCCGGCAATGGCCGCAGGGGGTTAATTCGGACCTCGCCATACCATTTAAGACCAAGATTCTTCACATCCCCCAGATCCTCCCCTGCTTCCAACCGTTCAACAAATTCCCAAAAAGCCTCTTCCGATTCTCCTCGAAACACAAAATCGAACAGCCCGGTTTCCAGCACGGATTCCGGTGTTGCAGTGGCATGGATCCCTCCGCATACCACCGGAGCATCGGTAGCTTCCCGAACCCAGCCGGCCAATTCTTTCGCGTACGACCATTGATTTGTCACCACGGAAAAACCGACCAGCTCCGGGGAAAGTTTTTGGAGTCGATCTAAAAAGAGCGCCTTTGAAGGCAGCGGGTCGAGTTTCTCGCACAGCTGCCATAACGTCACCTCATGTCCGGCCTGTTTAAGCAAAGCCGACATGTGGGCCAGGCCGTAGTTGAACCCGACCTGTGAATTGGCATTTGGATAAATAAATAGTATTTTCATCTTGTTAAAAGAAAACGGTGAAAACCCCTCGCATGCATCACACGGGCGGTAATGTCATCGGGGTCGATGGAAACGGGATCCGTCAGTGTATCCACATGAACGATCCGACAGCTGTTCCTGCCGAAGGCGCTCCAACGGCGGATGAAACGCATATTGTTTGACCCGGCGAAAACCGTCACACACGGGGTTCCCAGAGCGGCTGCGATATGCTGGCAGGCCGAATCATAACCGATGAATTCATCGGCCACTGAAATCAGTCCCCCGATTTCACCGATCGTTGTCTCTACGCCGATGACTCCGTTCGGAACAACGGCGTCTTGTTGCGAATCCAACCAACCCAACCAATCCGACGGGGCATGGGCCACCGGATAGCCCGAAGCTTGTACCGCCTCCAATAACGCCTCGTTTCCCGATGCCTCCACTCCACCGGCGCCCTTATCCAAAAAGACCACCGTACCCGGCTCGTTAAGGAGGGCCAATAGCATCTTCTCTTCAAAGGCCGCCCCGACCCTTTTTCTCAAATTGCCGCCAACGCCGAAATTCATGACGACGACCCTGCGGACACCGCAACGCCGCAACTGTTCGCGGAATCGAGCGGCCAGCTCCAAATTCCGGCGGGATATCCAAACTTTCGGATAACAAACGGCTTCGTCGCCGAAAACCGTCCCCATCCAGTCGTTCACATATTCAGCCATGGACATTTTTCGGTTGTATGCACTCTGAGATCGACTGTCGAAAAACAAATACCGTTCCTGGGGAACAATGGGCAGAACCCCGAGCTGAGAATACCGCGAATCAGGGTCCACCAATATCATATTTTCAGGCGGACATTCCCGCTCTTCTCGCCGGACGGTCTCCAGCACCTGAAGCCAAGTGGAGAGCCGCTCGAGTACCCCCCCTTTTCGTTCGTATGCCACTTCCCGGATCGTAACACCTGCATCGGGACCGAATATTTCTGTCAATTTGCCTTCTCCCAAGAGGATTAGCTTCGCTTGGGGAAAGAACTGCTTCAGTCTTTGAATGATAACGCTGGTAATAGCCACATCCGCGCCGATGGTCACCCGCGATAACAAGACTATCTTCTTGATAACTTTTCCCGGCGAAAAAGAGCTAGCGTTGGCACGGACACGTTGCATACGGTCCATAAGGGCATCAAACGAATCAATATCAAAGGCCCTGAGCTCCTGATCCAGGGCTTCTCCGGCGGGAAGATGTCTGCAAAAAGAGATGACCTGTGCCATGACCCGGTTATACGTCAAGGTCTGCAATTCCTCGAATTCGTCGCAAAGTCGCTCAACAATGATACCGAAAAGGGCTTGAGCGGCTGCTCCGGGGTCACCTTCTTCCGAAAAGGCGGTCATGTCACACAGCAGATCGATATATTCCTTTTCATAAGAACAGTCCTTGAGATAGGAATCTAGGAAAGAATAGGCAATGCGCCGGGCGAGGCGTGTCAGTTCTTCAGAGCTGTATCTCTCCTGCCGGAGGCGCACCCATTGTTCCTTATAAGGCAGCGGTTTCATCATTGTATACGGGCTGTTCTTTCAATAAACGTTCACATGCTGCAAAAACGGCTTGCGGGCTGATCCGGGTCATGCATTCATGGTTGTACCGGCACACTTTCTCATGACAGGGAATGCAAGTGAGTTTCCTTTGCAGTACTATGGTCTTTTCCAAATTGGATGCGGTGTACCGTGGATCCGTAGGCCCCATGACAACCACCACGGGGATGCCGAAGGCAACCGCGTAATGCCGTGGGCCCGTATCATTGGTAACCAACAAACGACACCGTTTCACCAGGGGCTTCAAGAGTGCCAGATCAACGTTATCGGGCGCAGTATTGATGATGGGGGCTGCGCTTGCCTCTGTAATTTTACGGGCGATTTCTTGCTCGCCGGGACCAGCAAATAACAAAATACGGCAATCCCATTCCTTGTCAATGTGGTCGGCCAACGCGGCAAAATATTCGGGAGGCCAACATTTGGAAGACCCGAACTTGGCCCCGGGATTCAGTCCAATCACCAAATCCTCTGGCTTGACGCCATGCCGGGCCACAAGCCGTTCAGCTTCCCGATCAACCCGGTCACAGGTAAAGAGTGCAGGCCGCCTTGATTCAGGGGGGTCCAAACCGAGCCACCTACATATCCGCATGTAATAATCCACCATCGGAACCGGGATAAAGCCGCTCTTGCCTCGGCGAGGCTTAGGCCCCCCCGTCAAAATTAGGGTTCTACAATTTCTGCGATAGCCGTATATCTCGCGGCTGCCACCCAGTCGGGCCAACAGGGCGGCCCGAAACGAGTTGGGCATGACGACCGAAATGTCGGGACCGATCCGCCGGAGTTTCTTCACCAGTTCCAGGAATCCGGCGGCCGATTTGTCCGCGCAACCAATGACCTCGTCAAACCACGGCCCGTCCTCTATAACTCCTTGAACGTAGCTTCGGACCACAGCTATCAGTCTCGCATTGGGATAGCCACGGCGCAAACAATCGAATACCGGAGTCGCCATAACGACATCTCCGACCCAGTTGGGGCAAAAGACGACCACCGTCCGTTTTGCTTTCATTCGTTTCCGTCACCCGCCCCTCAAATAACCTTTCAGGAAGCACCGAAAAAAATATAGGAGCCCCAAAACAGATCAAGTCGTAAAAGTCCGATTTTAGATGGCTAAGTAAAAAGTTCAAGATCAAGGCGCCGCAAATCCCGAGGAATGAGACGTACTTAGCGTACGTCGCAGTGACGAGGGATGCAGCGCAACGCAGATATTGGACTTTTTACGACGCCATCAAAACAGAAAGAACCCATTCGCCCGACAATTCGTTTCTGGATCGAACCGAGACCCTATCGAACACCATGGGGCGGTTCAACCAAAAAATCCGACCCCGCCTTCTCCCATAACCGCCTCAGAGAGTTTTTTCCTCACGGTTTCGGATCGTATGCGTCGCATGCATTCCCGGTCAATCTCCGGACAGACCCGTTTGTAACAGGGCGAACACGCAACACCGGCCTCAACAACCAAGTGCTCGTTACCGCACGGGGCGGTTCGCCGGGCAGATGTGGGACCGAAAAGGGACACATAAGGAGTACCAACGGCGGCAGCCAGATGACCGGGACCCGAATCGGGCCCTACAGCGGCCACGGCGGCCGCGATCACCGCCACCAGTTCTCGAATTGCCGTTTTACCGACCAAGTTGACGGGAACCAACCCGTCAAACTCGGCGCAAAGTCGGGCCGAGGTGTTTCTTTGTGACTTTTCCCCGACCAGTACGACCTGATGCTTGCCGGAAGCAAGAACATCTTTAATCAGCTGAAGATACCCTTCATATACCCAGTCTTTTGATTCCCACGCCGATCCCATCACCACGACCACAAAAGGCCTGTCAATGCCCGCAATAAGGCGGGGCATGTGGGATGCCAGACGGGCTGCCGACAACCCGAAATCAGGCACTTTAGGGACAGCAACGCCCAGCGGTAAAAGAAATTTTAAGTAATGTTCCCATTTGGGCAACACGTTTCCGTAATAGGGAATATATTCATTATTGAAAATCCAGTTCAGCTCTTTGGCATCCCGGGGATGAAAACCGATCCGTCGGCTGGCCCTGGAAAGAAAGGAAAAAAAACCACTTTTGAAGTGGCGCTGAAGATCGAGGGTGATGTCAAAATTCTCACCCACCAATCGTCTGTATAACTTGACCAGGGCCGGGAGGCCGTCAGGCCGATCGAACACAATCACCTGGTCGATGTCAGGATGAATCTCCACCACCTCCCTGCACTTCGGCTCAACCAGCCATGTGAGCCTACTCATCGGCAGCGCTCGTTTGATGGCTCTACCCAAACAAAGGCCGCGGGCGACGTCTCCCAAAGATCCCATCAGGACAATGAGAATTGAGGCATCCGATTCTAAGGTTGTCATCCTGCGCCGCAGCGTTTTCATCAGCGGTCTCTATTTGTGTGTTCCAGTGCTTTTGTTCAATCTCACTGAGAAGTCCGTTTGAAGTCTATTGGGCAAATTATATTTCCTTACCGCCCGGTTCCAACGCGCGATGTATCGCTTCGCGAGTCCCGACCTGCTACCCCGGTACACACCGGCTTTATCAAAGTCAACAAGATAGACCTTTCCCGAGCGATCTACAAGCACATTGCCTGGGTGCAAATCAATATGCCGGATTTTGTGTTCAATAAGAAGCGCCACCTGACAAGCCAGGGATCCCAACAAATCCGGTAGGTCTGGTTCATTCTTAAGGGATAAATCAAAGAGGCTTTGAGGCGAATCGATTTCTTTTGTAATCAACCACGCCTTATAAAAAAGCGACCCCTGAAAGGCATAGGCCATCGGCTTCGGCACGTTTACGCCCAGCGCACGGACGTATTTCAGCATGTCATACTCGCCCTCAGAGCGCAGTTTGCGCCACCTGAAATAGTGCCGCTTAACGAGGTACCGAACAATTCCCCCGCGACAATAGGGCTTTACAACGGCTTTGACGGAGCTTTTCAGGGTAACCCGAGTCATCGTGGCTCGGCCGGAAAGCCGGCCGTTTCCTTTGCAACCGGACTGCGCCATTGCCGTGGAAAGTACCTCTATATCCCCATTCGTTAAAATCTGTTCAGACACAAACCGGTAGGGTCCTGATTTTTTTACATTTCGCACCATAAAAAACCTTAGGTGAAAACTCCTTGTTTGGCCCCAATGCCCGTGCTATCAATATTGTTTTAAAACAAGGCACGGGAAGCCGATTGGTGGACATGTTTGC
>Ga0180435_10002117_pt1 | contig 20378 bp, 13 predicted proteins | sample SS_ome_3_FD_132467 | JGI IMG/M metagenome (GOLD analysis project Ga0180435, IMG submission 132467) | Hypersaline lake sediment archaeal communities from the Salton Sea, California, USA - SS_3_S_1 metaG | ecosystem: Environmental > Aquatic > Non-marine Saline and Alkaline > Hypersaline >...
AATACTACTCCGCTTTTGTCTTTTATAACCGTATCAACGGATATCGACTTCCCGAAAGTGAAGGTAATACCTCCATCAATATCCGTTCGATAGATTATATCACAATACTTTTCTAAATTATACAGCGTTTCATCGGATGGATGTCCGTAATAGTTTTCCCCGCACATGATTACAGCATACTCAGCATCAATTTTGTTCAAAAAATGTGGTGTTGATCCATTCTTCGATCCATGATGAGAGACTTTCAGCACGTCCGCATCTTCAAGCTCCGGAAGCAGGATTGTCTCAATCTCCTTATCAATATCACCTGTGAATAATACTCTGTATTCCCCATACTCAAGCATCATGCAAAGCGATAGTTCGTTTGATTCATCAGTTGATAAGTCTGCTGTCGGGTATAGAACATTAAATACGATTTTGTCATCCAGCTCGACTGCCATCCCCTTTGAAAGCTCTACGATTCTCTCCTCTTCCCCGAAATCGTAATTTAACAAGTCCACCTTAGGAATATAAATCGTTTCCACATATCCGTCTCTTTTAAGCTCCTCATATCCTCCGTTGTGGTCTGTGTCCGAATGAGTGAGAAACAGTCCATCGAGCTTATAGCCTTGTGAAGCTAAGAATCTTTCGATTTCATCATACTCATATTCTCTTCCGGTATCCACTAAATAGCATTTCCCAGAAGGTGTTTTTATAAACGAAGCATCCCCTTGCCCGACATCAAAGAAATATATCTCCAGCTCTTGCTTTTCTTTCATAGGAACGAATACCATTATTCCAATCATTATCACAATAAGTATAACGCTGATTATCCTCTTTATCTTTTTACTTCCCAAGAACAGACCGGACATAATAAATATTGTGATAAACCAAAGAGCTACAAGAATCGCGGGTAAAGCTTTAACATTTACTGCTGCAAAAGAAATTTCAGTAAACCACTTCATCAAAATCTTCATCAGCAGAATGATTTTGTCGGCAACAAACGCAACAGGTATACCCAACGTGCTTCCCAAAACTGCACTCAGAAAAACAGCGATAACCGCGATACTGCCTATGGGTATAATTATGATATTCGCAACTACTCCAATTATAGATATATAGTAAAAAGAATTTATAATTATCGGTGCCGTACCCAAAGATGCACTTATAGAAGCGGACGTTAAACCCGAAATGCGGCTTGGCATCCATTTCAACAGCTTATTTAGCGGCTCGCTTAATGCTATTATCGCAAAGACTGCACCGAATGAGAGTTGAAATCCCACTGAAAATATACTGGAAGGTCTTATCAATAAAGAGATTATATACGCTGTGCAAAGGAATGCAAAATAATCCTTTCTTCTTCCAAGAATATTAGCGATTATTATAACCCAAGCCATTATAAGTGCTCTGGCAGCAGAAACAGTGAATCCCACTATTCCGGCATATCCAAACATCAGCACACCGGTTAAAATATAAGCGGTCTTTCTCCCAACTCCAAGCAGGGACAAAAGACCGAATAATGCAAATGAGATTATTCCGAAATGAAGTCCCGAAGCCGCCAAAATACTGGCAGTGCCCCCAGCTTTAAACCTCTCATAATCTTCCTCCGATATGTCACCTTTTTCTCCGAGAACCAGTCCTTTTGCTATTCCTTGCGTTTCACTACTGAATAGTTTTTCGATAGTATCTTCAGCATAGGATTTCGCTGCATAAAAATAGCTGTCCAGTTTCGTTATTCTCCCTAGAATCGTGATGTCATCTTCTTTTGCTTTTGATTTATACCCGATTCCCTTTCCAAGCAGGTATATTCGTTCATTAAACCCGCCGATATTCCTTTTCTCCTTCGGGATAGATATTTTCCCTTTGAACTTCACAATATCGCCGAATTCGAGATTTCTATCAGGAGTGGAAAACCTAATATTCTTTCTCGGAGAATATTCCTTGACTTCGTTCTCTGCCTTCCAATCGTCCAAGGTATAATAGGTGTTGTACTCATAGTGTTTAATATCGACAACTCTGCCGCTTATTTCGCATTCTCCGACAGGTATACTCTCCGTTTGAGTTTCATAGCTTATCAGCATCACCCCAACGGCGAAAGAAAGAATATAAAGGATAAGGATCGGTATGCTTTTGTTTTTTATTGAGTCAAACAGGGCCAAACCCAAGCAGATTCCGCCGAGAATTATTGCAAGCTTCAAATTCTCCCCGATATTATATCCAATCAGCAGCCCGAAAGATAGATATATCGCTATATAAAACACAGGTCTGAAATCTGTAAGTCTCTCACGCAAGAATAATTTTAGCAAATCGATTCCTTTCTTATAAAAAGATCAGCGTAATCCAAATTTAAATAAAAAAAGAGCCGTGTAAAAAGAACACGGCTAAAGTAAAGGGGGTCTTAATATATTTTGTGAGGTCAATAAATATTGTACCCACAACAAAATATTTTATTCATCATCCTTAGGGAAAAAATCCGCTAAGGTGACTGTCGCTTCTTGAACAGGCGGAATTACCACCTTTTCTGGTCTCTCTCTTTTTGGTTTTTCTTCCTTTTTCTCAGGTTCCAAGAGCTCTCTGATCGAAAGACTGATTTTTCTCTCGCCGGGCTTTACATCCATTATTTTTGCTTCGACTTCTTCACCAAGCTTAAGCTCGTCTTCGACACGCTCGATTCTTCTGTTCGCAACCTGCGAAATATGCACGAGACCGTCAATACCCGGCTCTAGGGACACGAAAGCACCGAATTCTGTAATTCTTACAACTTTGCCTTTAATCGTAGAACCAACCAAGTATTTTTCTGCTGCTAAATCCCAAGGCTTCGCTTGAAGCTGTTTGAGTCCTAAAGAAATTCTTCTTCTCTTCGGGTCAGTGTTCAAAACAACAACCTCAATCTCGCTTCCTTCTTCCAAAACATCGGAAGGATGCTTAACCTTGTTCCAAGAAATATCAGCAACGTGCAGCAAACCATCTACGCCGCCAACATCGACAAAAGCTCCAAAATCGGTAAGCTTCTTGACTTTACCGGTTATCTTTTGTCCTTTATCGAAGCTTTCAAGCAATTTCTGCTTCTCAGCTTTCGATTCATTTATCAAAATTGATTTTAAAGATGCAACAAGACGTTTTTTGTCTTTGTTTATATCTATGATATTAACTTTTACATCTTGACCAACAAATTCCTTGACATCTTCAACGAATTTTAGAGATAGATGAGAAACTGGAATGAATGCCTCATATCCGTCTATCCTGGCAATAACTCCGCCTTTAACTGCCTTAAAGATTTTAGCGTCATAAATTCTTTCTTCCTCGTGAGAATCCAAAAATTCCTGCCACTTGATCTTATCCTGCATGCGCTTAAGCGAAAGCTTTACTCTGCCTTCTCCGTCATTCATGCTTAAAACTTGTGCTTCAATCTCGTCACCGACGTTGTAAACCTCTTTTGCAGATTGTCCAACCTCGATTGGAAGTTCAGATCTCGGTATAAGTCCATCGGATTTATATGCTATGTTCAAAGACACATCATCATCCGTAACTTGTACTACCGTACCCGTTATCACTTGCCCTTTTCGAATTGTTACAAAAGTTTTATCCAACTCCTTTAGAAAGTCTTCCTCGCCCAGTACAGCCGCTTCTGTTTCTTCTTGGCCTTCTTTCACTTCCTTTGGGGCCTCAGAAACCTCTTCGGACTGCTCAACGCCTTCGACGCTCTCCTCTGCGCCAATAGCCTCTTCGGCTACTTCCGGCGTTTTTTCTACTTCACTCATCCTTTTCTCTACCTCCATAATCATCCAGTCGGGTGTTGATGCACCAGCGACCACTCCTATTATATCATCATGTTTGATTTTTTCAAGTGATAGTTGTCGATAATCCTCAATTAACGATACAATCTTACAATATTTTTTACAAATGTTATACAATTTTTGGGTGTTTGAGCTGTTTTTACCACCAACTACTATTATCTTGTCACATTTCTTCGAAAGCTCCATAGCTTCCTTCTGACGTTTTAAAGTCGTCTCACAAATGCTCATAAAACACTCAGCATCCTCATACGTCTCTTTAAGCTTATTGGTAATCTCCTCCCACATATCGTACTCAATTGTGGTCTGAGCCACAATAATCGGTTTTTCAAGCTCTGGAAGGTCTTTTATGTCCTCAACACCATTCAAAATAAAAGCATTGTCATTAGCCCACCCTTTAATGCCTATAACTTCGGGATGATACTCTTTACCGATTATTATTACACTTCTGCCCTCCCTATCCGCTTCAGACGCTTTTTGCTGTATTCTCTTTACGAAGGGGCATGTTGCATCGATAATAGCAAGTTTTTTTTCTTCGATCTCTTTAAAAATCTTCGGAGGTACGCCATGAGAACGTATCACAATCGCACAGTTGTCGCACTTACGAATATCCTCCAAATCCTCAACATAAGGCGCACCAGCATCTTTAAGCTTTTCCACAACGGATTCATTGTGTATAAGCGGTCCGTATGTATATATTTTGTCGTACTTTTCGATATTATTATACACAGCATCGACAGCTCTTTTTACGCCAAAGCAAAACCCTGCTTGCTTTGCTACTATAATCTCCAATTACTTTTTCTCTTCCTTTATCGTTTTTTCACGAAGTTTCATAATTATATCCCGCAAGATCTCAGTACCTTTTTCCGCAGCATCCTTATCCTTTGGATTTACCATATCCCGAAGATTTATCGGGTCGCCGAGAACGAGTCTCATCTGTTTAAACAACGAATAATCGCCATGTATATAAGTGGGTATTATTGGAGCATCCATCTTAAGCGCGATCGCAGCAGCACCTTTTTGAAACTCTCCTATCTGTCCTTCGATTCTCGTCCCTTCCGGGAAGATTCCAAGACACCTATCAGCTTTCAAAATCTCAAATGATTTTTTCAGCGCTGCATAATCTCCCTGTCCTCTTTGTACGGGAAATGCTCCGACTCTCCCAAGCAAAAACCCAAAGACTTTGGATTTAAAAAGCTCCGCTTTTGCAATATAGTTTACCTGTCTTCGATATGCTCCGCCAAGCAGCAACGGGTCCCAAACGCTTACGTGGTTCGAAACGACCAAAACTTTTCCTTTGTTTTTTAAGTTTTTTTTGTTGTCAACCTTCAAGAAAAAAACAAAAATATTTATAAACCAGCAGATGCATTTCGCAACGAAATATAAAACAGTCATGATAGTTCTCCTCTTTTGATATGCGATAAAATCTTTTCGACAACCTCATCTCTATTGAGGGAAGTTGAATCTATAAGCATCGCATCCTCCGCTCTTTTGAGCGGTGCTAAGTCCCTGTTGCTGTCGTTAAAATCTCTTTTCTCAATCTCACCTAATATCTCATCAAAGGGTTTTTCGATACCTCTCTCTTTAAGCTCTAAAAACCTTCTTTTTGCTCTTTCCTCTTTTGAAGCTGTGAGAAAGAATTTGTTTTTACAATCCGGCAGAACGAAAGTTCCTATATCTCTCCCATCGAGTATCATATCATATTCTTCCGCAGTCTGCCTTTGAATTTCAACCATAGCGAGCCGAACAGCAGGATGCGCAGAAACATCTGATGCCGCTTTTGATATCTCCGGGGTTCTGATCGAATCCGTTACATCCTCTTCGCCGACAAAAACACGCTGATGTCCTTCCAAAAAACGTATTGTGACATGGATTCCTTTCATCTCACTTTCAACTTTTTTTCTGTCGTTTACGTCGATACCCTTTTTCAGTATTTCAAATCCAACAGCACGGTACATCGCACCGGTATCCAAATATAAAATATTCAGTCTTCTCGCAATCTCGCGTGCTACGCTGGATTTACCAGACCCTGCCGGTCCGTCTAAAGCAATGTTTAGTTTAGTCAATTTCCCCTCCAAGCTTGTTTAACTTTTCTAATTATATTACATCCCTAAATCCTTTTGCAATTTTCCTCAAAGATATGGGTTGTTTTCGAGTTCATATTCAAATGTACTTTCATTTCCGTGTCCGGAAAATATCTTATAATCTTTCGGTATCTCCTTTTTCAGCCTGTCCAAAGACTTTCTCATAAGAGCCATATCACACCCCAAGAAATCCGTTCTGCCTATCGACATATTAAAGAGCGTATCTCCGGTAAACGCAACACCATCCATTAGAAATGTGACTCCGCCTGGAGAATGTCCCGGCGTGTGCAAAACCTTTGTCTTTATTCCGCAGATTTCGAGTTCTTGATTGTCTCTAAGAAGAAAGTCTGCCGAATCACACACGACTTCTTTTCCGAAAAATGCAGAAAGATTTTTTTCTGCTTTTATGAGCATGTCCGCATCATCCGCATGAATATATACTTTTGCACTATATTTATCAACCACTTGCTTTAGTGCACCGAAATGATCAAAATGCCCATGAGTTAATAGTACCGCATTCGGCAATAGACCATACTCCTCAGCTATCCTAACGATCTTATTGAAGCTTCCGCCGGGGTCGATAATAATGCAATCCTTACTTGTTTCCTGGTGTATCAAATATGTATTTACGAGAAAATCTCCCGTTTGAATCGTAATTACGTTCATATGTTTTCCTTTAGTCTAAAATGTTTTTTTACTGTCAATCAGAATCGTAACCGGTCCGTCGTTTATGAGCGAAACATCCATCATCGCACCGAACCTTCCTGTCTGAATCTTGGGGTAAACATCTAAAAAACTTTTAACAACATTATCAAAAAAATCTTTCGCAGTATCCGGCGGCATAGCACCTATATACGAAGGTCTGTTTCCTTTTCTGGTGTCGCCTGAAAGGGTGAATTGCGAAACGAGTAAAATATCGCCGTCAATATCCTTTATGGACTTATTCATCTTTCCTTCTTCGTCTTCGAAGACTCGAAGATTTGTTGTCTTCTTCACAATATATTCGGTGTCTTTTTCGCTGTCATCAGTTTCAATCCCGAGAAGTACCAGAAAACCCTTTTCGATTTTCCCAACGACTTCGCCTTTGACCTTAACACTCGCTTGTCTAACCCTTTGAATAACTGCTCTCATATTCGCCTTTTACTATTTGTTTATCCGGTATACATCACGCACACCGGAAATCTTCTTAAGTCTTTTTTTGATAACCTCTAAATCGTTTATATTCGATATGACAAGTCCGAGTTCTATAACCGCTTGTTTATCCTTTTGTCTTCTGGCATTCGCTGTCATTATCGAATAGTTCAAATTATACATAAGTTGTGTTACTTCGGAAAGAAGTCCGTTTCTGTCATCTCCGCGAATCTCAATATCGACATTGTAGGAAGGTCTTTCCTCGCCGGACCATTCAACCTCGATTATCCTGCCTTCCTCGAAATCCACCTCGTTTATATTGCAGCAATCCTTCCTATGGACCGAAACACCTCTGCCCCTCGTGATATACCCAATAATCTCATCACCCGGTACGGGAGTACAGCATTTCGCATATCTTATGAGCATACCGCTTTCGCCTTTTACGGTAACTCCATCGCCCTTTGCTTTGGTCTTTCGGTATTGCAGATTCTCCTTATCTTCCTCCTTATGTTTAACAGTCGGGTTTTCCTTAATATAAAGAGCGACCAGCTTTGTAAGAATCTGTCCTGTCGTAATCCCGCCATAGCCGACAGCAGCATACATATCGTCCACAGAGTTGAGCATAAACTTTTTGAATATACCCTTTACCCATTCCGGTTTTACCAGATTTTTAAGATGATAGCCTCTGCGTTTGGCCTCGAGGTCCAGCATCTCCTTACCTTTTTGGATATTTTCTTCCTTTAGTTCTTTTCTGAACCACTGGCGGATCTTGGATCTCGCTTGATGGGTCTTTACGATTTTCAGCCAATCTCTGCTTGGAGTTCTGTTTGGAGAGGTAATAATAGAAACTATATCCCCCGTATTCATCTCATAATCGAGAGGCACGATTTTTTCGTTCACCTTTGCACCCGTACATTTATTCCCGACCTCCGAGTGAATACTGTAAGCAAAATCCAGCGGTGTTGCTCCTTTGGGGAAATCTTTAACATCGCCTTTAGGCGTAAAGACAAAAACTTCGTTTTTATAAAGATCGATTTTCAAAGACTCCATAAATTCCTTGGAATCCTTAAAGTCGTCTTGGTATTCCAGAAGTTCTCTTACCCAAGTAAGCTTTTCGTCCAAGTCGTCCGCTGTTTCTTTTCCCTCTTTATATTTCCAATGTGCTGCGATACCATATTCTGCCTGTTTATGCATATCAGCAGTCCTGATCTGTACTTCGAAAGGCCTTCCTTCTTCGCCGAGCAAAGTCGTATGCAGCGATTGATACATATTTTTTTTCGGTACAGCAACATAGTCCTTAAACCTGCCGGGTATAGGTTTCCATATGGTATGCAAAATCCCAAGCACCCCATAACAGTCCTTAACGCTGTCCACGATTACTCTTATCGCAACTTTATCGTATATGTCTTCAAAGGCAATACCTTTATTCGTCATTTTGTTGTAAATGCTGTATATATGTTTCGGTCTTCCAACAATATCTGCTTTGATTTTAACCCGCTTGATTCTCTTTTCAATCTCAGCAATTATCTTTCCTAAATAGTCTTCTCTCTCTTCTCTTGTTGCATCAAGCTTATCAACTATCTCATAATACATCTCAGGCTCTAAATACTTTAATGAAAGATCTTCAAGCTCCCATTTTATCGTGTTGATTCCAAGTCTATGTGCAAGCGGAGCATATATCTCAATCGTCTCCCTCGCTTTTTCATGCTGCTTGATTTCTGACTGGTACTTCAAAGTACGCATATTATGCAGTCTATCAGCGAGTTTAATAAGAATTACACGGATATCCTTCGCCATCGCAAGAAACATCTTACGAAAACTTTCCGCCTGTCTGTCCTCACGAGATTTATAATCGACTTTGGTGAGCTTTGTAACTCCGTCAACGAGATATAGAATCTGCTTGCCAAACTCTTTTTCAACTTCTTCTTTTGTGATTTTAGTATCTTCCATCACATCGTGCAAAAGACCCGCAGCAACAGTGTTTAGATCCAACCCCAAATCTATAAGAATATTCGCTACTTCATAGGGGTGTGCAAAATAAGGCTCACCAGAAAGACGCACTTGCCCTGCATGCGCTTCTTTTGCGAGGGTATAAGCCTTTTCCAGGACACTGTAGTTTTCATCCTCAGAATAGAACTTTTTTATTTTCTCCAGCAGTTTTTCCATTCTAATCAAAATCCCTTAAGTTTTGAAAATACCTCACTAGCCTCTAAATCCTTTTTATCTTCATGCACTATAATTTTGCCTATTATGATATCAGATTTTTCGAAATCTATCAAATCGAGCTCTTCTAAAATCCTCACTGCACATACAGACTTCTCGAAAGAAATTCTAAGCTCTTTCGCGATTCTACCATACAAATCACGGAATGTCCTGAAAGTTATTTTTTGTTTGAAAATTGTTTTCAGGAAAACAAAAATCCGTCCGAGTTCCTCCTTGGAAACATCATAGGTTTCAGCACTCATTTTATAACTGTTTAGAAGCTCTTTTGTAAAAAAAGCCTTTACTCTTCTATGCTGGAAATCATAATCCGATTTTTGTCCAAAGACAATAATCTGATTATACGGCTTGGAGATATTCTTTATACTCTTTGAAAATGCAATCGCATTCAGAGGAACATTGTACTCATCGGCTATCTTTAACATGAGTTTTCCCGATGAAACCAAGCTCTTTATTGTCGCATTCCCAGAAATCAGTCTAAACTGGCATATATCCTCTGCAACAACAAGCGTTCCAAACTTTGTTCTATCAGTCAAGTTTTTAATATAGTTAACAGCATCTTTTAAAGAATCAGCATCTTTCATCTTGCTCTCGAAGTTATCTGCTGCTTTTGCAATATTCTCGATTGTTTTTTCGACTGCAAAAATAGGCATCTTCATATTTTCGTCGATTCCTGTAGCTTCCAAATAGTCGATAAAAATCTCCGGTCTGCCGGAAAAATCACTGATGTTCACTGTTCCGATAACATCCGCCTTTTTTATCGAGTCGTCCTTCTCGCTGAAATAGAACTTTACCGCCTGAAGCGGCTTACCCTTATCGTTTAGATTGAACTTAAAATGAGACTTTGCAATTTTCCCAAAATAGTTCTTCTCTTTGATTATTGCATTCCTAAACAACAGCTTCGGCTTCGGATTTTCCTGTCCGTAAGGCGCAAGTCTCTTTATCGCTGCAGCAAAACTATCATCCCAGCTGCCTTTCGGTTCAACATCATAACTCATTTTCGGAACAAAGACATCTTCCCGATATTGCTGTTTTAAGTGCACATTGACTTTATCGCGAAGTTCTTCGAAATCCTTAGTCTTTATGGTTAGTCCCGCCGCCATATGGTGTCCGCCGAATTTTATATAGTACTCAGAAAAGCTGTTTAAAACATCAAAGATATTTACCGCTTCGATACTTCTTGCCGAGCATATCGCTTCATCTCCCTTTTCCGCAAAGACCAAAACAGGTCTTCCGAACCTTTGAGCGATTTTAGAAGCGCATATCCCGACTACTCCCGGCTCCCAATCACCTATAACGAATATAGCTCCTAAGTCACTCAGCATATTTTCACTGTATATCTGCTCCATAGCCTGCATGACTATCGCATCACATATCTCTTTTCTCTCTTCATTCAACTTATTGAGCTTTGCTGCAGCTTTCTTTGCCGTTTCAGTAGCTTTCGTCGAAAGCATCATCGATAGCGCAAGATGAGCAGTATCCATTCTGCCCGCAGCATTTATCCTGGGCCCAAATCCAAACCCGATATGATACTCGTCTATTTCCTTACCGTCCGGCAGCACAAATGGTCTTAACAGACCTATACCGCATGATATATTCTCGTTCATCTTCTTAAGCCCGAGCTTTGAAATCGCACGATTTTCGCCTGTGAGCGGAACGATATCCGCAATAGTGCCGAGAGCGGCATAATCGATATAGTCAATCGCTTTCTCTCCGCAAATAGCCTGCAAAAGCTTAAACGCAATCCCTGCACCAGAAAGGTACTCATACGGATAATTGCAATCGGACTGCTTTGGGTTCAATATATATTCCGTATCCGGAAGCTCATCACCGCACTCATGGTGATCGGTTACTATTACATCCACTCCGTTTTGCTTCAGCAGTTCAACTTCTGAAATATTGGTTATTCCACAATCCACAGTGATTACAAGATTTGTGCCGCCTTTTACAATGTCCTCAACAGCCGGAACATTCATCCCGTATCCGTCGTTATTTCTGTCCGGCGTGTGGTAGTCTATATTTACACCAAGGCTGTTAAGATAGATATAAAGAATACTGCATGCACTTGTTCCATCAACATCATAATCACAGAATATCGAAATCTTTTGCTTTTCGGCAATCGCTTTTTTGATCCTTAAAACCGAAGATTTCATATTCTTCATCAAGAAGGGGTCGTGGAGGTCTTTAAATTTTGGTTCAAAAAAGAATTTCGCCTGCTCTTCCGTTCTTATTCCTTGACGTATCAAAAGCAAAGCGATCTCTTCGGGCAGACCTATCTTTACCCCTAGATCCTGTGCTTGCTCAATATCGCTGTCGCTGTATATGTATCTGCTTTTTATCATATCCATATCCTCATAAATCCAATATCATAAAAGCCCTTCCGGTAAATTTGCGGAAAGGCTTTTCACTGTTCTTCTATTATTTTTATGCAGTCTTATTTTGCTTCTTGTGTTTAACTCCGACTTTTCTCAAGCTTCTGTTCATGAGCCCAACCCATATCGGGCTTGCGATAAATATCGAAGAATACGTTCCGCTGATAAGTCCTATGATAAGCGGCAAAGCGAATTCCTTGATAGAATCGACTCCGAAGATATATAAACACGTGATTGTAACAAGCGTTGTTACGGATGTGTTTATCGTCCTGGAAAGAGTTTCCTTAATACTTATATCAGCAACTTCTTGACGTGTATATTCTCTGTGAGAATACTTTCTGTTGTTCTCTCTTATCCTATCAAACAATACAATCGTATCATTTATCGAATAACCAACGATAGTCAAACACGCTGCGATGTACGGGCTGTTTATCTGCTGTCTGAAAATCGTTATAACAGCAGTCATGATTAAAACGTCATGAACTAAAGCAGTAAGAGCCGCAACACCGGAATAAAGCTCAAACCTTATCCAGATATATCCCAGCATCAAAACGCACGCTATTATAACCGAGAGAAAAGCGTTACGTATAATCTCAGAGCTTGTTACAGCGCCGATAGTTTCCCCTTCAAACACTATAGTATCGGGATACTTTTCTTTAAGTCCGTTTAATATATTCGCACGAAGGTCTTCAGATTTTATCCCCTTCATATCCTTTATTCGAATCTGTGCTTGCGTTGCGACCGTTCCAGCATCAACGCTGCTCTTCACTATCGGAGCATCTTTAACTCCGTTTTCTTCCAACACTGCCGCAACATCCGAAACTTCAAATTCAGAGCCCAAGTCCACAGTCATAAGTGTGCCGCCCGTAAAATCAATTCCGAGGTTTAAACCGCCGAATAATCCGAAGACAACACCAACTACGATTATAAGTGCAGAGGCCATAATGAAGTATTTAGCTTTTGAAACTATATTTACTTGTCTCATTTTTCAACCCTCCTAGCACCATAAAGTCCTTTGTTCTTAATCCCCAGCCCCATAAACAGCCTTAACAGCCATCTTGTAACGAATAGAGCAGTGAACATCGAAACAACAATACCTATTGTGAGCGTATAAGCAAAACTCTTGATAACCCCTTTACCGAATATCATAAGCACGATTGATGCGATTACCGTGGTGATGTTCGCATCCAATATCGTTCTGACAGCTTTATGGTAACCTGAGTTCAACGAGGTTCTTAGCGTTTTGCCGAGTCTCAACTCCTCTTTAAATCTTTCAAATATTATAACATTGGCATCAACCGCCATACCTATCGACAGGATTATACCTGCGATACCCGGCAAAGTAAGCTGAATACTCTTTATGCTCGAAAGCAGCAGCAGCATTATGAACATATAGATTATCAGCGCCATATCAGCAACCAATCCGGGAACACGGTAATATATAATCATGAACAAGAACAGAATCGCAATACCAATCGCTCCTGCCATAATGCTCTTAGAAAGAGCATCCACACCTAAAGTCGCGCTTATTGATCGTTGTTCAATCTCATGGATTTCGAGCGGCAGGGCACCGGATTCAATCTGGATAGCTAAATCCCTTGCCGATTCCGGAGTAAAGTCTCCTTGTATAACGCCGCTTCCGCCGTTGATTACTTCGTTGACAACCGGAGATGAAATCTCCATTCCATCAATAAATATGCCAATTTTCTGTCCTTTGAATCTTGACGTTGCATCCGCAAAAACGCTCGAAGCATCATTCGTAAGCTCAAAAGCCACAACCGGCTGTTTCGTATTCGGATCGATTATGGCTTTTGTAGAAACCACATCATCACCATCGATTATAAGAACACCATCCGGTCCTTTGAATTCTAATTTTGCTGCTTTTCCCAAAACCTCTGATATCATATTCGGATCTGCACCTTTACCGTCTTCACTGTTAAAAGGTACTTCAACCCTGATTCTATCTTCTCCTTGTTTGGCAATAGTCGCTTCAGAAAAACCCTTTGCATCAAGTCTGTTTCTGAAAACAGTCATAGTCCCTTGCATCTTACCCTCAAGGTCCTCCACTGCATCAGGCTCGTCAGCCTCATATACTACATAAGCTCCACCGGTAAGGTCAAGCCCGAGGTTTATCTGCTCTGCCAACGGTTCCATCTTATAGACGCCGAAAGTCGCTCCAAACAACCCAAAATATACGAGTACGCCGACAATAGCGATTATCGCTACAAGTATTACTGCGCTGCGTAACTTCATAAAAAAAATGCCTCCTAAAAAAACACTGGTTACATTATAACCACGTAAAAGTAATTAGTCAATGAATTAGTATATATGAGTTTTACCAAAATGTCCACATTTAGTAATCATATATGGACAATAATTTCATATCGCATAATCACTACATATCAAAGAAGCTCATTTGGTCCTCGCTGGTGACGCCGGCTAGGCATCCGAACTTCTCAAGAGCATCCAAAACCGTCTTTGAAGCCTTTGCGCGAATCTTTATATCTTCCTTGGAAATAAAGGTTTTCTTCTTCGCTTGCTCGAACAAATTCTCCGCTGCGTTTTCTCCGATGCCCGGCAAAGACACAAACGGCAAGCGTATATTGTTTCCTTCGATACGATATTCCTTAGCTGTGGATTTTTCGAGATCCACAGGCAAAAAACCTATTCCTCTCTCGTGCATCTCCAGCGCGAGTTCAAGATAGACTACCATAGTATTTTCATTCGCAGTCGCTTTTCTTTCACTCTGTTTTCTCTCGATGTCCTTAATCGCTTTTCTTATGCCCGAAACACCTTCGAACACGAAAGTCGTGTCGAAGTTGTCCGCCCTCACTGTAAAATACGTTGCGTAGTATTCGAGGGGATGATGCACTTTGAAATACGCAATCCTCAACGCCATAGTTACGTATGCCACAGCATGCGCTTTCGGGAACATATAGGTTATCTTTTTACACGAATCTATAAACCATGGAGGCAAAGCGGCATCCTCCATCGCTTTTTCCATCTCCTCGGTAAGCCCTTTTCCCTTTCTGACTCTTTCCATAGTGAAAAAAGCGAGTTTTGGGTCAACTCCATAATCCACAAGCGTGTTCATGATGTCATCACGAGTGGATATAACTTCGCTTAAATTAGCTTTTCCTTCCCTGATTAGAACATCCGCATTTCCCTGCCAAACATCGGCACCGTGGGAAAGCCCGCTTATTCTTATAAGCTCCGCCATCGTCGTGGGTCGAGTGAGCAAAAGAACCCCTCGAACGAACTTCGTTCCGAATTCCGGCACTCCGAATGTTCCGACTTCACTGTCCAAAATCTGTTCTTTTTTCAAGCCCAAAGCTTTAAGAGAAGAAAACAGCGTCATCGTTTTCTCGTCATTCAGCGGCACTTTTTTTGCATCCACACCCGTAAGATCGCTGAGCATTTTCAACATAGTAGGGTCATCATGACCGAGTATATCGAGTTTTACCAAAGTATCATGCAGCGACTCAAAGTCGAAATGTGTTGTCACAGATTTACTGCTCATATCGTTTGCCGGTTTTTGTACAGGAGTATAATCGTATATGGATTTATCCTTCGGCAATACCACCAATCCGCCTGGGTGCTGACCAGTCGTTCTTTTAACTCCGGTTATCCCGTTGGCTAACCTGGTGATCTCCGCACTCGTCGCTTGAATATCGTTCACTTCAAGATAGTTTTTAACGTATCCGAAAGCGGTTTTATCGCTTATCGTGCTTATCGTACCCGCTCTGAAAACATGCTTTGCTCCAAAGTATTTTATCGTGTATGCATGCGCTTTTGGCTGATAGTCTCCTGAGAAGTTCAAATCTATATCCGGAACCTTATCCGCATTAAGCCCCAAAAACGTTTCAAATGGAATATCGAACCCGTCCTGCATCAGCTGTTCTCCGCACTCAGGGCATTTTTTCGGCGGCAAATCCACACCACAGTGATATTTAGCTTTGTCCACTTCAAAATCTGAAAACTTACAATTCCCGCAGCGATAATGCGGCGGAAGCGGGTTCACTTCCGTAACCCCGGTCATTGTTGCCGCAAACGATGAACCTACCGAGCCTCTAGAACCAACAATATATCCATCCTCCAACGAGTTTTTGATAAGTTCATGCGCAATATAATAAAGAACGGCATACCCATGCTCACATATCGCACCCATCTCTCTGTCCAATCTCTTTTGTACGATATTCGGCAGAGTCTCCCCATACATATCATGCGCTGTTTTGTACGCCAGCGTGGAGAGCATTTCGTCCGCATTCTCGATTTTCGGCATAGCCGGTTCGCTGGGCAAAAGTTCAAACTTCTCTATTCGCTCATAGATTTTATTAGTATTTTTAACGACAACTTGTTTTGCCTTTTCCTCGCCTAAATACCTGAACTCTTCGAGCATCTCATCTGTCGTTCTGAAATACAGCGGCGGTTGAAGATGTGCATCCTCGAACTTTTTCACCGTCATTATTATCTCCCTGAACACCTTGTCCCTTTCGTCCATGAAATGCGAGTCACAAGTTGCAACTGTGAGCTTTCCGTGCTTTTCTCCGAGCGCTATTATCTTTTTGTTTATATTTCTGAGCGCTTTTATGTCCTTAATCCTGCCTTCACGAATCATGAATTCGTTGTTTCCGTCCGGCTGAATTTCAAAATAATCATAAAATTCCGCAGTTTTGTCCAAAATCCTGTCCGGAGTGTTGTTCAGAATCGCTTGATATACTTCACCCTGCTCACACGCTGAACCGATAAGAAGACCTTCCCTATGTTCCGCCAGATATGATTTCGCGAGCCTGGGCCTTCTATAGAAACCCTCGAGGTGCGATTTTGAAACCATCTTATACAGATTTCTTAGACCTGTCTTATTTTTGCACAGCAGTATCGCATGATATACCATAGCGTCCTTGTTCGCAACTAGGTGTGCAAGTCCGGAATTCATCTCTCCGGTGCTTTCGATTCCCATATCATCCATCATATTAAAAAAGCAGAGCAGCACTTCCGCCGTAGCTTTTGCATCGTTCAAAGCCCTGTGATGTACAAGATCTATCGAAAAATGCTTTGTTACCGTCTTTAGGTCATGTTTCTTGTTTTCACTCAAAAGGCATCTCGAAAGACCGAGAGTATCAAGAACGGGATTATCGTTAAAATATATTCCATATTTAGCTCCGATACTCTGGAAAAAGGACATATCAAAACTCGCATTATGTGCAACGATACAAGCTTTCCCTGCAAACTCTTTAAAGCCCCTTAAAGCCTCCTCTTGGCTTGGCGCCCCTTCCAGCATCTTAGCGGTAATTCCTGTGATTTGCACAATTTTCATAGGCAGCGGTTTTTCGGGGTCGGCAAAAGTAGAAAAGCTGTCCACAACCTCTCCGTCCACAATTCTCACTGCACCTATCTCCGTTATGGCTTCGTGTGCAGGAGAAAAACCGGTGGTTTCGATGTCTGCAACAACAAACTCCCCGTTGAGGGGTATGTCCTTTGTTCCTCTGTAAACATCCGCCCTGTCCAAAGTGAGATACGCTTCCATACCGTAGATTATATCTATACCTGCTTTTTTAGCACATGCCTGCGCCGTCGGATATGCCTGCAATACTCCATGGTCCGTTATTGCAAAAGCTTTATGGCCGTATTGTTTCGCTCTGTCGACAATATCCTCAATCTTAATCGTAGCATCCTCAGCGCTCATAACCGTGTGCAGATGGAGCTCAACTCGTTTTTCTTCCGCTGTATCCTGCTTTTTGTCTTTATCCAAGAGCATGATGTTTTGCGGCTTTATCGTGAACTCCTTTGTTCTTAGGTCAAAGGAGATCTCTCCTTCGAGCTTAATATGGCTGTCCTTCATCTCTTTATATATTCGATTGAACTTTTCTTTTCCGGTAAACAGCTTACAGAGTATCGTTGAAGTATAATCTGTGATATGAAAAAGTATCAGCTTGCTTGCGTTTTTGCAGGTTCTGTGATCGATATCTATTACATCTCCAACAACAGCAACTTTGCTCACCTCATCCGATATTTCACAGATATCCATGATTTTCTTCCTTATCGGATTCCCAAGCAACACTTTACCATTGCTGCTCAGCTTTGTTTTGGGCTTTGGTTTCGGTTTCCGCTTTTGCTTCTCTGCTTTCTTTTCTCCCGCTGTAATTTCTTCCTTGTCCACAATAGGCTCAAAAACGGTAACATCAGATACATAATTGCCTTTAAGATTTTTGTCTATCCCAAGAGCAAGAGCATAGGATTTTTTGAAATTGAAGCCTAAAATCTCTTCAATCCTTTCACCGAGCCCTAAGGTTATGAACATATCCTTACCCATGGTGTTTTTGAAATCGATATTATATCTGCCCGAATCTATATACGAATGAGATTCTTGCAGAAACGGTTTGAATGCTGAAAATTCGAAAAGCAGTACATTATTTATGTACTCGATAATATTGTCATTCCTTTGATATATTTTAGAGTAATCAAAAAAGAACTTCACATTCGGCATACCAAAAAACACTTTTTCTTTACGTGAGTTTATGGTGAACTCCTCTTTTGTCGAAAGCATTCTTCCAATGCTGAAAATCACGTAATAACATTTGCTTTTTTTCTGTAGAAATATTTCTTCGATATTGACCTCTTCCAAAGTTGTTTTGTCAAAACACTTTGCAACAAGCATATTGAATTTTGATTTTTCAATATCAATATTAGTCAAGTTTACCCCTTATATATTTCGTATTTTATTTCAGTGTATCCATTTCGCCTAAAATTTTCTTCGGTACAAGCGAGGATATATCCCCGCCTAGCTTCGCAACTTCACGCACCATGCTGGAGGAGAGGAAAGAATACTCCGTTCTCGTCATAAGAAAAACCGTTTCAACTTCATCGCTTAAGCTCCTGTTCATTGCAGCCATCGCAAACTCGTTTTCGAAATCCGAGACAGCTCGAAGTCCACGCAGTATTATCTTTGCATTTTTTGTTTTTGCATAATCCACAAGCAGCCCTTGATATGAATCGACTTCAACATTTTCGATATGTTCAACAGACTTCCTTATCATCTCAAGTCGCTTTTCGAGACTGAAACTCGGCTTTTTTTGTGTATTCGTAAGAACACAGACGATAACTCTATCGAACATTTCGCTTCCGCGTGTGATTATATCCAAATGCCCCATAGTTATCGGGTCAAAACTTCCGGGATAGATACATGTTTTCATGAATCTCCTTACCTTTCGTAAAACTCCAGATTTATCTTTCCATATGTCTTTTTCTTTTTGAGCGAGAAATATTCTTCTGCCTTCGTTTCGATTCCCGTCTTCACTTCAAGAACGATAATCCCCTCTTCTTCTACTATATCATTATCACGTAGAAATTCCATACTCTTTTTATAATATCCCGACTCATACGGCGGGTCCAAAAACACCAAATCATATTTCTCGTTTTTCAGATTATTCAATGCACTTAAATAGTCCGAATTCATTATCCTATACTCACCCTCAATGTTCTCAAGATTGGTCTTTAAAACATCTATGGATTTCAAATCGTTCTCGACGAAAACACAAGATTCCGCTCCCCTCGAAAGCGCCTCAATCCCCAGAGCACCCGAGCCGGCAAAGAGATCCAGCACTTTCGCTTTTGGCACAATGAATTGAATTGCTCCGAACAGAGCTTCCTTTACCCTGTCCGTCGTAGGCCTTGTGTTCATCCCCTCCGGAGCAAGCAATTTCTTGCCTCTGTATTTTCCGCTTATCACTCGCATTATTATATGTTTCCTCGCTTATAAATCGCTTTTTCTGTGATAACGATATCCATAGGCACATCGTGCTCCTTTGGAAAAACGCTGTCAACAACTTGAAAATCGTACGCCAATCCGATTTTATAAGCGTTTTCACCCTTTAAAAACCTGTCAAAGTATCCTTTTCCATGTCCTATCCTGTTTAGATTATAATCGAAACCAACACCAGGACATATAGCAATGTCGATCTTGCCGCTTCCAAATGAACTCGTTTCAAGCGGTATCGGCTCGTTGATGCCATATCTGTTCTTTCGCATCTTATCACCGATTTCACACGCTATAAATTGCATTTCACCAGCCAAAACAGGCAGAAAAATATTCCTGCCCGACGTTTTCAGATCCTCAATAATCCTACTCGTCCTGACTTCATTCGCATAGTCTGAATAGATCAGAATGTTATTCGCATCTCTATATTTTTCAAGCTCAACTAACCGTAAGAAAATCAACTCCGACTTGGACTCGACCTCTGTCTCGGCCATCACTTTTCTATCGCTTAAAAGCTTCTTTCTTATAATACTTCTATCGTCCGCAATATCTTTAATCATAATCTATATTCTCTTAATACTCTTGAGGAGAACGAAAGTAAAATCTCATAGCTTATTGTACCGCAGATTCTTGCATGTTCATCCGCTGTAATCGTTTCGTCTCCTTGCTTGCCGATAACGATAACTTCGTCCCCGATTTTGACATTCTCTATATGGGAAATATCCACTACTGTCATATCCATGCACACCCTGCCTAAAATCTTCGCTCTCTTACCACCGACAAGAACGCTTCCCTTATCCGACAAAAGCCGATTAAAGCCATCGCCGTATCCTATCGGCAAAGTCGCAACCGTCATTTCATCCTTCGCAACAAATGTTCTGCCGTAGCTTACAGTCTCTCCGGGTATAATATTTTTGATATGTGAGATATGCGTATACACGCTCATAACAGGAGTTAGTTTTACGTTCTCTTTTTTGACATCATCCGAAGGATAGTATCCATACATCGATATTCCTGCACGTACAAAGTCAAATCCGTATTG
>Ga0180435_10002118_pt1 | contig 20372 bp, 19 predicted proteins | sample SS_ome_3_FD_132467 | JGI IMG/M metagenome (GOLD analysis project Ga0180435, IMG submission 132467) | Hypersaline lake sediment archaeal communities from the Salton Sea, California, USA - SS_3_S_1 metaG | ecosystem: Environmental > Aquatic > Non-marine Saline and Alkaline > Hypersaline >...
CAAGAAACTTGAGGAACTCCAGTCCGATCAGAAGATGCTCAAGGAAGAGGTAGACAGTGAAGATATTGCAGAAGTGATTGCCAAATGGACCGGGATTCCTGTCTCAAGGATGATGGAAGGTGAAAAAGAGAAGCTCTTGAAAATGGAGGATCGGCTAGGCTTGCGGGTGATTGGCCAGGAAAAAGGAATTATCGCGGTGGCCAATGCCGTTCGCCGGGCGCGGTCCGGATTGCAGGATCCCAATCGACCGATAGGGTCCTTTATATTTTTGGGACCCACCGGTGTGGGCAAGACAGAGCTTGCCAGGACACTGGCGGAATTTCTTTTTGACGATGAGCAGTACATGGTGCGTGTTGACATGTCAGAATACATGGAAAAACACTCCGTTGCCAGGCTTATAGGCGCTCCTCCGGGGTATGTGGGATATGATGAGGGGGGCTATTTGACAGAGGCCGTGAGAAGACATCCGTACTCTGTGGTCCTGTTCGATGAGATTGAGAAGGCTCATCCGGATGTGTTTAATGTCCTGCTCCAGATCCTGGACGATGGCAGGATGACAGATGGGAAAGGCCGGACGGTTGATTTTAAAAATACGGTCCTGATTATGACCTCCAATATAGGCACGCAGTGGATACAGGAATTGGGGGACAAAACAAACCCTGAAATGGAAAAACGCGTGATGGATGCCCTACGGGCCACATTTAAGCCTGAATTCCTCAACCGGATCGATGAAATTGTCATTTTTAATTCACTGGGTCCCGAGGAAATCAAAAAGATCGTGGAAATTCAAATAGGGCTTTTGGCCAAACGTCTCGAGGCCAGTAAGATCACCCTGGACCTTTCAGATGAGGCAAAAGCGTTTCTTGCCAGTTCCGGATTTGACCCGGTGTATGGTGCACGGCCTCTCAAGCGGACGATCCAACATCTTGTTCAAGACCCTTTGGCCATGAAAATTTTAGACGGATCTGTTAAAGAGGGGGATCATTTGAAGGTGGATGTAAGGAACGGTGATTTGGTCTTTGAATAAGCGTTTATGGAAGTTAACCGGTTAAATGCTGACCGGTTAACTTCTGAATGATCCGTTTTGATATTCGTCCTGAGTGTTCATCTTTTTTCTTAATTTTGGCGACGTTTGGAAGGTGACGATCCTTCTTGATCTCAAAATAATCATTTCTCCGGTTTGGGGATTTCTCCCTTTTCTGGCCCACTTGAATTTTACCTGAAATTTGCCAAAACCGGCGATGACGATATCTTCTCCACCGGCCAGGGTCTTTTTGATAATCTCAAACAGACTTTCAACAATTTCTTCAGCACGTCTCCGACTCAGGGAGATACAGTCCATCTCAGGAAACAAGAATTTTTGCGGGCTCTTGCGCCGGTTCTTAAGACGGACCTCATGCATCACACGATTTACAATATCTCTCTTGGTCAGCGCCATTTGTGACCCTTCTGAAAGAAATGCCCCCAGCCCTTGTGACAGGACTTTCAAATCTCCATTACAGAAACAGATGTCAACAGACAGGGACTTGGCAAACAATGGCACATTTGTTACGCTTTGTCAAACAGTTGACGTCATTTCAAAATGTTGGAGATATCCTGATGAGACCCTCCTTTCATCCCAGACTGGTCAACGCCCCTTTTTCAGATCCGGGGCTATTCATCCCTTTTCTCTTTGAAAAAAGGGCACTGATGTTTGATCTCGGGGAGTTGACAGTATTGTCATCTAAGGATCTCCTGAAAGTGTCCCATGTTTTTGTCACCCATACCCATATGGACCATTTCATCGGTTTTGATACCCTTTTGAGGATTTTATTAGGCAGAGATAAAACCCTGCATCTCTTTGGGCCACCCGGTTTTTTCCGACATGTGGAAGGTAAATTAGCCGGATATGCCTGGAACCTGGTCAGTGAATATGAGAATGATTTTGTACTGAAAGTGAACGAGGTTCATCAGGATAAGATTCGTACAAAAGAATATATCTGCCAGGATCGATTCCAGCCGAAAAAGGCGTCTTCCTCAAGGCCTTTTTCCGGTACCCTCTTAGAAGAGCCATCTTTTTCAGTTCATGGGGTCCTGCTTGATCATCGAATCCCCTGTCTCGGTTTTGCCCTTAATGAAAATTTCTATGTGAACATTATTAAGGAAGGACTCAGGGAACTGGGACTTCCTGTGGGGGCCTGGCTCAATCGGTTTAAGGCGGCAATCTACCAGGAAGAAAGTCCACACAGTGATTTTGTGGTTTCATGGGAGGAGAAGGGAAAGACTACACGCGAGGAGAGATTTGTGCTGGGTGAATTGGCGCAGAGGATAGCCAGGATTTCGCCGGGTCAAAAAATAGCCTATATCACAGACGTGGTAGCAACCCCTGAAAATTTCAGGAAAATCATTGCGCTTGCAAAAGAAGCGAATCCTCTTTTTATAGAAGCGGCATTTCTGGAGAGTGATAAAGACATGGCGTTAAAAAAATATCATCTCACGGCAAGGGAAGCAGGGGTGATCGCAGGAAAGGCAGGGGTGAAGTCATTTAAGCTGTTCCACTTCTCACCCCGTTACAAACACCGCGCCGATGACCTGGAGAGGGAGGCGAAGGAGGCTTATGAAAAAATGCTAATGGGCTCCGATGAGTCTTGAAATAACGATGCGTTGCACTTCTGAGGTCCCTTCCCCGATGTCCAGGAGCTTTTGATCTCTATAAAACCGCTCGATGTCGTACTCTTTCATAAGCCCGTAGCCCCCGTGGAGTTGGACAGCATGATTTGCGCATCTGTACATGACCTCAGAGCAATAAAGTTTGGCCATGGCCGCTTCCTTGGAAAATGGTTTTTCATTGTCCCGCAACCAGCAGGCCTTGTAAAGAATGAGACGGGCACACTCAATCTCAAGGGCCATGTCCGCCAGCTTAAAGGCGTTGACCTGAAAGCTGGATATGGGTTTACCAAACTGAATGCGCTCATTACTGTAACTACGGGCGAGATCAAAACAGCCTTGAGCTCCTCCCAGGCCCATGGCCCCAATGGACAGCCGTCCGCCATCCAGGGTCTCCAGCATCTGATGAAACCCATTTCCCCGTGCCCCTAACTGGTTTTCCGTGGAGACCCGGCAATCGTCAAAATAGAGTTCACTCGTATTGGAAGCCCGCCACATCATCTTTCCATGCATTTCTCTGGCTTCATACCCCGGGGTATCCTGCTCAACAAGGATACATGAGAGTTCGGGTCTGCCGTCGTCTCTCGTTCCTGTACGGCAAAGGGATGTAACCCCCGATGTGATTTTGGTTGACGCATTTGTGATAAATATCTTGCTGCCGTTAATCACCCACTGGTCGCCCTCCAGGACCGCAGTCGTCTTGGAATTTCCAGCGTCTGAACCGGCATTGGGTTCGGTTAGGCCAAAGCCCCAGAGGGCTTCACCGGTGCAAAGTTTTGGAAGGTACTTTTGTTTCTGTTCCTCATTTCCAAAATAATAGAGAGGTCCGATTCCCAGGGAATTACCTGCAGCCACGGTTGCCGCATGAGACCCGTCCACCCTGGCGATCTCCTCTGTTGCGATGATATAGGACACGTAATCCATGCCCTGACCCCCATACTTCTCAGAGACAAACATTCCGAAAAGACCGAGCTCTCCCATCTTGCGCATGGTGTCATAGGAAAATTCCTCTTTTTCATCCAGCTCTCTGGCAACCGGTTTAATCTCCTTTTCCGCAAAATCACGGACCGAACTCCGCAGGATCTCCTGTTCCATGGAAAGGCTAAAATCCATAATCCACCTTCTTTCTTTTTGACCATCCCCTTTCCCCAGCAAAAGAAAAGGAGAAAACATGAATTGTAAATCTTTATGTGAAAACGGAACGCATGTTGTTTATTCTTAATCATGGATCTTATAGGCAGAAGGGCCAGTAATGTCAATCGGAAAGTCATTCCATTTGCCTGCAATTCAACGCAAGAACTTGGCCCCAATTGGAAAAGTGGAATGATGGAAGACGGCCATAATGGATTTTGGGGGAGTTAAGGGAAAGGGGGGTTGGAAAAATCCACTTCTGTTTGAGTTGACACCCGGGGTGGCAAATGATATCTTCCATTTCATTTTTAAATGGGATGGATAGATCTTGCACTGGAAATCCGCGTTGACGGGTGACGCGAGCAAACCTGAGATAAAGGGAAAAAGGAGGATCGATAATGGCAGTCAAAAAATTACAGAATTTTATTAACGGGGAGTGGGTTGATGCCTCAACAGATACGTTTGTAAAGATAATAAACCCCGCACGCGGTAATCTCCTCTGCGAGGCACCCATGTCAACAAAGGCAGATGTGGATGCCGCGGTCAAGGCCGCACAGGATGCCTATCCGGACTGGCGAAACACCCCCCCTGTTGCCAGGGCCAGGTATCTCCATAGGCTGATAGAACTTATGGAGGATAATTTTAACGAACTCAGCATTGTTCAGACCACCGAACACGGAAAAACCATTGATGAATCCCGTGGAGAGACAAGACGCGGGATCGAAATGATGGAAGTGGCCTCGGGTATCCCCTCACTGATGCAGGGTTACAATCTGGAAGATATTGCCCATGGGATTGATGAATATGCCATCAACCAGCCGCTTGGGGTGTTCTGCTGTATTGCCCCTTTTAACTTCCCGTTTATGGTCCCTTTGTGGTTTTTACCCTTTGCCATTGCATGTGGGAACACCTTTGTGGTCAAATCATCTCCCCGTACCCCCATGAGTCAGGTGGAACTGTTTAAATTGCTGGAAGAGGTTGACCTTCCCCCCGGCGTGGTTAATTTGGTGAATGGCGCCAACGAGTCAGCCGAGGCCCTGATGGACCACCCGCAGGTGAAGGGAGTGACGTTTGTGGGGTCAACACCGGTGGGGCGGTATATTTACAAAAAATGCGGCGAGACCGGCAAACGGGTGATTGTGCAGGCAGGGGCCAAAAACTATGTTGTTATGATGCCGGATGCCGTGCTTGAAGAAGCGACCATGGTGAGCTTATTGGCTTCCTTTTTTGGCAATGCGGGCCAGCGGTGTCTTTCAGGGGCCAATCTGCTTGTAGTTGGCGATGATGCGGCTTATAAGCGATTCATGGACCGATTTGTGGAAGGGGCCTCAAAAATAAGAGTAGGGGATGGCCTGGATGAATCCGTGCAGATGGGGCCGGTGCAGAATGCGGAATCAAAACAAAGGATTATCGGGGTCATAGAAAAAGGAATTGCAGAAGGCGCAAAATTGACCCTGGACGGCAGAAAGCTTAACCTCGTTGGAGATGTCCCGGACACCTGTTTCCTCAATCCGTCTGTTTTTGAAAATGTGACCCCTGAAATGAGTCTTGCCCGCGAGGAAATCTTTGGTCCTGTTGCCAGCGTGGTCAGGGCCAAGGACCTGGATGAGGCCATAGGTATCATCCATGAAAACCCCTATGGGAATGCCTCCTCCATCTTTACGAATAACGGCAAATGGTCAAGGCAGTTTCAGCATGATGTGAACGCCGGGAATATCGGGATCAATGTGGGTATTGTTGCCCCCATGTCTTTTTTTCCTTTTGGAGGCAGAAAAGATTCCTTTTTTGGCACATTGCACGGCCAGGGACGGGACGTCGTTCGATTTTTTACTGACCCTAAAATAGTGATTACCAGGTGGTTCTGATGAAACTAAACACAACGGCAGGTGTAATGAGTTTTGTGTCTAAGATAGAAAACGATTCTGCATCTTTTTACAAGACCTATGCGGAAAAGTATCCTGAATTAGAAAGCATCTTCCTGTCATGGAATAAGGAAAACAATAAATTTGAAAAAAATGTAAAGCGAACGTATTTTGGCGTAATCACGGACACGCTTGAGTCCAATTATGCTTTTCAGGGACTGGATACTGACGACTGTGACGTGGACATGCAACTCCCGGTGGATGTTGAAACCTCCGAAGCGGTAAAAAAGGCTCTTGAAATAGAAGAGACCCTAAAGAATTTTTATCTCAAGGCAGCGAAATTGTCAGAGGGTCACTTGGCCGACATTCCGAGACTCTTCAGAAAAATCGCTAAGAAAAGGGAAGAGCGATGTCAGTCCCTGGGGGCATTATGAAACCATAATTTGGGGCTGTTTCCTGATTTGTGAAAACAGTTGACAACTAGTTGGCAGTATCATTCCGGTTTCTTCTGACAAGTGTGGTTTCAACCGCATGAATCCACTGGGGAGGGTAAGGGACCTTGAATGCGGCGGTGTCTTCCTGACCCTGATTGTTCAGGAAATCCACTTTCATGAGTGACTGGTGAAGATCGATTCCCTTGTGGTGGCTGTCATGGTAGACGCGGGTGAGTTTGTGCCCGGGAATCTCGAGTTCCAGTTTAGTCAGCCGGCTCCTGTAGAAGAGCTTATCAGGGAACATGAGTAGAAAGCCGCTACTCTTACGGGGTGCCCCTGGCTCGGTGGTCCTGCCAAAATAGTTGACCCCGAAACTCATAGCGATGGCCCGTTCTTCGCCAAATCGCTTTTCGATCCATTTACGCTCCCGCCACCGCAACCAAGAAATGTAAAAAATGATCCCGAAAAACACAATGGCGATGAATATCCATTGCTGATTAGCGAATAGGGTCATCTTCCGTCTCCCGGGAAAAACTAAGTAAACTCAGATAGATAGACAATCAATTTTTTCCGTGCCATATTGTGTCTGTATCCCCTGTGGCTTCCCATGGCCGCAAGGATTGAAAGGGCTATTTCCTCCTCGCTTTTTCCTTTTTTTCGCAACTCACGTATTTTGGTCGCATTCAGCTCAATAAGCTGTTGAAAGCCCTCCCTGTCTCTGGAAAAAAAGACAAAAAACCCCAGGATGAAGACAAGAATTGACGACACCGACGCAATAACCACATCATCCTTGGGGTCGGGGAAAAAATGGCGGAGCAGGCTCTGTGGATTCCCCGCATTGAGCAGGGAATACATGGCTATCAGACCGATCAGAAACATAAGACCGTATATGATATATAGGGATAGTTTTGACAAAGGCCTTGTCTCTTCAAAATTTCGTAAACCTTCATGGGTTCAGTGTTTCGGTGGACCCTGAACCCATGAAGGGATGGAAAAAGTCTATAGGGAATCAACTGTGGCGTGGAATGGCGGAGGGCTTTTCAGGTTCTCCGCCATAAGGGCCTATTCCGCGGTCACCGGCCGCATTTCACCTTCTTTCATTGCGGACCACTGCGCTTCTGCTTTGTCCCACGCCTCCTCAGAGGCTTCCGTCTCCCAGACTGCCAATCCCCGCTCTGCCCGGGTAGCGCCAGGGAGGGTATTGTCCAGGATTATCCCCACAATGGCAGTTACCGCCATGCCGGTGGTCAGAATGGCCTGCAGGATATTTCCAAGAACCCTAAAGAACGGGCCCGCTGCACTCCAGTCAATGGGTGTGGCGTTTGCAGCGAGGAGCGTGTTGAATTGGTATGGGACACTCAGACCGGCAAAGAAAGAGAGTCCGATGATAAACAGGTTTCGGGAATTGTTTAAGTTAACGATTTGCAGATTTGAAAGACCCACGGATGCAATCATACCAAAAAGACCCACAAACATAGCCCCCACCACAGGTTGGGGTAGGGTCGCGAGTATTGCCCCGAATTTGCCCACAATGGGAATGACCAGCATGACCGCTGCACCGCATCGGACCACCCGTCTGCTGGCAACTTTCGTGAGACCAATGGAACCGATATTTTCCGAATATGTGGTGGTTCCATTGCACGTCTGGAGGATTCCCGCAATGAGGCAACCAAGCCCTTCGGCCCCAAGGCCTCTTGAGATCATCCGCTCAGTGGGAACCGGCGCTTCAGAGATCCGTGCGCAGGCATAATAGTCTCCGATAGACTCGATCATAGAGGCAAGATATCCGGCCAGCATCCCAAATACGCCGGCCCACAGGGTGGCGCTCCCAAGATCAGGGAATCCCCACTTGAAGGGGACCATGGGCATAAAACTGAACCAGGGCGCGGCACCGATCAACCCGGGTTTGAGGTATGCCGCATTTTCAGGGGATATCAGGCCGGTCACGGTACCAATTAAGGCACAAAGCCATCCGGTGATAATGGCAAGTAATACCGGGAACAGGAGAAACGCCCTGGACTTATGGGAAAAGATCTGAGAGTAAATAATCAGGGCCAATAGCGTAATCAAGGAAATGATCCAGTTTTTTGCCATCCATGGAGCCCCGATATTAAACAGCGCCAGCCCGATCATAGCGATGGTCGGTCCGATAACAATCGGACTGATGGCCCTTTTCAAATATCCCATGACACCCGTGTAGCCCAGAACGATTTCCACGACCGAGGCGATCATGATAGCCCCTGCCACCTCCTGAATCTGAATTTGCCACAAGGGATCTGTGCCTGTCAGTTTTTTGGCCGCAACCATCCCGACGATAGCAAGGTAGGTCCGAGAAAAGAGAAGGTACCGCCCTGTATAACGGGCAGGCGGTTTCCCAAGGGAGATTGCTGGATGAGAGTGCATATTCCTGATGCAAAGAAAATGGTTGAGATCATTAATGCCAGTTGTTCCGGGGGTAATTTCATTGCCCCGCCAACGATAAAGGGGATCAACACCGTGGCTCCAAACATGGTCAAATACTGCTGTATCCCTAATAGCACGGCCAGAGGCCACCTGGGCTTGCTACCGATAGGATAGACGATCCAGTGTTTGGTTTCCTTACTCGGCTGTTCGTTCATAGGTTCATGCCCTCCTTCCTGTTTTGTCCGCATGCAGCGGGTTTAAGTTGGGTTATAAGCCAACACTGTGCCTCCTTCCCAAACCACCAAAACGGTTCCAGAAATCCCTCCTTTCTTTTTTAAGATTTTTAACAAAAGAAACAGAAAAACGATTAAACAAACCTATGGATACAAAAACAGAGTCTTCCAGGCTTAATTTTTAAAAGCATATATCAGTTAAAGATTAGGCCGTCAAGCGAAAAGGCTTGCGTTTGAGAAAACATCCCATCCCGGGTTGTCCCATAAATTTACCGTCCCGGATAATGACCTTGCCGTTTGACAGGACAACTCTTGGGACACCCTTCCCCTTGAAACCTTCATAGGGGGTATAATCCACATTCTGATGATGCGTCTTGGCGCTTATCTCAAAAGGCGCTCTTGGGTCGAAAATGACAAGATCCGCATCGCTTCCCACGGCCACCGCACCCTTTTTAGGGAAAAGACCAAAGAGCTTTGCCGGGGCTGTGGAGACCAGCTCCACAAACCGATTGAGACCCAGTCGTTTCTTTTTTACGGCCTCATTAAAAAGTAATATGAGGCGGTGCTCGATACCCGGTGCCCCATTGGGGATGGCGGCAAAGCTGTCCTTCCCCATATCCTTCTGCCCTTTGAAGTTAAAGGGGCAATGGTCTGTGGAGACCACCTGGAGATCTCCGGTTGCCAGGCCTTTCCACAAAACGTCCCAGTTGGATTTATCTCTGAGAGGCGGAGACATGACATATTTGGCCCCCTCAAAACCCGGTTCCAGATAATTCTGATATGATTTAAGGAGATATTGAGGGCAGGTCTCGGCCAGGACGGGAAAACCGGCATCTCTGGCTTCTTTTACCTTATCCAGCGCTTCTTTACATGTCAGATGTACAATATAGATGGGGGCATCGGCCATCCGGGCTAAGGCGATCCCTCGGCCCGTTGCCTCACCTTCCGCCTCGGGGGGCCGGCTAAGGGCATGATATTTGGGATCGGTTTTTCCCTGGGACAGGAAGTCATTGATCAGGACGTCCAGGACATCACCGTTTTCTGCGTGGATCATCACCAGAGCGCCGGCCTGTTTGCACTTCCGGAGGACCTCGTAGAGCGCACCATCGTCGATCATGAGGGCGCCTTTGTAAGCCAGAAAGCACTTGAAGCTGGGGACACCCAGGGCCACCAACTCCGGAATTTCGTCCAGGACCTTTTTTGTCAGATCGGTGATGGCCACGTGAAACCCATAGTCTATAACGGCCTTTCCCTCAGCCTTCTTCATCCAGGTTTTAAGTGCTCCTTTTAAGCTCATTCTTTTCCCTTGAATGGCGAAGTCTACAAGCGTGGTCGTTCCGCCAAATGCAGCGGCGATCGTGCCGGTTTCAAAGTCATCAGAAGACACCGTCCCTCCAAAGGGCATGTCAAGATGTGTGTGGATGTCAACACCCCCGGGGAACACATAATACCCCCGGGCATCAATGACCTCCCCGGCAGGTTCTTTCATCTTCTTTGCTATTTGGGCGATCTTTCCCTTATTAATCCCTACGTCGGCACGGTACATATCCGTGGCCGTTACAATGGTACCATTGACAATTTTGCAGTCCATAGCATCCTCCTGTTTAGTGCTTGATCGAAACCCTTATTTTTTTGGTCAAAAATCCAAAATCCGAAACAATGACAAAAATAGAAATGCGCCAACGAGCAAAAAATCTTATTCTCAGTAGGTCATTTGGCCTCCAAAGGGGTCATGGTGATACAATCCCAAACCGGACAGACGTGCATGCACAGGGAACAGCCGGTGCACTTTTCCCGGTCCACAACAGGCGTCCGGTCGTCTTTGAGTGAGATGGCCTGGTATCCGGCATCCCGGCAGCTCACATAGCACAGGTCACATTTGACGCAGGTCTCTTCATTGATGGAGGAGGCGACCCGCGCTTCGCGGCTTAAGTCTGTCTGCCCCACGAGTTTCTCGAGAGAGACACCGACCATATCCTGGACAGAATCAAACGCCTTGTCCTCCATGAAGTTCTGGAGTCCATCCAAGAGGTCCTCGATGATACCGTAGCCCTGGGCCATGACCGCGCTGCACACCTGCAACGTGGAAGCACCCAACAGAAGGAATTCAGCAGCATCTTCCCAGGTTCCGATTCCACCGATACCGGAGATGGGCGTTTTTACGGCCTGGGCGATGGTAGCGACTGCCTTTAAAGCGATAGGCTTTACCGCCGCGCCGGAGAGACCGCCATGTGCTGAATACCCGGCCACGGCCGGCTTAGGCACCAGGGTATCAAGATCCACTGCCATGATAGCGCCAACCGTGTTGATGGCAGAGATCGCGTGGGCTCCGGCCTGGTTACAGGCCTTTGCCACCAGCCCGATATCCGTCACATTGGGGGTCATCTTGGCCATGACAGGGATATCCACGGCCTCAACGGTCCAGCGGGTGACCTTTTCGGCCAACTCAACACTCTGGCCTATGGCCGAACCCATTCCCATTTCCGGCATGCCGTGCGGACAGGACATATTGAGCTCGATGATCTGAGCCCCGGCCTCCTGGCACTTTTTTGCCATGTCCTGCCATCCATCGGGCTTGCTTGCGTCATCCATGATGCTGGCAATAACGACATTCTCAGGGTATTTTTTCCTCAAATCCTCTATCTCTTTGAGCCAGATCGATAATTCGCGGTCTGTGACGAGCTCGATATTTTCAAAAGCATAGATTTTTTTAGGTTCATCGGTTGGGCCTGGAAAGCTGAGGCTCGCAAGACGCGGCGTGACATTGACGATGTTTTCAGCCTCGGTCACCAGGGTCTTGGTGACTGCACCCGCCCATCCTGCCTCGAATGCCCGACCCATCATCTCTCCTGTGGTCGTGGGTGGGGCTGAGGAAAGGATGAAGGGGTTCTTAAAAGTGACTCCGCAGAAATCCACGCTCAAGTCTATTTCACCGCCGATTTTCATCATTCTAACCCTCCTTATCTGATAGACTTTGAATCCATGTATCAATAGCAAAAGCGGCCCGTTTGCCGTCTCCCACGGCTTGAACGGCCGTATCACTCCCTCGTATCAAATCACCCCCTGCATAAATACCGGGCACGGATGTGACGAGTGTCTCTTCATCCACACGCACAAGACCGCTTGGATCCCTTTCCAGACCCTCAGGTGCCTGGGAAGGGCCCTGACCGATGGCCAGAATGACAGCGGAGCAGGAAATCTGGAATTCGCTTCCCGTTAAGGGGATAGGGCGTTTGCGCCCCGATCCGTCGATTTCTCCCAGACGCATTTCCACACACTCCAATCCAGAGACTTTACCTTCCTTTCCAAGAAAACGGACGGGACCCGTGAGGGTCTGAATAGATACGCCCTGGGCCAGGGCAAAATTTTTTTCCTCCTCCCAGGCCGGCATTTCATTTTCGGATCGACGGTAAAGGATGGTCACTTTTTTCGCCCCCAGCTTGCGGGCAGTCACGGCGCTGTCCATGGCTGCATTACCGCCCCCGATCACCACAACCCGGTCCCCCAGTGGAATATCACAGTCCCGCCGCTCTGTAAGGGCCATGTTAACTTCCCACAGCAGATCCAGGGCCTGGATGATTCCGGGGAGTTCTTCTCCTTGCAAACCAAGTTTGTATGGGAGGTTAGTGCCGGTGCCGATAAAAACCGCTTTATAGTGTTTCAGTAATGAGATGGGATTTTTGGTGGGGTGTTCTGTATGGATTTTAACCCCAAGGGATTGTATGAATTTTATTTCCTGCCGGACAATTTCTTTGGGAAGACGGTAGGCGGGGATGCCATACATAAGGACGCCTCCCGGATGCGGCGCGGATTCGAAGAGATCTACATCGTATCCAAGGCGTTTTAGAAAGGCCGCCGCAGAGAGCCCGGCAGGCCCCGAACCCACTACCGCCACTTTGACGGCTTTTTCCCGGAGTGACCTGAGTGGTTTTGGGCCTTTCGCCATCTCCTGATCTGCGGCAAATCGTTGCAAACGGCCTATCTTAATTGGCCTTGCCAGCTCAGAGGAACTACACTGTCCCTCACACAAAAGGCTCTGGGGGCAGATTCTTGCGCAAATCCCGGCAAGGATATTGTCTTCTTTGATGACCTTGATGGCCCCGGTGAAATTGCGGGAGGCAATCTGGCGGATGAATTTGGCAACATCTATCCCGGCAGGACAGGCCTTGGCGCAGGGGGCATCCTCACACTTGATACACCGGGACGCCTCGGTCACGGCATCCTGGGGCGAAAATCCAGGCTGCAGTTCTGCAAAGGCCTTTGCGAGATCTTGATAGTGCATGGCTGACTTTACTTTATGTATTCGCTGCTTTTTGAGGCCGGTGTATTCGTACTGACAACCTCTTTGTCACCAATTGCCAGGGACTGATCGAGAATATCGATCCCTTCATCCAGCTGTTCCTCTGTAATAATCAGTGGGGGTGCGATGACAAGGGTATCGTACCAGGCCGCCATGTATAGGCCGTTACTCATGGAATCGGCGGCGATTTTTCCAGTCATGAGGGGCTTTCCGCTGAGCTTATCGGCTTTTACATCAAACGGCTCTTTGGTTTTTCGATTCTTCACAATTTCCAGGGCCCAGAAGTGCCCAATACCCCTTACGTCTCCGATACATTCGTGGGTTTCAGCCAACTCATAAAGTTTTTCCTGCAGATGTTTGCTCGCCTTCTGGGGAAGACCTGAATCCATCAGTCTTTTGTATTCAGATACTGCCGCCGGTATGGGGGAGGCGGCAAGCGGGTGGTATGCATATGTATGCCCGTGGCAAAAGAGCCCTTCTTCAAAAAAATCTGAGACATCTTGAGTTGATGCCGTAATTCCAGCAGGGGTATAGGCCCCGGTTGAGCCTTTTGCAGTGGTCAGTATATCAGGGATGACATCCCAGTGCTCCATGGCAAATGCTTTTCCGGTCCGGAACCAACCGCTCATCACTTCGTCCGCTATAAGTAAAATCCCGTTTTCATCACAAATTCGTCTTAATATGGGAAAATATTCCGGCGGGGGTACGATCCGCCCGTTTGTGCCCACCACCGGCTCTACGATCATGGCGGCTACATTGCCTTCTTCCTTAATCATGTAATCCAGATATCTGGCGCATTGAACATTACACTCAGGATATTTCAGTGCAAAGGGGCATCTGTAACAATAGTTGTCAGGAGCAAAACGGACCCCTTCTATGGTGCATCGGGCCTGCTCAGCAAACCATCGCCTCGGATCCCCCGTAAAAGCAGCCCCGGCCGGTGTGGCCCCATGATAGGAGTGGTATCGGGAAATAATTTTATAAGCGGGTGCTTTAGACTGCCTGACCATCTTAAGGGCTGCCTCGTTTGCCTCGGTTCCGCTTGTGGAAAAAAAGAACTTGTCAAGACCTTTGGGCATCACAGATCGCAACGCCTCCACAGCAGCCATTGCTGACTCATTTGCAAATGCTGGGGCGGCATAGGGCAATTTCTCAGCCTGCTTAATAATGGCTTCAATAATGGCCTTGTTCTTATGCCCAAGATTTGAGCACATCAATTGAGAGGAAAAATCAAGATACGGTTTACCCTTGTCATCATACATGTAAACCCCTTCGGCATCCTTTATCAGTAAAGGGGTCTTCCACGCTTTCTGACGGTTCCACGTTCCATAGGTGTGTTTGGTAAATTCGCCGAGCATATTTTCTATATTGTTCATCGAATTTTCTCCTCTGATTATGGTCAATTTTTTGCCTGGTTACCGTTCCCGGCTATTTTTCGGATTTCATCATCGCTGTCCGTCTCCCGGGTGAATCCTATGGAAGCAGATCGACCATTTCGTCATAGGTCTCAGGCCTGCGGTCCCGATAGAACTGCCAGACGTTTCGCACTTCGCGGATTATATCGAAATCAAGATCTGCCACGATCAACTCATCTTTGTCCCGAGAGCCCTCAGTCACAATCTGACCTCGCGGGTCACAAAAATAGCTGGTGCCGTAGAATTCGCCGATATCCCAGGGGAGTTCATGCCCCACTCGGTTAATGGCGCCAACAAAGTAACCATTTGCCACGGCATGGGCCGGCTGCTCCAGCTTCCAGAGGTATTCGGATAGACCCGCTACGGTAGCAGACGGATTAAAGATAATTTCTGCACCGTTCAGTCCCAGGATACGGGCCCCTTCCGGAAAGTGTCTGTCGTAACAGATGTAAATCCCCACAAGTCCATAGGCCGTTTCAAAAACCGGATAACCCAGATTGCCGGGTTTGAAGTAGAATTTTTCCCAAAACCCGGGGTGTGTGTGGGGGATATGATTTTTTCGGTATTTTCCCAGATAGGTTCCATCAGCGTCAAAGATGGCCGCGGTATTGTAATAGACGCCGGTGATCTCCTCTTCATAAACCGGAACCACCATAACCATCCCGTATTTTTTGGCCTGCTCCTGCATAAGCTTTAACGTAGGGCCTTCAGGAATCTTCTCTGTAATGTCGTACCACTTTGTTTCCTGTTCTGCAGGGAAATAGGGGCCAAAGAAAATTTCCTGCAGGCACAGGATCTTCACGTTTTTTTTACCCGCCTCCTCGACAAGTTTAAGGTTTTTATCTATCATGGATTGCTTAATCTTATCCAAGGGTTCATCGCCTGCAAGATCACACTTTGTCTGTATCAAGCCACATTTGATAATACGTGCCATTTATATTCCCTCCCGCCAATAGGTTAATTTTTATGATATTAACACCCACTGGATTGAGATGTCAACGAGGCATGAAGGTTCCCATCAATTAAAAAATATGGATTTGAGTCGGTTATGGCTTGACGCATCGGTTCCATGCTTTTGTACGTCCTGGTTTCATTGTCAGACAAGATCCCGAGCGCTTGAACCGTCACCCTCTGAACCTGAGTCAGGCATGTGTGGCTTTTGATCAGAGACCCCCGCGGTCCCTACGCCAATATTTTCAAAAAAGTGAACGGCGATATAAAATCTATATATTGTATTTTTTTTTCTTGACATACAATATAGGGTAGTCTATATGATTCTATAAAAAGCATCTTTTCGATAATCACCCTTTGGTGAAGAGAATGTTAAATGAGAGGAGCTGCCCCAAAAGTTTTAGAATACATCCTCAGCGGGATAGGTGCGTTCGTTTTGAGGCTTTTGGGTATTCACCGTCTTAGAACAGCCCTGTTGGATAGTTAACCCGATGTAAACCCCAACCCCCCTGAGTTGGCCTCCTTGCTCAGGGGGCCGTTTGTTTTTTGAGGCATTTGACTTTTCCGGAGATATGGGATCGATCGTCGAGAATTAAAGGGGCGCTGTTCAGTTTTGTGTATGTGTTGACAAAGCATGATTGAATTGTAATTCATCGGCAATACCGGCAGCCTAAGATGTATCCCTGTCGTGGTATCAATATCAAAAAAATGGAGGCTTTTAAATGGTTATAGTTAAAAATGACCTTTTGCTTCGTCGAGTGGCAATTATGCTTGTTGTCTCAATGGCGCTTATTAGTATTGTGCCTCATGTTGAGGCCTCGTTTATTTCTTCAGAAGCGTCTTTTTCGGACAATATGCGGAAGCAAGATGTCGCCACGATCAAAAAAATTCTGGAGCAGAAACTGGTCAGAGACCGGCTCAAAGCCCTGGGATATGATGAAGATGAAGTGAAGGCCAGGCTAGATAAGCTATCTGACATTGAACTCCACAGATTTGCCACCCAGCTTGATGCGCTTACAGTGGGTGGGGATTTTTGGACCGTCCTCGTTACTGTCCTGGTCATTGTGGGTATTATTGCGATCATCCTTTTTATCACTGACAAGAAGATCGTGATTCAATAGCCCATACGAACTGTGCAACGGTTGAAAGGCACCGCGCGGAAAGCCATTTGCAGGGGATATCGGCCCTTGCCTGTATTCGTGGCGGCCGTTAATCTTTTACTGGCGGTGGGCTTGACCGGATGCGCCCTAAGCCCCGATGGCACGTCTTCAACGTTTTCTGCGCCTGCCGGCTCTGGAAAAGTGGAAAATGTCCCTTTCTATTCCCAACTCACCTACCATTGCGGTCCCGCATCGCTTGCAGGGGTACTCAATTTCTATGGGGATGCGGTAACCGCAAATCAAATTGCAAGGGCAATCTTTCGAGACAATATCCGCGGCACTGTTACGCTTGATATGGTGTTTTATGTCCGGGAAAGAGGTTTTTCCGCAAGGTGGTACAGCGGTAGCACCAATGATATCCAGCGTGCAGTCGATTCGGGTGTCCCACTCATTGTCATGATTGATCTGGGGTTTGCCAACTTGAAAAAGTATCACTACATGGTCGTTATTGGTTATGACCAGGAAGGCGTTATTGTCAACTCAGGAAAGGTAGCTGAAAAACTTATGCTTTGGGACAGATTTCTTCCCCGTTGGCAGAGGGCGAAATGCTGGACCCTTCGTGTTGAACCGGAAATATGTGAATGAGTTGTGTGACCTTAGAGGAAAAAATAATCCGTATTGGACTATTAATGTTCACACTGCAGGTTATCCTTGCAGGTTGTGCCATGCCCCGAGTGATCATTTATGATGATCCGCTGACATATGAAGAGCACCTCAAACTGGGCATGGCGTACGAGAAAGATGGCGAGTTTGAAAATGCCATTCGAGAGTACAAGTCGGCAGCCAGGAAGCTTCCCATTGCTTATTTTTATCTTGGAAATGTATATTTTCAAAAAAACGAATTGGATCAAGCGGAAAAATATTATAAAAAGGCAATAAGAAGGGAAACGCATCATGCGGATGCCCATAACAATCTTGCGTGGCTTTACTATGTAAAAGAAGAAAATCTCGATAAAGCGGAAAATCTCGCTTTAAAGGCCATGACGCTTGACCCGTCAAAGAGAGAGGTTTATAGGGATACGTTGGAGAAGGTCCGGGAACTCAAAGCGCGGCACAAGTAAAGCGGAAGAAATAGAAAACCCAAACTGAACCCGTTATACATCCAGACGGTAAAAAGACCCGGGCGGTTGAATCGCGTGCGATAAAAATTTTGAATCCGCCGGAGGCGGACGAGGGTTAATTCTCCGCCGCTTGCGGCGTTGCATTGCCTTTATAGATACCCCGCTGCTCTGCGGCGGGTTAGTTCATTTTCAGCGACGTGGTTTTCTCTCACGTACCAGGGCAATGAGGCCGGTCGTCAGTATGGGGACGATGGCCAGGGTGGTCAGAACCGGTCGAATTGAAAAGATGTCCGCCAGTTTGCCTGTAAGGGCGGTCATCATTCCCCCTGCGCCAAAGGCAAAACCCATCATGAGGCTGGAGATCATGGACCTGCCCCGGGGTGCCAGTTCCTGTGCCATTGCCACACCCAGGGGCAGTGTGGCTAAAACGAAAAATCCTGCCAGAAAGACACTAACATAAACCCATTTGCCGGGAAGAAAAATCAACAGATATAAGCTGGGTGTTGCCAGACCGTGGGTGGCGTAAAATAATGGCTTATATCCAAACCTGTCTGAAAGCCGGCCGGCCAGAAGCCCGCTGATAGCACCTGCCACTGTGAAGAGTGATACGATTGTTCCTATGGAAATCAGGGAATACCCTTCTTTGCCGAATAGCACGGGGATGAATGTTAGAAAAGACTGGCCGACAAAAGACCGTAGGACCATTACGACCCAAATCAGTGCAATGGATTTCCAGACGGCTCCCAGGACCTCTTTGATGGAAATGAAAAAACCGAGGTTTTTAAGTCCATCACCTTCTGGAAGGGGAACGATCCTGAAAAGGAGCGCCATTATCGCCAGGCCTAATATCATCGTAAATGGGGATACCCCCAGGCCGTATGACCCGACAAAATAGGTGATAAAAAGGGGTCCCAGTCCAAAAGAAATGGTCCCCCCTGCGTTGAAGATAGACATGGAGAAGCCAAAATTACGTCCGGCATACAGTGAGACCATACCCGCAGATGCAGGGTGAAACATAGATGAGCCGATTGACCCCAGGGATACGAAGAGAATCAGCACCAAAACGCTCGGCGCTATGCCAACAAGAGGAATAAAGACAATGGCCAGAAGAGGACCGCCAAGGACAAAGGCACGCGTCCTGAAATGATCAGCAATATAGCCCACAGGGGGCTGAACAACGAATGCCAGAAAACGGGTGATGCCTGTGATTAATCCGACCTGGGTCAATGTGAGGGAAAACTTTTCGACAAAGACCGGGAGCAGGGGGATCACAAAAGACATATAAAAATCGCCAACAAAATGAACGAGGGTCAAGGCAAAGATGACCTTGATATCAGTTTTTAACATTTCCGTCATCGGACGATTCTTTCAATGTGTGTGATCATCAGAAATTTCGTTTTCATTCAGCCTGTCAGCCGGGCTACATTGGGATTTGGGGAGTTAAATACATCGACGGATGGAAGTCAAGACGATATTCCGCATTAGCCTTTTGACCGTATCTGCTTTGAAAATAGGGGTAAACTGATTTTTTGATTGTCATCAATTCTGTTTTCCTTTAAAATTTCTTTAATTCTATCTGTGGCAACTAACCCCTTAACTTTTTTGATAGTCTGATGATTAGGGGACTTACGGAGGATATGTCCATGAAAAAAATTGCCTGTTGTACCGATTTTTCAGAAAACGCCGAGGCAGCCTTTGTCACAGCCTTTGAGATGGCCAAGAAATACGGGGCTAAACTCATCATGATCCACGTGTTACCTGTTGCGGCCAATCCCGTCCTGGCAGAAGCAGAATGGGTATTCCCTGTCGAATCAAAAAAATCAATGATCTCGGAATTAGAGGACCGTCTGGAGAAAGAATATGGCTCCAGGATCGCTGATTCTGTTGATTCTGAATTGGTTGTTCTCGACGGACACGTTTCATCTCAAATAATCACATACCTGGAAGATAACAGTGTGGATCTTGTGGTGACCGGGTCCTATGGTCTTTCGGGTGTGGGGCTGGTCGTTTTTGGAAGTGTGGCCAAGAGGTTGGCTCATCGAGCCCCCTGTTCCGTATTGATTGTTCGTTTATAAAATATATCAAGAACAGTCATTAATAATGAAAAAAACGACGCCCGATGGCGTCTGAGATGACCTGCTGTCGGTCTTCTGCCATCCTCATGTCTTCTTGTATTGCAAGCCTTTGTCCTTAATGTGTTTAGCCCGCCACTTCTCCTCCCGCAAAGAAAAGCAATACCAGCGATTTGAAAGAGATCCACCAGGCTCTTTGCGCCCCAGGTAAAACATTGAGGGGTCCCGTAACCCATTTCAATCAAGAGGCCTAATCATCCTGTCCATTTGGGCGGATGGCACCTGTTTTTGCACGGATAAACTATGTAATCTTTTACCAAAAAGTCGAAGCTGATTTCCCAAAACAGGTCATGTTTCTTCCCCACACCCAAAACCGTTTTTAGTCCAAGCAGGATAACAATCTAAAATAATGAATAAATTAGGGATACTTGTCTGATGTGTTAGTCCGGCATGAGCCTTGCTCTATATTAGGGGCAATTCGTCAAGAAAAGAAAGCTGAAAATAGTCTTTTGCCCGCACGCATGAATAAAAAGAGGAATGGAAAATTGGTGGGAAAACTCCTGACTATTCAACATCGACTGAATCCGCTCCATCTGCACTGTCGATTTTTAGACAAGGGGTTGAATAAAAAGCTGTCTACATCAATATGTCGATCCTATGAAATCATAATTTTTTTAGGGCTCAACTGCGTTATTAAAAGCGTC
>Ga0180435_10002120_pt1 | contig 20362 bp, 6 predicted proteins | sample SS_ome_3_FD_132467 | JGI IMG/M metagenome (GOLD analysis project Ga0180435, IMG submission 132467) | Hypersaline lake sediment archaeal communities from the Salton Sea, California, USA - SS_3_S_1 metaG | ecosystem: Environmental > Aquatic > Non-marine Saline and Alkaline > Hypersaline > Sediment...
ATGCTGGACGCGATCGAGAAGAAGCTGAAGGATCTCTGGTACACGGAGGAATACGTCAACGGTTGGCGCGGCATGCTGACGCCGGCTCACTGGGAACCGATCGCCGCGGAGGACTTCGGTAAGAGTCTGGCGCTGCGTGTCGGGCGCGACGCCGAGGGGAAGATGATAATGGAGACCGCGTTGCCGAACGTCGAAATCCTTTTCACCATAGACGGTCCCGCGCCCGCGGTGGGCGCCGCCGAGGTCTACAACGGCCCTCGCGAATTCTCCGGCTCGTGCGTCATAAGAGCCATCGGCATACAGAAGGATTCGGGTATGCGAAGCGACGTTGTCGAGCACTTGCTCGGCTATCCCAAGGCCGGCTGGAAAATCGCCTACGTCGACAGCGAGGGCGGCCGCGGCAACATGGCCGCCAACCTGATCGACGAGAATCCCGCCACGCTCTGGATGACGGAACAGGGGGAGAAGAACCCCCCTCATCCGCACGAGGTTCAGATCGACCTGGGGCGGGAGATGCCCGTTCAGGGCGTAGGGCTCTATCCCGACCTGAAGATCCGGGCCGGAACCCCTGTGGAGTACGAAGTGTACTTGAGCGACGACGGCAAGGAATGGGGAAACCCGGTTGCCGCGGGAAGGTTCGAAAAGATCGAGACGTGCATGACAATCGGACTGAAGGAGAAGGTCAGTGCGCGTTTTATCCGGCTTGTCTTTCTGTCGGACTTCTGGGACAAGCACTTCAGCTCCGTGGGAGAAGTGGACGTGTTCGATTTCGCGCCCCGTGCGACGGCCGACCCGTAGGCGAACTCCGCCCCGGGCTCCGATACCGATACTGCGAGACGGAGTCACCACGCACATGGCGTGAGCCGAGAGAGAAGGAGGTCCGGGAATCCGGGATCCTCCCGACCCCGCCCACAGATCTTACCTGAAGGGCGGGGCGGACGTGCAGATGCACATCTTCCTGGACAGATCGTTTGTAGAGGTCTTCGTCGTTGTGTGAGATAATGAGCATGAAGATGAAGTGTTTTGCGGTGTTGATAATATTGGTTTTTGCTCACGTGGCGTTGGGTGTTGAATATTATGTGGCGCCCGGAGGTTCGGACGATAATCCGGGCACGGAGAAGAAGCCGTTCAAGACGCTGGAAACGGCGCGTGATGCCGTCAGGGAGAGCGGCAAGCTGGGCAAGGAGTCCGTCACCGTATATTTGCGGGAAGGTATTTACCACCTGGACAAGGCGCTTGTCTTGGGGTCAGGGGACTCGGGAACGGCGAAATGCCCGGTGACTTATGCCTGTTACAGGAACGAAAAGGCAGTGATCAGCGGGGGAATGAAGCTGGCCCTCGATTGGAAGCCGTACCAGAGCGGCATTTTTCAGACGATAACCCCGGCTGGTCTCGATTTCGATCAGCTTTTTGTGAACGGCGAACGCCAACACATGGCGAGGTATCCGAATTATGACGCTGATACCTATCCCTACAATGGCGCGGCGGCGGACGCGTTCAGTCCGGCGAGAGCTGCGAAATGGAATAACCCGGTTGGCGGATATATCCACGCAATGCATAGGGCCCGCTGGGGCGGCTACCATTACAGGATTACCGGGAAGAAGCCGGACAATAATGTAACATATGAAGGTGGCTGGCAGAACAATCGTCCCGGCCGCATGCACGGTACGGAACGTTTTGTGGAAAACATTTTTGAGGAACTTGATACAGAGGGCGAGTGGTATCATAACGCGGCAGAAAACACTTTGTATTACATGCCGGACAAGGGTGTTGATCTGAAAAAGGCGGTTGTTGAAGTAGTGCGTCTTCGGCATCTTGTCGAGTTCAAGGGCGCAAAGGAGACGCCTGTCAGTCATATCAACATTTCAGGAATTACATTTCGGCACGCGGCCCGTACCTTCATGGATACAAAGGAACCTCTTCTGCGAAGCGACTGGGCGATCTACCGGGGCGGGGCGTTATTCTTCGCGGCCGCCGAGGATTGCTCTATTACTGATTGTGAATTCGATCAGCTTGGCGGCAACACCATCTTCGCGAGCGGATACAACCGCAGGTTGACCGTGAAGGGATGTCATATTCACGGCAGCGGCGCAAGCGGCGTATGTTTTGTTGGCGATCCCAAGTCTGTCAGGAGCGCCCTTTTCAACTATGGGCAGAGGCTGAGCTATGGAGAGATTGACAAAACGCCGGGGCCCAAGACAGACGACTATCCTGCCGAATGCGTGGTGGATGACTGCCTGATACATGACATTGGGATCGTTGAGAAGCAGGCGGCTGGTGTCCAGATATCGATGGCCCAAAAAATAACGGTGCGGCATTGCTCTATATATGACGTGGGCCGCGCGGGCATAAACATAGGTGAGGGCGCGTTTGGCGGTCACGTGATCGAATTCTGTGATGTTTTTGACACGGTACTTGAGACTGGTGATCATGGCAGTTTCAATTCCTGGGGTCGTGACAGGTTCTGGGGTGTCAGGGACGCACCGAAGGACAAGCTGGCGGAGCTTGCATTACTGGATACCGAGGTCTCTACGATCCGTAACAGTCGCTGGCGCTGTGATCACGGCTGGGACGTTGATTTGGATGACGGCTCTTCCTATTACGAGATTTACAATAACGTGTTTCTCCATGGCGGGCTCAAGCTGCGTGAGGGTTTTTGCCGGAAGGTGTACAACAATATCTCTGTCAACAGCACTTTGCATCCTCATGTCTGGTATGAGAACAGCCAGGACGTGATTACGGGCAACATTTGGATGGCGCCTTACGCGGCCGTCCAGATGCCATCCGGCGCGTGGGGCAAGGAAGTGGACAGGAACATGTTCATGACCGATGGACAGAGGTTGAAATACAAGAACAAGAACTGGGACCTTAATTCCATTGTCGGCGACCCGATGTTTGTGGACCCGGACAAGGGCGACTACCGCGTGAAGCCCGAGTCTCCGGCGCTGAAGATTGGCTTCAAGAATTTTCCAATGGACAAGTTTGGAGTTCAGAAGGCGGATCTCAAGGCGATTGCCCGGACGCCGGAACTGCCGGAAGTCAGTTACAGGATGAACGCGACGCTGAACCCGTTGGGCAGGAAAGCGAAAATCAGGGAGACGCGTAGAAGAGCTTCCAAGTGGCAGGGCGCCGCGGCGCGGGGTATGTCAGGAGAGGATTACAGCGCGTTCGGGGTGAGTAAGGAGGATGGCGGTATCCATCTCGTCAGCGTACATCCGAGGTCGTTGGCCGCCGCGGCCGGATTTCAGACAGACGACCTGATCCAGGTTGTCAACGGCAAACGCGTCAAGACGATCAAGGAATTGTATGAGACGACAGCGGCCGCGGAAGGAAAGCCGCTGGAGATTCAGTATGTTCGGGCGCAGGCGGTTGAGAAACTGACAATGACCGGATATGCAAAATAGCCTTCGCCGAAGCACGGCGAGAAGCCGGGAGAAAGCGCCGAATTTACAGCAAGCCTCTGAAAGACGGAGAAGACAATGCCGGGAACCATTACAATATCACAAGCACGACTGACAGCTACCATGGCACTTGCCTTCGTATTGGCATCTGCACCGGTATTCGCCCAGGAACGGGTGGTCAAAGTAAAGGTGCGGGCGGACAGCGAACACCCCGGGAATGACGCTTTCAGGGCGATGGACGGTAATCCCGGCTCGATCTGGCTTTCCCTCTGGAAGCCGCCTGACGCCGTCACCCCGCTGCCGCACGAGATCGTGGTGGATTTGGGTGGGGTTTATGAAATCACCGGTTTCACCTGCCTGCCCCCGGCGGGCTCGGCCAACGGCAGGATCAAGGAGTACGAGGCGTACCTGAGCGGCCCAAATACGACGTCCGTGCCTCTCGCCGGGGATATCGGACAACCAGTTGCCAAGGGCGCGTTCGAGAATCCCGATGCCGAGAACGTCGTCACGTTCGACGCTCCGGTCAAGGGGCGCTACTTCCGGCTGCGGGCGCTCTCGAACACTTCCGGAGAGGGCTCGTGGGCCGGGATCGGAGACCTGAAGCTGCACTGTGAGGGCGTCAGTTTCGTCGGGAAACCGTGGTCCTTGAAGGTGGACTTTCCCGAGGCGGGAGATGACGTAATCGCGATGATCGAGAGCTTTCCGCTGCTGGCGCGTCTGCTGGAGCTGGGGGATCCCTGGAGCTGGGAGCCAATGGCGCTCAAAAGCCAGCTCTTTCCCGACGGTATCGAACCTTTCGGCGGCGAAGAGAAGTACGGCGTGTTTGTCGACCGCCGCATGATACGTGACTGGGAGAAGATCCGCTACGCGGAGGCCGGCGAGCAGCCGGACGACAACCCGGGTCAGCGGATATGGGAGCGTTACGCGTACGAAACGGACTTCTACGCTTTGCCTTCGGCCCGTCCTCTCATCCGCATGCACATGGGGCGGCCGCTCCTGAACTACGTCGACAAAATGAAGGTGCTTTTTCCGAAGCTTGAGCGGGTGGCGCGGAGCGACATACCTGCGCGGATGGAAAAGATCGTCGAGGCGTTAGCGCCCTACGGGGCAAAGAAGTTGCCACTGGATTACAAGAGCCAGGCGTACGACTTACCGGGCGGGACGAGGGTGACGATTACCGACTACACGGTCGACGGGTTGTCCGGGCGGTACGGAGACAGCGACTGCGACGACGTGAGGCTCAAGATCGACTTTGAGCCTGTGGCGGCGCCCGCGGGTCGCGAGTTGATGCCGCAGTTCGTGCCCTGGCGGCCGGCCGCGGGGCGAGCGGCGTCCGGCGACGACGGTATGGCGCTGGGACACCTTCAGCCGGAGGCGGTCCGGAAGACCGGAGACGCTGAGGAGCCGCCGAAGTGGTCGGATGACGCCGACGGGTTCGCGTCCGTCGACGCGCTTGGCGTTAACGGCACTACCGGCGGCGCGGGGGGCAAGGTGGTGACGGTAACCACCCAGGAGGAACTTGAAAAGTATGCTCAGGCTGAAGAGCCATACATCATCCGCGTGGCGGGTGAGATCAAGATCGCCGAGAAACAGAATCCCAAGACCCGTTATGAGAAGCTGACGACCAAGGAGATCCACATCTCATCCAACAAGACGATCATCGGGGTGGGCAAGAGCGGTCATATCGTGGGCGGAGGTTTCTTCATCGGCCCGGGCATGCACAATATCATCCTGCGCAACCTGACGATCCGCGACAGCTTCCTGGCGGGCGACTGGGCGGGGGTGAGAAACGATTTCGACGGCCTGCAGATGGACAACGCCCACCACGTATGGGTAGACCACTGCCACTTTTCCCGTCACGGCGACGGGTGCCTGGACAGCCGGCTGGGAACGACATACCTGACGGTGTCCTGGTGTATTTTCAGCGATCACAACAAGTGCATGGGCGTCGGCTGGGACAGCAAGGTCACCGCGCATATTACGGTGCATCACAGCTGGTTCCGCAACCTCGGCTGCAGGAGTCCGGGAGCCGGCCAGGTGCTGCGCGCGCACTACTACAACAACTACCTCCACGGCATCGGGGCCCATTCGCACGGGGTCAATAACGGTACGAACATGGTCATACAGAACAGCCTCTTCGACAATGTTGCCAATCCGATCATGGTGACGGAACGCACCTGCACAGTCGCAAACGCCGGAAGCGTATTCCGGCACTGCGGCGGCAGGCACGATATAGCCGGGCGGATTTTCTTCGATGCGAGCCGTTTCTACCCATATACACTCGACAAGGCCGAGGACCTGCCGGGCTTACTCGCGAAATACGCCGGTCCGCAAAAGAATCTGGGGCGCCGTTAAAGCCGGCGGCGACGCTTCGGGGGGGATTGAGCATCGTGCGCGCGGTTGTGGGCAACACCACCAACGAGAATTGGCGGTGGAGCGAATCGATGACCTTAAGTTGGAGCCGGCAACGATGAAGTGGAGAAACTGAAATGCGGAAGACCACATCCTGGATTATTTCGTTATTGCTCCTGACGACCATTACTCGCGCGGCATGGACGAACGAAGAGATCTCCGGTCCGCTCAAAGCACTGGGAGTCGGCGCGAAGAGTTCGGCAGCCGTGGTTAATCCGGTGCTGCGCAGCCCGTTGTCGGACTGGCTCAGCATGGACGGCGAGTGGGAGTTCCGCGTGGACCCGAACCTGACCGGGTACGAGGCGAGGTGGTACGAGACCGCGGGCTGGCCGGGCGCGGAGCGCCGCATCAACGTGCCGGGCTGCTGGGAGGCGCAGGGCGTGGGGCAGCCGGGCCGGAGCAATGAGGGAACGGCGGGCTTCGAGACATACGGGCACAAGATGTTCAGCAATTACGGGGGGGCGGCCTGGTATCGCAAGACGATCGATGTGCCCGCCAAGTGGAGCGGCCGGCGGATCTGGCTCAAGATCGGCGGTATCAACTGCATCGGCTGGATCTGGGTCAACGGCACTTACCTGGCCCGGCACTACGAGTATGCGGGCACGTACAAATACGACATCAGCAGTCTGGTCACCGCCGGGCAGTCCGCGACGGTGACGGTCCTGGTGCGCAACGACATCCCCAGCCGCCAGGGAGAGGTCAATTCCCTTCGGGCATATGGAGGATTGCATCGGTCTGTAGAACTTGAGGCAACGGGCGATGTGTTCGTCGAGTATGCTTATGTTGAAGGTGAATTCGATGCCAAATCAGCACAGGTCCATGCTTCGATCAGATCGACCGCATCCGGAAGCCGGAAGCTGAATGTCGAAGTTCAGCTGGCCACGCTCAAAGGGGAGGCGGCGGGCGACGCCGGCAAGACGATAACGGTTGATGGGGGCGCAACCGTCGAGATTGTTTTTGATGTCCCCCTAAAGCCGTTTCAGGCATGGTCGCCGGAGCAACCGAATCTTTACCGTGCTGAGATCGTACTTAGCGACGGCAGGAAAGCCGTACATGGCTGGACCGAGCGGTTTGGAGTCAAGAAGCTCGAGACACGCAACAAGCAGTTCTGGCTGAACAACAGGCCGTACTTCCTACGCGGCTACGGCGATGATCACACCTATCCTTTAACGGTGTGCTCGCCTGCCGATCACAAGACACATCTTAAGCACATTTCTGTGGCCAGAGACTTCGGTTTCAATTTCGTACGGCATCATACGCATGTCGAGCTGCCTGAGTACTTCGAGGCGGCTGACGAATTGGGTCTCCTGGTGCAGTCGGAGATACCTTATTGGGCTCATGGCAAGGACGAAGAACCCTATCCCCACGTGACGCATATGTCCGGGGGAACGAAGGATCCGCCCGCCGATCTGCGCACCCTGATCAAGCATTTCCGGCGGTATGTATCCCAGTCCTTCTACTGCGGCGGGAACGAGGGGCATTATTCCAGGGCATTGGGACAGCAGCTCTATGACATCATCAAGGAACTGGATCCTTCGCGTCCCTGGATGGGTCAGGAACGCGACACCAACATGGGTGACTCGGTCTCGGACTACCAGTGCTACAGTCGCGCCGGCAGCGGCGACGCGTTTGTTGTTCCATTGCTTGAGAATGAGGACAACTGGCCCATGGTCAAACATGAGTACCTTAGTTTCAGTGCCGGAGATGATCCACGACTGGAGCCTAAGTATGGTACCGGATATGCACCGAACTGGACGATGGATGCGGCCAGGGCGATGGTGAAGAAGGCCGGTCTTGAATGGGACCAGGCCGCAAGGTGTTTCGACGCTGGCTTCCGCCTGCAGAGCATCTTCCACAAGATCGGTCTGGAAAGCGCGCGGCTGGACCCTCGAGTGGACGGTTACTCCATGTGGCTGCTGGTGGATTTTCCGCCTGCAACATGGAACGGTCTGCTGAACATTTTCCATGAACCCAAGCACAGCACGGCAGATTATTTCAGCACCTTTAACCAGCCGGTTGTTCTGCTGGCCAAGGACCCGGATCCCAAGCCGGGGATATTCCTGAAAGGCTTTCCGGCAGTGGCCGGCGATTATGTCTTCGATGAAGACAAGGCAAAACAACATCTTTCGACGAACTATGGCTTTTTAAGGCCGATGCTTAATCTCTTCGATGATTGGCCGCTCTACAGGGCGGGCCAGGAAGTCCCTGTCGAGTGGGTGGTGTCCAACTTCGGAGATACCCCGATCCGTAACGCAAAGCTGACATGGCGGTTGCGTGACGGCAGAAAGGTCCTGGCAGAGGACACCCTGTCGAACGTGACCGTCGAGATCGGTGATGTGGCAACTGTCACAAAGACTGAAATAGCTTTGCCCGAGGTCACCAAACCGATGAAAGCTACCGTCGAAGTCAGCCTTACCGGCGGCGAACGGGCCAACAGCTGGGATATCTGGGTCTTTCCTGAATTGCAGAAGAAGGCGGACCTGGGCGAGGCGCTGGTGGTGGGCGAGGGGATCTACGACCTGCTGTCAAAACGCTATAGCAACGTTGTTCGCATCGGTGACAAGGACGCACAGGACGCACAAGTGTTCATCACTGACGGTGATGGGGATGCCATTGTTGAGGCGCTTAGGGAAGGCAGACGAGTGCTCTGCCTCAGTTTGCCGAAATCCAGAGCCTTCAAAGTGAGTCCCAGGCTGGGCAATTGGCTTTGGGGAGAGCAGGCCGGTACCGTGCTTTCCGCCGACACCGGTGCCTTCGGTGACTATCCCAATGAAGGGTACATGAACCAGCCGTATTTCCGAGTACTGAACCAGGCTGTCAAACTCGAGCCGGGAGGTTTTGCCGAAGGGGCCGAATCGCTGATGGTCGGTTGGGGAAATGCCGGGTTCTTCACCTGTGTGTTCGAAGCTAATGCCGGCGACGGCAAAGTTCTGGTTAGCGGATTGGATCTGACCGATCGAACAGCGGACCTGCCGGAATCCGCATACCTTCTGGACCAGATGATCCGCTATGTGGTCTCGAATGAGTTCTCGCCGGTTAGAAGAATCGATCCGGGGATCTTTCGGGGAATGGTCGATTCGAAGGCCATCCTGAGAGAGTTGAATGGTGTTGAGAGAATTGCGAAGAGCGTTGCGTCTCAGGAGTACAACAGCGGCGTGTTTGGTGTACTTCGGGGACACTTTGTTCGACAGACTGACGGCAAGGGCATGCTCACATGGCGTACGAAACCTCTGACCGAGGCCGATATGAACAGCGCCGGCGATGCCGTCTTCCGCTGGCCGGCATCGACGGGGTGGTTTACCGAACCCGGGGGCGGGCATTTCACATTGTTCCTCAACGGAGAAGAGTTGTTGAAATTCGATGTGTCTTCCGAGACGAAGACGTGGCAGATGCTCGATTTGCGAGGTGTGCTCAATTACGACGTCATGGGATTCACGCGACCGGATAAACTGGACAGCGTCGGGATCATGAGACTGACCTTACCTGCCGGTACCGTTCAAGTTGGCGAAAGCGTGGAGATCGGCGTCAAAGGTTCTGCATCCGGCAGCAAGCGCTTCTTCATGCTGTACGAGACACGTTAGCGCAAACAGGATTTGCCGGCTGTGAAGGCAGGCTTGTGTTGACTGACCGGTGGTATGGCACTGTTGGAGACCGGGATGAAAGAACGACGGATGTTTACCCCGATGTGGGTTCCCTGTCCTACTTAGGGTGCAACAAGAATCAGTAGTGTCCCAACGTTTCGGAGAAGGGGAGATTCGCGTGTACGAGTACGTGTACGAGTATGTGATTGGCGGGGCTTTTCCGTACTCGTACACGTACTCGTACACGCATATCTCTTCCTCTTGATTTCAAGTCGCGAATTGATGTACTCGATTGCCGGGCGCTGGGAATAAACACGTTACACAGGAATGAAGGCCGAACGTTGGGACAGTAGTAAACAAGAATGACCATGCATCAGAGAAATCTTGTTCCGTCGATTGCCGGTTTATTGGGCTACCTGTGCATAGCCGCGGCGGGAGCTGCTCAGGAATTGCTTCCCAATACGGGGTTTGAACGCAAGGCAGATTGGGGTGGATCGGGTTGTACGTTCGAATACCAGACTTCAACAGTGCATGACGGCTCCCAGGCTGGAATGTGCTACGGCAGACAGAACAGCCGGGGTGGTGTCTTCTGCGCTTATGCTTTGAAAGCTCCGTTTCTGCTGAAAGGCAGCGGCGACTACACAATAGGAGCCTGGATGAGACTGGCGTCCGGATCGGACGAGGCTGTTCTCGCCCTGAAAGTCGTCGATGACAGCCCACAACGAATCTACAAGGTGCAAAAGCCCATCGGTACAGGCTGGACGTACGTCTCGGGCACAGTGCGTGTGGATTTTTCCGAGTTCCTGGGGCAGGTGACTTTCGCCGTATACACCGCGAACGGTACGGCGGACTTCTACGTGGATGACTGCAGTGTTACCAAGGGAACCACCGGAAGCACAACACCACTGCCTCGTCCCGCGCCACCGGCGCGAGAGGACGTCCCGGGACCGGATCTTTCCGGTGTCGAGAAACTCGAGCAATCCGATGACTACCGCGTGTGGGTAAACGGCCAGGAGCAATTCGTCTACAAGAGCACCAGGAATTCCGGCCATGCAATATACTCCAGCATGTCGTTCGTGAATTTCGACTGCTCAAAGCCTGCGACGGTCAAGGTCTATCCGAAAGAGGATCTCTACGACTACGCGATCAGGCCCCACTCCTACAACATTTCCAGCAAGGTAACGGATGACGGCATGATTACATTTTCGCTGGGAGCTACCCGGCAGGTCGTGCTGGCGGTGAACGGCTCACTGGACCACGTGCTCGTTGTGTGCGCCAACCCGATACAGAAGGATCCCGGCCCGGGCAACGTAACGCATTACTACGGCCCCGGGGTGCATCACGTGGGGCGGGGCAGGGCGCTGGCGAGCGGTGATACCGTATACATAGCAGACGGTGCAGTGGTCGAAGGCGGGTTCTGTGCGGATGATCACAGCAACATCAGGATATTCGGTCGAGGCGTCATCTCCTGCGGCGAATGGGGCCATCGAGAGGATTTCAAAGTAATATCAGTGGATGCCAAGACCGCGGTCCCTACGAACTGCGTGATAGAGGGTATCACAATGACCCTCGCGCCGGGATGGATCATAAGATCCTTTTGTGGAGAGGACCCGATGGGGGTGCTCAATCTGGTCATACGGAATGTTAAGCAAATCGGGAACTGGCACTACAATACCGACGGCGTGCAGATCGGGCGGACCGGGTTTCTTGTCGAGAACTGCTTTATGCAAACCAATGACGACAGTCTGTCAATGAATGAAGTCTGCAGGAACGGTGAGATAAGAGACTGCATACACTGGGTGAACAGGAACGGAGGCGTGTACACTCTGGGCTGGGGCTGTCGCGACATCCGGAATCTGTACATTCATGACAACGTGGTGTTGCGCGCCGGATCAAAGCTCTCAATAAAGAGCCCGTTCGCGCTTGAGTTCACCAATCGGGATGCGTCTGTCCGCGACATCTTCTACAAGAATATCGTAGTCGAGGAGATGACCAGAGGGGCATTCTGGGTCGACTATCGGATGAAATCGAGGGGCAAGGTCGGAAACATCGTTTTCGACAACATAACGATACACGACGAGAGAAAGGGCAGTATGTCCGGACACAGCGGCGATTTCCCGATAGACGGTGTGACTTTCAACCGGGTAACGATCAACGGAAGAACCATTGCCGCTGCGGATGAAGCGAATTTGACCTTCAAGGATGTGAAGAACGTTACTTTCATAAACGATCCGAATGCGAAGTTCGAGCTTCCTCCGGCACCTTGAGTCGGTCATTCCCAAGGCGCTTGATTCTAAAGGGCGTGAACAGAGGGAGGGTTTGAGTGTCGTCGCGTCATCAATTGAGGGGTTACCTGAGACCAGGAGGTGGAACTTGAAACGGCAAAGTGGAAACGTGAGCGTTGAGCAACAGACATTCGGAAGTGTGAAGAAGTTCAGACATCTTGTGTTGGGGCTGGTATTCGTTTCGGGAATCTCCGTTGCGACTGCGGACAGCATCACGGGATCCTACGAGACCATCACAATCGATGGCAGTCTGTCGGATTGGGATGCTGCCGATCTCCTGTATCCGGACTCTCAGATTACAGACGGCACTCCACTCAATACCACCTACTCCAACATCTACGTGGCGAACGATGCCGATTACCTGTACATCGGGCTGGCCCTCAAGGGACCAGGAGGCGGTGACGTCGGCAACGACATCTGGCGGCGAGTCTATATCGACAACGACATGGATGGCGGAACAGGTTTCGACGGCGGCTGGACGTCCGGCGGCTATGACCGGATGGTGGAGTACGGTAATATCGGCGCGCTTTCCGACCTCTACGAATCTGTCGGCGCCGATCAGACCGCCTGGTCCTGGAATCATCTTGGGCCTATTCGCTGCGCCTGGGGGGACAACGCGATAGAGTGGGCAATACCCATGAACCGTTTAGGGATGGGAGCACGCACTGAAATGCGCCTATGGTTTGAGGTACCGCGTGGTGGTGACGTTACCGTAGCGACGTATGCCCATACCTTTGAAAATCACGCCGGAACCTACACGCTCGGGGCCGACGGGGGTGACGGCGCCGGTGGCACTCCGACCTCGGAAGTCACCCGGACAGAGAAGAGTGTGCAAAGCGGCGAGAAGAAGACTCTGAGCCCGACCATTCAGACCCCGGCCATGCACCGCTCCCTGGCGACGGTGGATGGCCGGTTGAGGACCAGCGAGATCATAAACCGTCTGACGGGCAAAGCATTGCAGACCAGCGGGCCGGAATTCGTGATCACTTACGCCGATGGCCAGGAGGCGACCAGCGACGAATTTGACTTGCTCGCGTTCGAGGGAACCGATGCCGGCGCTGTCGCTCGATTGCATAACTCCGAGCTTTCTCTGACTGCCGAGATCTCTTACACCGGCAGCAAACAGCCCTGGGCCTATAAGCAGATCCGCTTCACGAACACCGGCCGGGAACCGCTGCTGCTGCGCACCGTCGAGCTGGAGCATCTGAAGGTCGCCGACGAGAAAGTCACCTACGCCGTGGATCGCAACTTTCCACGGTTGTCTGATTGGGGCCAGCCGGTCTACACCGAGTCGCTCTGGTTCGGGGTGGAATTCCCGGCCACTCGAAGCAGCGCGACGGAAGACGGTTTCATCTTCCTTCGCCACCATCCGGGCATCGAGATTGCACCCGGCAAGAGCTATCAGACGAAACGGGCCGTGTTGAGTGCCTCCGAGCCGGGTCACGTGAAAGAGGCGTTCATGGACTACGTGGCCACGCTCCCGCCGCGGCAAGAAGCACCCAGGATGGCTCTTTACTGGTGCGGCTACCTGGTTGTGGGTGACGCCTTCGGGGAAGGTAAAGTTGAACCGACACACTTCGAGCGGGCAGAGAAGCAGTTTGTCAGCCTGCGTAAGATGAAGGAGCTGACCGGGTTCAATTATTGGTCGTTCAGCTACGATGTCCCCTTCTATCGAGCCGACGGTCTGTTCGTCCCCGTGGAGCCCGACACCTGGGAGCGGACCCGCGCTGCGCTGGCCCCGTTGGGAACCCGGGCTGGTTTCTGGACCAGCTTCTCCTGCATCTACACGGCCTCGACCCACGACTGGGGCAAGACCCAAGGTTATGAACTACAGCACCGTCGGGCTTATTGCCTCGCCGGGCCGAAATACTATGCCGCCATCAAGAAGCGTCTGGAAGACATTGTGCGGAAGTACGAAATGGCCTCGATCAATTTCGACGGGATGTACTGGGGACAGGGGCTCGGCTGCAACCAGCCCGGGCACGGGCATCTCGTCGGTAAAGGCCGCGAACAGGGCGTTTTCGCCACAGAGCGGGTCGTGGAAAACGAGTTCGCCATCTTTGAGTCGCTGCGCGGAATCCAAAGCGATATTCTCTTCGATCTGTTCGTCTGTGGCGAATGGGCCAGTCCCTGGTGGTTGATCCACCTGAACGGCGTGCACTCGGTGCACGGCGACACGGTGGCCGCCGGGATTCCTTCCCCATGGGTCCGAGACGAGCTGATCACTGTCCGTGACATCCAGGTCTTCGAGGAGCACCGGCGCTTGCAGCGCCAATTCCCCCTCTGGGCCGAGGATCTCTACGGGACGCAGGTTCGGGCGAACCATCTGATCGACGGCGTTTCCATCACCGGTGAAGCCTACGAAGAGCGCTGGGAAGACGAATTTGTGATGTCTCTGCCAGGCCGCGGGACGACTGCGGCCAACCTGATGTCTTGCGACCTGCCCACGCTTGAGCGTTCCCGTGGCGGACTCAAGTTTCTCGGTGAAGTGGCGAAATGGACGAAGGCCAATGAGGCCATCTATCGCGACTTCCATCTGATCGGCGGTGAGCCGAAGGACCGTGAGGTCTACGGATACAGTCACGGTGACGGCAACGGACGGGCGATCGTGGCCCTGCGGAATCCGTTCATCTTCGGCAAGGCCTTTCCATTGGCTCTCGACCGGTCTCTCGGTCTGAAACCCACCGACGAGAAGCTGTGTGTCAACGTTGTCTATCCCTACCGCAAGACGTTCCCGGCAGTCGCTTTCGGAGATACGGTCCACATCGCCATTCAGGACTACCAGGTGTTGTTGTTGGAGGTCCTTTCCGAGTCGAGGCAGCTTCAGGGAGTTCCTTCCGCAGGTCGCTGGAGCGTTGATGAGTCCGGCAAATTGGTGCTTTACGACGAATCGATCCTCACGGACACGCCGCCGGGACGGCTGGAAATCAAGCCCTGGAAGAAAGCCTTGCGCCTGGCCGGCAAGGTGACCGTACCGTTGGCGGCCGACGGAGGACAAATCCAGGTCATGTTCGACCCGATTGCGGGCAAACCGGTCAAGAAGCCGGTCGTTCTGATCGACGGCAAGGAAGTGGACGCCGAGTTTCACGAACGATCGGGAGGCATCAGACAGAACTGGGCGCTGATCGATGTGCCGCCGGGTCAACATCAAGTTGACATCGACCTTCTCAGCCTCAGTTCCGACGATAAGGTCCGCATGGGGGCCTGGTTTGTGGTATACTATAAGTTAACAGGTCGGGGAACCGATCGGCACGTTCCGGGGACGGCCCGGCTGTTTCCGGTGTTCGCCGCCGATGAAGACCGCCGGGTGACGACGCTGCTTGAACCATTTGAGTGCCGCGTGTCCGAGCACCTCGCGATGGGATCCCGATAGGGTTTCCCGGGTAAAAGAAATGTCAAGAGTCAAGGTAAAGGGCTTTCCGGATCGCCTCGTCTGGGTTGTGTTGATTGCGTGCCTGGTCTGCGCCTGTACCGCGACGGCAAATCTCTATGTCAACGAGATTATGGCTGCCAACGACGGTACCGTCAGCGATCCCCAGGGCGACTATGACGACTGGATAGAGATCTATAACAATGGTCCTGCCTCGGTGGACATCGGCGGGATGTCTATCGCCGACGATACAAATGGCCCTCCCCATGACTACCGGATCCCGACCGGCAACCCCGGACTCACCACCATTCCGTCGGGGGATTTCCTCATTCTCTGGGCGGATGGCGATACCAATGACGGCATTCTCCATCTGCCCTTCCAACTTTCCGCCGGGAGTGGGGAGCTCGTATCGCTTTACGACACCAATGGCAGTACCGTCCTGGATGTCCTGGTGTTTGGCCCGATGGGCGCTGACGTTTCCTACGGCCGTTACCCCGACGGCGATCCGGTACCGTACCTCATGTCGTCCCCCACACCGGGCGCCAGCAACAGCGTGGGCCGTTCGGGAGCGGTGACCATCTCGGAGCCAAGCAGGACGTTCAGCGGTTCGCTCAGTGTCACGCTCTCGGCGGCTACAAACTCGGATGCCATCTACTACACGCTGGACGGCTCCGAGCCGGACACGGGCTCGACCCTCTACACGGGGGCCATCAGCGTCACGGAGACCGTGCAACTGAGAGCACGGTCATTCGTATCGAGCCTTGCGCTGGGACCCATATCCAGCGCGAACTACATTCGTCTTGCCGCCGACATGCTCGCGTTCAGTTCCGATCTGCCGGTCGTGATTGCCGATAGTTTCGGGACGGTTCCGAACTATGTCTCCAGGATCAAGGGCTGTGTGGCGTTTTTTGAGCCTGGCGCGAACGGCAGAACAACGGTCACGAATGGCGCCTCTATCATCGCCCGCGCAGACATGGAATACCGCGGAAATACGTCGGGTGAGTTCAAGAAGCAGCTTCGCATAGAGGCCCTGCAGGACTCGGCCGACGTGGAGTTGGCCATTGCGCCGCTGGGCATGCCGGCCGAGGCCGACTGGCTCACGATTGCCGCAAACCGCTGGGACAAAAACCTCCTGCGCAGCGCCTTTGTAATGGAGATGAGCGAGCAACAGGGGTTGGCGAACGCGGAGTACAGGTTCGTGGAGATGTTTATACATGACGAGGCGACGGGTGACCCCATATCCTATGCCGACCATTACATGGGCGTGTACATGTTTTCAGAGACGGTTCAGCGTGGCGACGACCGCATCGACGTGGAGAGACTGAGTCCGGGCGACACCAACGAACCGGCCGTGAGCGGCGGCTATATTTTCCGAAGAGACAGGGCAAACACCTTCACCGCCGGCGGACTCGCATGGGAATATGTCTATCCCGATCCGGCAACGATGGCGTCCCCCGAATACAGCGCCCAGGATGCATGGATTCGGGCGTACCTGGACCGGTGCTATGCGGCCTTACATGCCCCTGACTTGGATGACCCGACAAACGGTTATGCCGCCTACTTGGACGTCAAGTCCTTCATTGATTACCACTTCATAAACTGGCTGGGGGAAAATGGGGACGCCTACATTTACAGCTCCTATTACTACAAGCCGCGCGGCGGCAAGCTTTTCATCGGGCCGGCATGGGACTTTGACCGCGCAATCGAATCGAGCCTTCACTTTGATGACAACCCGTTCAACCCATGCCGCCCGGTCGGTAACGTCGACTTCTTCGGCGCAAACTTCTGGGTAGCGGACCTGTTCGAGGACATCAACTTCTTCCAGGCCTGGGTCGACCGTTGGGAGGAGTTGCGGGAGGGCGTGTACAGCGACACGAATATCGGGGCCGTCATCAACACACTGAGCAACACCGTAGCCGAGGGGGCGGTTCGAGAACTTGAGCGATGGCCCGGCCTGATGGACCCGCGCGATGCCGGCCAGGGCGGCTGGTATTCGGGGGAACTGGACAACACGTGGGCCGGCGAGGTGCGTCACATGCGGGCCTGGCTTCTTGCCCGGGCCGGCTGGATAGACGACCAGCTTGTCGGCAAGCCCACGTTCAGCCAGGGCGGCGGCCAGGTGTCGCCCGGATACAACCTGCAGATAGACATGCCCGCGCACGCTACAACGATTTACTACACCACCGATGGGAGCGACCCGCGTGCATTCGGCGGCGGCATTTCGCCAGGCGCTGTTCCTTACGCCGGCGAGATCACAATAGCGTCAAACACCATAATCATGGCGCGCGCCTACAATCCAACCTGGGCCAACACCTTTTGGCGACCAGGAGACACCTTTACAACCACGCTCCCCTGGAGCGGCCCGCGCGAGGCCGTTTTCATAACCGATGTACCCGCTCTTGCCATAACGGAAGTGATGGTTAACCCGCGTCGGGCGGATATCACGGAGACCAACGGGGGCTATACCGCCTCGGATTACGAGTTCATCGAGATCCGCAACACGGGCGCGGCCCCGACGCCGCTGGTGGGAGTGCGGTTTACCGATGGAATAGAGTTCGATTTTACCTGGGGTTGGGTGGGCAGTCTGGAGCCCGGAGAATACGCGCTGGCGGTCAACAACCTGGCGGCCTTCACCAATCGTTATCCGGGCTGGGCCGGCATGAAAATCGCCGGCGAGTACGAGGGCAACCTCAACGACGGCGGCGAACGCGTGATGCTGCAGGGACCGCTGGGAGAGACAATCGCGATCTTCACCTACGGCGACGGGCGGATCTGGCCGCAGTCGGCCGACGGAGCCGGGCACTCCCTGGTGCCGCTGGTAGTGGACGATCAGGCGGACGGCCGTTTGGACTACTGGGGGAACTGGCGGGCAAGTGCGCTTATCGACGGCTCGCCGGGCACGGCGGACGCGGAGCCGGCGACCTCGGTTGTGATCAACGAGGTCTGTGCGCACACCGATACGGGGCTCGACCCGCCCTACGACTCCGACGACTGGATCGAGCTGTATAATCCGCTGGGCACGGCAGTGGACGTCGGCGGCTGGTACCTGAGTGATAACGGCGACGACCTGAAGCACTATCGCATTCCCGGCGGGACGGTGATTACGGCGGGCGGCTACCTGCTCTTGACCGAAAACCTGGACTTCCACACCAACCGCCTGGACGGGTCGGGCTTTGGGCTGGACAAAGCCGGCGAGGGCATCTTTCTGTCGCACCTGCCGCGCACAAAAGTGGACCGCGTGGTGGACGCGGTTCGCTTTAAGGGGCAGGAGAACGGTGTGTCGCTGGGCCGCTACCCCGACGCCGGGCAGTACTGGTACGCGTTGAGCCCAACGCCGGGGGCACCCAACGCCGCGCCGGGGCCGCACGTTTACATCAGCGGGATCATGTACAATCCGTTGCGCGCCGGTACGAACGCGGCAAACAACACCCGCGACGAGTATGTCAAGATCCGCAACCCGCTGGGCACGTCAGTCGAACTGTGGACCGATGCGGGCGCCTGGCGGATCGACGGAGGGGTCTCCTATACATTCCCGCCGGGAACGACGCTGGCGGTGGGAGAGAGTCTGTACCTTGTGTCGTTCGACCCGGCTGATACCGAGGCGTTGAGCGGTTTCCTGGCGGCCTACGGCTTGACCAACGGGCAGGTTCGACTTTACGGGCCGTACGACGGAGTGCTGGCCAACGAGGGCGAGCGCATCGGATTGGAGCGACCGCAGGCGCCCGACATGCCGCTGGACGGCGTGTCGTGGGTTATCGTGGACGAGGTGGTCTACTTTGCTCAGGCGCCGTGGCCGGTGGAGCCGGACGGGGTGGGTCGCGCCGTCGTGCGGGTGGATGATCTGGGCAGCGGCAACGATCCGGGTAACTGGAGGACGCCGGAGCCGTCGCTGTTGCTGGCGCTGCACTGGAAGCTTGACGAGACGTCGGGGACTGTGGCCGGGGACAGCGGGCGGTACGGCCGCGGCGGGACTCTGAGGGATATACTGCCCGGCAACGCCGATGGTAACACTCCGCCGCTTTGGGCGCCGGGCAAGACGGGCAATGGACTGGAGTTTGATGGGGTTGACGACGTGGTGCGGTTTGACGGCGGCATCGTAAAAGGATTTCCATTTACGGTTACCGCCTGGGTCAAGACGTCCTCCGGCACGGGGATTCGTTGCGCGGTATACGTCGGCGAATCCGCTGCCAATTACCGTTACTACTGCATTGGGGTAAACGGAGGCAAGGGGGAGATTGCGGGGCATGTCAGCGACAACCCGCGCGCGCGGCTCTCGGCCCGCGGCACTACCACGGTTGCCGACGGCGGCTGGCATCACCTTGCGGGCGTGTTCAGGAGCCCCACCGAGAAACTGCTCTACGTTGACGGCCTGCTTGAAGCGGTTCTGATGCCGGAGTTGGTTTATACCGGCACCGTCGACCGCTGTTCGATCGGGCTGTGCGACCGTCCGTCGGCGGACGGGGCGTGGCTGGGAGAGCTTGACGACGTATGCGTGTACAATGCGGAACTGACCGAAGACGGCATCCACAATCTGGCCGAAGAGGTCCCGGAGACCGCCGACGAGGACGGCGACGGTCTGCCGGACGCCTGGGAGCGGCAGTATTTCGGCGGGACGAACGCCGTGAACGGCGGCAGCTTGGACGACTGGGACTTGGACGGGCTGAACAACGAGGGCGAGTATGCCGCCGGCACCGACCCGACCAACGCGCTGAGCGTGTTCCGGGTGCTGATCGGCACGAGCAACGGTTTGGCCGTGGTGTGGTTCGCGACGATTCCGGCGGCGGGCGAAGGCTACAAGGGGCTTGAGCGTTACTACGACCTCGAGCGCCGCACCAACCTGCTCGAAGGCGGCTGGACGGGGCTGGTTCCGTATGTGGATATCCTCGGAACCGGCTCGCCCGTTGTCTTCACCAACGATGGAAATGCCGTGCGCGCATCCTACCGCTCGAAGGCAAGGCTGGAACCCGGCCTATGAGTTCAACGCCTTAGTGAAAGCAAGGTCACCCCTGCTCTCTCTGGAATCCACCCCTCCACGGTTTCGCGACGGGAACGCGTAAAACATGCGGTTAACGGGAGATCACCTGGCCCTGGAAGCTGCAGTATTACCAGGGGCCTTCTGGGTACAGTGATATCGCCGTGCTGCCGGATGGTCGCGTGGCGATCCTTTTAGAGTGGGACGGCAAGAGCAACCTAGCCTGATCTATTCATCAAAATCTACTGCAAATGCGTATCTCACGTCATCTGAAGGACTTCTTGTCGAATGCCGACCTCGACGTGCCCCGGCACGCCCTCGCCCGGCATTCACCAATAAGC
>Ga0180435_10002121_pt1 | contig 20361 bp, 15 predicted proteins | sample SS_ome_3_FD_132467 | JGI IMG/M metagenome (GOLD analysis project Ga0180435, IMG submission 132467) | Hypersaline lake sediment archaeal communities from the Salton Sea, California, USA - SS_3_S_1 metaG | ecosystem: Environmental > Aquatic > Non-marine Saline and Alkaline > Hypersaline >...
GGAAGGTGATGAATTCCATGAAGTCGGGCACGACCTTGATACCCACCATCTGTTCACGTGCCACGGCAAAGAGCTCGAGCATGCGCCGGTGGGCGGACAACGGCAGGGCGACATAGATCTGGTCCACGTGGTTGTCCACGAAACGTTCCCTGATGATGCGCTCCAGTTCGTCGATGGTGCCGAGCACGGGGACCCCGTGATAGACCAGGGACTGCTTTTCAGGGTCATCGTCGATGAAGCCCTCGACGCGGTAGCCCAGCTCGCTGTGCCGGGCGATCTTGTCCACCAGGTTCTGGCCCACCTCGCCGGCTCCGGCGACGATAATGCGGATCAGGTTGTACCCTCGCTTGCGGATATATTCCAGGTAGCCGCGGAAGATCTGCCGGGTGGCGAAGACGAGGATCACGTCGAGCACGAGAAAGATGACCAGCGCCACCCGGGAGTGCTGGTACTGGATGTTCTCCACCCTGAGAAAGTAGACGCGATAGAAGAGATCGAAGGGCAGCAGCAGGGCCCCGGCGAGCAGTACGCTCACCGTGGTGAGCAGGAATGTTTCCACCCGCGAACGCCCCCGCGCGAGACGGTAGAGACTGTTGAGGTAGAAGCAGAGCGGCCAGATGATGACGATGAAGGGCACCAGCTTGAGATACTCGAGGAAGGCCGGGATGCCCTTGTACACCGGAAAGAGGTAGAAACGGAGCACGTAGGCGGCGAGGTAGGCCACAAGGGTGGCCCCCAGGTCGCCGGCCAGGTAGGTCAGCGCGATGAGCCGGTTTCTGCGCTTGATCATCTTTGCTCGGTCAACTCCGCGGTTTCGAGCGCCCTCCGGCCAGACACGCGCTCACGATCGTGGTCATTTGCCGTTCAAAGGACCGTTGCGAGAAGCGCAGGGCGTTCTCCCTGATTTCACTGGTATTTAACTGCAACCCTTCAAGCCTGTCAACAGCCGCCAGGAGGGCCTCGGCGGTCTGCTCGCCATAGAGCACGCCGGTGGTTCCGTCCACCACGCTCTCCCTGGCGCCGCCTTCGCCCAGGGCCACCACCGGGCGGCCGCAGGCCTGGGCTTCCACCAGGGCCATGCCGAAATCCTCCACGGCGGCATAGACGAAGGCCCGGCAGCCGCGGTACTGGGCCACGAGCTCGTCCAGGGACAGGGTGCCGAGAAAGGACACCGACGGCCCGGCCAGCCGGCGCAGCCGTTGCGCTTCCGGTCCGAAGCCGACGATGCGCAGTTCCGCACCGCTGCGATTGAAGGCTTCGATAACCAGGTCCACCCGCTTGTACGGCGAAAGGGCCGAAACGAGAAGGTAGTAGTCACCCGGGCTGACCGAGGCCGGGGCGGGGGTGAAGGTCTCCACGTCCACCGGAGGGTGGACCACGGCGGCGCCACGGCCGTAGTGCCGGCGGATGCGCTGGGCCACGTACGCTGAATTGGCCACGAAGCGATTGACGCCGCCGCTGGTGGCCCGGTCCCAGGCCCTGAGGTAGCGCGCCACGAAGGGAATGACCATGCGCGTCAGGGGGCCGCTGCGGCCCGGGCCGAAGTAGTCGTGGTACATATCCCACACGTAGCGCATCGGGGTGTGGCAGTAGCAGACGTGCGGTGTGCCGTCGGGGACCATGACGCCCTTGGCCACGCAGTGGCTGGAACTGATCACCAGGTCGAAGCCGCGCAGGTCGATCTGTTCGATGGCGGTGGGCAGCAGGGGCAGGTACTGGCGGTAGCAGCGGATGGCCAGGGGCAAACGTTGGATGAAGGAGGTGCGGATTTCCATCCGCTCGATAGCTTCGGGCTGGCTGCCTCGACGATGCACCAGGGTGTGCAGCACCGCACCGGGGTAGAGCCGGCAGAGGGAAAGCAGTACCCGCTCTCCGCCGCGGAAACCGGTGAGCCAATCGTGGACCAGGGCGATTCTCATGGAGGCATTCTACAGGGCACGCCGGTGGCCGATCAATGAAGGGCGCTCAGAGCAGCGATCGGTACAGGGCCAGGGTGCGCTCCGCCGTCTCGGTCCAGCGAAATCGTCCGGCCTGCCGGGGCCCCAGGCGCCGGGCACGGTCCGCGGCCCGGGGATCATTGACCAGGGAGAGGATGGCCCGGGTGATCGGGCCCGCGTCCTCGTGGTCGGTGAAGGCGGCGGCATCGCCCAGCACCTCGGGCAGAGACCCGCCACGCGATGCGAGAACCGGCGTGCCGCAGGCCAGCGCTTCCAGGGGGGGCAGGCCGAACCCCTCGTAGCGGGAGAGAAAGAGGAACAGGGTGGCGCCGCGGTAAAGCGCCGGGAGCAGGCGGTCCGGCTGGCGGCCCAGGCCGATGAGCCTGGAGGGATCGGGCAATCCTGCGGCAAGGCGCTCCAGTTCGCCCTGTGCTGACAGATCACGACCCACCAGCGCCAGTGGCGGTGTTTCCGGGTCCTGGCGCTGGCAGCCGGCATAGGCCTCGAGCACGGTGGCGAGGTTCTTGTGCGGCTTGAAATTTCCCACGTAGAGCAGGTAACGGCCACCAAGCCCGAGTCCCCGGAGTTCCTCCCTTTCGGCATCTTCTTCCGCCGCCGACGACCAGGGGCGGAACCGTCCGTCCACGCCGTAGGGGATGACCCGCACCTTGTGTGGGTCGGTGCGCGGGTAGAAGCGGAGCAGGTCGTCCCGGCTGGCCAGCGACCCGGTGATCACCGCGTCGCTCCGCCGGGCGGCACGGCCGATGAAGTGGCGGGCGTAGAGCAAGGCCGCGCGCGAGGGCAGGTAGCCGGGGTAGATGAGGTGGATCAGGTCGTGTACCGAGGTGACCACCCGCCGGGGCAGGGGCCCGTGGGGCAGCACATAGTGCGTGCTGTGGTAGAGCGCCACCTCGGCTCGGCGAAGCGCAAGCGGCAGGGAGAGGTGCTCGCCGAGGGAATAGGATCGACTCGGCTCATTGAGCAGGGTAAATCGCGGGTCGCCCCCGGTGGCCCTGCGGCAGATCTCCAACGCCTTTTCGCCGCCGAAAAGGCAGAAGGAGAGCGCGCCGCTGTCCAGGCCGGCCAGGCCGTTGACCAGCCGCTCGATGTAGCGGCCGATGCCGAAGTCGGCGGCCTTGCGTGCATCGATACCGATGGTCGTCATGGCCTTCCGCCCCTCCCCGCGGCCTGGAGAATGAGCGCCATGGTTTCCCGGGCCGTGCGCTCCCAGGAAAAGCGCCCGGCGGCCTTTCGGCTGCGCGCCAGGCGATCCTCCCAGCCCTCGTTTTCGGAGCGGGCCAGCTGGTCGATGATCGCCTGGGCCAGGGCGCCGGCCTCCCGTCCGGCGTGAAGGTGGGCCAGCCCTTGAAAGTTTTCGCCAAGGGCGTTGTCCGCCGAGGTGATCACCGGGCTGCCGGAACAGAGTGCTTCCAGCGGCGGAAGTCCGAATCCCTCGTACTCGGAGAGGTAGATGGTGAGGGCGGCGGCATTGTAGAGCGCGGCCAGGTCCTCGTCGTTGACGTATCCCGGAGCGGCCACGCGGTCGTCAACGCCGTGGCGGGAAGCGAGTTCGAAAATATCCATGGTCGGCCAGCTGCGGTTTTCCCCGGCAAAGAGCAGGGTCAGGTCCGGGTCGCTGCGCAGCACCTGGGCAAAGGCCTCGAGCAAAAGGGGAATCATGCGCCGATTGAGGATCGTGCCGGCGTGGAGGATCAGCCGTCCCCGTATGCCGAGGTCACGCTGCAGCCGGGTCAGCGCTGCAGGGTCCTCCCGGGGCCGGAACCGGGCGTCGGCGGCTTCGGGCACGGCCACCACGAGCTCCTGGGCCAGGCCGTAACGGCCGATCAGTTCGGAACGGGAAAATTCGGACACGGTGAGCACCAGCGTGGCCGAACGACAGGACCGGCGGCAGGTGTGACGCCGGCGAAGGGCCTGGCGCCGGGGGAACCACTCCGGGTGGGCTTCGAAGGAGATGTCGTGAACCGTGACCACCGTGGGGCAGGGCAGCTTGCCGGGGAGACTGTAAGCCGGGGAGAAAAAGACATCGGGTCGGTCCCGGCGGAGCCTGCGGGCGAGGGTGACCTGCTGCCACAGGGTGTCGCGGCCGGGCAGCGCCTCGGGCCAGCGGCGGAGCACGGTGACCGGAAAACGGTCCGGTGGGGTGTACCGGCCGGCCGGCCGGTCATCGGTGTAGAGCGTGATCCGGTGCTGCTCGGCCGGTGACCCGGGCCGGCTCCAGGCGTCGAGCAGGTTGGCCAGGTAGCGCCCCACACCGGTGGGCGTGCCGAAAGCTTCCCGGGCATCGATGGCGATCCTCATCAGGCATCTCCTCCGGCAGGGCCGTGGCCCAGTTCGCGGTAGAGGGAGAGCAGTCTTTCCGCCGAGCGCTTCCAGGTGTAGCGACGGCAACGTTCGCGGCCCAGGCCGATGAGCCTGTGACGCTCCTCGCTGTCGGCACAGGCCGAGCCCAGGGCCGCGGCCAGGGCTTCGTCGTCACCTTCGGGAACCAGCAGCGCAGCCTCGCCGGCCACTTCGGGGATGGCGGTGGCGGACACGGCCACCACCGGTACGTCGGCGGCCATGGCTTCGATGAGCGGAATGCAGAACCCCTCGATGGTGGAGGTCACCGCCAGTGCCGCGGCCCCGGCATAGAAGCGCCAGATGTCCCGTCGCGCCACGTAGCCGAGGAACACGGTCCGATCGCTGATGCCCAGCTCTCCGGCCAGGGTCTTGAGCCGGTGGACATAAGCGGTGCGGCCGCCGCCGGCCAGGGCGAGCCGCGACGGCACATTGCTGCCCTGCCGGGCCGTGAGCAGGGCCCATGCTCCGAGGAGTGCTTCGACATTCTTCCGTGGCTCGAGCGTACCGACAAATCCGACGTAGTCACCGGCGGCCAATCCGTCCAGCGGCCGGTGTCGCAACCCATCGAGGTCGCCAGGCGGCGTGACACCCGGGCCCACCACCCTGATCCGTTCCCGCGGGACGCCGAGCACCTGTTCGACCTCGCCGCGGGTATAGCGCGACACCACCTGGACCAGATCGGCGCGCTCGACGCTCCGGCGCACGTGGCGGGGGTAGTCGCGGCGGATTTCACCGTCGACTTCGTCGGTTCGGCGCAGAAAGTGCAAATCGTGAATCGTCACCACCCGGCGCCCCCGACGGCTGGGCAGCAGCAGGGGGTGAGGGGAGTGGGCGATGTCCACCGGGCCGACAAAGGCCTCCACCGGCGGGAAGCGGTAGTTATGCCAGAGCCGGTTGAGCAGTCGGACCGGCACGCGATGGTCCCGGATCTCGAAGTTGGCGCATCCGGGAAAGAGATCACCGTCGACCCGCTGCTTCCACGAGCTGCTGAAGAGCAGGTAGCGGTTGTCGCGGTCCAGTTCGCCCAGGGCGGTGAGCAGGTTGCGAAAGAGCACCCCAACCCCCGTGCCGCGGCTGAGAAACGGCCTGATGTCGATGACGATCCGCATGGGCAGCGCCTTTGAACCCCACGCGAGTGGGAAGTGGAAGTCCACTGGTTGGAACAGCTTGTAATTGTCGCCCACGCCGGGGCCGGCGCTGGAAGTGTAGCACATCGATGCCATGGCGGGAACCGGGGCCGCTGTCGTTGCATCGGTGGCGCCAATGATCGTAGACTGTGCCATGATGATTTTTTCCGGCAAAAAGAGGCGGTTGAAGGAGCCAGGCCTCCGGTTGCACGTGGGGGCCGGCGACAAGCCGATCCCCGGTTGGGTCAATATCGATCGAACCGCTGCCCCGGGGATCGACCTGGTGTCCGATGTCACCGAGGGGTTTGTTTTTTGCGATGCGGCGGCGGTCTATGCCGAGCATTTCCTCGAGCACCTGTCGGTGACCGATGCCGTGCGTTTTCTGCGTGACGTGCACCGTGCCCTGGCCCTTGACGGAAAGCTCCGTATCACAACGCCGAATCTCGAGTGGGTCTGGGCCACGCACTACCGGCTCGACCTGGAACGGGAGGAGAAACGGATGAAGGCCATCGGCCTCAACCGGGCCTTCCGTGCCTGGGGCCACCGCTTTCTCTGGAATCGCGAACTGCTGGAGACGGCCCTGGACGCCTGCGGTTTCACCGGGATTACATGGTGCCGCCGGGGGGAAAGCCGGCACCGGCTCTTCCGCGACCTGGAATCCCACGAGGCCTACGTGGACGTGGGCCACCTGCAGCACGTGCTCATTGCCGAAGCGGGCCGCGGAGCCGAGCAGCCGAAGCGGCTGGCCGCCTTCCTCGAGCTGATCGACCGAGAATACCTCCACCACCTGGAGTCGCCGTGAGGAACCGGTGGACCTGCAACTGACCCCTGAGCAGCAGACGTTTCGCGACAGGGTGCGTACCTTCGCCCGAACGGAAGTACGCCCTGCCGCCGACCGCTGCGAGCCGCAATCGCGTTTCCCCCGGGAACTGCTGCCCCGGCTGGCGGAACTCGGGCTGCTGGGGCTCCTCGCCCCCCGGACCCATGGCGGGCAGGGGCTGGACACCGTTTCGGCGTGTCTTGCCGTGCGCGAACTGGCCGTGGCCTGCCCCTCGGTGGCGGTCACCGTCCACGTGAACAACTTCGTTTTCTGCGCCCCGCTGTCCCGCCTGGGCAGCGGCGGCCAGCTGGATCAGTTCCTGGCCCCGGCGGCGCGTGGCGAACGTCTGGGGGCCTTCGCCCTCAGTGAGCCGGACGCGGGGGCCGATCCTTCGCGGCTGCTCGCCACGGCCCGCCCCGATGATCATGGCTACCGCTTGAGCGGCCGCAAGGCCTGGGTGACCAACGGGCCCCTGGCGCGTTCCTTCCTCGTCGTGGCACGGGTGGCAAGGGACGAAGGGCATGACACGGCCCTGTTCATCGTGGACCGGGACGCCCCGGGGCTCGTGATCAGCAAGCCGCACCGCACCCTGGGGCTGCGCTCGGCCCTGGTGGTGGACCTGGTGCTCGACGACGTCCCGGTGCCGGCGGAGCGGCTGCTCGGCCCAGAAGGCGGCGGCCTGGCCGCGGCCCTGGAAACACTGCAGGCCTCGCGTATCGGTGTTGCGGCCCAGAGCGTCGGCATCGCCAGGGGAGCGCTCTCCGCGGCGCAGCGACAGGACGCCGGCTCGCCGGAACAACGACAGGCCCTGGCCGGCGCGGCCGCCGATGTTGAGGCGGCGAACCTGGTCATGCTGCGGGCGGCCTGGCTCGTGGATCAGGGGCCCGCCTGTCCGCGGGAGGCCTCGATGGCCAAGCTGATCTGTTCGGAGACCGCCGTGAGAACCGCCGGGCTGGTGCTCGATCACGCCGGGCCCGAAGCCAGCCGGGACGGCCATCCCGCCTCGCGCTTTCTTAGAGATGCCCGGGTGACCACCATCTACGGCGGCCCCTCCGAGATACAGCGCGGCATCATCGCCCGCAACCTGGGGCGGGCGGCTGCTGAAAACCGTTATTTTGATTGACCTTTCGCGAAAACTGTCCTAAACTGCCACGTTTTGAACACGGATGGTCCGGGCAGGGAGCAGGCAATGAGCGACGTACGCAGTATGACCGGTTTCGGCGAGGGACGGACGGAGAAACCGGGCGAGTTCGAGGTGCGGGTGGTCATGCGCTCGATCAACCATCGGCATTCCGAGATCCAGCTGCGCCTGCCCCAGGAAATGTCGGTCCACGAGGCGGCCATCCGGCGCCGTATCGGGCGCAAACCGCGACGGGGCAAACTCGACGTTTCCATTCGCCTCAATCGCGAGACCGCTGCCGCCGAGCTTCCCACGGTGAACCGCGAACAGGCCGAACGGCTCATCGCCGCCTCCCGCGAGCTTTCAGGGGAACTCGACCTTCCCGGGGAACTGGACCTCGGCACCCTGCTGCGGCTTCCCGGCGTGATCCTGCAGGAGGCCGGCGCCCGTGAATTCGACGATGCGGAACTCCCGCTGGTCTTTCGCGCGCTGGACCTGGCCATCGAATCCCTGGAAACCAGCAAGCGCACCGAGGGGCAGGCGCTGGCCGGCGACCTGCTGGCGAGGATCGAAACCCTGGAATGCGCACTGGGCCGGCTGAGGGAAATGGCCGGCGACGTGGCGCAGCTGCTGCTCGAACGCCTGCGGCAGCGGCTGGCCGAGCTTGACGCCACGGTGGAGCTGGACCAGGAGCGCCTGCAGCAGGAGGTGATCTTCCACGCCGACCGCGGTGACATCACCGAAGAGCTGGTGAGGCTGGAAAGCCACTTCACGGCTTTCCGCCAGGCGCTGGAGGATGGCAGCCCGGCGGGCCGACGACTGGAATTCCTGCTGCAGGAAATCCATCGCGAAGTGAACACCACCGGATCGAAGGTGCGGACCCCGGAACTGTCGGCCCTGGTCATCGACATGAAATCGGACCTGGAGAAGGTCCGTGAGCAGGTGCTCAACATCGAGTAGGCGTGATGATGAACGGCGTTGCGCGCGGATCCCTGGTGGTGCTGGCCGGCCCCTCGGGGTCGGGCAAGACCAGCCTGGCCACCCTGGCCATGGAACGCCTGGAGCAGATCGACTTTTCGGTCTCCTGGACATCGCGAGCGCCGCGGCGCGGCGAGACCGATGGGCGGGACTACCGTTTCGTGAGCAGGAAGCGGTTCCTCCGAGCGGTGGAGGAAGGCCGTTTTCTCGAGCACGCCACGGTGCACGGCAACCTCTACGGCACGTCCATGGACGCGCTGGAAAGCGCCCTGGCCCACGGCCGGGACGTCTTGCTGGATATCGATGTCCAGGGGGCGGAGCAGGTGCGGCAGCGCCTCGACGGCGAAACGGGCTGGGAGGCGGTGAGCGTGTTCGTCGTTCCGCCGGACCGCGATGAGCTGGAGCGCCGGCTGCGCCACCGCAGGACTGACGACGAGGAAACCATCCGGACGCGACTGGAGAACTCGCTTGCCGAAATCTCGCGCGCCGGTGAATTCGACCACATACTGATCAATGATGACCTGGAGGGCTGCTACCGGCAATTCGCCGGGATCATCGCCGCCCTCCGCACGCGATCGCGGCGGATGGTCCGTCAATTGGCCACGGCATTTTCCCAGCGGTGAGGCGTCGCCGGCGGCGCCCGGGAGAGCCGGAGGAGGAGAAGGGTGAACAAAGTACCGGGGAAAGAACTGGACAGCAAGTTTCGACTGATCACCATCGCGGCAAAGCGGTGCGAACAGTTGCACCGCGGCGCACGGCCGAAATTCGAAACCCCTTCCAAGAAGTGGGCCTACGTGGCCCTGGAAGAGGTCCGCAGCGGGATGATCGATTTCGAGATCCTCGACGAGCCGGAAGACGTGGCCGTGGAGGACTATGACAGCGACATCTTCCTCGAGGGCGACATGGCTGCCCCGCTGGATATCGAGCCGCCGGTGGTCATCGCCACGGACAACGATGACGATGAGGATGCGACGCCGGTGACCAAGAAAGCCAAGGCCATCGTCGAATCCGATGAAGAAAGCCTCGAGGAGGTGTCAGAGGACGACGTGGAGGACGATGACCACTGACCGGCACAGCACCGTGACCGGCCACGGGGCCGCCGGGATGCACGTGGCCCTCGGTGTTTCGGGGGGCATCGGCGCGTACAAGGCGGCGATGATCATCCGGGAACTGCGCACGGCCGGAGCGGGGGTCACGGTGCTGATGACGGCCAACGCCGCACAGTTCATCACGCCCCTGACCCTGCAGACACTCTCGGGCAACCGGGTGCTGCTCGACCAGTTCGACGGCGTGAGCCGGGAATGGGACGTGGAGCACGTTTCGCTGGCCAAGCGTGCCTCCTGCCTGCTGGTGGCCCCGGCCACGGCGAACATCATCGGCAAGTTCGCCGGCGGCATCGCCGACGATTTCCTCTCCACTTTCCACACGGCCTTTGACGGTCCGGTCTACGTGGCCCCGGCGATGAACACGGTGATGTACCGCCACCCGGCGGTGCGCCGGAACCTGGAGACGCTGCGCTCCCGGGGGGTGACGGTGATCGAACCGGGCAGCGGTTTCCTGGCCTGCGGCGACACCGGGCCCGGTCGGCTGGCCGAGCCCCATGACATCGTCGACCTCGTGCTCGGCGACCTGCTCCAGGGCGTCGAGACCGGCCTGCTCCGGGGCCGCCGGGTGCTGGTCACCGCCGGGCCCACGCGGGAGGACATCGACCCGGTGCGCTTTCTCACCAATCGCTCCAGCGGGCGCATGGGCTACGCACTGGCCCGGCAGGCGGCCCGGCTCGGCGCAGCCGTGACCCTGGTCAGCGGTGCCCGTGGCCTCGATACGCCCCCGGGGGTCGACGCGGTGGCGGTGACGAGCTGTGCCGAGATGCACCAAGCGGTGCTGGCATCGTTCGATGACTGCGACCTGCTGCTCATGGCCGCCGCCCCGGCCGATTACCGTCCCGCCGACGTATCGTCATCGAAACGGCGCAAGGGTGAGGGGCCGCTGCGGCTCGAGCTCGTGCGCACCACCGACATTCTCGCCGATGCGGGACGGCGCAGGAAACGGCAGGTGCTGGTGGGCTTTGCCGCCGAGACCGACGACGACTTCGAAACCCGGGCCAGGGAAAAGCTGAAACGCAAGGACCTCGACCTCATCGTGGCCAACCGGGTGGGGCCGGCTGATCGCGGGTTCGGCGCCGAGACCAATGCCGGGGTGATCATCGATGCCGCCGGCGGGCGGTTCGAGGTCGACCTGACCACCAAGGACAGGATGGCGCTGGCCATTCTCGAACGTGCCGGAGCACTGGTCAATGAGCGGGCGGAAGGCTAGCGCGACGCCGGGTGACGATATCCGGCAGCAGGTACGGGGCTGGCTGGAGTTCCTCGAGCAGGCCGGTTGCCCCGGGTTGCCGCCGCCCCCCGAGAACGCGACACCACAAGCGGAGCGCGAGGAGGAGACGCCGGTGATGGAAACCCTGCAGAGCATTCGCGAGGACCTCGGCGACTGCCGGCGCTGCAAGCTGGCCGAGGGCCGGATAAACATCGTTTTCGGCGCGGGAAACCCCAATGCCGACCTGATGTTCGTCGGTGAGGCCCCGGGCCGGGACGAGGACCGGCAGGGCGAGCCCTTCGTGGGCCGGGCCGGACAGCTCTTGACAAAGATCATCGAGGCCATCGGCCTGCAGCGGGATGACGTTTACATCGCCAACATCCTCAAGTGCCGTCCGCCGAACAACCGCGATCCCCAGCCGGAAGAGGTGGCGGCCTGTTCTCCCTTCCTCTTCAAACAGGTCGAGGTGATCAAACCGAAAGTGATCGTTGCCCTGGGCGCGTACGCCGCCAGGAACCTGCTGGACACGGAACGGGCCATCTCCAAGTTGCGGGGGCGGTTTCATGAATACCGCGGCACCCTGCTCATGCCCACCTATCACCCGGCGTACCTGCTGCGCAACCCCCAGGCCAAGCGGCCGGTGTGGGAGGACATGCAGATGGTTCGGGACCTGCTCAACGAAGGAAGCGCCGGCAATGAAGGGTGAGATCCGCGAACCTCACCGCCCCTTTGCGCTCATCGCTCTCGACCGACCGGTTACCAGGCTCTTCACCTATCGCCTCCCCGACACCCTGGCCGGCCTGGCCCGTCCCGGCGCCCGGGTGCGGGTGCCCCTGGGCCGGGGGAAGGGGAGCGCCGTGGGCTTCATCACCAGTCTTTCGCGTGAAACCGACATCGCCCGATCACGGTTGAAAACGGTCCGCGAGCTGATCGACCCCCAGCCGCTGGTGGACCGCCGAATGCTGGAGCTGACCCGCTGGATGGCCGGCTATTACCTCTGTCCCTGGGGCGAACTGCTCGCCGCCGCCCTGCCTCCCGGCGGAAAACTGCCCCCGCCGAGGGAGGTTCCGGTGGTCCGGACGGCTCCTGGCGCCCCGCGCGCCGGCGAATTGCCCACCGGGCAGAAAGCCCGTCGTCGCGTGCTGGCCTTCCTCGCCGAGAACAGCGGAGACGTGCCCGCTGCCGAGGTGCGCCGGTGCTGCCGGGTGAGCGGACGGGTGCTGGAGGAGATGCGCCGGGCCGGGTTGCTGATCCTCGGGTCGGCTCTTCCGCAAGCCGACGGCGATGCACCCGCGGCGGAAAAGCCGGAACCGCTCACGCTCACCGATGAGCAGGAACGGGCCGTGGACGAAGTCACCGGGGCCTTGTCGCGCGGCGGCTTTGCCGCCTACCTGCTCCACGGGGTCACCGGCAGCGGCAAGACCGAGGTCTACCTGCGGGCGGCGGAGGCGGCGCTGGCCGCGGGAAAAAGCGTGCTCTACCTCGTGCCGGAGATCGCGCTCACCCCGTTGCTCGCCCGGCAGGTCGAGCGCCGTTTCGGCCCGCTGGCCGGCCTGATCCACAGCGGGCTTTCCCCGGCGCGGCGGCGGGAACAGTGGCGGGACGTGCGGGAGGGCCGGGTGCGGGTGGTGCTCGGCGTCCGCTCCGCGCTCTTTGCTCCGCTGGAAAATCTCGGCCTGGTGGTGGTGGACGAGGAGCACGAGACAACCTACAAGGCCGGGGAAAGCCCGCGGTTCCACGCCCGGGACTGCGCCGTGGTGCGCGCCCGCCGCGAGGGGGCCGTGGCCCTGCTCGGGTCGGCCACCCCCTCCATGGAATCCTGGTCCAACGCCACCAGCGGGAAATACGGCCTGATTCTCCTGGAGCACCGGATCCACCGTCGCCCGCTGGCCCGCATCGAGGTGGTGGATATGGCGGCCGAGTTCCGCCGGCAGGGGCGGCAGTCGATCCTTTCCGAGCGGCTGGTGGAAAAGCTGGAGGGTACGATCTCCCGCGGGGAGCAGGCGATGGTGCTGCTCAACCGCCGCGGCTACGCCGCCTTCCTCGTCTGCCGCGAGTGCGGGGCCGTGGCCGGCTGTGGCCACTGCAGCGTCAAGCTGACCTGGCACCGGGGTGACGACCGGCTGCGCTGTCACCACTGCGGCCACCAGGAGCCGTACGAAGGCACCTGCGCGGCCTGCGGCGGTGATTTCCTGCAGCAGGTGGGCTGCGGCACCGAGCAGCTGCAGGAGGAGCTGGCGCTGCTTTTCCCGGAAAAGAAGGTCGACCGGCTGGACCAGGACACCGCCCGGGGCAGCCGCGCCTGGCCGATCCTCGGTGATTTCGCCGCGGGCCGCACGTCGATTCTTGTCGGCACGCAGATGATCGCCAAGGGCCACGACTTCCCCCGGGTGACCCTGGTGGGCATCCTCAATGCCGACAGCAGCCTGGGCATCCCCGACTTCCGCACCGGCGAGCGCACGTTCCAACTGCTGACCCAGGCTGCCGGCCGAGCCGGTCGGGGGCGCCGCCCGGGGGAGGTGGTGATCCAGACCTTCACCCCCGACCACTTCTCCATCCGCTGCGCCAGCGAACAGGACTACACCGCATTCCAGGGACGCGAACTCGAGGTCCGCCAGCGCATCGGCTATCCGCCGTCCACGAGCATGTGCTGTATCGTGGTGCGCGGCCGAGATCCGCTTCGAACGAGCGAGCTGGCCGGAGACCTGGGGCGCCTCTTCCGGCGGAGCTCGCCGCCCCGGGGGACGCGTGTTCTCGGTCCGGTGCCAGCGCCGATCTGGAAGATGAAGTCGCAGTATCGACACCAGCTGATCCTCCGCTCGCCTCACCGGTCGAGCCTGCACGACTATCTCCACCGGGTGCTCGATGAGGCCGCCTCGTTGCCCCGCTTCAGCCCGGCGATGCTCCAGGTCGACGTGGATCCATATCACTTGCTGTAGCGTTTCGGCGAATCGCCGACCTTCAGCGTGAGAAACCGCTCATCTTCGTAGAGTGTGTCAAGTTCCAGTGCACTCCCGAGGACACGGACCACCCGTTGCACCACGCCCGGCCCGTAATCGCCCTTGGATATATTCACCGCGCCGATGCCAAAGCGGGAGAACGTTCCGCGCACCGATGCTGCAGGCGGCGGTTCACCGGCGGGATGCGGCAGGGCCAGGTAGCGCAGGGTATTGTCGATTACGGTACTGGCGAGCGCCGCCTTGCCGGCACGGGAAACGTGCCCGCCCACCATCGGTCTGCGGTGGATCGTCTGGTACCAGAGGGTCTCGTAGCGGGCGTTCCCGATCCAGAAATCTGCGCCCGAACACCAGTAGGGCAGTTCGAGGACCGCACCACAGCCGTTTCGGAAGTCCTCCCCGGCGTAGATCGCCGGGGGAGCCGGAAGGGAAGACGTGCGCAGGGGGACCTTCAAGTATTCCAGATAGGGCAGCAGGACGAACAAGGCGAGGCAGAGGAAGACCAGCGGCCGGGCCGCGGTGATGCCGAAGCGATCCCGAAGCCGGCCTCTGACACCCGCCGTTGTCACCCCCCGCAGCAGATACCCGGTGATGAGGGACAGGCTCAGGGTGAGAGGGATGGCGTATCGGTAGAGCGCTCGTATGGAACCGAACCCGGGGAAGGCCAGAGCGTATGTGGCGAGAGAAGGGAATGCCCTGCCGAAGAGCTCCGGCTCCAACCCCGACATGAGCCATGCGGAGAGCGCCGCGGGCACGGTGGCAATCAGGACTTGAAGACGCCCCTGGCGTCGGAAGGGAAGGGTGAGCATACCGGCGAGGAGAATGGTGCTGAAAGCATATCCGTAAAAAGGGCCAGTACCGGGGACGGCTGATTCCCACCCGCCGAGAAATGATTTCCAGCGGTGTGGGAAAGTCTGTCCCAGGATCAGGCGCTCGAGCCCGATTCTCATCCCGCCGGCCTCCTGGAGCGTCACACCAAACCGGGCCTGGTCCCCATGGACGACCATTTCGACCAGCAACGGCGCGGAGAGGAACACGAACAGTGCCATGGCAGTGGAGAGAAATGGGAGCACCCCGACGATGCTGCCCTCCTTCCGCCGGCCGATACGGGCGAGAGCGGCGACAAATGGGGCGAGCAGGGCAAAGAAGACACACTGCTGAAAACTCGTGTAGAACAGGGCGGCCAGCGCAAGCCCCAGGCCCATGGACCACCGCCAGCGCGGGGTCCGGATGAGCAGGACAATGAAAAAGAGCGACAGGGGCAACCACTGGGTCGAAGAGATGTTCATCTGTCCGTGAAACACAGCGGTCCATTTGGCCGGGGCAAAGGCGAACACGACACCGCCGAGCAGGGCCCCCCAACTGGATCCAGTGAGTTCCCTGACCAGGAGAAAGGTGAAATAGCCGGACAGTGCGAAGGAGATGATCAACAACATGTTATGAGCAAAGAGCAGGTCCCCCGAAGGACTGATCAGCAGACCCAGCAGTCCGTCGCCGGCGTTGAGTGTGTGGCCGGCCAGGCTGACGCCGTCAGGGTGGAACAGGTGGTTCGTGCGGAACGGAGAACGGTGCTGAACCAGCAGCGAATACCGTAGCCACCATTGATCCCAGATGAAGATGAAGATGTCACCCCTGCCGCCCACGGTGCGGCTGCCCAAATTCCAGGGCAATGGATGCAGGGCGATCAGTGTGCATACGATGTAAAGTGCTGGGGGGGGGCAACTTGCGAGAATCGAAGCCAGAAGTCTGTCGCGGGCGGTTTCATCGGTTACAGCCTTCGGGCGCCCGGAATAACCAGGGGCCGAATCGAGCACACCCTGAGTAATAATCGACGGAAGTGATCGCATTGTAGCAACCCCGTCGATGGATTGTCCATGAAAGCACTTCTCCCCGTCCGCATGAAAAAGCCCCTCCCGGCCAGGTGGGCCGAGAGGGGCGAATGGTCATCCGATTGGCACTGCCGTCGTCAGGGCGCCGTTGCGGTCACCGTGGCGCTGGCATTGTCCGTGTCACCCGAGGGCGCGTAGGGCGGCTGGTTGAACGGGGCCGGCGTGACGTCCGCACCGGTGAAGGTGAAGACGTTGTCGCCGATCAGCGAGCCCAGGGCCGGGATGGACTGCATCCAGATGGCGCTGTAGGCTTCACCGCCGTCGAGGTTGGTCCAGCCGGAGCGCCAGTTGGTGAAGGACTGACCGCCGCCGGAAACGAGGTCGATCCGGCCGGCGGCCCGGCGGGTTTCACCGGCCAGCAGGTTGCCCAGCGTGGCGGTGAACTGGGTGCTGAAGGGCACCACGCCGGAGCCCGGATTCACAGCGAGGGAAACCTCGATGGTGTCCTGGGGCACGGCCGAGGTGGTGCCCACGAGCTTGAAATCGTCGATGTTCCAGCCGCCGAACTCCACGCCGCCGTCACTCTGCATGTGATACTCGACGACCACCGAGGGATTGTCGTCGGCCAGGGCGGAGATGTCGATGTCGTGCACCGTCCACGCGGTGTCGAGGTGGTTGCCGCTCACCGCGTTCTGCCAGACCTGGGTGCCGTTGACGTAGATCGTGGCCTGGTCGAATTCGGCTTCCTCGACGGTGAGCCAGCGCATGTAGCGCAGCCGCACGCCGGAAAAGCCGCTGCAGTCGATGACCTGGGACTGCAGGTAGTTGTGTACGTTGGCATAGTAGTCGCCGTTCCAGCCGTCCGGGGCGAGGTCGTTGCCCCAGTGGTTCGAGCCGGAGTAGGAACTGTCGGGGTCGTTGCCGTTGGGACCGGGAGCGCCGAGCATCCAGTCGTCCTGGGCCGCCACTTCGTAGTGTGTCCAGCCGCCTTCACCGCTCTCCATGTCGTCGAAGAAGATGGTGCTGAAACCGACGAGGAAGCTGAAGGTCGACCCGGGGGCCGTACGGGGCAGGGTGCCCGGGCCCTCGTCGTCCTCACCGTAGAGGTAATAGCTCACCTCGGCACCCACGCCCTGGGCGGGGATGTAGCCGACGAACTCGTCGGGAGTGCCCGAGGCTGTCATCGGCACGCTGACGAAGGCGCCGCCGTCCACCTGGTAGTAGACCTCCAGCGAACCGCTGTCCAGCGTGGCGGTGAGCGAGGTGCAGGTGGCCACGACTTCGTAGGGGTTGATCGTGTCCGGGGTGTCGGCGAGCGGCGTGTGCTCGAAGATCACGCCGGTGGGCACCACGTATTCAGTGAGGCCGTGATCGGAAAAGGCGGTGTTGATCTCGGCGAAGTTGGGCGTGTAGTTGATCAGGTTGCCGTCGTCGTCGTCGAGCACCAGGTACGCGTCGTAGTCGTCGAGGTAGTGGTCAGAAGTGTAGAAGTGCTGCCAGAAGAGCTCGCGCAGCTTCTGGATGCCGGCCTTTTCGCCGAGGGAGGCCTTGAGCATGGTCAGCAGGTCGTAGTTCGTGGAGCCGATGATCTGCCCCTCGTAGTGCACGCCGCCGGTGGCATCCTCGGGATAGGTGTAGTCGTCGCAGATGTTGCGCACCGGGGAGCCGTCGGTGTGGAAATACGGGCCAACGAGGCAGTCCTCGGTCTGCATCATCGCCGTGGTGTCGCTCCAGCCCTCGGAGGAGGCACCGTCGTAGATCCCGCTGATATTGTCGTCCAGACCGTGTCCCCACTCGTGGGCGATGACGTCGAAGAGTTCGCCGGTGTTATTGCAGCCGCCGCCGGCGAGGAAGAAGTTCACCGAGCTGTAGTCGTAGTAGGCGTTGCAGGTGTCGTTGATGTTGACGTTGGCCGGCAGCCGGGCATCGAACCAGGCGGGGTGAATCCAGACCATGGCCAGCCGGCGGATGCGGTCGAGGGAGAAGTAGGTGGTCCGCTCGGCCATGGTGGAATTTGTGTCGTTCCAGTGGATGTTCTGACCGGTGCCCGAGCCCTCGAAGGAGACGGACGCGTCGGCGCCGGCTGAATTGTTGACGTTCACGTACGGGCCGTAGAGCTCGGCGGAGATGGTCTGGGTGCCGGTGGCCGGGGAGGTGTAGTCGCCGTTCTCGTCGGTCTGCACACTGGACGCCCCGCTGAAGTCAACGGTCTGGTCGACATTCGGTTTCCAGACGATGGGGTTGTCCACGTGACGCTCGTAGACGTTGGCGGTGACCGTGCCGGAAACGGTGCGAAAGACGTGGTCCCATCGGGCGATGATGCTGCCGTCACCGGCATCGATGTAATAGTGCAGGTTGTGCGGGCCCTCGGCCTTGCGCACGTTGACCTTCTGCACAAGGTGGTAGGCGAAGGCGCCGCCCACGGTGTGCTGCACCGGGAACCAGAGCAGTTCCCCGGCTGATTCCAGGGTGTCCACGCCGTGCTTGAAGTAGCAGTCGGCCTGGGCGATCTCGATGGCCTCGAGGCCGTCCACCTCGATCCGCGGCTCGGCGGCGAGGTCGGGGAAGCAGTCGGAGCCGAACTGCACGAGCCGGCCGAACTTGTAGCGCAGGTAGACGTCGCTGGCGTAGACCGGGATGCCATCGACAACGCGCTGGAAGTGGATGAACCAGAGTTCGTTGTCCCGGCCGAGATTGACGGATTTCTCCTTGAGCCGCAGCTCGGCCTCGTCGACCATGAACAGGTCGGCGTGATCACGGATGAAGTCGCGGCTGATCTTCTCCACCTGGGACAGCGTCGCTTCCTCGGGGAGCAGGGGCAGGCCCTCGCCCCACACGATGTGCGGCGTGCCGGTGCCCGGGTACCAGCGGACTTTCCAATTCTCGCCGTAGCGGGCGAGGAAATTCTGCCAGAGCGGTCGTTCGCTGAGGGCCGACTGGATCTCGGCATCGGGCACGTAGCGCTTGATGCCCACGGGATGAATGGTGTCCACCAGCGCCGGGCCGGCAAATGCGGCCGGATGGTGCTCGTGGGCCGTGATCGCCGCCGCATCGGCGGACACGCCGGCCACGGCGGCCAGAACGACCAGGATAAGAAGTGTGCGCGAGTTCATCTGTGTTCGATCCTCCTGTTGAAGATGTTTCGGTCCCGGTCACAACACACCCGGCTGGGCGAGTGCTGGGATGTACTTGAAGGGAATTCCGGAAAGTCAGGTTGGCGAGAAACGACTTCCGCATGACGTTGTAGGCCAATGATACGAAATCTCTACCATAGCGGTCAAGAATGTATTTGCGCAGCGGCGGGCACGGGAGCGTAGAGCAGCACCTGGAGATCGCCGACGTTCGTGGCGGTTGGCCCGGTGACGAACAGATCGTCAAGGGTCTTGAAATAGCTGTATGAACAATGCTTTCGAAGATACGCGCCGTGATTCAACGCCGCGGCCGCACCACGTCGCAGCGTGTCGCTGCCGGCAAAGGCCCCGGCCGCCTCGGTGGGACCGTCGCTGCCGTCGGTGCCGGCACTGAGCAGCAGGGACACGGGACGGGCCGCCAGCAGCGGGGCGGCGGCCAGCGCCAGCTCCATGTTCCGTCCGCCCCGGCCATGCTCGGCGGGCAGGGTCACCGTGGTTTCACCGCCGGAGATGTAACAGGCGAGGTCACAATCGGCGGCGGCCTCGAGCCTTGCGGCCACCACGCCGGCGGCCGATCGTGCCTCGCCGACCACAGGGGCAGTACAGACCGTCACGCGGCAGTGCAGGGCCGCGGCCGCTTCCGCGGCCCCGCGGCGAGCGTCTCGGTTCGAACCGATCACCCGGACAAGGGTGCCGCGGGAACGGGGAGTTCCGGGCCCGGGGGTGTTGTTCCTCGCCGCCAAGGCCTCTTCGAGCTGCCGCAAAACAGCACGGGGCAGAGCCTCGGCCGCGCCCGGCGTTTCCAGCCAGGAGAGGATCCGTTCGATGTCCACGTCATGGGGCACGCCGGGGCCGGACCCGATCACGGCGGGGTCGTCGCCCACCACGTCGGAGAGCAGCAGGGACGCCACCCGAGCCGGGGCAGCGGCCCGGACCAGTCCGCCGCCCTTGATCCGCGAGAGGCAGGTGCGTACGGCGTTGATCGTGGCGATGTCCGCCCCGCAGCGGAGAAGCAGCTCGTTGGCCAGCCGCAACTCTTGCAGCGTCAACCGGCCAGCCGGGGCTTCGAGCAGGGCGGAAGATCCGCCCGAAAGGAGCAGAAGCACCAGGTCTTCCGGGCCGGCCCGGTCGGCGAGGCGCAGAAACCGTTCGCCGGCCACGAGGCTGTTTCCGTCGGGCAGCGGGTGACCGGCGCGCAGCAGCGGCAGGGTGGTCCTGGCGGCGCTCACCGGGTCACGGTGTACCACCAGCCCGCCGGCCACCAGCGGGCCGAGCAGGGCACGGGCCGTTTCGGCCATGGGCCAGGCGGCCTTTCCCGCGGCAAGCAGAAAGATCCGTCCGCGTGTGCCCAGCGGCACCGCCGTGCCGTCGATGTTCACCGTGCGGTCCTCGGCGGAAAGAACGCCGGTCATCAGACGTGCTGGATCGGCGGCGTGGAGACCGGCCTCGAAGATCCGTCGGGCATGGTCCCGCAGCATGGCCATGGCCTGAGTGTCTTTGCTGCTCAGCGGCTCCCCTCCTCGAGGCGCATGATACTATAAACGGTAACCAAACCCGTGCAGGAGGTCCGAACGGTGGGAGCGGAAAGACGCAGGTCCTGGATGGTTCGAATCGTGGTTCCGGCACTGTTTTTCGCGGCGGCCCTGCTTCCCGGCGGAAGCGGCGACGAGAACCAGGGGGGGAAGGATCGCTGGCATCAGCGCCAGCTGGTGATCCGCCTCGCCTCGGACCTCGAGGCGGGGGAGGAACGGCTCCTTTCCCGTCGGACAGCAGCGGTTCTCGGAA
>Ga0180435_10002122_pt1 | contig 20359 bp, 8 predicted proteins | sample SS_ome_3_FD_132467 | JGI IMG/M metagenome (GOLD analysis project Ga0180435, IMG submission 132467) | Hypersaline lake sediment archaeal communities from the Salton Sea, California, USA - SS_3_S_1 metaG | ecosystem: Environmental > Aquatic > Non-marine Saline and Alkaline > Hypersaline > Sediment...
GCGTGGTGCACCACGTAGGCTTCCGGCGTGCGCGTGACCATGTTCCCCTCGCCCGCGTGGGCGGCGATGATGTGGCAGACCCGGTCGGGCACGCCGCAGGCGCGCGCCACGGCCACGCCGCTGAACGGGTGGCGCAGATACTTGCCGCAGTCGCTCTTGCCGGAGGTGCCGTCGGGGTTCTTCCCGTACTCGAGCAGCTTGCCCACGTCGGCGAGGATGGCGCCGGCGATCACGGTGTCCATGTCGCAGTGCAGGTCGTCGCCGAAGAACTCGTTCATCTTCAGGGCCGATTCCCGGGCCACGTGCACCACGCAGCGCTTGTGGGCCATGAAGCTCACTTTCAGGTCCGGCACCAGCAGCGTGAAGGGGATCCGCTGCAGATCGTCCGCGTCCAGGGCGCTCTCATCGAGGGCCTTTTCCCAGGTCCGGGCGGTCTTCTCCCTCAGATCGGCGTCCTCGATCCACTCCAGTTCTGGCCACAGCGCAACGACTTCCGGATTCATGGCACTTCTCCCTTTGCATCACGACCAAGTTTAACCGACATTAAAATCGCTCCCCGGCATCCGGACCGGCCGGTTCGCGTTTCCGCTCAAGAACCGTCCGCGCCGGGGATCGCAATGTGATACCTAAGTACGGAGACGCGGTTTCCTTTCGCAATGTCGAAGGTGATTCCGCGCCCGGAAACCGCCCGGACGGGCCCAGCGCGGCCCGCGAGCCGGAGCGGCCATCACTCGCCACGAGCGGAAACAACAGGCAGCGAACGGAGCCGCTGCCTCACAGAGGATCGATCGGCCGGAGGCGCGAGCGCGCCGCGGAACGAACTGGCATCGACCTTGCACCTGTCGTCGTACCGGCTCGAAAGCGCCCGCGACGGCGACCGAGACCACCGACATCCACAGCCCCGCAGGGGCCAGCCCGACAAACGAAGACGGAGCGTAAGATGAATCAGAGGAAGCGCATCCCCGTTCTCGCGATCCTGACCGCAGTCTCGATCCTGGCCGTCGGCGCGACGGCCCAGGCCCAGGAAGTCGTGAACTATACCTGGGCAGCGCCGACCACGGGCTCGCCGGTCGACCACTACGTCGTCCAGCATTCCGAGGACGGCGGCGCCTGGGTGACCGTCCAGGACACCCAGACGACGAATTCCTACATGCTCACGGCCGCCTACGACGCCGAGCACCGCCTCCGCGTCGCCGGCGTGGACGGCCAGGGCCGCCAGGGACCATGGTCGGTCGCCTCGGAGCCCTACACGCCCACTCTGGGCGCACCGGGGCAGCCGGGACAGCCGATCGCGGTCTTCTGACCCGTCCGGAACCGAGCGGGCCCGCCGAACCGGCGGGACACGCAAGAAGACGGCACCGCCAGCGCGGTGCCGTCTTCGCTTCATTGTTGATGTATCGAACCAAACGATGCGCGCCGCTTGGCGCTCAATAGGAATTGGGCAGCGCGATCCCGACCCTCAGCACCGCGTAGTGCCAGTCGTAGTCGTCGACGCCCTGGAAGAAGTTCGTGAGCTCCGACGTGCGGATGCGGTTGAGGTTGTACTCCCCGGTGATCTCGAAGATGCCCATGCGCACGCCCAGTCCGGCCGCGCCGGCCACCGAGTTCCGCCCCTCGTCGTAATACTCGTCCGTGTCCAGGAAATCGATCCGCAGCTTGTTGCGGACCAGGGCCGCGCCGAAGGTCAGGAAGAACTGCGGGGCGTCGTTGTACCTGGTGCGGAAGAAGTACTGCACGTCGACCCCGTAGCGGTACATCTTGGCGCCCACGTCCATCAGGCCCTCGACGGCGTCGTCGGTCAGGTGGTTGCCGAACTCCACGTAGTGGAAGGACGGCGAGACCGCCCAGCCGGTGCGCCAGCGCTGGCGGAAACGGAAGCCGACGTCCCAGCCCATGCCGGCTGCGAAGCCGGCGGGCTCCGTCCAGTCGGCCCCGAGATCGCCGAAGGGCTGCACGGCGGCGCCCTCGAGGATCACCTCGGACTGGGAGAGGCCTCCCCGGCGCACGGGACGGGCGTCGGCCGCCTCGGCCAGCACGAAGACGAGGCACAGCGTCGCAAGGCCGGCGGCGACCGCCGGGCGCGATAGCGATTTCATCATGATCTCCTCCAGGTTCTCGCGGCGCCGCCGATTGCGGGCCGCGCCCGCGGAGGTTGGCACGCTCGTTGGAACGCCATGCTAGCGCCGAGGTTCCGTCCGGTCAACCGCATCGCGCTCAGCTCGGGTCCGCCAGCCGGCCCATGAACAGGACGGCGCCGGTCGCCTCGTGGCGGATCAGGAAGAGGAACGGATGGTCGGCGCGGAACTCGACCGCCGGCTCGGGTTCGGCCACGCTGGTCATCTTCATGGTGACGGCCGTGGCCGCGGCGGCCTCGGTGCCCTCCTCGTAGACGTCCACGAAGGCCTTGTGCACCACGTCGCTGATCACCAGGTCCCGGCCGCCGGTGATCCCCGAGAAGTCGGCCCGGCCGGAGAAGGCCGCGGGCATGCCCATGGCGGCCAGGGTCCGGCCCAGATCGAACTGCGAGGTCATCTCGAAGCGCGGCAGGCTGCAGCGCACGCGCTGCGGTGTCGCGGTCGCCAGCCACGCGTCGAGGGTGTCCGCGTCCAGCCGCCGCTCGACGTCGTCGAGCCCGTCGTGCGCGTCGGGCAGCAGGATCCAGAAGGACAGGGCCTCGCCGTCGTAGGGCAGTTCCAGGACGCGCAGCCCGTCGGCGGTGCCGAGGTTCAGCCGCTCGACCTGGAGCATGAAGGGCGCCTCGACGCTGCGGCCCGACGCGGTGTGGAAGGGCGCGTCGCGGGTGGCCCGCGGTTCGAAGGCGTGCTTCCAGAGGCCGAGGAAGTAGACGGCGTTGGTCAGCACCAGGCGCGTGTCCCCGTCCACCGTGCCCGGCTGGAGCAGGTCGAGGATCTTGTCCTCGGTCCGTTCGGCGACCCAGTCGTTGATGGTCACGCGCGCGCGGTCGGCGTCGGCCCGGAAGTCCAGGGGCGTGTAGCCCCCGTCGTAGTGCGCCTTGACGGTCGCCAGGAAGTCCGGCAGCAGGGCGTAGCCGTCCTGTCCCCAGAGCCGGTTGGCCACGCGCAGGGTGTGCGTGGCGTCCCCGGCCGGTTCGAGGTCGGCCTGCAGCCCGGCGAGGGCGCGGTGCACGTCGTCCCGGCGGTCGGGCAGGCGGAGGGTCTCCGCCATCTCGCGCGCCGTTTCGCCGCGGGCGCCGGCGTAGGTCATGGCCAGGGCCACCGAAATGCTCGACGGCGAGAAGAAGAGGTTGCCGTCGCCTCCGCGCAGCATCGCGTAGAGATCGCAGGCGAAGGCGTTTCCCGACGCGGCCGCGTCGACGGGCTCAGGGGCCTTCGGGCGGCGGCTGCCCGCGAGCCCGGCCGAGCCGGCCGCCAGCGCGGCCAGCAGGATCGTTGCGATGACGTATTTCATATCCGCGTACCTCCCTTTCTCATGGCATGAGAACATGAAAACGCGACGGGCGCCACGGGTTCCCGCGGCACCGGCCCGCCGGGCGGTCGCCAGAGGGGGCCGGTTGGCCTATCATGATCGGCGCAGACGTCCCGTAACAGGATCGCCAGGGAGGATGAGCCCATGACCCGGACCTTCTTCACCGACCGCCGCCCCCACGACGGCCTCGACTACGACGCCTACCTCGCCCACATGGCGCAGCGCGCCGCGACGCCCGTCGACGGCCTCGACGCGGACGAGGCCGAGCGCATCGGCTACACGAAGCTGAACCTGCATCGCTCTCAACGCATCGACCGCACCTACGCACCCTCCACGGCGGCGACGGACCTGCTCGAGCGCATCGCCGCGCCGCAGCTCTGGATGGTGCTCACCGAGCCGTGGTGCGGGGATTCGGCCCAGTGCCTGCCCTATGTCGCGGCCCTGGTGCGGCGCTGTCCCGCCGTCGACCTGCGCATCCTGACGCGCGACGACAACCTGGACATCATGGACCTCTACCTCACCGGCGGCAGCCGCAGCATCCCGCGCCTGGTCGTCTTCGACGCGGACGGGAACGAGCTCGCCGGCTGGGGCCCGCGACCGGCGGCGGCCCAGGCGGTCTTCGACACGGCCAAGGCGGAAGGCCTCGACAAGCCGGAGCTGCTCGAGCGGCTCCACCTGTGGTACGGACGCGACCGCGGGCGCGCCGTCGAGGCGGAACTCATCGACATGCTCGCCGGCCTGCTTGACCGGGCCGAGCCGTCTCCCTAGTCTCAGTCATATGCAGGGCCCGCGACGCCGCCCCCGCGCCGCGGGCCTCGATCCACTCACCTCGACCGGGCCGCGCGCCCACCCCACACGCACTCGCATGACGATGGACGAAGCCGTCGATGCTCCGCCCCGCGGAGACGTCGGGTCGGACCCGTATATCCGGAGGCGCCGTCATGCCGAACATCCCGCGCATCCTCATCATCCTCTCGGGCAGCCTGCTGATCGGCTGCATGAGGGAGTATCCCGTGGCGAAGGATCACCTGATCGCGACACCGGAGAATCCCGTCCCCGGCGAGTCGGACGGCTGTGCCGCGCCTCCCGCCCGCGACGCGTCGATGGGCCCGTGCCGGCCCAATCCCTTCACCGAATCCACGTCGGTTCTCTTCAAGTTGCGGCGCGCCGGACCGGTCACCCTCGCCGTGTACGACCTGTCCGGCCGCCTGTTGGTGGTATTGATCGAGGGCCACAGGATCGAGGGACCCCACCGGGCCACGTGGCGCGGACGGGATGCGGCGGGGCGCGCGGCGCCCGCGGGCATCTACATGATCCGTTTCAGAGCCGCCGGCGTGCGCGAAACACAGCGATTGGCGAGACTGCGTTGAACGGCGTAACACATTGGTTTCACACGAAATAACAAAAGGTCCGACAGGGCCGCCTTTCATCAGATTTTCTCACACTTGAGGCGCCGTTGTGCTATGATCCCGGATCACCCCTGACCCCGACGCCTGTCGGACGCCGGGCGTCGTACATGCATGCAGAAACACGGGAGATGATTCAAATGCGCAGAATGTTCCGCCGCGAAAGCGGTCGCCTCGGTTGGATGACCCTGCTGGCCCTGACGATCGCAGCGATCGGGGCCGTTTCCGCCCAAGCCGACGTGCTCATCAACGAGACCGACGCCGACAACGTGGGTACCGACACCCTGGAATTCGTCGAGCTCTACGGCACGCCCCTCGAGTCGCTGGACGGCAAGGTCCTCGTGACCTTCAACGGCAGCGACAACCTGTCCTACAACAGCGCCTACGACCTCGACGGCTACGCCCTCGACGCCAACGGCTTCTTCGTGATCGGCGGCGCCGCCGTCGTCCCGACACCCGCATACGTGGTGTCCGACGGCTGGCTGCAGAACGGCGCCGACGCCGTGGCCCTCTACACCGGCGACGCCGTCGACTTTCCCAACGACACGCCCATCACGTCGACCGGCCTGATCGACGCCATCGTCTACGACACCGGCGACGCCGACGACGCCGAGCTCCTGGCCGGCCTGACGCCGGGCCAGCCCCAGATCGACGAGTACGAGAACGGCAACGGCACCACCGAATCCTGCCAGCGCATCCCCGACGGTGGCGGCGGCGCCCTGGTCACCACGTCGTACGTGGTGCAGGCACCGACACCCGGCTCCACCAACGGCGGCGTACTCCCGCAGCCGCCCCAGATCGAAAACGTCATCCACCGCTCGCTGCTGCCCATCCCCGGCGAGGCCGTCACGGTCTATGCCGACATCACCGACAGCGACGGCACGATCAGCAGCGCCGACATCATCTACCAGATCGACGGCGGCGGCTTCATCAACACCGCGTCGATGACCCTGGACACCGGCGACACCTACGCGGGCACCATCCCCGGCGCCCCCGACGGCTCCGCCATCGACTACTACGTGTCGGCCACCGACGACGACATGCAGACCACCACCAACCCCTCGGACGCCCCGGTCGGCTTCTTCAGCTACACCGTGGCCCCCGAGCTCGTCACGCCCATCGCCTTCATCCACGCCGACTCGGCCGGCTACGACGGCACGACGGTCTTGATCCAGGGCCAGGTCTTCATCCCCGGCGACTACAAGGCCGACGGCACGTCCGTCAGCGCCTACGTCCAGGATGCGTCGGGTCGCGGCCTGAACATCTACGGCACCTACTACAGCACCGGCATGGACCTGCTCAACGACACCGGCAACGTCGTCAAGGTGACCGGTCGCGTGGACTATTACTTCCGGACGCTCGAGCTGCTGAACTACGAGGTGGAGCTGGTCAGCAGCGGCAACCCGCCCCTCACGCCCGACGTGCAGACCACCGGCGCCGCGGCGGCGCTCAGCAACGAGGGCACCTACATCCAGACCACCGGTGAGATCACCGCCATGGCGACCACCACCGGATCCAACCCCGCCACCAACTGGACCGTCGATGACGGTTCGGGTGAAGTCGTGATCCGCATCGACGACGACATCGTCGACATGTCCGGCTGGCTGATCGGCGACGAGCTGGTCGCCGCGGGCGCGGGAGGCTCCTATTCCGATCAGGGTCAGATCATCGTCGGCCTGCTCTCCGACATCACCAACAACGGCCAGGAGCCCGACACGACGCCGCCGGTGCTGGTGAGCGCCACGCTGTCGCCGCCGGTCACGGTCATCCTGCAGTTCGACGAGGTCATGGACGCCACGACCTGCGACAACGCGGCCAACTACGAGGTCTACGAGACCGCGACGCCCGGCAACACCATCGCCGTGACCGCCGCCGCCCTGCAGACCGATCCCACAGTCGTGCACCTGACCCTGGCGTCGGATCCCACGGGCACGCCGCACACGGTGCGCATCAACAACGTGGAGGACCAGCACGGCAACCCGATCGCCGCGAACACCACCGCGCCCATCGCCGAGCCCGTGCTGGCCGAGATCGAGATCACCGAGATCATGCAGAACCCTCTGCGCCTGTACGACTCGGAGGGCGAATGGTTCGAGGTCCACAACTACGGCACCGTGGCCGTGGACATGAACGGCTGGACCATCGCCGACGCCGACTTCGACTCCCACGTGATCGACAACGGCGGCCCGCTGGTCATCAACGCCGGCGAGTACAAGGTGTTCTGCATCGACGCCACGGCCATGGCCGGCCAGGGCGTCACCGCCTTCTACGAGTACACCGGCATCACGCTGTCCAACAGCGCCGACGAGGTGATCCTCTACGACGGCGACTCGGTGCAGATCGACATCGTCGCGTACGACGACGGCGTGACCTTCCCCGATCCCGACGGCGGCTCGATGCAGTGGAACGAGCTGGGCGACAACAACCTGGGCACGAACTGGGGCGCGGGCGGACCGCTCTTCGGCGACGGCGACCAGGCCACGCCCGGCGCGGTCAACGACGTGACGACCATCGTCGACGTCACCCCCGCGATGGTCACCGCCCTCGGGCGCAACCATCCCAACCCCTTCAACCCGATGACCAACTTCAGCTTCTCGCTGCAGCAGGCCGACCACGTCAGCCTGAAGGTCTTCGACATCCGCGGACGCGAGATCCGCACGGTCGTCGAGACCAACCTCGGCGCCGGCGAGTACGTCAACGTGTACAACTGGGACGGCCGCGACCAGAGCGGGCGCCCCGTGAACAGCGGCACCTACTTCTACCGACTGACCACGGGCTCCGGCTTCAGTCAGTCCATGAAGATGACGCTGCTCAAGTAATCCACCCCCCAGGTGGACGCGAGGACGGGCGGGGCTTCGGCCCCGCCCGTTTTGTCCTTCGCCCGAGCGGACGCTTACTTCATGAGCGCCATCCGACGAATTTCACTATAGGCCCCTGCGCGCAGGCGACAGAAGTAGATGCCCGAGGCGACCCGGCGTCCGAAATCGTCGAGGCCGTTCCACGTCGTCTCCTTGCGGCCGGCCTCCTCGCGTACGCCGCGCCGGAGAGTCCTGACGATCCTCCCTTTCGTGTCGAAGATCAGCAGATCCACTTCGGATGCGACGGCCAGGTCGAAGCGGATGGTCGTGCTGGGATTGAATGGATTGGGATAGCACTGATGCAGGGCGAATGCATCAGGCACTTCGTTCGCGTTGACGCCGGTGATCTCCGCTCCCTCCCATCGTGTCGGCTCTCCCTCGTTGCCGGCGGCATCGACCGCCGTCACGAAATAGCAATAATCCCAGGGGGCGCCGGGCATCCCCGCCAGATCGTCTGACCAGGTTGTGACGGGTACGGATATGAGAGCCGAACTCGAGTCGAAGGAACAGTCCTCACGGAGGCCGCGATAGATCACATAGGCCTGAATGTCCGGATCGTCGTTCTCGTCCCAGCTCAGGTGATTCCCGCTCGCCGCAAAATCGACCACCAGGCCGAGCGGCATGCCGGGGACCAGGTTGTCGATGCTGTACCCCTGGATCGTCGATGTGTCGTAGTAGGTGAAAGGATCGGGCGTCGTCGTTCTGAGAAAGAACGTCGACAGGCAAACGCCCGAGGCGGTGGAATCGCAGAGGGTCTCCGCCACGAACTGGTACACGTCGTCGCCGTGGGCCGGAACGAACGACAGGAAATCCCAGCCTTCGAGGCGCGATGGTGGATCGGCCGTTTTGAATTCCCCCTGTTCCCGATATACCTCGTAACCGGTTATCGCCACTTCGCTGCCGGGTGCGTCATATACGGACCGGTCCCACACGAGCCGCAGGCGTCGTCCCTGGTCGTTGGGAACATCCGAAACTTCGGTGATCAGGGGCAAGGGGTCGCCATACAGACCCGCGAAGGTGAGGGTGTCCATGGCGGCCAGGATCTGCGAAGGCGGTGCGGACGGCGTGATCCAGCCCCCCAGCTCCCCCCAGACGATGTTGTAGGTGCCCGGCTCCATTCCGTTCAACAGGTCGTCGCCCGATCCGGCCTGTACGAGACTGCTGGGACCGTACAGTGTCCACGGCGCGGTGATGTCGCCGGGTTCGACGATGATCTCGATCGTGCCTTCCGGCGCCGCCTCCGTGGTAAAGATCGCCGAATCGGCATCCGACATGGCATCGGTGTCGGTTGCCGTGAAGAGGATCGTCTCGCTCCCCGACCAGTCCGGATCGGGCTTGGTGACGGTCGCCACCCGGTCGGTGATGTCCACCAGCAGCTCGACGTTCCCCGAGTAGCCCCAGATCAGGGCGTCGTCCGGGTCCTCGACGTCACTCACGTAGTCATCGAGGGCAATCGAAGCGAACGCCGCCCCGTGAGACACGGTCTGGTCCGGAATATCTGTCACCATCGGCGGGTGCAGCTCCGCGCACCCCTCGAGCAAGGCGCCGACATACTCGCCGCAGGGGCTGTTGATTCCCAGACACGGCGAGTTTGCCCGCAGCGAGAGATCGCCGACGCCCGCATCGCAGAACAGGGGGTCTGCGCTGAAGTTGTCCAGGACACCCAGCTGCCCGGCAAGGCAACCCGTCCAGTCACCACCGACATTCCCGTACACGTCAGAGCATTCGAGCGTGACCGTGGCATTGTCCCCGCAGGTCACCGCGCTGTTGCCCGGATTGAAGGCCAGAATCGACTCGATGACCGAGGGGGCGGTCGTGGAACCGAAGAAGCTGAGGGCGGAACCCTCGCCTCCGGCCGTGTTCTCGTGGATTGTGCAATTCTCGAAGGATGGCGATGTGAATGCGCAATGCAGGGCGCCGCCGTTCTCGCCGGAGGTGTTCCCCGCGAAAACGCAATGATCCAGGACGCCCGCCCCCCCGTGGTCATAGAGCCAGTAAATCCCTCCGCCTCTCGTATCGGCATCGTTGTTCGTGATCACGCTGTCGAGCACCTGAAGATCGACGTGATCCACAGCGATGGCACCGCCGAATCCGGCCGTGTTGTTCTCGAACACGCAGGTGTCGATCACCAGCGTGCCGTATGCGGCGCGAATCGCGCCGCCGTAGGAACCGGGCGCCGTGTTGTTCGCGAGGCGACAATCGACCAACTCAAGGGTCCCCCCGCCGTCGCAATGGACGCCGCCACCGGTCGGATTCCCAAGACCGCCCACGATCTCGAAACCCTCGAGGCGGGCCGTGCCGGACCCATTGAAGACCAGGTCCCGCGAGGTGCCGTCACCGTCGATGACACAGGTTCCGGGCCCATCTTCCGCCCAGACCGTGATGCCGTCCCGCATCTGGACGGGCAGGACCTCCCCGTTCGTGGAAGTCGAGTATACGCCGGCATGGACCGCGACGGTGCCGTCGACCGGCGCGTTGTCCAGGCCATGCTGGATCGTCCGGAACGGGTTGGCGTGCGAGCCGTCACCGGTGGCGTCGTCGCCGGTCGTGGCCACGTGGACCGTGTCGCTGATCGCGACATAGACACCAGAGAAGTCCAGGGTGCCGCCGGCCGTCAATTCGCCGCACGACTCGGCCGGATCCGGCGAATCGAACCCTGCGTGATCCAGCCAGACGATACGGTAATGCCCCACGGGCAACGACAACGAGTCGTCGCCCGTGTCCGTACGGTTGTATCCGTAGCGCCCAAGCAGTCGCCATCCGGCCGTATCCGGGGTCACGTCGACGTTGATCGTGCCCGTTGCCGGATTCACGACGAAGGCCTCGGCGCCGCCGCCCGCGGGGCTCAGGGCGAAGATGTCATACGAGGGACCGCCGACGTAGCAAGGGGCCGGCGGATCCAGGCTCGAGTTCGCGATTGGGCCCACGAGTGCGTAGACGGGATCGGTTGTCGTGACCATCAAGGTGAAGGAGATCAGAGCGTGTTCGCTTCCGGACAGCATCGGTAAGGAGAACTGGTATTCGGGTGGGATCAACAGGTTCGTCGCCCCATGCAGATCCGTCCCCATAGGCACCAGGTCACCCAACAGTTCCACCCTCGCCTCGAACGCTCCCACGTCTGTCGTCTGTGACAGGTTCCGAATCACCACGTGCAGAGTGAACTGGTTGAACGCGGGTTGCGTCGTGAACGGATCGCCGAGACCTCCGGTATCGAGATACACGCCGACGATATCGGCTGCGGTCCCATCGTGGAGATAGTTCCCGATCACGTCGAGTTCCGCACCGACACCGACCGAGATCGCCTGCTGAGCCGGGCAGGGCAGATCCCAGCCCGGATGCCCGGCCGGTTCGCCCCAGGTCACGGTGTATGATCCGGATATCACGGACAGGTCGGCGGGACCGCTTCCGCTATGGGTCTGGGGGCCCGCAATCTCCCAGGGAGCGCCGATGGCGGCCGGTCCCGGTCGGATGTGCACGAGCCCGCTGTTCGCCTCGACGGTGAGATCGGCCGAGGCCTGGGCCGGCGTAGGATCGTACTGATCCAGAGCGGTGACCACGGCCGTGTTCGTGATCTCGGTGCCTCCGGCCGCGGCGATCTCCGCGCTGACGAGGAGTGTGGCATCACCGCCGGGGGCGAGAGTCGGCACTGTCCAGACGGCAGCATCGAAGGTCGTCCCGGGCTCGGGCGTGTAGACAGGACTGATCAGGCCGGCGGGCAGTGGATCGGAGACCAGGATGCCCGTGGCCGCATCGGGACCGTCGTTGTCGAGCGTGATCGTGTACGTGACGACCTGCCCGGCCGTCGGTGTGGCGTCGTCCACGTCCTTCGTCAAGACCAGGTCGGCTTCATACTCCAGGAGATAGGTCCCGGAGAGCGTCAGACCCAGGGCGGTCAATTCGCCGCACTCGGTAGACGGTTCCGGCAGGGCGTGCCCGTTCAACGGCTCGAACACCAGTCGATATCCGCCGGCGGGCAGAGTGAGGCCCGGCTCATCCCCCTGGCCGCCTAGGTGCAGGCCGTAGGGACCGATCAGGGTCCACGGCGCCGCGTCGGGAGTGACCTCTACGGTCAACACGCCCGTCTCGCCAGGATTGATCAGGAACGACCCGCCCCCCCCGCCCACGGGCGCCAATGGGACGACTCCACCCGACGACGTGTAGTTGGGCACCGGCGGCACGGTCGCCGTAGTCGCAGAGGCCAGGATGTCGAATACGCCGGGGGCGGTCCCGCTCACCATGGCGTTGAATCTGATGATCGGGAAGGCGTCCAGACCGCTGAAATCAATGGGCACCACGTACTCCAGCTGGAAATCGGGCGGCGACACATAGTTGTTCGCGGTATGGAGATACTCCCAGAATATGGGCGAAGTCAGTTCCGTCGTCGGGATCGGAATCGAGCCCTCGCACCACGACATATCATCTTCCGATGGGTTGATTATGACGTAATAGAATACCAGCGATTCGCCGATCCCGTAGTCGGCGTAGGGGAGGCTCGTGGCTTCCTCGTCGAGGAAGATTCCGAACATGTCCTGCGGCGTGCCGTCATTGAGATAGTGTCCGGAAAAAGTGATGTCGCCGTCGGGCGTCAACATCTGCGCCTCTGTGGCCGGACAGGGCCGATACCAGCCCGGGGCGCCGACCGGCTCTTCCCATACGATCGTATAGATGCCGACGGGAACATCGAGCTGGGCCTCACCGGAGCCGGTGTGCGACTCGGGACCGGTGAGCGTCCAGGGCGCGTCGATGGCCACCGGACCGGGCTCGATGTTGATCGTTCCGGTATCTGTTGCGAAGGACACGACGGCCGGCCCCGCGTAGGACACGTTGGTGGCCTTCTCGCCCCAGCAGTCGGCGTAGACGAAGTCCGAATAACCGCTCGACGTATGCGGGGATAGTTCGATGAGGCCGCCCGTCGATCCGGACACGAAGAATTGTACGGTCGCCAACACGACGGGCCTGTCGGGACCGGCGTCCGCACACAGGCCCAGGCCATGCTCGACGCCTTCGAGGTGGGACACCCCGCGGGATATCCCCCCGTACACGGTACTCATGTGCGTCACGCAAGCTGGCAGGGTGAGGCTCCAGGCTGCGCCGCGAACGCCGGTCGGCTCCTGCGCGTCGAGAATGACGTAGGCGGTGATCACCTGGCCGGTTTCGGCGGATATGATGTTGCTCTGTCCTTCGGTATCGAAGAAGACGCCGATGGTGGCATCAGGCGGCGTCTTGGGTGCGTCGAACCTGTCGCCCATGCTGAGCGTCGGAGGATCGTCCATCTTGCCCGGGTGGGCGCTGCAAGAAACGCCCACTTCCTGGCCATAATCCATGAGGACCAGATCGGATAGATCCAGAGTTCCGTCCCAGAAGAAATCGGAGCGGTATTCGTAGTCACCCGGATCCGCGGCGAAGGCGTTCATGTCACCGATGAACGTCGCCTGATCCGCCAGGGTCACCTGGAGATCGCCATCGATATCCGGGCTGTTCACACGGATATCGAATCCAGGAATCTGGTTCAACAGCTCCCCGGCGACCAGGATGTCCACAAGTTCGCCCGGCCCGCTGTAACCGCCCCCCGACAGGGCGCCGCTGAAATAGGTTTCGCCGTTCTCGTCGGTATCGGCATCCGCAATCGATCCGCTGTGGCAGGCCACGAAACCACCGGAATCCGTCGCCAGCCAGAGATCTTCCCCCGGATACCGGTACACGGGATCACCGGCGATCGAGAGAAGCGTCACCCGGATCGATCCGTCCACTATGCTGCCGTCGTCGGCACGGGCATGATCAAGAGCGGCCCCGGCACCGCCGGGAATCGTGAAGACCGAAACAGGCGATACGGGATTGACCATCTCAACATGCGACACGTTTACATCCGGCGGGATCCATGCATCCCCCGAACCCTGGGGGGTCTGGAAATAATCGAGAATATCCATCAGAAGCACGTTCCGGAGCGGAGCGTTCCAGGCGGAACTCGACCCCGGGATCATGCTCAGATCGTAGGGCAGGTAGACGACCCTCGCGTCCGGAGAGGACAGATGGAGCGTTGCGGCCTGCTCGTACTGAGACGAAGGCATATCGGGATAGGTCGCCAGTGCCTGGCAGCCGAGGGGAGGATAGTCCTGCACGACATCTATGCCGAGATGGAGCGGGCATTCACCTTCGACGCTCCAGGACGCGACGTTGCTGAAAACAGGGTTGCCCGGGACCACATCGACCACCGGATTTTCAGCTCCGATCCATGGCGTCAGGTCGCCATCCACCCACTCCATGCCCATTCGGTGTATCATGAAGATGATTCCACCGCCCGGCAGGTTGTTCCATAGATCCGACACGAGGTTGCTGCCGCACAGCATGAGATTCTTGCTTCCCTGTCCGAGCCAAGCCTCCAGCTCCTCGATGTCGTTGCTCGGATCGTCATACGGTCCGTACTGGGCGTCGCCCAGCGTGTTCGTGTTGCTGCCGCACGCATACAGGATGGTCTGGTAGTCGGAAAGTTCCGCCGACGTCGCGCGACCACCTATCCCGTTGCCCACACCCGAAAGAGCCCCCCTGACGAAGTAGGGGTCGTAATCGAGGCCGGGAAGGTATCCGTAGTATCGGAGCGCGTTGGTCCAGGCGTTCAGCCCCTCGTATCGAGCGGATTCGTTCACGAACAACACGGACGGCTGGCTCAGGTCGCTCTTCAGGCTGGGAAGCGCCCTGACCGTAAAGTCCCGAGAGTAGGGAGAGTCGACAGAAAAATCGCCGAACGACGACACGTCGGATGGCAAAGTCGTGTACTCGATATCACCCTCGACGATGTCCCCGGCAAGGATGTAGTACTGTATGACGTCCCCAGGGAAGAAGAATGTCGAATCGGGCAGATCGAAGAAATAATGGCCGGGGCCCGATTCGGTGAAGGCCGCGACCGATCCGGTGATGATGGTGTCGGCCTGTGAGAAACCCGGCGGCAGTACACGGTCGTCATCGAACAGGGAGTTGGCATCCATGATGATCTGGATGGTGGGTGTGCCGTAGACGCCTCCGCCCACTCTCGTTGACTCCACGGTGAAGCTGATCGAATCACCCGGGTCGTTCCTCATGTCTTCGGGTGGGGAAATGTTGGCCGCCATGTCGAAGCGGACCCAGTTTTCGGAGAGTACGGACGGATTGAGACCCGCTTCGGGAAAACTATCCTGCGCGAGATGGGTCTCCTCCGCGATGATCAGGGGGCCAGACGTCCCATAATGCTCGACGGAGACGTTGTCGAAGTAAGGCGCAGGCGTGGTGTCCGTGTCGTTATAGTCTACAAAATATTCACCGTAGTCCTTCGCGCTGAGCGCGACCTGCATTTCAAGCCAGCCGGGGACCAGATACGAACCGAGCTCGAACGACCGTCGTTTCCAACGACTCTGATAGCTTTGATAGACTGGAGTATCGGTCTGCCAGGGCGCATCTTCGAGGGGTTCCAGGATCGGGTTTGCGGTCGATCGTACCTTCCAGTCATAGAAGACGCCGTTGAATAACTCGAGATGCGAATACACATCGAATACCAGCCGGACGCCCTGCATCGAAAGATCGCCCCGCACGAGAATCGGCGACCAGATCTCGTTGTCCACGGCATGGCCCGGCCCCAGCAGCCCCCCCTCGGGATCGAAGACGAACCCGCCGGGTCCGTATGTCCACGTTGAACCGATGGTCCCACCGGTCCCGGGCTCGACCACGCCGTCGTCGATGAACGCCACGACCGGCGACATGTTCTGTTCGCATGTATCGAGCTCGTTGAGCTGAGGCCAGACGTGAGCGAAGTTGCCCGCCCGGCCCTCCTTGAGCGGCACCGTCCAGTTTCCGGCCGTCCCATCCTCGAAGTTGTCAACGAGCGGTGCGCCCGAGTCGATGGTTACGTTGATATCGTCAACTCTGGCGAGTCCGGATGAAGGGAATAGACAATCCTCGTCGGACCACAGACCATCGGAGTAGGCCCGCCAGCGAAGGTGCAGTTTATCCGTGTCGACGTAATGATCGATGTTGAAGGTCTCGTCTACGGAGATATAGCTCCCGTATCCCGTCCAAGAAGCGAGGACCTGCATGCCCCCGGCGTCTTCGTATTCCAAAAAGAGATAATCCGTGTCCGGCTCCGTGTCATAGCTGATAAGGGCCGTGATATGCACATCCGTGCTGCCGTCCGGATCGTCGACGGTGACGACGAGGTCGAGATACTCATCGTAGTCGTTTCCGTACCCGCCGGTCGGCTCTCCAGATCCACAGGAGCGGATCCTCTGCCCACACCACATGGAATACGAGCCTTGGAGGGCCGTATCTGAATCGACCTCCCAGTGGTTGACCCTATCCTCGGTCTTATCGACGGGGAGCCAGCCGTCCCATGAGGGTCGTCCGTCCTCGGTCTGGAAATCACCCAGATCCTCCAGATCCTGGTTCACGAGCAGGTCGATCGCGGACTTGGTCGTCCGCTCCAGGCTGCGTCCTTTCACGAGTAGATCAGGATCGACGACCTCGATCCTGGGCTTGTCTCCATATTCTGCTTGGCCTGGAGCTCCTCCGACGGCGGCGGGGCTGATGAGAACGATGGTCAATGCAAGGACGGATTTGATGGAAAAGCGGCTTCGCTCGCGCATACTAGTTCCCCCCGGCTAGTATCAATACCCGGTATCACCTCGTTTTGAACTGAATGGGCGAGTAGGAAATCGACAATCTGAATATGTCAGTGAGTGTTTACTTGATATTGAGATATCAACACTATCACAGCATGTCACCCATGTCAAACGGTGGGGACCAGATGTGAGGTAACCTGTCCATCACAGATCGATATCCGGTCCCATCATTCGATGACACCAGCCCGAGACGAGTGCTTGGTGATATCTGAAAGCCACCACACGAAAGGGCGCTGCATCGCAACGTCACCTTTCGTGCAGCTCGCGAACGATAAATCGCTCCCTACGCCTCGCCCGCCTTCACCTCCGCCGTCAGGACGGAGGCCAGTTCGAACGCGCCGTCGACCACGTCCAGCTCCACCTCCCGCTCGGGCAGCACGTCGCCCGCCAGGATGCCGTCCGCCAGGCGGTCCTGCACCTCCCGCTGGATCACGCGCTTGACCGGGCGGGCGCCGAACTGCGGGTCGAAGCCCAGCTCGGCCAGGCGGTCCACCGCGGCGGCGGTCCAGGTCAGGCGGATCTCCTGCTCGCGCAGGGCGGCGTCCACCTTGGCCAGCTCCAGCTCCACGATGCGCCGGATGAGGTCGCGGCTCAGGGCGTTGAAGCGGACCACCGCGTCGAGGCGGTTGAGGAACTCGGGCCGGAAGTGGCCGGCCAGGGTCTGCAGCAGCTCCTGCTCCTGCTCGCGGCGGCCGGCCTCGTCCAGATCCTCGCGGGGCGCGTAGCGCTCGTCCTGGCAGAGGTTGCTGGTCATCACCACCAGGGTGTTGCGGAAGTCGACCACGCGGCCCTTGCCGTCGGTCAGGCGCCCGTCGTCGAGCAGCTGCAGCAGGACGTTCGTCACCTCGGGGTGGGCCTTCTCCACCTCGTCCAGCAGGATCACCGTGTAGGGGTGGCGCCGCACGGCCTCGGTGAGCTGGCCGCCCGACTCGAAGCCCACGTAGCCCGGGGGCGCGCCGATCATGCGCGCCACGCTGTGGCGCTCCATGTACTCGGACATGTCCAGGCGCACCATATGGCCCTCGTCGCCGAAGAGCTCGGCGGCCAGAGCCTTGACCAGCTCGGTCTTGCCGACGCCGGTCGGGCCCAGGAAGAGGAAGGAGCCGAGGGGCTGCTGGCGGTCCGTCAGCCCGGCGCGGGCGCGCCGAACCGTACGGGCCACCTGGGCCACGGCCGCGTCCTGCCCCACCACACGCGCGGTGATGCGCGATTCCAGTTCGCGCAGCTTGGCGGATTCATCCTCGACCAGGCGCTGGGCCGGGATGCCGGTCCACTTGGCCACCAGGCGGGCCACGTCCTGCTCGTCCACCTCCTCGCGCAGCAGGGGATGGTCGCCCTGCACGGCGACCAGGCGCGCGCGGACGTCCTCGATCTCGGTATCGATCTCGCTGGCGCGTCCGTACTTGAGCTGGGACGCCCGCGCGAGATCCCCGGAGCGCTGCGCCCCCTCGATCTCCGTGCCCAGGCGCTCCTGCTCGGCCTGCAGGGCGCGGATGTCGTCGATGACGGCCTTCTCCTGCTCCCAGCGCGCCGTGAGGACGGCGAGCTCGTCTTCCAGCTCGCCGAGCTGACGCTCGATGGTCTCGCGCCGCGCCACGGCCTGCTTCTCGGTCTCGCTCTCGAGGGCCAGCTTCTCCATCTCGAGCTGGTCGCGCCGACGCTGCAGGGCGTCCACGTCGGCGGGCACCGAGTCGATCTCCATGCGCAGTTCCGAGGCGGCCTCGTCCATCAGGTCGATGGCCTTGTCCGGCAGCATGCGGTCGCTGATGTAGCGGCTGGACAGATCGACCGCGGCGACCACGGCCGAATCGGACACGCGGATGCCGTGATGCACCTCGTACTTCTCCTTCAGCCCGCGCAGGATGGCCACGGCCTGCTCGCGCGTGGGCTCCTCGATCATCACCGGCTGGAAGCGGCGTTCCAGCGCCGGGTCCTTCTCGATATGGCGGCGGAACTCGTCGAGGGTCGTGGCCCCCACGCAGTGCAGCTCGCCGCGCGCCAGGGCGGGCTTGAGGATGTTCGACGCGTCCATGGCCCCCTCGGCGGCGCCGGCGCCCACGAGGGTGTGCATCTCGTCGATGAACAGGAGCACCTCCCCCTCACGCTCGGTCACCTCCTTGATGACGGACTTGAGCCGGTCCTCGAACTCGCCGCGATACTTGGCGCCGGCCAGCAGCGATCCCATGTCCAGGGTGTAGAGGGTCTTGCCGCGCAGGCCGGCTGGCACGTCGCCCGCCACCAGACGACGCGCCAGCCCCTCGGCCACGGCGGTCTTGCCCACGCCGGGGCTGCCGATGAGCACGGGGTTGTTCTTGGTGCGGCGCGAGAGGATCTGCACCACGCGGCGGATCTCGTCGTCGCGCCCGATCACCGGATCGATCTTGCCGTCGCGGGCGGCGGCGCGGAGGTCACGGGCGTAGCGGTCGAGGGCGGATTCGTTGCCGGACTCTCCCTCTTCGTCGCCCTCATAGGCGCCGGTCGCACCGATGGACTCCAGGGCGCGCGCGAGCTTCTCGGCCGTCACGTCGAAGGTCTTGAGCACGCTGCCCGCGCGGCCGTTGCCGGTCGCCAGGGCCAGCAGCAGCTCACGCGTGCCGACCATGCCGCCGCTGCGCTTGGTTGCCAGGGACTGGGCTTCGAGCAGGGTCTGCTGCAATTCGCGGCCGGGCGCCGGCACGTCCTTCTGATCGACGGTGGGCAGACTGGACAGCTCGCCCTCCACGGTGCGCAGCACGAGTTGCGGATCGATCTCCAGGCTCCGCAGGGCGTTGCCCGTGACGCCGGCCTCGGCCAGCAGCGCCCACAGCAGGTGCAGCGGCGCCAGCTCGGCATGGCCGGATTCATAAGCTCGCGACTGGGCGCGCTGCAGGGTCTCGGCGGCGTTGACGGTCATGTTCTTCATGGGGGCTCTCCCTCTCTATCCGGATGCGCCCGGAGGCGCTATTCAGGTTCCGGGAGGAGGGATTGCAGTTGGCGTGCCAGAATGGAGTACACGTGGAATTTCTATAACAGACCGCCATATAATAACTTAGTGATCGACTCTCTGCAACAGCACCGCCGCTCGGGCGCATTCTGTCACAATGTCATGTCACGCTCACCCCGTCAATACGACACCTGGCAGCCGTCGCGTAGACACCGAGACGACGTGCGGGCGCGGCGATGACCGCGCCACCAGGTATCGTCATCTCCACCGAGACTTCCCCCCGTCGTAATACGGAATCTCCTCCAGCACCGCCTCGAACTCGATCGGCTCGGTCAGTTCGACGTAGGGCCCGGCCCTGAGCTGCACGACCGACTGATGGTCGTAATCGTCGCCGTACCAAGTGTGCAGCCACAGCTCCGGACGTTCCGCGCTGCCGAAACGCGGGGGGGAATAGCACGATTCCTCGGGAAGGGGTTCGACGCGGAGCTTCAGGGTATCCCCCGCCACGGCCGTGCAGCGGTACGGAAACGGACCGAACCAGCCGCTGTTGCTCCCCGACAACAACCAGGAAAAGCATTCCTCGCCGTTCAGATAGAAGAATCGTTCGTGGCAGCTGAAGCTTATATAGGCGTCCCATTCGTCGATGTCGTCGTACGGATACGGCTCGGACGTGGCGCTGACCTGGAACGACATGGGCAGCCCGAAGTTGATGGGCAGGGGCCGCGATTCGACGCCGTCGCTTTCGCTGAAGGCCCGCACGCGCACGATGCCCACATCGTCGTAGTAGAGTTCGACGGAGACCTCGCCGGCGTCGTCGGTGACGCCGGCGGAATCTCCGATGAACGAGCCCTCGTCGGTATCGAATTCCACGTACACGCCCACTCGAGGGTCGCCCGTCGGTGCGAGAAGATCACCCTCGGCCCATTCGCGCAGCGTGGCGGTGACGGTGACGTTCTCCCAGCCGTAGCCGGCCGCGATGCGGGGATCCGAGTCCATGATGATGCCGTAGATGTTGAAGTCGAGGGAGACCTCGTTGGCGCCGCATTCGATCGGCGTGGTGTTGCTCATCGTCCCCAGTGA
>Ga0180435_10002123_pt1 | contig 20353 bp, 13 predicted proteins | sample SS_ome_3_FD_132467 | JGI IMG/M metagenome (GOLD analysis project Ga0180435, IMG submission 132467) | Hypersaline lake sediment archaeal communities from the Salton Sea, California, USA - SS_3_S_1 metaG | ecosystem: Environmental > Aquatic > Non-marine Saline and Alkaline > Hypersaline >...
GATCTTGCCCAGGTACATAACAGCCACACGGTCGGAGATATGCTCCACCACGGCCAGATTATGCGCCACAAAGAGGTACGTCAAGCCCAACTCGCGCTGCAAGTCACGCAGGATGTTGAGCACCTGCGCCTGGATGGACACATCCAGGGCCGAAACCGGCTCATCCAGCACGATGAACTTTGGATTAAGCACCAGAGCACGGGCAATACCAATACGCTGGCGCTGGCCACCGGAAAACTCGTGTGGGTAGCGCATGGCATGGTAATCTTCCATGCCCACTTTCTTGAGCACTTCCAGCACCATTTCAAAGCGTTCCTGCTGGGTACCGATCTTATGGATGCGCAGTCCCTCAGCGATCGATTCGCCGATTGGCAGGCGCGGGTCCAGTGAAGCATACGGGTCCTGAAATACGATCTGCAGATTGCGCCGCATATCGCGGGTGATAACGTTCCCGCTCTCAGAGAACACTGGCTGGCCGTCAAAACGCACCTGACCGGCCGTGTACGGCACCAGGCCCAGCATGGTGTGGGCAATCGTTGATTTACCGCAGCCAGACTCGCCCACCAGACCAAGGGTCTCGCCTTCGTTGATCACGAAGCTGACATCGTCCACAGCCTGCACCTGAGCCACCACCCGCCGCAGCACGCCGCCGCGCACAGGGTAATATTTGACCAGGTTTTCGACCTCGATCAGGGCTTTGGTTGAGTTCTTGTTTTCTTTCATCATCTCTACCTCGCATCCTGAACGGCTTCAGGGGCCGGTTCGGTCAATGGCGCGGGCTTACCGTCATGGTCCTGGAACAGCCAACAGCGTACCTCATGGCCATCGCCCACAGGGATTAAATCGGGATCTTTTTCGAAGCACACACTCAACCCAAACTTCTCTCGCGCTTCACAGCGTGAAGCAAAGCGGCACCCTGGCGGCAGGTCTACCAGATTGGGCACATTGCCCGGGATCGTATCCAGTTCCGCCTTCACGTTCCCCAGCACAGGTACCGAAGCGATCAGGCCCTGGGTATAGGGATGGTACGGCTTGTCAAAAATGGCTTCTACACTGGCCTGCTCCACTATGCGTCCGGCATACATTACCGCTACGCGATCCGCCATTTCGGCGATAACACCCAGGTCGTGGGTGATGAGGATCACGGCAGTGTTGACCTGCTTGGTCAAGTGGCGCATCAGGTCCAGGATCTGCGCCTGAATGGTCACATCCAGGGCAGTCGTAGGTTCGTCAGCGATGAGCAGCTTGGGGTTCAGCGCCAGTGCCATCGCGATCATCACACGCTGCGCTTGCCCGCCAGACATCTCGTGCGGGTAAGCCGTGGCCTTGCGTTCTGCGTCGGGGATACCGACCATCTTGAGCAGCTCTACAGCCTTGTCCCAGGCTTCCTTTTTGTCCATCTTGCTGTGAATCTGGAACACTTCCACGATCTGGTCGCCAATGCGGAAGACCGGGTTCAAACTGGTTTGCGGCTGTTGGAAGATCATCGAAATGCGGTCACCGCGCACTTTCACCATTTCCTGCTTGTCAAAAGTCATCAAGTTGCGGCCTTCAAAGAGAACCGTACCTTCTTCGATCTTGCCCGGTGAAGACACCAGGCGCAAAACCGACAGAGAAGTCACGCTTTTGCCGCAGCCGGACTCACCGACCAGGCCAAGCACTTCCCCTTCATTTACATAAAAATCAACACCATCAACGGCTTTCACAACCCCGTCTTCCGTATAAAAATACGTCTTGAGGTTCTGCACATCCAGCAGAGGTGTTTTATTTGAGTCTGTCATGAGTATCTCTCCTCTACTTGTTAGCCGTTCTTGGCTTCCTGGCTCAGGCGCGGGTCAATCGCATCGCGCAGGCCGTCGCCCATCAGGTTAAAGGCCAGCACGGTGATCATGATCGCGATACCAGGGAAGAATACCAGATGCGGTGCGGTGAATACCTGATTGCGTTCGCTGCCCAGCATGGTGCCCCACTCCGGCGTTGGCGGCTGTGCGCCCAAACCGAGGAAGGACAGCGCGGCCGCGTCCAAAATGGCCGTACCAATACCCAGCGTACCCTGCACGATCAGCGGAGGGATCGAGTTAGGCAGAATGCGGCGCACCAGGATATGGAAATGCCCACCGCCCAGTGCTCGGCTGGCCGAAACATAGGCCTGCTCCTTCACGGAGAGCACACTCGCGCGCACCACGCGCGCATAAATGGGGATAGACACGATCGCGATCGCCAGAAGGGCATTCACGAGCCCCGGCCCCAACACGGAGACGATGGTGATCGCCAGCAGCAGAGATGGGAAAGCCATCAGCACATCCAGCAAACGCATGATCACGTTATCCACCCAGCCGCCCAAATAACCGGCCACAGCCCCCAGCAGAGTGCCGATCGTGATCGCTACGCCCACAGTGGTAAAGCCCACAAACAGGGACAGTCGCGAGCCAAAGATCACGCGGCTGAATTCATCACGCACGTTACCATCGGTGCCCATAATGTGCTGCGGTTGATCTCTTGGACAACCAAAAGCATGGATACAGGGATCCTCGCGCTTCTTCACATCTTCAATACCGATCAGCACCTGCTCAGGATCGTAAGGTGCAATCACTGGAGCAAAGATGGCCGTCAAAATCAGGATCACCAGTAAGGTCAACCCGATCATGGCCGAGCGCTGCTTGAAAATACGGCGCAGCGTCAACCGCCACAGGCTGTTCGAACGGTAATCTTTTTGTTCAACTTTTAATTCGGGTGCCATAATGTCCTACTCCAGTCGAATGCGGGGATCGATGAAGACATACGAGAGGTCTACGATCAGGTTCACAAATACATAGCCGGCAGCAATGACGATCGTGAACCCCTGAATAATGGGAAAATCTCGCGCCGTGATCGCCTCGTAAAGCATACGCCCCACGCCAGCCAGGCCGAAGATACTCTCGGTAAGCACTGCGCCGGCAAACACCATGCCTACCTGAAGGCCAATGGTAGTTACAACAGGCAGAAGAGCATTGCGGAAGGCATGCTTCATGATTACAAAGCGTTCCATCAAGCCTTTGGCGCGCGCCGTGCGCACATAGTCCTGGCCCAAAACTTCCAGCATACTGGAACGGGTCATGCGCGCGATGATCGCCAGAGAAATGGAACTCAGGGCAACAGCAGGCAGGATCAAATGCTGCACAGCATCCTTCAGCACCTCCCAATCGCCGGTAATGATCGAGTTGAAAATATAGAGGTTGGCGAAAAACTCCAAAAAATGGTACCTAACGGTATCAGTTGCTACTTCCCAGCCAAACACCTCATAAAATGGCACAGCAGCCACACCCGCGGTCAGGCGACCCGTCGGCGGCAGCCAAAAAGGCGTACCTTTCAGTTTCAAGGCAAACAGGTAAGCTAACATTAAACCGAGCCAGTACACCGGCATGGAAACGCCCATATTCGCCCCCACCATGACGACCACATCCAGAATAGAGTTGCGTTTCAATGCCGAAACCACCCCTGCCGGGATACCGATCAACACAGCAATAACCAGAGAGATCAAACCCAGCTCGATCGTGGTTGGTAGACGCTCGATCAGAATCGTAGTCACCGGGCGGCTGAAGCGGATCGATTCGCCAAAATTCCCCCGCAGAATGTCTTTCATGTAGATCCAGAATTGCACTGGAATGGGTTCGTTCAACCCATATTGCTCGTTGAAACGTTCACACACCTGGACGGTGGCTTTTTCACCAAGCATGGCCTTGCAGGGATCCCCCGGAATCATGCGCGCTAGCGCAAAGGTAACGATCAAGATTCCCAACAAAACCGGAATTGCCAATAAAAGGCGTCGTATCGTATATTGAGTCATAAGTGGCTCACAATCTATAAAAAAATACAACAACGCGGGACGGTGCACAACCAGTTACGACTGGCGCCATCCCGCGTTGTGCCTATCTAGAAATCAATTGCCAGATGGCAAGCGGTAGCCTATTCGGCGTTCAGCAAGTTACCCCACAGATATGTGAAGTACTCGAATGCGCCGGTGTTACCAACGTGCAGCGGGGAAGCTGCATCCCAGGCAACGTACCAGGACATAACAACGTCGTTCGCGTCAAGCGCAGAACCATCATGGAACTGGACGCCTTCGCGCAGGTTGCAGGTCCAAACCGTCAGGTCTTCGTTGGGTTCACAGGAAGTAGCCAGGGCCGGCTTCACTGCGGTGCCGCCAACTTCGTAGGCCAACAGAGATTCAACAGTCTGCTCGCAAGCGCGCAGAGATTCGCCGTCGGTCTCGTCGTTGCAGTAGATGGAGATCGGTTCAGCATTCTGCATCCACACGAAGGTGTCGCGTCCACCCGGATCGGTGGCAGCGAAATATTCGTTGCCCAGCGGGCTGGCGTGTGCGCCTTCCACATCGGCCTGGTATGCAACACCGGAACCACCATGAGCGATCGGAACCATGGGAACCAGCTCTTTCAGAGCGTTGTTAGCTTCCACATACAGCGGTTCAGCTTCTGCCGGATCGGCGATCTGGGCAGCTTCTGCCAGCGGGCCGAAGATCTCGGGATATACGTCGCCGAACTGAGGGTTCTGCTCTGAGAAGTGGAAGTCGAGGAAGTTGGTCACGTGCGGGTAGTCTGCGCCCCAACCGAGGAGGTAGAAACCATCCAGGCGGCCGGCGGTGGATTCTTCGATGAAGGCACCGGATTCCATCACCTCAATAGCGGCGGTGATACCCAGATCAGCAAGCTGTGCCTGCAAGTCGGTGGCAACCAGACCAGGTTCGGGCAGATAGGAGCGGAACACATCACGGTAGTAAATCGTGGTTTCGAAACCATCCGGGTAGCCAGCTTCAGCCAGCAGAGCCTTGGCGCCTTCAAGATCAAATTCGTACCAATCTTCACCAACACAGCCATTGGGGATGGCGCAAGGGGTGAAGTGGGAAGCAACGGTGGAACCGGCGGGGTAGAAGTTGTCTACCAGGCGCTGGCGGTCGATGCCCATACCAATCGCTTCGCGAACCTTGACATCGTCGAAGGGTTCAAAAGTGCTTGTCATTGCGAAGTAGAAGATATTCAGGGCTTCGCGATCTTTCAATTCCAGGCCTTCAGCTTCGCGAATCGTGTCGAAGTCATCGGGGCTGGGGTTGTCAATACCATCAACTGTACCAGACTGAAGTTCGAGCAAGCGGGCAGCACCTTCGGTGCTCCAGCGGAAAACGAGGGTGTCGGCATTGGCCGGTTCGCCCCAGTAATTCTCGTTCTTCGTATAAACAATACTGTCGCCGCGATTCCAGGCATCCAGAACGTACGGGCCGGTACCAATGCTCTTCTCCAGAATCTCACCGGTGGGGATAGCTTCTTCGAGCCATTCCTTGGGCTGGATGGAAAAAGCGGTAAATGCGGCTTTCGAGGGGAACGCGGGGTCGGGAGCGCACATGCTGAACTGAACGGTCAGTTCGTCCAACGCGGCGATTTCCTTGATCAATCCGCCGTAATCACAGTCAGGGGCGGTTACGACCATCGGTTCAAAGGCTGCGGCTTCTTCCGCGGGAGCGGCTTCTTCTTCAGCTTCTTCTTCCGCCGCAGGAGCGGCTTCTTCTTCTGCGGGAGCAGCTTCTTCTTCAGCAGGGGCCTCGGGGGCCGGTTCTGCTGCAGGGGCACATGCGCTCAATGCAAGGCTAAACAACACAAGCACTGCCAAAAGAGCAAACAAAGTCTTTTTCATTTTCTTCTCCTAATTCTTCTCCAAGAATATATTTAGTTACGTTGATACGTACGCGAACACAACAGTTGCTCCAGCGCACCTCCTTCCAGAAACAAATTCAGTTTCTAACACATTAATGGAAATACACGGTAAAAGGATCCCATTAAATAGGTGGGATTAGAGAATGATACAAAATTTTTGAGTAAATGTCAACCTGGTCAAGGGTACTAATTTTGGAAAGTCACCAGAATCAAGGGTTTTCTCCCCTTCCCTCTGATAAAATTAGCTCGTGTCCTGCATAAATTCCGATTTTCTTAGGATGAGCAAATGGCAATTCTTGAAAAACTGAGTAAAAAAAACTGGCTTGCCAAAACCATCAGCCTGCTGGCCGGCGCATTCTACATCGGCCAATCCATCTATGATGCCCACTTCCTGGATGTCACCATGGACGAAGGCACCTACCTGATGAAGGGCATGCTCTACCTTACCGGTGTCTACAAGCCCTTCCAGCCCTACGGCCCCTGGACCAACAAAATGCCTCTGGCATTCACCATCCCCGGACTTGCCCAAGCCCTGTTCGAGCCCGGCCTGCGCACGGGGCGCTATTTTGCCGTCTTCCTGAGTGTGCTCATGCTCTTTGGTCTATGGTTGGTCACCTACCGGCTGCGCGGACACTGGTGGGCAGCTGCTTTGACTACTGTTATGGCCCTCAATGCCGGCAATATCACGATTTATGCACGTGCTCTTTCCCAGGGTGTCACCGTAGTTGTGCTGGTCTGGGCCTTGGTCTTCATCCTGGACCGCGAGCAGCGTCTGTGGCAGACCACATTGGGCGCAGCCCTATCCATGCTGCTGGTCTTTGTGCGCCAGAACATGGCCCCCGTGCCGTTGCTGGTTGTCCTCTTCATCTTTTGGGCCTACGGCCGCAAACACGGTTTCTACGCCCTGGCTGTCACAGGGCTGATCTTCATCGGCTTCCATTGGTATTACTGGCCGGATATCCTCAAGCTCTGGCGGCCGCATCTACCCGGTTTTGCCGCTGACTGGATCACCGCCATGCTGGCAAAAGCCGGCTGGCAAACCACACCCTCCACCTCAAACTGGAGCACCGACTATGGCTTTCTGACGGATACCTTCGTCTTCTTTGAAGGCGTGCGCATGAATTTCTTCGCCTTCATCGGTCTGCTCACCACCTGGATCTTCTGGCCGCGACAAAAGGATTGGAAAAACCAGCTGGATCTCAAGACATCCGTCCTGCTTAGCGTGCTGGTCATCATCCTCACCACTCTGCATGCCTATGCTTCTTTTGGTCTGAACTACTGCCTGTACTGTTTCAATGGCTATCTTGCCTTCTTTATGCCTGCCGGCCTGCTGCTGATCGCCATCTCGGCCCCGTACTGGAAGAAAAAAACGGGGTGGCTGCCGCAGACACTGGCCATCCTGGTCATCCTGCTCGCCTGTACGGGCATCGCGTACGGCAGTTACCAGATCACCGATGAATTCCTGATGAAGCTTCCCGTACCGCGCATGAAGAATATGCAGATCCTGCCGGGTTCAACCGAGATCTGGGTTTTCCTGCGCAATAAATTCAGCCTGCCCTATGAAACCCTGCAGCAGGCCATCCCTGCTGCCGCGGGGCTGCTATTTGGTATCGCCTTTGTTCTCATCGGGCTGCTGATCTGCCGCCTCAAAGGGAAGAAACCGCGCACCGTCTCAGCGGGGTTTGCCATCCTCCTCGCCTTCCTGATCCTTGGCACCTTGCTCTCACCGATAAAGGTCCTCGGCGGCGGTAAATTTGCCGACTATTGCTACAGCGATGTCATCGCCTCGCACGAAACCGTGGGTGCAGAGCTCGCCAGCCAGATACCACCCGGTTCACAAGTTTACTGGCACAATGATGTATCGCCGCTGCCCTTGCTCTACCTCTCCGGCCGAGAATTTTATCCACCCCAATTGAACCACTGGTACTCCTTCCGCGAAGGCGGCGAGCCCAACATCATGCTCCAAAACGGTTTGTGGAATGCAGAATTAAAAGAACGCTGGATCGAGGAAGCAGATTATCTCCTGGTTGCCGAGAAATACGTCCCCGAATTTGAAGCCAGGGAGAATTTTGCCCTACTGACAGATGAACTCACTACCACAGACCTGACCGTGATCTGCCGCGACAGGTCCTTCATTCACGTCTACAAACGCGTAAAATAAAGCCAATGGCTGATCAAAAAGAAACCCGCCCCCCCAGTCCCTTTCGAACCTGGCTGTCCGGCCTGTTCTTCCTTACAGCGCTGGAAAGCCTCCTGTGCGGCTGGTTGCTCTTCCAAATTCCCGGTGACGGCGGGCTGTCGCTGCCCCGGCTGATCCTCAGTCTCATCTTCCTGGCGGGACTTGGGGGCAGTGTAATACTGGCTCTGCGTCTGCTCCGGCATGAGCCATTTGCCAAAAGCTTCATCAGCCTCGTCAACTGCCAACATGCCAGGCTTTCCATTCTCTTTGCCATCGGCACCGCCCTCATGTGGGCTGCCGTCTTCCTGCCCCCCTACCGCGTTGGAGACTTCACTGCTTACTTTGAACGTCTCAAGCCCCTCTTCCTGTGGTCCCTTTTGGTTTCCATCCAATTTCTGGTCTCCCTTGCATTTCTTCAATTACGTGAACAGAAGAAGACAAAATGGAGCACATCAAATCGCAAGTTAATCATCCTGTCCGCCGTCATCTTCGCCGCCTTCTCCGCGCTGCTGATCTTCATCGCGCTGACCCGTTGGGGCATCTCCCCCAGCGTGGAATTCTGGGAAAAGACCGGCGCTCCCATCCTGGCAGGTCAGGTTTTTATCGCCTGGAGTTTTGCCCTTGTGCTCCTCCTGTGCGGCAAAGCGCGGCCCACTTGCTCCCACTGGAGCAAGATCAATATCGATTTGTGCCTCTTCCTCCTCATCTGGATCATCAGTGCCGTCCTGTGGGTGCAGGAACCCATGCAGTTCAACCATTTCAATCCAGGACCTTTCCCGCCAAATGAGCAATTCTACCCCAATTCCGACGCCGAGACCTACGACCTCGCCGCACAACGCGCCCTCCTCGGCAAGGACCCCGGGTACGTGGACAAACCCTTCTACTCCACCCTGCTGCTGGGCTTTCACCTGCTTGCTGGTCAGGACATCAACCAGGTCATTAACCTGCAAACCACCCTGCTGGCTGTTTTTCCGGCCTTGATCTATCTATTGGGCACATACCTGCACAATCGTACCGCTGGCCTTGTGGCCGCGCTGTTTGCCATCTTCAAAGAGCTTAATGCCATCCAGGCCCAATCCCTCATCTGGAAGACCTCCACACCCAAGCTGATGATGAGCGAATTTACCAATGCCGTCCTGCTGGCCTTACTCATCCTATTCCTGTGGAAGTGGTTCAGCCAGGAGAAGAAGATCTCCCTGTCGGCGCTGGCTGCCAGCGGCGTTCTCGGCCTGGCCGTGCTCACCCGCCACAACAACTGGCTCTTCCTGCCCCTCATCCTGGGTCTGATCGTGCTGGTCTACTGGAAACGCAAGAAGATCCTGCTGATCAACAGTGTCCTGTTCGTTGCCATGTTCTTCACCACCATCAGTCCCTGGATGGTCTATTCACAGCAGCATTACGGGGAAGCACTGCCCTTTATGAAAGCCCTGACCGGCGCTGTGCTCAAGAACCGCATCAATCCCCTGTTTGAGGAACCTGCCCCCACCCCACAACCGGAAACCTTCCTCCCCTCCGACCCGGCAGTCAAGACAGCTTCCTCCAGCATCAACATTGCCTACACAGGCACCGTTCAGCCCATCCTGCAAGCTGACACCCCTGATCAACCCATCATCCTCCACCCTGTCATAGATGCCCTCACCCGGCACTTCTTCCACAATCTGGTGAGTACCACCCTCACTCTGCCAGTAACCCCCGTGATAGATGACATCGAAACTACAATCCGTTCCAGCGAAGTCGCCCACATCTGGGAACTGAAATGGAAAGGACGTCTCGCCCCCCATCAACTGCTGATCCTGCTGCTCAACCTGCTCCTGGTTTCCATTGGATTAGCCCAATCCTGGCAGCGTTGGCGGCTGGCCGGGCTCGCACCCTTCATCATCATGCTGGGTTATCTGCTCGCCACAGCCGTGGCCGCCACCTCCGGCGGGCGCTACATCGTTCCCATCGACTGGGTCATCTATGTCTACTATGCGCTCGGCATCGTTCGCGTGTTGGAATTCATTCTGGAGCAGGTATGGGGTATCAACCTGCCTGAACCTGTCCAAACTGCATGCCAACAGAAAAACTGGCACCTCGGCGCAGTCGCCGCAGGTTTCCTGTTCATCGGTCTCCTGCCTGCAATCGCCATGTCAGCTTTCCCCGCGGCATATCCATCTTATAACCAGCAAGAGATCATTGAGTCTGTGTTGAAAACAAATCAGAGCCTGGACCAGAACGCCTTATCCCCACTGGTCACAGCCGTCCAGAACGAAGACCTGGTGGTCATTCACGGTAAACTCCTGCACCCCAAATACCTGGATTTCAAGGACGACCGCTCGTATGAAGTAAATATCAATGATGGAAAAAAAGGGGTGCCTTCGTTGATCTTCAATGTGTTGGGCATGCAGGATGAATTCCTGAAAGGGCAACTGGTAATGGAAGTGGCCCCACCACCGATCATCAACGGCTCAGAAGCCGTCGTGTTTGCCTGCCCCGGCCAGGAGATCGCCTATGCCCTCGTCCTGCTGGATAAGCAACACGAACAACAGCTTTTCCTCCACCCTGATTGGCCGCAGATCAACTGCGCTGACTAATCCTACTTCCCGCGGTCCAGCACGAAAAACAAAATCACCCCCGCCAGAATACATCCCCCAAACACCCCATTCGCCCATAACGGTTCCAGCGAAACCGCCACAAAGGCCACACATTCCAGGATCAATGCCGCCAAATGCATCGTCATCACTGCCCGCCCGGAGTCCATCCCCCGCTTCACCAAACGATGATAGGTGTGGTCGCGGCTGGACTTATAGAACGCCTTGCTGCGCCGCAGACGGGAGAAAAACACCATCGAGGTATCGAAAATCGGCACCCCCACCAGGAGGATAGGCACAAACCACGAAGACGTCTGGTACGCCCCCACCGGCGTATACAACATACCGATCGCCGCCAGGAAAAAGCCCAGCGTTTGCGCACCCGAGTCCCCCAGGAAAAGCTTTGCCGGCGGGCGGTTGAAATAGGTGATCCCCAGGCAGATACCCAGCAGCAAGGCGCTGAACAACGAAAGCGTGACCTGCCCCGAATCAAATGTCGCCAGCGTAAAGAAGGCCAACGCCCAACTGCTCAAGCCTACGGAAAGCCCATCCATGCTGTCGGTCAGGTTAAACGAATTCGTGATCCCCACCACCCAGAACCAGGTAACAATGTAATTCAAGGCGCGGTAAAAAGGTCCGCTGCCGCCGATGAAGAATCCCTGATACTCAAAGATGCGGATATGTAATCCCGAAGCGATCAGGATCACCACCGCGATCGTTTGCCCCAGCGTCTTGACCGGTGCGCTCATCCCCTTGGCATCGTCCCACAGCCCAAAGACAAAGATCACCCCCGAGGCCAGCAGCACCGGCAGCAGTTCCGCGTCCCTAAACAGACCAAAAGCCAGCCCCACGAGGAGCAGTGAGATCATCAGCCCCATCCCACCGGCCAGCGGGGTAGGGAATTTATGCTGTTTATGAGGGGAACTGTTGGGAACGTCGATCAAGTCCAGGCGTTTGGCAATACAGATCGCCACCCAGCAAGCTGCCAGTGAAACCGGCAGGCTTACGAGGATCGCCTGAAACATATAAGCAGTAGAAGTTACATGAAATGCCATTGAAAAAGACCAGCCGTCAAGATTGTATTAAAGCTCACCCCTGATTATACACTTGCAGTGTCTCCGTGACGATGCATTCCACGCAAAATTCGGCTTCCACCAGCTCCCGTCCGCGGCGCCCCATCTCCTGCCGCAGGGCCGGATCACCGATCAGCTTACCCAGCGCCTCGGCCAGGGCTTCCGCATCGCGCACAGGTACAAGGAAACCATTCACTCCATCCTGCACGATCTCTCGACAGCCGGGCACGTCCGTCGCCACCAGCGGACGCGCACAGGCACCTGCCTCAGCCAATGAAAGCGGCATCCCTTCGCGGTAGGAAGGCAGGCAAACGATGTGCGCCTGCGGGAACATATTGCCCATGTCGTCATGCCAGCCCCACCACTCCACCAAATCATCATCCACCCAGGCTTGCAGCTGTTCCGGCGAAACAGCGCCAGGGTTGTCGGGGTACGTATCACCGACGAGGACAAAACGGGCTTTTCCAGTTCCCGCCGTACCTTTCGGTAAGTTCAAGGAACGGCTATTCAACATACGCGCCGCCTCCACGAACTCGCCCACGCCCTTCTCCCACAGAAAGCGCGCAGCCATCATCACCACTGGCGCTCCGGACGGCTCAGGCGAAGGCAGGAAAACATCCGTGCGCGCACCTGAGCCGCGCACCAGGCGCACATCCGTCTTGCGCAGCAAGCGCAGCCGCCGGAACAGGACCACATCATCCGGGTTCTGAAAGATGGCCGCCGTGTTGCGCAGCGCCCGTCGGTAAAATGGCATGATGAACGGACGCATCACCTTCGCCAGGGTCCGCTGTGAGAACAGGAACCCCAATCCAGTGATGCCATTGATGATCTGCGGCACGCCGATCATGTGCGCTGCCAATGAGCCATACAACACGCACTTGACGGTGAAGTGATGCACCACATCCGGCTTTTCCGCGCGGTACAGCTGTCGCAGTCGAAGGACAGTCTTCAATTCATCCAAGGGATTCATCCCTTTGCGGGAGAAATTAAAAGCCTCCCAGCGGAAACCCTCCGTCGTAAACTTCGGCCCATACTCCCCATCCGGCGAGAGCAACAGCACCTCATACCCTGCCTCACGCAAAGCCTTCGCCAACGGCAGGCGGAAATTATACAAATACCAGTCTGTGTTGGCAAACAGGATCGCTTTCATCAGACTTCTCCCTGCGCTTCCAGCCACGCCTGGAACATAAGCACCCCCCACAGGGGATACTGCCAGTTGCGCTGGCCGCCGAGATGCTCAGCCCATTTCTTCCGCACGGGCGCGGGGGCAAAGAATCCCTCACGCCGCAGGCGGTCTTCGGCCAGATAGCCTTCCGCCCAGTCGCGCAGCGGACCACGCAGCCAGCTGTCAATCGGGATGGCAAACCCCATCTTGGGACGTTCGATCAGTTCCCTCGGTACATACTGGTACAAAACCTGCCGCAGCAGCCATTTGCTCTGCCCACCGCGGATCTTGTATGCCATCGGCAGCCGCCAAGCAAATTTCACCACACGATGATCATCCAACAGCGGTACGCGCGACTCCAGGCTGACACCCATACTGGCGCGGTCCACCTTGGTGAGAATGTCATCGGGCAAGTAGGTATTCAGATCCATATACATCATCCAACGCGGGAAGTCCGGCACATCCGCCCAGGCAACAGGATCATTGAGCAAAGTCCCCGGCTCGCGGGCACCCAACACCACCGCTTCGGGCTGCTTCCACTGCGACACCAATTGACGATACACTTCCTCACGGCTTTCCACAGACAGCACATCCATGATCTTCTGCACCTTGTCCGCCAGCAGCGGCTGGCGCAGCGCGGAAGGCGCCAGCGGCCCCATGCGCCGCACCAGGGTCTGCCAGCCTTCGGGGGGCAGCACGGAAAGCATGGCGCGCAGCGAACGCCGTCCAAAAGGCGGCAGGCCACCCACCCGCTGCCAGATGCGTTCTGCCCAGGTGTAGCGGTTATACCCCGCAAACAGCTCATCCCCGCCATCGCCAGAGAGACTTACAGTGACATGCTTGCGCGCAAGTTGGGATACCAAAAATGTGGGAATCTGTGAAGCATCCGCAAACGGCTCATCATACAACTGCGGCAGGCTCGGCACCACATCCAGCATATCCTGCGGGGTCAGATACAACTCGGTATGTTCCGTGCCCAGGTGTTGCGCCACCTGGCGCGCGTGTTGTGCCTCGTCATATCCCGCCTCATGGAAGCCGATGGTGAAAGTCTTTACCGGCCGGCTGCTGACCGCCTGCATGATGGCGACCACGGTGGATGAATCCACCCCGCCGGAGAGGAAAGCGCCCAACGGCACGTCAGCGATCATGCGCTTCTCGATCCCGTCCCGCAGCAGGGCATCCAATTCAGCCAGGGCCTCTGCATCGCTGCCTGCAAAAGGCTGGCGTACACCATCCTCGGCCACCTGCCGCGCAGACCAATACGCCTCAAGGTGCACATTCCCCTCAGGCTGACCTTCCGTAAGCGTAAGGATCGTACCAGGAGGCTGTTTGAAGATACCCTTATAGATCGAATAAGGTGCGGGAACGTCCGCAAAACGCAGGAAGAGGGCCAGCGCATCGCGGTTGATCTCCGCCTGGAAGGCGGGGTGCGCACGCAGGGTTTTGAGTTCAGAACCAAACAGAAACACCCCGCCACTCCAGCCGTAATACAGAGGCTTGATCCCCAGACGGTCGCGCACCAGGTGCAGCCGCCGTTCGTTCCTGTCCCACAGGGCAAAGGCAAACATGCCGTTGAAACGTTTGACTGCAGCCATCAACCCCCACTGGCAGATCGCCGCCAGCATTACTTCTGTGTCCGAGGTGCCGCAGAAGCTGTGTCCCAGGGCAGACAGTTCAGCGCGCAGTTCAAGGAAGTTGTATACTTCTCCATTGAAGACGATCATATAGCGTCCATCAGCGGACTGCATCGGCTGACGACCGGTGGGGGTCAGGTCCACGATCGCCAAACGCCGGAAGCCCAGGGCCACACCCAACTTTTCATCCACCCATGCGCCGGAATCATCCGGGCCGCGGTGAATGATGGTATCGGTCATCCTCTGCACCGTGTTTTGCAGGACAACGTTTGTTTGATCAGGTGTCGGGTGCCAAAATCCAGTGATCCCGCACATTAGCTAGTTTTCCCCGCAGCCGTCAGCTCGCGATACAAAACGGCATATTTTGCAACTACTCTTGGCAAGCTGAAACAGTTCTCGACGCGTTGTCGGGCGGCTTCCCCCAGTGCCGCACGCTCTTCAGGCGAAAGGACAAGCAGTGCATTCCAGGCCGCGGCCAGCGCAGCAGACTCTTGCGGTGGCACAACCTTGCCCGTCTCCCCCACGATCAGGGAAGCATCCCCCACATCGGTGGCCACAAAAGGCACACCGCAGGACATCGATTCACCGATCACATTGGCGAAAGCTTCACCATACGCTGATGATGAGGTCGCCAAGTCCATTGCCGCGGCAATACGGGGCATGTCATCGCGCCGCCCGAGCAAATGGAACACCTTTTGCAAACCGCGCGACTCAATCCAGCCAGTCAATTCAGCATTATCCGGGCTGAGGCCGCTGCCGCATAGCACAAAATGGATATCCGGGTGAGCAGCATGCAGCCAGCCAGCAGCAGCGATCATATTGGGATAATCCTTTTGCGGATCAAACCGTCCCACTGCACCGATCAGCAAGGCATCATCCGGCAAGCCCAGTTCTGCGCGCAGCGAAGCCCGCACGCCAGCGTCCGGCTTGAACCGTGAAACATCAAAGCCATTGGGGATAACAACCATCTTCTCGGCATCATATCCCAGGCCAATATGATACGCGCGCGCCGTCTCGGAACAGGATATGATACGCGCCGGCCAGCGGTGGGACAACGCGGCAAGCAGCTTCACCACCCAGCGGGTAGACCGTTTGCTCGTCCGCGGGTCCAGCGTACTGTTGCGAATGTTCCATACCACAGGGAGGCGCCCGGCAAACCGTGCCGCCAATGCACCCAACAGATCGGCATGGTACATCCAGGTTTGCACAATATCAGGCAATTGCTGGCGCAGCAAGTCAGTCAGCTGCTTCAGAGCAGCATAACTCGGCATACCGGGAGACATGTTCAACGATTCAACGGGGATGCCCAGGCCGCGGATGCGTTCCGCCATCGAGCCTTCTTCCCGCAGGCAGATCACGCGCGATTGAAAGGCCTCAGCATCAAGCGCAGATAGCAGTTTAAAGAGCATCATCTCTGCCCCGCCCATATCCAGGCCAGTGATCACATGGGTAATTTGCAATGCTGTGCTCATATCTACTCCTTTTGATTCTGTTTTACACCAAAACGCCCTGCTTCACAAGCTGTTCAACTGCTTCCAGAATTGTCAAAATCTACTCTTCCGTCATCTCAGGATAAAACGCAACTGCGACGGTTTCGTTGACGGCTTGTTCGGCCACTGGCAGGGTGCCGGCCTTCCAGCCCAGCTTCTGGCACGGAGCCGCAAGATGCAGTGGATAAGGATAATAATCTGCCGAGGCAACGCCCAGTTCTTTAAGTTTCTTGCGGAAGTGCTCACGCTGCATGGCACGGACGACACACAAATGATACACATGCGTGCGGTCTAGCGCAGTCACTGGTGTGTGCACGCCCAGTTTGCCCAGGTATGTTGTAGACTGCTCTGCGGATCCTTACAGGCAGCCATGTCCCGCGTCAGCGTGGGGTATGGCCGGACAAAAAAGAGTTCTGGCGCATAACGGCCAGAATCCCGCAGACAGCGCGCCACTCGGCGCAGCTCAGTGAAATGAGTATCCAGAAAAACGACCAACAAGGCTTTTTCCAAACAACACCTCAATCCGGTTGGCTGCCATTCAACAGAGACATATCAGCATCCACCATCATGTGTACCAGTTCCTCAAAAGTCACTTTTGGCAACCAGCCTAGACAAGATTTCGCGCGGCTGATATCCGCCACCATTAGCTCTGCTTCGATCGGGCGGAAGAAACGCGGGTCCTGCACCACATAATCACAGTAATCCAAATCAAGGTAGGAAAAAGCCGCCTCGCACAGTTCGCGCACGGAATGTGTCACGCCCGTACCGATCACCACATCACAGGGCGCGTCCTGCTGGAGCATGAGCCACATCGCTTCCACATAATCCCCGGCAAAGCCCCAGTCTCGGCGCGCTTCCAGGTTGCCCAGGCGCAGTTCATCCTGCAAACCCAGCTTGATGCGCACCGCGCCGTGTGAGATCTTGCGCGTCACATACTTGATATTGCGCCGCGGGCTCTCGTGGTTGAACAAGATGCCCGAAACGGTATACATGCCGTACGACTCGCGGAAGTTGATCGTGGTGAAATGCCCATACACCTTGGAGATGGCATACGGACTGAGGGGATGGAAAGGCGTTTCCTCATTCTGCGGCGCGATCTTTGACTTGCCGAACATCTCGGAACTGGACGCCTGATAAAAACGGATATTCTCATCCACCAGCCGGATCGCTTCCAGGATACGCGTCACCCCCAGGGCTGTGGTCTCGGCAGTCAGCAATGCATGGTTCCACGAATTCTGCACGTACGACTGCGCTGCCAGGTTATACACCTCACTGGGGCGGTGATCCTTGAGGATCGTGATCAGCGAATTGCTGTCCAGCATATCCCCCTGGACAACCGTGATGCGGTCCAGGATCGCCTGTGTTCCCGGCTCATCCACTTTGGCGGAAGGACGCACCATGCCCACAACATCATACCCTTTTTCCAGCAACAACTCCGCCAGATACGAACCATCCTGCCCGGAGACACCGGTGATCAATGCTGTCGTCATGCGTCCTCCTCCCCGTAACCAAGCCCAATAGATGGAACTATTGTATCAGTTTCAGGGGAAAAAGAGAAAAAGGGACGGGTTGATATCCCGTCCCTCATACTTCATTTTCTATAGCAAAAAACCTTACTTCACCCACTCCAGCACGGGGTCCATCAGTGACTGGGTCATCACGTTCACATAGCCCTTGTCCGTCACGGCAAAGGCGGGGATGGCCGCCAGGGTGACGAAGGAGAGGAACATGAAGGCGTCGGCCACTTTGCAGCCCAGTTCAGCCGCAGCGCCGAGCAGCGCCTGGCGTTCTTTGGCCAGAGTCCACGCGTCCAGGTCCGTCAGCAAACCGCAGATAGGCAGCGCGATCTCTTTGACCACTTTGCCATCCTTGACCAGCACGATGCCGCCGTTCAGCTCTACCACGCGGTTGGCCGCCACGGCCATTTCCTCAGGGTCAGCGCCCATCACAACGATATTGTGATGATCGTGGCCAATACTGGAAGCCATCGCGCCTTCTGCCAGGCCAAAACCGCCGATGAAGGCCTTGCCGATATTGCCGGTCTTGTGGTGGCGTTCGATGACGGCGATGTGCAGCAGATCCTGCTCTACGTCACTGCCCACATAGCCATCTTTCACCGGCAGCACAGCCTCACCGCCTTCGGTGATTGGCACCCACGGCAAGGTGCGCATGATGTGCGTCCTGGCGCTGTTTGCGCCCTTCTCAGCAGGGATCACCAGGTCGGACGCTTCAACAGCCTTCTTGAGATGGAAGGTGTCCAACAGTACCTTCTTATGCTTTGGCAGGACGATCTCTTCCACCAGCTTGCCGCCTTCGGCCACCAGCTTGCCGTTGGCGATCGTCTTCAGGACCTTAAAGTCCTCAGCGCCGGTGACGATATTGACGTCTGCGCAGCGCCCGGGGGCCAGCGAGCCGATCTCCTGTTCCATCTGGAAAGAGCAGGCATTGTTGAGCGTCGCCATCTGAATCGCGGTCACAAAGTCCACACCCAGGGACATCACCGTACGGATCAGGTAATCGATATGTCCATCATTGACCAGCGAAACCGCGCTGGTATCGTCCGTGCCCAGGCCCAGCACGCGCGTATCGATCTTGTTCTCAGTGATCGCCTTGATCAGCTCCGGCATGGTGGGGACGATCAGGTTATGGCGCAGGTGTACATAAATACCCATGCGGGCGCGGGTGAGCACGTCATGTGCGCTCAAGCTCTCATGGTCATTCAGTACACCCAGGGCAGCGCAGGCATTCGCCAGCGGGCCTTCCACATCCGGCAGATGGCCGGAGAGGATCTTGCCAGCTTTTTTCGTATCATCGATCGACTGCAACAACGCAGGGTGTTCAAAAGCGATGTATTGGGAAACAATTTCCGATAGACCTACCGCATCATCACGCTTCATGGCCGTGTGGATGATCTCAGGGTCAATGGAGCCGCCGCTGGTCTCCAGGCCGGGGGAGAAAGGCACATGCGAAGGCACCACCCACTTGAATTTGAGAGGGGTCTTCTTGGCTTCTTCCACAACCGCGTTCATCGCCAGCATACCGCCTACCACGCCGATCTCATGAAAATCAGTGAACACAGTGGTCGTTCCGCAGCTCAGAGCGATCTCTGCAAAGCGCGCAGGGCTGAGCGCCGTGCTCTCGGGGTGGATATGTCCATCAATAAAACCAGGTACGATGTAGTTGCCTTCAGCGTCGATCACTTCGGTTTTCTCGCCGATCGCGTAGTCCACCTCGCCGCAGGCCGCAATACGGTCACCGGCAATGGCTACGCCGCCTTCATAAATTTCCTTTGTATACACATTGACGATCTGCCCGTTCTTGATCACCACATCGGCAGGTGTTTTCCCCATTGCAACTTCAAATAAGTGTTGGTCCATTTTCTTCTCCTGAAAAAACTACCCCTCGAAACCCTACTAGATCAATCCACAACGTTGAAGCGGTTGGGCAAGCGTATCCCGGCCCGTTCACGGATATCGGCAGCCAATTTTTTCGCTTCTGCCAAAATTTCTTCTTCGTTCACGCACAGGATCTCCTGTTCGCGCATCAACCAGCGTCCGTCCACCATCACACTTTCGATGTTCTCCGTACGCATGGAGGTGACCATATTGGCAATCGGATCATGCATGGGCAGCATGGTGGACGTGTTCGGATTGACCACCACCAGGTCCGCCTTCTTGCCCACCTCCAGCGAGCCGATGTTGTCTTGCAGCAGAGCGCGCGCGCCATCACAGGTAACCATCGCCAGAATATTCTCTGCCGGCATCACCGTCGGGTCCAACATACGTCCCTTGTGGATCAGTGACGTGAGCCACATCTCGTCCACCAGGGTCATACGGTTATTGGACGGTGCCCCATCGGTACCGATGGTCACGCACACACCAGCGTCCATCATCTCCGGTACCTTGGCAAAGCCCAGCACGCGCATCGCTGCCGCCGGATTATGGGAGACCTTCACATCATGGTCAGCAAACATCTGGATCTCATCATCCGTCAGCCACACCGTGTGCACAGCCAGGAAGTTCTTGTCCAGCACGCCCAATTTTTCCAGATGCGCCACCGTGGTCGCGCCGCGGGTCGCCTTGGCGAATTCCACTTCTTCCTTGATCTCAGCCACGTGCATATGCACACCGACGCCGTATTGGTCCGCCAGGTCTTTGGTTCGTACGATCAACTCATCCGAGTTGTTGAAAATGGTACGCAGACCAAACCACACCTGAATGCGGTTGTTTGCCTTGCCGTGCCATTTTTCATAATTCGCGATCTGGATATTCAGCGTTTCGTCGGTGTTTTCCTGCCACACAGCGGGCAGCCCTTCCCCCATATCCATTGTAGAACGCGCCAGCATACCACGGATGCCCAACTCGGTCACCGCCCGGCCCATGCCGTTCACATGTTGTCCGCCGGGCTCGGCAAAACAGGTCACCCCGCTGCGTATCTGTTCAATACCGCACAGCAGCGAGCTAACATAGCTGTCTTCTTCCGTCATGCTGCTTTCGTAGGGCCAGGTGCGCTGGTGCAGCCAGGTGAGCAGGTCCAC